>Ga0196978_1000712_pt1 | contig 16293 bp, 8 predicted proteins | sample S3v_2013CmetaG_FD_155491 | JGI IMG/M metagenome (GOLD analysis project Ga0196978, IMG submission 155491) | Soil microbial communities from Anza Borrego desert, Southern California, United States - S3+v_20-13C | ecosystem: Environmental > Terrestrial > Soil > Desert | place: USA: California... | reverse complement strand
GCGGGGCAGAAGCTGTAGCATTCACTTTTTCCACAACAGCTCCATCCGATCACCCCAAACGGCAGCAGGGCCGGGATCGCCAGCATCCACGGATCTCCCGGGAACCAGCGCGTGTACGCATAAGTTTGGCCGTACGCTTTTTGTTACTTTTCAAATACAATTTTCCCTGTGGCCAGCGTTCTCCCGTATTTATCCGCGCACCTGCACAAATAAATTCCACCCGCCAGGCCGCCCCGCTCCACGCTGATCTGCGTCACACCCGGCTTTACTGTAATTACGCGCAGCATCTTCCCCGACAGATCGAGCAATTCGATCCGCTCGGCGGCCAGCGTTCCCAAATGCAGCGTGGCCCGGTCTGCGGCCGGGACGGGAAAAATGCCGAGGCTTGCTTCAGCCGGCTCCTGGATGCCGGTCACATCGGGTGACAGGCAAAGCTGCGGCGTCCAGGTCAATGCCGTGTCCGTAGTTTGCAGCAGCGGCGGCTGATCGACCCAGGGCGTGTTGAACGGATCGCCTGCGCTGACGATGCCGGTTTTGAATACGGGAGAGAAAAGCAGGCTGCTCCCGCCGCAGCCGAAATAACCTTGCGGCGTGGTCTTGATCAGCAGCGGGAATTCGGAATCTCCCCTGTATCCTGCAGCGTACAGGCGGTTGTCGGGACCGATGAGGGCCTGCGCGATCTTTTCTTCGGCATTGGTGTTGTGCGTCCGCGCGACCAGCGGCCAGCCGGAAGTGTCGACGCACAGGGTGAACAGTTGCGCCATGGAATTCGCATAGCCGGTGATGAGCAGCTCCTGCTGCGGGTTCTCGCAGACGGACACGCTTTCCGAGTGCGCAAGCCCGGTGTAGTAAACGGCCTGCAAAAAATTTCCGTTCGTGTCTGTTTGAAGCAGCGAAACGCGTGGCAATCCACCGTCAATGATGAAGCCCGCGCAGGCGATCCGGTGGCCGGAAGTTTCAATCACGCTGGCCGCGCGGATTTGCGTGCCGACCTGGTATTGCCGGCTCCACAGCAGCGTTCCGTTCAGGCTGATCCGCGCCAGGAAAGCAGCGTTGTTCTGGTTTCCCGAAACAAGGATCGTATTCCCGCTGAGCGCAAGATCAAAGATCGCAGCGTCTGTAAATTGCTTGCTCCACGCGCAGTTTCCCTGCGCATCCAGCACAGCGAGCCAGCTGACGGCGTTCACATAACCGGCGACCACGCACCCGCCTTGCGGAAGCGCTTTGATGCGCGCGGCGAAAGCGGGCGAGAAGGCGGCGCCGAACTGCCTGATCCAAATGGGCTGCCCCGCGCTGTCGAGCCGGGTGACGAAAACGTCGGGCGACAGGTTCGGGAAGAGGCGGTGCCCGCTTGCATAGATCTCGCTTTGGCCCGCGTCGATCGCCTGCAGGTAGACGCTTCCCCAGGTCGACGGATCGATGTTCCACCGCCTGGCCCACAGCAGCGCCCCCGCCGTGTCCAGCTCGGCAATTGCCGGCCGTGCGCGGACCGTGTAGGAACTGCTCGTTGTCCAGACGGTGTCGAGCGTATAGCCGCTGGTTAAAAAAGTTTGTTTGGAGCTGCTGAGCGTGATGCCGGTGAACACCTCGCCCCAGGCCGGGCTGTCGAATGTTTCAATGAATAAAGACTGCCCGCGTGCCGGGAAAGAAAACGCAAGGAGGAGCGGTAAAATTATTTTTTTCATGCCCGTTAGATGTGGCGCCTGGCGCCGGTGTTACCGGTGCTATAACTTTCCGGGAAGGATTTAATTGTGTGCGGGGAGATTTTTTAATTGCGATGCAGAAACATTCGATCACGCATTTCGATTATGCGGGCTGGTTGGGAGAAGTACGCGGCTAAAGGATCATCGCCAGCTCCTTGCTCACCTTGTCGGCATGATAAAGCCGGATAAAATCCAGCTGCTGGTTGGAGTTCCACATGTGCTTGCCGACCGAATACCTGTTCAGGATCAATGAAAGCAGCATCGCCGCGAAGAACAGGTAAATGAACGGCGTATACGTCATGTCGCGTCCAAGGGCCAGGATGCAATAAGCGATCGTCGCCAGCGCATTGATGAGCACCGAGTCCGCCGTCGCGCTCCAGAAAATGCTGTAGAAATAAGAAATGCTCGCCTTCGATTTCAGCGATTCGTCATTGTCGACGATGTGATAAAAAACGTGCAGGTACCGGCTGTTCTTATCCTTCAGCAGCTCTTCCTTCTTCGTCGTGCCGACAGGATTGCCCAGGTTCTTCGAATTGTAAATGCTGATGAGCTCCGATAAAATATTGGCGTTGATCTTTGCCAGCGTGCCTTTGACCATCTTGTACTGCAAGGGCGACACGTAATAGATCGAGCCGACGAGGATGGCAAGCAGGATCACATAATTGAAATCGACCGGGGAATCGAACAGCTTTTCCTTGTAGTAAAAAGGATAGAACCCGGCGATGAGCATCAGCCCCGGCACAAGCACCCGCAAGTAAAGAAGCATGCTTTGCTGCAAAGCGGAGAGTTTTGTTCGATCAAGTTTAATGAAAATTCAGTGATCGTTAAAGCAGCTGCAGATCACGCGGATTTTTGATTAGGCGTTTGCCTCCGGCGGCAGGTGCTTCGCGGAGCGCTTCAGCAGCATGATCGGCGTAGCCGCGGCGCTTATTTATTCTTCCCCAACACCTCCACCTTCATCGTCACCGTCTCCCCATTCTCATCCACCACCGTGATCAAATGCTCCCCCGGCTCGGGATTCAAGCCCATCTGGTGAATTCCTTTCGTGCTGCCGAGATAATTTTCGTCGAGATGCCAGTACACGGTCGTATTCGTTTTGCGATGCGCGATCTCGAACACCGTGCGCCCGGGCTTTCCGTCCAACTCGATCGGCACGTAAATTTTGCTCTCCTGTCTCGGGTACACGAACTCCATCGACGCGGTGCTCGCGCTCGGTACGCAATCAGGACGGAAGGGCGGGAGATCGCTGTAGGTGGGATTCGTGCTTTTGTAATAATACTCGATCGTCGGCGGCAAAATGAACCAGGCTTTGTGCTGCATGCGGCTCACGTCTTCGCAATCGCTGTTCACGCGGAATTGTCCCGTCGCGTCGAGGTGCACCATGCGGTGATAGGGGCAGGGTGCGGTCTTCAATCCCGTTTTCGGAACGTATTGCCATTCTTTCCCGCAAATGTCCAGCGCGCGGCAGCCGCTTTCCCGGCACACCTGTATGCGCTGCATCTCCGCATCGGGGCGCTTGAACCAAACGGGCGAGCGCAGCAAGCTGAAAATATCGAACATGATCGGCGCCGCCGTGCCGATGCCTGTGAGGCCGGGACGTCCCTCGCCGTCCGCGTTGCCCACCCACACGGCCACCACGTGCTTCGGTGTGACGCCGATCGCCCAGCCGTCGCGGTAGCCGAAGCTGGTGCCCGTTTTCCAGGCGATGCGGTTGTTGGAGGTGAACTGCGTCCAGCTCGCTTCTTCGTCGGGGCGCGACACTTCCACCATCGCTTCGAAAGTGCACCAGATCGCGGCGGCGTCGAAGTAGCCGGCTTCGCCGGTGGCTGCCGTGTCGCGCGGCTCAGCGGGGAGATACGAGGGGGCGTGGTAATCGCTTTTCAAATAATAGCCGCTGCGGTTGTAACGGTTGAGCGAGCGCGCCATGCTGCCGTAGATGCCGGCGAGGTCCCACAATTTTCCTTCCGCGCCGCCGAGGATGAGCGCGAGGCCGTAGTGATCGGGCGGACGATTCAGCGTCGTCATGCCGATCTTTTGCATCAGGTCGTGCAGGCGCTCGGTGCGGTAGCTCTGCAGCATGCGCACGGCGGGCACGTTGAGCGAGCGGGCCAGCGCGCGCTTGGCGGGAACGGCGCCGTCGAAGCCGCGGTTGAAATTCTGCGGCGTGTAGCCGGCGATGTCGGTGGGAATGTCGGGCACCAGCGTATTCGGCAGCAGCTCGCCGTCGTTGAGCATCGCGCAGTACAAATACGGTTTTAAAATGCTGCCCGTGCTGCGCGGCGCGGTGATCACGTCCACGTCGCTGCCGTATTCCTGGCTCTCTTCCCGGCCGGCGCCGGGATCGGTATTGCCCACGTACGCCATCACGTTGCCCGTTTCCACTTCGATGACGAGCGCCGCCGCGTTGTGAATTTCATTCGCTTTCAGGTTGCGGTGATGCTTCGCGACGATGTAGTTCACGCGTTCCTGCAAATAGCCGTCGATGCTGCTGCGCACGATCTCGCCTTTGTGTCCTTCTTTCGCTGCGCGCTCGAGCAGGTGCGGGGCTTCGCGCGGGAGCGGGTAGGGTTTTCCCGGCAGCGGCTCCTCTTTCGAAAGCGCGCAGGTGCTGCGGTCGATCACCTTCGCTTCGCAGAGTCGGTCGAGCAAACGGTCGCGCTTGGCCCGCAGGCGCTGCTGGTTTTTCCCGGGATAGATGAGCGCGGGACTGTTGGGCAGCACGGCGAGCGTGGCGGATTCGGCCCAGGACAATTGATCGGCGCGCCGCCCGAAATACCGCCAGGCGGCCGCGTCGAGCCCGACCACGTTGCTGCCGAAGGGGGCGTTGGAGGCGTAGAGCGCGAGAATCTCTTTTTTGCTGTATGAGAATTCCAGGCGCAGCGCGAGGATCATCTCGACGATTTTCTGCCAGATGTTGCGCGGCGGATTTTTTCGCGCGATGCGGATCGTCTGCATCGTGAGCGTGCTGCCGCCGCTGACCACGCGCCCCTGCGAAGCGTTCTGCTTCACCGCGCGCGCCAGCGCCACCGGGTTCACGCCGGGATGGTGGTGGAATTGACGGTCTTCATATTGAATGATGCACTGCGCGAATTTCTCCGGCACCTCGCCCGACTGCGGAAAGCGCCATTGCCCGTCGCCCGCGATCTTCGCGCCCAGCAGCGTGCCTTTCTGATCGAGCAGCACCGTGCTCGTCGGATCTTTGAACAGCGGATCGGGCAGGCAGAGCCAGAACCAAACGGCCAGCGCAGAAAGAACCGTCAAACGAATGCCGCGCTTCGAGCGGAGAACGCGCAGCGCCTTTTTTGCGCGGGTGCTCAGCTGTTCACGAAACCGTTCCGGGATGCGAATGCGCCGGGGATGCATGCAGGTAAGAATAGTTGAAGCAAAGATAGCCCGTTGCCGGCTGCGGCGGTGCTGCGGATGTTCAGCCGAAGGCTACACTTGTTCAGGAAAGCGTGCGGAGGTCTGCCTGTTGACAGGCACGCGAAAAAGTTTTGGCTACGATCGTTCTTCCCAGATCTGCACAAGGTGCACGATCGTGCGCACCGCCGCTTCCATATCCTGCACCGAAACCCATTCCTGCCGCGAGTGGAACGCATGCTCGCCCGCGAAAATATTCGGGCAGGGCAACCCCATGTACGAGAGGCGCGATCCGTCGGTGCCGCCGCGGATGCTGGAGCGTACAGGCGTAAGGCCCGCGCGGCGGATGGCTTCCAGGGCGTTGTCCATCACCTGCGGATGCTTGTCGAGCACGAGCTTCATGTTGCGGTATTGCCCGGTGATCTTCAGCGCGTACGAGGAGCGCGGGAAATCTTTCATCACTTCCTTGATCGTTTTCTCCAGCAGCAGCTCTTTTTCTTTTAAACCTTCTTCCGTGAAATCGCGCACGATGAAGTGCAGCACGGCCTGCTCGAGGCTCCCGCTCATGCCGGTAGGGTGAAGAAATCCTTCTTTGTTCTCCGTCGTTTCGGGCGAGCAGGTGTCTTTCGGCAGGCGCTCGAGGATGCGCGCGGCGATCTTCAGCGCATTTTCCATTTTCCCTTTCGCGAAGCCGGGATGCGTGCTCACGCCGGTGATCGTTACCGTTGCGCCGTCGGCGGAAAACGTTTCGTCTTCGATGTGCCCGGCCGTTGCGCCGTCCATCGTGTAGCCGAAATCGGCGGCGAGCTTTTTCATGTCCGCTTTGTCCACCCCGCGGCCGATCTCCTCGTCGGGCGTGAACAGGATGCGGATCTTTCCGTGCTTCACATCGGGATGCGTGATGAGAAAATGCGCGGCGTCCATAATTTCAGCAATGCCGGCCTTGTTGTCTGCGCCGAGCAGCGTGGTGCCGTCCGAAGTGATGATGTCGTGGCCCGTTTGCTGCTGCAGGTCGGGATGCTCGGCGAGGCGGATCACCTGCGAAGGATCGCCGGGCAGCACGATGTCTTTTCCCTGGTAATTTTTGTGCAGCTGCGGCTTCACGTTTTTTCCGGAACAGTCGGGCGACGTGTCCATGTGCGAGCAGAAGCAGAGCACGGGAACTTTTTTATCCGTCGTCGCGGGGATGGTTGCGTACACGTAACCGTGCTCATCGAGATGCGCGTCGCCGATTCCCATCGCTAGCAATTCTTCCACGAGCACGCGGCCCAGGTCTTTTTGCTTTTCGGTGGAGGGGCAGGTGGGCGAGGCGGGATCGGATTGCGTGTCGATCTGCACGTAGCGCAGGAAGCGTTCGGTGACGGTGTGGGAGATGTTCATAGGAGTTTAAAGTTAGCGAGACAAAAATAGGATGGAGTTTTTTTATTTGATACTTGCAATAACACTCCTTTCCTTGGCTAAGAATTGGATCATGCTCATAATTCGCACGATCTTATCAGAATCTTCGTCCTGAACTTTTAAAAGATTGGAATAATTAAGAATAAGATTATTTAATGCTAATAGTTTTAAACGCCGGAACTGTAAGTCGATTTCCTCGCCGAGCGTATCTAACCCCTTTTTTTTGAAAGTATCTTTTGCTTTTATCTTCTCTTTTGTAGTTGCTCGAGATTCATAATCCCACCCGTATTTCCTAATTAACTCCAGATAAATAAATCTACTTGAAATTTTGCTTTGTAAAGTGTTGCGTATTTGCTCATTGTAACGCCTGATTTTGTTCTTTACCCGTTCGTTGTTATACGCTACAATAATACCTTTCTTTAGTTGTCCTTGTGGTTTTTCTGTTTTAAGTAAAGCCACAAGATCATCGTAAATGCATTTGATTATTTCTTCATGCTCTTGCTCTGTAATAATAACACTCTCGCTTGTGAAATCACGTTCTTTAATCCGCCTGAATTCATGTGTATAAAGTGCTGCAGTTAAAGAATCTTTGATGACAGTAATGTTTTCGTCATTATTGTTCGCGTTTTTTGTCCAGTTATAGGAGCCAGTAATTGTTGTATGATTATCAATTACACAGAATTTATTATGCATACGATAATAAGCACTTAGTCCCTCCACGAAATGGATATCAATGTTTGATCGTTGAAGCGTAATAATATTACTGCAATTGCGATTTTGAGGATTGTCATCAACAACTACCTCAATGTCGATTTTCTGTTTACCTATGATCGCTTGCCCAATTTGCTCATTAGTAAACCACGCAACAGCAATCAACAATCTGTTTTGAGAGTTTCTTATCTGATCTATTATGTGAAACTCAATATCCTCAAAATAACTATCCATATCACGAGTAAAATACAAGTCAGCGTAGAGTCACTCAAAATTAAAAAGATAGAGATCGTTATTAACTAGTGCCGTTGGCTTTGATTCAACAAGAAATTCACAAAACGCGTTTCGCCCGCACCCCCCGCCATTCCTGTAAAGTCCGCAAAATCGCCGCCGCGCCTATCAAATAGTGTGCCTGAACTGTTTTTGCGCAAAGTGAACTGCCTGAAGGCCTGTATCTGTGCAGGTTTCGGCGGTTCAGGACAAGTGCGTCACCTCGAAGGCCGTGGGGAAAATAATCGCCGATTTCCGAAGGTTATTAACAGGCTGTAGGCCTTATGTCCATTGAGCTTTAGCTTTGTTACTGAAGCCCGCTAACCACGGGTGTTTGCTAATCTCTCTATCTATGAAAAAACGGAAGGTCATGGCTTCGGCCAAAGGGAAAGATACGCTTGTCGTGGAAGAGGTCGAGCGCCCCGCGATCAAGGGCAACGGCAACGGCACCAACGGGAGCGGAAAGCTCAAGGCAAAGCTCAAGCGTGAGCTGAAAACGCCGCCGCGCGACATCGCGCCGCGCATGCTCCGCGAACAGCAGGTCGAGCAGCTCGAAGGCGTGCTCGACAGCGGGCACCTGCTGCGCGTGCTCACCGCCATGAAGAACGGCGACTTCGGTCACCGCATGCCCATCGACCAGATCGGCATCAACGGAAAAATTTGCGACACGCTCAACGAAATCATCGCGCTCAACGAGAAGATGGTGCTCGAGTTCACCCGCGCCGGCAGCACCATCGGCAAGCAGGGCAAGCTCACGCAGCGCATCGAGGTGCCGCAGGCCAAAGGCGCCTGGAGCGACGGCATGGATTCGCTCAACACGCTCATCTCCGACCTCGTGCAGCCCACCATCGAGATCGCGCACGTGATCAGCTCCGTGGCCAAAGGCGACTTGTCGCGCCAGATGTCCGCGAAGATCGGCGACCACGCGCTGCAAGGCGAATTCGGGCGCATCGCGAAAGAAGTGAACGACATGGTGAAGCAGCTCAACCTCTTCTCCATGGAAGTGACGCGCGTAGCACGTGAAGTAGGTTCGGAAGGAAAGCTCGGCGGACAGGCGAAAGTAAAAGGCGTGGCCGGCGTGTGGAAAGATTTGACGGACTCGGTGAACCAGATGGCCTCGAACCTCACTTCCCAGGTGCGTAACATCGCCGACGTAACGACCGCCGTAGCCAAAGGCGACTTGTCGAAGAAAATCACGGTGGACGTAAAAGGCGAGATCCTCGAGCTGAAGAACACGATCAACACGATGGTGGACCAGCTCAACTCCTTCTCCTCCGAAGTAACGCGCGTGGCGCTGGAAGTAGGTACGGAAGGAAAGCTCGGCGGACAGGCGCAGGTGAAAGGTGTCGCCGGTACATGGAAAGACTTGACGGACTCGGTGAACCAGATGGCCTCGAACCTCACCTCGCAGGTACGTAACATCGCCGACGTAACGACCGCCGTGGCCAAAGGCGACTTGTCGAAGAAAATCACGGTGGACGTAAAAGGCGAGATCCTCGAGCTGAAGAACACGATCAACACGATGGTGGACCAGCTCAACTCTTTCGGCTCCGAGGTAACGCGCGTAGCGCGTGAAGTAGGTTCGGAAGGCAAGCTCGGCGGCCAGGCCGACGTGCCCGGCGTAGGCGGTACCTGGAAAGACTTGACGGACTCGGTGAACAAGATGGCCTCGAACCTCACCTCGCAGGTGCGTAACATCGCCGAAGTAACGACCGCCGTGGCCAACGGTGACTTGTCGCGCAAGATCACGGTGGACGTGCAGGGTGAAATTCTGGAATTGAAGAACACCATCAACACGATGGTGGACCAGCTCAACTCCTTCGGCTCCGAAGTAACGCGCGTAGCGCGTGAAGTAGGTTCGGAAGGCAAGCTCGGCGGACAGGCGAACGTGCCCGGCGTCGGCGGTACCTGGAAAGACTTGACGGACTCGGTGAACCAGATGGCCGGTAACCTCACGGCGCAGGTGCGTAACATCGCCGAGGTAACGACCGCCGTAGCAAAAGGCGACTTGTCGCGCAAGATCACGGTGGACGTGAAAGGTGAAATTCTGGAATTAAAGAACACCATCAACACGATGGTGGACCAGCTCAACTCCTTCGGCTCCGAGGTAACGCGCGTAGCGCGTGAAGTAGGTTCGGAAGGCAAGCTCGGCGGCCAGGCCGACGTGCCCGGTGTCGGCGGCACCTGGAAAGACTTGACGGACTCGGTGAACAAGATGGCCTCGAACCTCACCTCGCAGGTGCGTAACATCGCCGAAGTAACGACCGCCGTGGCCAACGGCGACTTGTCGCGCAAGATCACGGTGGACGTGCAGGGTGAAATTTTGGAATTGAAGAACACCATCAACACGATGGTGGACCAGCTGCGCGGCTTCGCATCGGAAGTGACGCGCGTAGCGCGTGAAGTAGGTACGGAAGGAAAGCTCGGCGGCCAGGCCTTCGTGCCCGGTGTGGCCGGTACCTGGAAAGACTTGACGGACTCGGTGAACCAGATGGCCGGCAACCTTACGGCGCAGGTGCGTAACATCGCCGAAGTGGCGATCGCCGTGGCCAACGGCGACATGTCGAAGAAGATCACGGTGGACGTGCGCGGGGAAATTCTCCAGCTGAAGGAAACGCTGAACACGATGGTGGACCAGCTGCGCGGCTTCGCATCGGAAGTGACGCGCGTAGCGCGTGAAGTAGGTACGGAAGGCAAGCTCGGCGGCCAGGCCTTCGTGCCCGGTGTGGCCGGTACCTGGAAAGACTTGACGGACTCGGTGAACTCGATGACCGGTAACCTCACGGCGCAGGTGCGTAACATCGCCGAAGTGACGAAAGCCGTGGCCTCCGGTGACCTTTCGAAAACGGTGGCCATCGACGTGAAAGGCGAGATCCTTGACCTGAAGAACACGATCAACACGATGGTGGAGCAGCTCAACTCCTTCGCCTTCGAGGTGACGCGCGTGGCGCGTGAAGTAGGTACGGAAGGCAAGCTCGGCGGACAGGCCGAGGTGCGCGGTGTGGCCGGCACCTGGAAAGACTTGACGGACTCCGTGAACATGATGGCCTCCAACCTGACCTCGCAGGTGCGCGGTATCGCGAAGGTGGTGACGGCGGTGGCGACGGGCAACCTGCGCCAGAAGCTTTCCATCAACGCGAAAGGCGAAGTGGCCCAGCTCACGGAAACGATCAACGAGATGATCGACACGCTTGCGCTGTTCGCCGACCAGGTGACCACGGTGGCGCGCGAGGTAGGTGTCGAAGGCAAGCTCGGCGGACAGGCATCGGTGCCGGGCGCTTCCGGTATCTGGAAGAACCTGACGGAAAACGTGAACCAGCTCGCGCAGAACCTCACCACGCAGGTGCGCTCGATCTCCGAAGTGGCATCCGCGGTAACCAAAGGCGACTTGACGCGAAACATCCGCGTAGAAGCGAAAGGCGAAGTGGAAGCGCTGAAGGATACGATCAACCAGATGATCACGAACCTGCGCGAAACCACGCTGCGAAACCAGGAGCAGGACTGGCTGAAGTCGAACCTGGCGAAGTTCACGCAGATGCTCCAAGGCCAGCGCGACCTGAGCACGGTGACCAAGCGTATCCTCTCCGAGCTGGCGCAGGTGGTGACGGCGCACTACGGCGCGTTCTACATTCTCAAGCAGGATGAAGATTCGCAGAACTTAAAGCTGAAGCTCTTCGCGGCCTACGCGTACAAATCGGAGAAGAACGTGCCGAAGGAATTCGCCATCGGCGAAGGTCTCGTCGGCCAGTGCGCCTTTGAAAAAGAGCGTATCATCCTCTCCAACGTTCCCGCCGATTACATCAAGATCAGCTCCGGCCTCGGCCGCGCGAAACCGGCGAACCTCATCGTGCTCCCGGTGCTCTTCGAGAACAACGTGAAAGCCGTTATCGAACTTGCATCGCTCGACGCGTTCAGCGAAACGCACCTGGACTTCCTCAGCCAGCTGACGGAATCCATCGGTATCGTATTGAACACGATCGAGACGAACACGCGTACGGAAGAGCTGCTCGCACAGTCGCAGTCGCTCGCCGGCGAATTGAAAATCCAGCAGGAAGAACTTCGCCGCACCAACGACGAGCTGCAGGACAAGGCCCTGCTGCTGGTGAAGCAGAAGAACGAGGTGGAAGCGAAGAACAAGGAAGTGGAAGAAGCCCGCCGCTCGCTGGAAGAAAAAGCCGAGCAGCTCACGCTGACCTCCAAGTACAAATCCGAATTCTTGGCGAACATGTCGCACGAATTGCGCACGCCGCTCAACTCGCTGCTCATCCTTGCGCAGCAGCTCTACGAGAACGCGGAAGGCAACCTCAGCGAAAAGCAAATTCGTTACGCCAAAACCATTTATTCCTGCGGGGACGACCTGATCCAGCTCATCAACGACATCCTCGACCTTTCGAAGATCGAATCGGGCTTCATCACGGCGAACATCTCCAGCGTGCGCTTCGGCGATATCGCTTCCTTCGTGGAAACGACCTTCAAGCCGATCTCCGAAGCCCGCCACCTGCGCTTCAAGATCGAGCTGGACGATGCGCTGCCGAATGCGTTCGAGACGGACTCGCAGCGACTCAACCAGATCCTGAAGAACCTGCTCTCGAACTCGTTCAAGTTCACGGAAAAGGGCGAGGTGAAGCTGCGCATGTACGATGCGAAAAAATCCTGGAAGCCCGGCACGCCTTCGCTCGACAATGCGAAACGCGTCGTGGCCTTCGCCATCACCGATACGGGCATCGGCATCCCGCCCGACAAGCAGAGCATCATCTTCGAAGCGTTCCAGCAGGCCGAAGGTTCCACCAGCCGCAAATACGGCGGCACCGGTCTCGGCCTCTCGATCAGCCGCGGTCTTACCGAGCTGCTCGGCGGAACGATCGAGCTCGAAAGCCAGCCCGGCGTGGGCAGCACCTTCACGCTGTACCTGCCGATGGATTTCGTGCCGGGCCCGGGGGCGCTGAAAGAATCGCCGGAGACGGCTTATCATCCCGACACCGGCAACGAAGGCATCGACAAGCTGCTGCACTCCCTGCACCTGAGCGGGGAAGGCGTAGAAGCGCGCAACATGGCCCTCGTCAGCGAGATGATCAACGAGTCGGGCGACGACCGCAACAACATCCAGCCGAACGATAAAGTCGTGCTGATCGTCGAGGACGACCTGCGTTTCGCGCGCATCCTGCTCGACAAAACGCACCAGGAAAATCTGAAAGGCGTCGTCGCCACGAACTACCTGGAAGTGTTCGACTTCATCACGCGCTTCACGCCCATCGCCATCACGCTCGACGTGAAGCTGCCCGACACCAGCGGCTGGAAAGTGCTCGACCTGCTGCGGAACGATCTCAACTACCGCCACATCCCGATCCACCTGATCTCCGGCGAGGAGAACCGCGGGCTGGCCCTGAAGCGCGGCGCGAGAAGCTTCCACCTGAAGCCGCTCGAGAACGATTCGCTGAACGAGCTCTTCAACGACATCATCATCTTCAACAAGAAAGAGCTGAAGCGCGTGCTCGTGGTGGAAGACAACGAGATCGATTCTTCGCAGATCGCCAAGATGCTGCAGGCCGACCGCGTGGAAGTGACCATCGCCGGCAGCGGCAGGGACGGCATCGAGCAGCTGAAGAGCAAAGAGTACGACTGCATCATCCTCGACTACACGCTGCCCGACATCTCCGGTCCCGACCTGGTGCGCCAGGTGGCCGAGGCCAAGCAGCGCCTGACGCCGGTGATCATCTACTCCGCGCGCGACTTCACCAAGAACGAGATGAAGCAGCTCAGCCGCTCCTCGAGCACGGTGCTGCTGAAAGGCGTGAACTCGCTGGAGCACCTGCTCGAAGAAACCGTGTTGCACCTGCACATCAATCACCACGACCTCGCGCCCGAAAAGCGCAGGATCATCGAGAACATCCGCAGCAAGGAAGACATCCTCACGGGCAAAACGATCCTCGTAGTGGACGACGACGTGCGCAACCTGTTCGCGCTGACCACGGTGTTCGAACGCTTCAACATCAACGTCATCACGGCGGAAAGCGGCATGGAAGCGATCAGCATCCTCAACGAGAACCCGCGCATCGACATGGTGCTCATGGACATCATGATGCCCGAGATGGACGGTTACGAGACCACGCAGAAGATCAGGCGCGAGCACAAGAACAGCTCGCTGCCCATCATCGCCGTGACTGCAAAAGCCATGAAGGGCGACCGTCAGAAATGCATCGAGGCAGGCGCTTCGGATTACATCACCAAGCCCCTGAAGATCGATCAGCTGCTCTCGCTCATGCGGGTGTGGTTCTATAAATAACAAGAAAAAGCCCGGAGTTCGGCGCGTGCTGCTATTTTTGCAGGCGTACCCGGCTCCGGGCTTTTCAAAAACCCCCGGCGAGCAAGGAACGTATAAAAACGTATGCAGCAGAAAATACTACTGGTTGACGACCGCGAGGATAACCTCTTCTCGATGGAAACGATCCTCGAGAAAGACGGTTACTTATTCGTGAAAGCGACCTCGGGGCGCCAGGCCCTGAAAATTCTGCTGAAGGAATACGACTTCGCGCTCATCCTCATGGACGTGAAGATGCCCAACCTCAGCGGCTTCGAGACGGCCGAGCTCATCTACGAGCGCGAGCGCCTGAAATTCATTCCCATCATTTTCATCACGGCGAACAATTACGGCGAGGAGAATATTTTCAAAGGCTATCGCGCGGGCGCGGTGGATTACATCTACAAGCCGATCAACCCCGACCTGCTGCGCGCGAAAGTTTCCGTGTTCGTCGAGCTGTACAAGAAGAACCACCAGCTGCTCGCGCAGGAGCAGAAGCTGAAAGCGATCAACATCAACCTGCAGAACGAGATCAAGGAGCGCGAAGCTTCGGAGGATAAAGTTCGCCAGCTCAATATCCAGCTGCTGAAAAATATCGCGCGGCTGGAGTCGATGAACAAGGAGCTGGACCGTTTTGCGTTCATGGCCTCGCACGACCTGCAGGAGCCGCTGCGCAAGATCCGCACCTTCAGCGACCGCCTGCTTTCGAAAAATAAAAACCTCGGCGAAGAGGAGATGCTTTACATCGACCGCATCCAGCGCGCCGCCGTGCGCATGCAGACGCTGATCGAAGACATCCTCACCTTCTCGAAAATCTCCGTGGAGCAGGATTCCTTCGTCAACAGCGACCTCAACGTGCTCGTGGGCGAGGTGCTGGCCGACCTCGAGACAACGGTGGAGGAGAAGCATGCGAAGATCGAGGTGGGGCAACTGCCTTCGCTGCCGGTGAATCCCGGGCTGATGCGCCCGCTGTTCCACAACCTGATCAGCAACGCGTTAAAGTACAGCAAGAAAGACGTCGATCCCGTCATCCGCATCCGCTCGGAGATCGACAGCACGCCCAACGGCAACCCGGCGAAAGAAGTGCACAAGTACTGCAAGATCTTCGTCGAGGACAACGGCATCGGCTTCGATCAGAAATATTCCGAGCAGATCTTCGGCATGTTCAAGCGCCTGCACCTGAGCACGGAGTTCGAAGGCACGGGCATCGGTCTTGCGCTCTGCAAAAAGATCGTGGAGAAGCACAACGGCCACATCAGCGCAAAAAGCAAAGTGAATGAGGGATCGACTTTCATCATCACGCTGCCGATGCCGAATTAGGTTCCCGGTAAATTTTCCTGGAAGAGTTCATTCTAAAACGCGAGCGCGGCAGGAACCTTTTCGGCCTTGACGAAAAATAAAGCCGCAGGATCTTTTTATTTCGCCGGCAGCGTCCTCTCGTACGGCACGCGGTTCAGGATCGATCGTCCCAGCGTCACTTCATCCGCATATTCCAGCTCATCACCGATGGCGATGCCGCGTGCGATCGTGGTCACGGGCAGGTTGTATTCCTTCAGGCGCTTGTAGATGTAGAAATTCGTCGTGTCGCCTTCCATCGTCGTGCTCAGGGCCATGATCACTTCGCGGATGCTGCCGGAAGCGGCGCGCTGCACGAGGCTGTCGATGTTCAGGTCGCTGGGGCCGATGCCGTCCATGGGAGAAATAATTCCGCCGAGCACGTGGTATACGCCGTTGTACTGCTGCGTGTTCTCGATCGCCATCACGTCGCGCACGTCCTCCACCACGCAGATCAGTCCCGGCTCGCGGCGCGTGCTGCAGCAGATGTCGCACAATTCCTGTTCGCTGATGTTGTGGCAGCTTTTGCAATGTTTCAGCTCCTGCTTCAGGCGAATGAACGTATGCCCGAAGCGTTCCACCTCCGCCGTGTCCTTGCGCAGCAAATGCAGCACGAAACGCAGGGCCGTCTTGCGGCCTACGCCCGGCAATTTGGCGAATTCGTTGACGGCTTCTTCGACTAAGCGGGAGGGGAAATTCATGACGTGAAATTACCAAAAAATAGCGCAGCTTGGTTCGTGCTGATCTCACCCCTTCCCTCTCCCAAGGAGAGGGCGCCGGTAGCGGGGAGTCGCTACACGTCGCGCAGAAAAATGCGCTGCTCACTTCGCCGAAGGCGAAGTCAAGTAGCGTCCTTTCCTTGGGAGAGGGAAGGGATGAGGTTTTTCGTAAATTCGATCATGCGCCGCCTGCTGCTTCTGCTGTTCCCGGTTTCCATCTTCGCTCAAAATCCCGGCGACACGCTTTTCTCCGAAGCCATCGTGCATGATATTCACATCACGTTTTCGCAAACAGGCTGGTGGGATTCGCTCACGATCTACAAAGCGCAGAACGACCAGGCCACGACGTACGCCTACCTCAAAGGCGACGTGATCATCGACGGCGATACGCTGAGCGGCGTGGGCGTGCGGCTGAAAGGTAATGCGAGCTACAACCATCCCGGCACGAAAAAATCGCTGGTGCTCAGCTTCAACGAATTCACCGCCGGGCAGAAGTACG
>Ga0196978_1000711_pt1 | contig 16309 bp, 14 predicted proteins | sample S3v_2013CmetaG_FD_155491 | JGI IMG/M metagenome (GOLD analysis project Ga0196978, IMG submission 155491) | Soil microbial communities from Anza Borrego desert, Southern California, United States - S3+v_20-13C | ecosystem: Environmental > Terrestrial > Soil > Desert | place: USA: California... | reverse complement strand
CCCGGGCGCCGGCGGCAATATCGGCATCGAGGCGGCCGCGAAAGCGCCGGCGGACGGCTACACGCTGCTCGCCGTGCAGACGAGCCTCGCCATCAATCCGGTGCTCCAGAAGTCGGTGCCGTTCGACCCCGTCAAGGACTTCGATCCGATCTCGAAGACCTCGTCGTACATGTTCTTCCTGGTCGTGCACCCGTCGGTGCAGGCGCGAACCGTGAAGGAGCTCATCGCGCTCGCGAAAGCGCGCCCGGATCAGCTCACCTACGCCTCGGTCGGCATCGGCAGCGGCACGCACCTCTCCGGCGAGCTCTTCAAGTACATGACCGGCGTGAAGATCACGCACGTGCCCTACAAGGGGAGTGGTCCGTCGATCATCGATCTGGTGGGCGGTCACGTCGCGATGCAGTTCGGCAGCACGTCGGTGCTCCCGCACGTGAAGACGGGGAAGCTTGCGCTGCTCGCCGTCACCGGTGCGAAGCGCTCGAGCTTCGTGCCGCAGACGCCGACGCTCGCCGAATCCGGTCTGCCCGGCTATGAAGTCACGGCGTGGAATGCGATGTTTGCTCCCGCGGGGACGCCGGCACCGATCATCAACCGTTTGAACGGGCTCGTGCACAAGGCGCTCGCACACCCGGAGTCGAAAGCGGTGATGGAAGCGCAGGGGCTCGAAGCCGACACGAGCACACCGGCCGCGCTCGGCCAGCTCGTGAAGAGCGAGCTCGTGAAGTGGGCGAAGCTCATCAAGGTGGCAGGCATCAAGCCGGAGTGATGACGCCATGGGCATGACCATCGTCGAGAAAATTCTTGCCCGCAAAAGCGGGCAGGCGATGGTCCGCCCCGGCGATCTGGTGACGGTGCCGGTGGATACCGTGGTGTTCGTCGACACGAACTTCGTGAACACGCGCTGGCGCGAGATCCTCAAGCTCGATCATCCGGAGCGCGTCGTCGTCGTGCTCGACCACCGCGCGCCGGCGGCGCGGCCGCAGGACGCCGCGATGCACCGCACCGCGCGGGAGTTCGTCGCGCGCTTCGGCATCGAGCGCTTTCATGACGTGGGCTACGGCCAGGGCATCAGCCATCAGCTCGTCGCAGATCACGCCTACGCGCTGCCGGGGACGATTCTGCTGAACAGCGATTCGCACACCGGCAGCGGCGGCGTGTTCAACTGCCTCGCGCGCGGCGTGGGCGTCCCGGACCTGGTGTACGCCGCCACCAAAGGCGAGACGTGGTTCTACGTGACCGATACCGTGCGCTACGAGCTCACCGGCGCGCTTCAGACCGGCGTCACGATGAAGGATGCGTTCCTGTACGTCGCGGACGAGTACGGCGAGCACGCCGGGCTCAACGTGGAGTATGGCGGACCGGCGCTTCCCGGCCTGACCATCAGCGCGCGCAAAACGCTGACCACCATGTCCACCGAGCTTTCGGCCGAGTTCGCCGTGTTCGATCCGGACGACGTGATGGTGGACTACCTGCGCAGCCGCACGGCCGCGCCATTCGAGTGCGTGCGCGCCGACGCCGATGCGAAGTACCGCGACGTGCGCACGATCGACCTCCCGGCGCTGCAGCCGCTCGTCGCGTTTCCCGATGCCGTCATCGAGAACTCGCAGCCGGTTTCCGCCGCGGCCGGCACGCGCATCGATCAGGCCTACGTCGGCTCGTGCGCGAACGGCACGCTCGAGGATCTGCAGCTCGTCGCGCAGGTGCTCAAGGGCCGCCGCGTCGATCCGCGCGTGCGCCTGGTCGTTACGCCGGGCTCCCAGAACATCTATCGCGAGGCGGCCGCGTCGGGCCTCCTCGCGCAGCTCGTGGAAGCGGGCGCGGTCGTCACCGCGGCGACCTGCGGTGCGTGCGGCGGCGGCCACGCGGGCGTGCTCGGCGCGAACGAGACCTGCATCACCGCGTCCACCCGCAACTTCAAAGGCCGCATGGGCGACATGAGCGCGCGAATCTTCATGGGCTCGCCGGCCACGGTGGCGGCCTCCGCCGTGAAGGGCGTCATCGCTGATCCGCGGGAGCTCCTGAATTGAAATTCCGCGCGCGCGTCTGGAAGTTCCCGGACAACATCAATACCGATCTCATCCTGCCGAGCGCGTCGTTCTACATGACGCCGGAGGAGCAGACGCGCTTCGTGTTCCAGGCGAACCGCCCCGGCTGGGTGGACCAGGTGCAGCGCGGCGACATCATCGTCGGCGGACGCAACTTCGGCATGGGGTCGAGCCGCCCGGCGGCGCGCTCGCTCAGAAACCTCGGCCTCTGCTGCCTCGTCGCCGAATCGGTGAACGGCTTGTTCTTCCGCAACGCGATCAACTTCGCGTTTCCGTCGATCGAGTGTCCGGGCGTATACGAGGCGTTCGAGGAAGGTGAGATCGCGGAAGTGGATTTCGACAACGGCACGGTGGTGAACGCCACGCGTGGCACCACGCTCGCGGCGAAGATGCTGCCGGCGAAACTGCTCGACCTGCTGGCCGCGGGCGGCGTTTACCCGCTGCTGGAGCGGGAAGGTTTCATTGCGGCGAAAGCCTGAGGAAAAAACATGGACGGCAGCAGCAAGGACGGCAGGATGAGAGGTTCCACGAGCAACGTGACGCGGCTCGGGGCTGGCCGCCAGCGCAGCGCCCAGTTCTCACCGGAGGAATGGAACGCGCGCGTCGAGCTCGCCGCCGCATACCGGCTCTGCGCGATCATGGGCTGGACCGACATGATCAGCACGCATCTCTCCTGCCGCGTGCCCGGATACCACGATCAGTTCCTGATCAATCCGTACGGCCTCATGTTCGAGGAGATGACGGCCTCGGCGCTGGTGCGCATCGACGTGGACGGCAACAAGCTGTCGGAGTCGCCCTATGGCGTGAACCGCGCGGGCTTCGTGATCCACAGCGCCGTGCACATGGGCCGCGAGGATGCGTATTGCGTGATGCATCTGCACACGCATTACGGCACGGCGGTGTCGATGCAGAAGAAAGGCCTGCTGCCGCTCTCGCAGCAGGCGCTCACCGTAATGAGCCTGCTCAAGTACCACGACTATGAAGGCGTCGCGTTCGACACCGCGGAGCGCGAGCGCCTGCTCGCAGATCTCGGATCGGACGGCGCGATGATGATCCTGCGCAATCACGGCGTGCTCACGCTCGGCGAGACCGTCGGTGAAGCGTTCGCTCGCATGAACCGGCTCGAGCGCGCGTGCCGGCTTCAGGTGCTCGCGCTCGCGGGCGGCGCGGAACCGAATCCGGTGAAGCCGGAAGTCGTGGAGCACGCGATGGAGCAGGGACCGCAGATTTACGGCAAAGGCGGCCAGTCCGCGGGCGGCAAGCTGGTCTGGGAAGCGCTCCTGCGCAAGCTCGACCGCGAAAGCCCCGGTTACGACCAATAACCAAAAAATCGGTAACCAAAAAATCGGGGTCAGGTCCAGATTGCGACAGACGCAATCTGGACCTGACCCCAAGGAGAGCAGCATGATCGAAGGCAAGGCTGTCGTCGTCACCGGCGCCGGCGGCGGCATCGGACGCGACATCGCGATCGCGATGGCGGCGAACGGCGCGCGCGTGGTGGTGAACGACATCGGCGCGTCGCTCGCGGGCGAGGTGCAGGAGGGCGAATCGGCGGCGCAGCGCGTCGTGCGCGAGATCCGCGAAGCGGGCGGTGAAGCGGTCGCGAGCGCCGATTCGGTATCGAGCTGGGCGAGCGCGGAGAAGATCATCCAGTGCGCACTGGACAACTTCGGGCGCATCGATGCGGTGGTCAACAACGCCGGGATTCTGCGCGACCGCATCTTCCACAAGATGACGGAGGACGACTGGCGTTCGGTCATTGCCGTGCATCTCGACGGCTCGTTCTTCATGAGCCGCGCGGCCGCCAATCACATGCGCAACCAGAACCGCGGCGCGTTCGTGCACATGACGTCCACGTCGGGGCTCATCGGTAACTTCGGGCAGGCGAACTATTCGGCGGCGAAGCTCGGCATCGCGGCGCTTTCGAAGAGCATCGCGCTCGACATGGCGCGCTACAACGTGCGCTCCAACTGCATCGCGCCGTTCGCGTGGAGCCGGATGACGAGCTCGATCCCGGCGAATACGCCGGAAGAGAAGGACCGCGTGGAGAAGCTCAAACGCATGGAGTCGCGCAAGATCGCGCCGATGGCGGTGTTCCTCGTGAGCGACGCCGCGGCCGCCGTCACCGGTCAGATCTTCGGCGTGCGCGCGAACGAGATCATGCTCTTCAGCCAGCCGCGGCCGGTGCGCTCGGTGCACCACACGCCGGAATGGACGCCGGAGAAGATCGCGGAGATCGCGATGCCGGCAATGCAAAAACATTTCTATCCGCTGGATCGCTCGGCGGACGTCGTTTCATGGGACCCGGTATGAAAAGCAACAGTCATCGCGAGGCGTCGGCAAGCGACGCCGTGGCGATCTCGTGGCGCACGAGAGGTTTGGCGGACCTTCCGGGATTGCTTCGTCGCGGCATTGCGTTGCTCCTCGCAATGACCGCAATGTTGGTCCACGCCGCCGAAGGACCGAACGGCTATCCCGACCGGCCCGTGCGCGTGATCGTCCCCGTCGCCGCGGCGGGCGGGACCGACATCATCGCGCGCATCGTACTGAACAAGCTCGGCGACGACCTCGGCCGTCAATTCGTCGTGGACAATCGACCGGGCGCGGGGGGCCTCCTCGGTACCGACATCGTCGCCAAGGCGCGGCCCGACGGCTACACGCTGCTCTTCACGTACGCGGCGCACACGATCGTGCCGTTCGTCTTCTCGACCAAACCGCCGTACGACGTCTACCGCGATTTCGCGCCGATCGTGCTCGCCGGGCAGCAGCCGCTGCTCCTCGCGCTGAACGCGCAGGTCCCGGCGAACAGCGTCGCCGAGCTGATCAAGCTCGCGAAGGCGAAGCCCGATTCGCTCAACATCGCGTGGGCCACGCCGAGCAGCTCCGGGGCGCTCGCGGCCGAGCTCTTCAAGATGCTGACGGGGACTCGCATGGTGTCGGTCGCGTTCAAGGGCGGCGCGCCGGCGCTCACCGCACTCATTCAGAACGAGGTGCAGCTCATCTTCACGACGCCGCCGACGATCATGGGCCATTTGAAGAGCGGTCGCGTAAAGGTCATCGGCACCTCCGGCAAGGAGCGCCTGCCGTACCTGCCGGACGTGCCCACGCTCGCGGAAGCCGGCGTGAAGGACTTCAACACCGCGCCCTGGCAGGGCCTGCTCGCGCCGGCGAAAACGCCGCCGGCCATCATCGATTTCCTCTACCAGCGCATCGCAGTCGCCCTCAAAGCGGCCGACGTACGGGAGCGTTTCGCCTCGCAGGGCACCGATCCGGTCGGACGCGATCCGAAGGCGTTCGGCAGGATGATCGCGGACGAGTTGAAGCTGAACAGCAAGCTCATCAAAGCGGCCGGCATGAAGGCGGATTGATGTAAATGTCGGTCGGTGCGCTACTAACGCACCCTACGACGCAATATGAAACCCCGAGGGTGCGCTGATAGCGCACCGCTCAAGGAGTAACGAATGTCCAACGAACTGATTTGTGACGCGACCACGCGGCGCTTGGCCGATTTCGCGATGGCGGCGCGCTACGAGGCGCTGCCGACATCCGCCGTCCACGCGTGCAAGCTGCGCCTGATCGACACGTTCGCGAGCGCTCTCGGTGCTTACGACGAGCCGCTCTCGGACATGGCGCGCAAGGTTGCTGGGCGCAACCGCGGCGACGCGCAGGCGCGCGTCTGGGGGAGCGCCATCCGCACGACGCCTGAAGCGGCGGCGTTCGCGAACGGCGTGATGACGCGGCTCCTCGACATCAGCGACACGTACACCGGCGCGAGCCGCGGTCACCCGAGCGATATGAATTCCGGCGTGATCGCGGTTGCGGAAGCCGTGAAGGCCGACGGCAAGTCGCTGATCAACGCGCTCGTCCTGGCGTACGACGTCTACTGCAGCTTCGCCGACGCGATCGACTGGAACGAGCGCGGCTGGGACCAGCCGATCTACAGCATCCTCGGCTGCGTCACGGGCATCGGCACGCTGCTGAAATTGACGCCCGCGCAGATGACGAATGCAATCGCGCTCGCGCTCGCGCCGAACATGGCGCTCGTGCAGAGCCGCCGGGGACATCTCTCGTCGTGGAAAGGGTGCGCGGGCGCGAACGCGTCGCGCAACGCGGTGTTCGCGGCGGAGCTGGCGAAGGATGGATTCACCGGACCGACCGCGCTCTTCGACGGCGACGGCGGCGTGTTCCAGGTGCTCGGCACGCGGTTCGAATGGAACCCGCCGAAAGCGCGGCACCTGATCGAGGACACGCACATCAAGGGTCTGCCCGTGTGCTATCACGGTCAGTCCGCGGTCTGGGCGGCGATCGAGCTGCACGAGAACGTCGATGCGAGCCGCATCGAGTCGGTCGAAGTCGATACCTACAAGACCGGCGTCGTGATGATGGGCGGCGATCCGTCGCGCTGGGCGCCGAAGACGCGCGAAACGGCCGACCACAGCCTGCCATATTGCGTCTCGGTGGCGCTGCTCGACGGCAAGGTCGTGAACGAATCGTTCGCCGACGCGCGCCTGCACGACCCGGCGATCGCGAACCTCATGCGCAAGGTGAAGGTGCGCGAGGACGAGGCGCTGACGCGCGCGTACCCGAACGCGTCCCCCGGGCGCGTCACCGTGCGCACGACCTCGGGCGAGACGCACGTGAAGGAGCTCGAGTATCCGCGCGGCCACGCGAAGAGCCCGATGCGCGACACCGACGTCGAAACCAAGTTCTTCGACCTCGCGCGTCCGAGACTGGGCGAGGCGCAGTGCGAGTCGCTGCTGGAGGCGGTGCGCAACCTCGAACGCTCGGCAGACGTGGCGCGCGATCTGATCGGGCCTCTGGTCAAGGAGTGACGGCGATGGCTGCACAATCCGAAGTGCTGTACGAGATCCGCGGCGAGTGCGCGCTGATTACGCTCAACCGGCCGGACCAGCGCAACGCCATCGACCGCCCGACGTGCGCGCAGCTCTGGAAAGCGTTCGAAGATTTCGACAAGGACCCGGCGCTGAGGGTCGCGATCCTCACCGGCGCGGGCGATCGCGCGTTTTCGGCCGGCCGTGACCTGAAGGAAGCGACACGCGAAGAGGACATCCCGCTCCCGCCGCTACCGATCCTCGGCGACACGCTGCACGTCACGAAGCCGGTGATCGCCGCCGTGAACGGCGCCGCCATCGCGGGCGGCTGGGTGATGGCGCAGATGTGCGACTTGTGTGTCGCGGCGGATCACGCGACCTTCGGCATCACCGAGCCGAAGGTCGGCCGCGGCGTCGCGTGGTCGCCGCCGATGATTCACATGCTCGGCAGCCGTATCGCGCTCGAGCTCATGCTGACCGGCCGCACGATCGCTGCGCAGCGTGCGTACGAGATCGGCTTTGTGAACAAGGTCGTGCCGCGCGCGGAGCTGATCGACGCGTCGCTCGCGATGGCCGCGGACATCATCGAATGCGCTCCGCTGTCCGTGGTCGCGGTGCGGCAGGTGGTGCGGCACACGCTCAACATGGGCATGGAAGCCGCGATGGAAGTCGGCAAGCAGGTGTGCGCGCCGCTCTACGTGAGCGAGGACGCGAAGGAAGGCGCGCGCGCGTTCAAGGAAAAGCGCAAACCCCGCTGGCAGGGTAGGTAAACATCACCTCCGCGGAGGCGGGGCAGTGCAAGTAAACCGTCATTCCCGCGAAGGCGGGAATCCAGGAAACGTTCTGGACCCCCGCCTTCGCGGGGGTGACGAAACCAACGTAGGGTGGGCGACAGCCCACCAACTGGAGCAACGTAGGGTCGGCGATAGCCCACCAACTGGAGCAACGTAGGGTCGGCGATAGCCCACCATTACAGGAGCATCAATGATCGAGTTCAAGACAATTTCGTACGAAGACGTGACCGTCGGCGAGGAATTCCAGTCCGACGACTTCACGGTGAAGCCGGAGGACGTCGACACGTTCGCCTACGCGGTGGACGACCATCATCCGTGGTATTTCGAGGATTCGCCCTTCGGCGGAAAGATCACGCACCCGACGCTGCTCGGCAACCAGGCGCTGCTCATGCGCCACAACAAGTACATCGTGCCCGCGGGTCTGCACGCGAAGATGCAGTTCGAGTTCGTCGAGCCGATCCGCGTCGGCATGCGCGTGCGCTCGCACGGCAAGGTGCTCGACAAGTACGAGCGCCGCGGCCGGCATTACATGGTGACGCAGTTCGAGACGCGCGAGGAAGGCACCGGGAAGGTGCTCGCGCGCGGCCAGTTCACGCAGATGATCTTCCCGAAATCAGGAGTGCACGTTGAAACCAGGAACCGCTGAGGTCGCGGTCGGCAGCGCGCTGCCGATCCTCACCAAGACGATCGCGCAACGGCAGATCGACTGCTATTCGGGCGTTCGTCCGAATTCCATCCACACCGATGACGAGTGGGCGCGCAAGAAAGGCTTCAAGCGTCCGCTCGCGCAGGCGATGATGTCCACCGCGTACGTGTCGCAGCTCATGGTCGATTTCCTCGGCGAGGGCTTCGTGAAGGGCGGAAAGATCTCGGTCGCCTTCATCAAGCCGGTGCTCGCAGGCGACACGCTCACCGTGCACGGCGTCGTGAAGAGCCGCGAGCGCGAAGGCGATCGCACGCGCGTGACGGTCGAGGTGTGGTGCCAGAACCAGGACGGTGTGCAGACGATGGTCGGCACTGCGAGCGGGCTGGAATAGTCACGGAATCCAGAACAGGATCGTCGAAAATCAGCCTGGATCCCCGCCTACGCGGGGATGACGACCTTGGATGACCTGGATCTCCGCCTACGCGGGGATGACGAATCTGGATCCCGGCCTTCGCCGGGATGACGACCTTGGATGACCGGGCTCCCGCCTACGCCGGATGATGAAAGCGCATGAGCAACACTGACCTCTCCCGACTCTTCTCCCCCCGCTCCGTCGCGCTTGTCGGCGCGACCGACAGCACCACCTCGTTCGGCGGGCGCGTGTTCCGGCAGATGGCCGGTTTCGGTTTCGCCGGTCCGATCTACCCGATCAATCCACGGCTCAAGGAGCTCGGCGGCTTCAAGTGCTACGCAAGCCTGAAAGAGCTGCCGCAAACGCCCGATCACGTCGGGATCATCGTCGCGACCGAGCGCGTGTTCGACATTCTCACCGACTGCGCCGCACTGAAGGTGCCGTTCGCGACGGTGTTCAGCGCCGGCTTTTCCGAGACCGGCACCGAGGAAGGCCGTGCGCGTCAGGCGCGGCTCGTCGCATTCGCGCGCGAGACCGGCATGCGCATCATGGGACCCAACTGCAACGGCGTCGTGAATTTCGTCGAGCCGTTCGCGATGACCTCCACCGCCGCGATCATGGGGCCACGCGCGGCACCGGGTAACGTGGGCATCGTGAGCCACAGCGGCGGGCTCGGGCAGATCAACATCATGTGGCGCGCGCAGCAGATCGGGCTCGGCATCTCGTACCAGGCGAGCTGCGGCAACGAAGCCGATATCGACACGCTCGATTTCACGCGCCACATGCTGCGCACCGATGCGACGGACATCGTGCTGCTCGCGACCGAAGGCGTGAAGGACGGCGAGAAGTTCAAGGAGGTCGCGCGTGAAGCGGCCGAGCGCGAGAAACCGATCGTCGTGCTCAAGCTCGGCGCGACCCAGGCCGGCACCCGGGCGGCCGCGTCGCACACCGGCGCGATCGCCGGTGACGACGACATTTTCGACGCGGTCTCGCGCCAGTACGGCCTGATCCGCGTGCACGAAGTCGCTCACCTCTACGAAACCGCGGTGCTGCTGCGCAAGCGCCGCTGGCCGAACGGACGGGGCGCCGCATCGGTTTCGCCGACCGGCGGCAACATCGTGCAGGTCGCGGACGCGGGCGACACGTTCGGCGTGCAGTGGCCCGAGTATTCGCGTGAGACGCAGGCGAAGCTCGCGGAGCTGATGCCGGGCTACGGGCAGGTGTCGAATCCCACCGACATGACTTCGCTCGCGACCGGTAAGCGCGAGCTTTACCGCGCCGCGCTCGACGCGATCGCCGCCGATCCGCGCGTCGACGTGATGGTGCCGATCTACGCCTCCGGCACCAAAGCGGATCTTCAGTGGGGCGCGGAGTTCGTCACACGCTGTCCTAAAGTCGCCGCGCTGCTGTGGGTCGGCGGCTGCAACGACGACCCCGCCTTCACCGCGAAAGATCTCGTCGCGGCGGGCGTGCCGGTCTATCGCGACGCCACGCCGTGCATGCGGGCGATGCGCGCGGCGATGGATTTCGGCGAGCACGTGAAGCTGCACAAGTCGCGCCAGGCGAAGCCCGGGCGCCCGTCCGGTATCGATCGCGACACCGCGGCGGCACGGCTGCGCGCAGCCGGCGCCAAGCTGACCGAGCGCGAAGCGAAGCAGGTGCTGGCCGCGTACGGATTGCCGGTGACGCGGGAGCGCCTCGCCGCGAGCGCGGAAGAAGCCGTGCGCCACGCGCGCGATTTCGGCGGCCCGGTCGCGCTCAAGATCGATTCGCCGGACATCGCGCACAAGACGGAAGCCGGCGCGATACGGCTCGGCGTCCAGGGTGACGATGCCGTACGAACTGCGCATGGTGAAGTGATGGACGCCGCGCGCCGCTACGCGCCGAACGCGTGGCTCAATGGCGTGCTGGTTCAGGAGATGGCGCCGAAGGGCGTCGAGCTGATGCTCGGTGTCGTTCGCGATCCGTCGTTCGGCCCGATCGTCGCGGTCGGACTGGGCGGCATCTTCGTCGAGGTCCTCAAGGACATCGCCTACCGCGCCGCCCCCGTCACGCTGCGCGAGGCCGAGGCGATGCTCGCGGAGCTGCGCGCTGCGAAGCTGCTCGACGGCGTCCGCGGGATGCCGGCGCGCGACAAGGCCGCGCTCGCCGATGCAATCGTGCGGCTCTCGTGGCTCGCGCACGACTTGCGCGACGAGATCGCGGAGCTCGACGTGAATCCTCTGATCGCGCTGGAGCGCGGGGCGGTGGTCGTCGATGCGCTGATCATCCGGCAAGAGCGCGCGTGATATGCGATCGGTTCGCGGAAAGGAGGTCTCGGAGGGAAACCCAGGTTTCCCTCTGAGGCGTTCACCGGATCGCGGCTGCGAGCGAAGCTCGCAAGGGTTCTTGCCGCGATGACCTGGGAAAAGGAAATAGAGGAACTGAAGCACCGCCAGGCGCTCGCGCGCGAGCTCGGCGGTCCCGAGCGCGTAAAGCGCCACAAGGATGCGGGCAAGCTCACGGTGCGCGAGCGCATCGAGCAGCTTCTCGATCCCGGTTCGTTCCGCGAGATCGGGAGCGTCGCCGGCAAGGCGAGCTACGACGAAGCCGGCAACATCACGGCCTTCATGCCCGCCAATCTGGTGATGGGCCGCGGCACGCTCGACGGCCGCCCGGTCGTAGTCACGAGCGACGATTTCACCGTGCGCGGCGGCTCCTCTGACGGCGGGCTGAAGGAAAAGCAGGTGCGGGCGGAGCTGATGGCGCGCGATCTGCGCGTCCCCATCGTGCGTCTGATCGACGGTACCGGCGGCGGAGGCTCCGTGAGCAGCATCGAGCTCGAGGGCTATGCGAAGTGCCCGTCGCTCTATGGCTGGGGCGTATACGTGCAGAACCTGAGCACGGTGCCGGTGGTGGGGCTCGCGCTCGGGTCGGTCGCCGGTTGGGGCGCGGCGAAGGCCGCGACGACGCACTACTCGGTCATGGTGAAAGACACCTCGCAGGTGTTCATCGCCGGGCCGCCGGTGGTGAACCGTCTCGGGCGCGAGTACGGCAAGAACGAGCTCGGCGGCAGCGACATCCACACGCGCAACGGCACGATCGACGACGAAGCGGCAGGTGAAGCGGAAGCGTTCGCGCTGGCGAAGCGGTTTCTATCGTATCTGCCGCGCTCGGTGTACGAGCTGCCGGCGCGCATCGCAAACGGCGACGATCCACAGCGCCGCGTCGATTGGCTGATCGATGCGATCCCGCGCGACGACCGTAAGGTCTACAGGATGCGCGACATCGTGAACGACGTCGTCGATCAGGATTCATTCTTCGAGATCGGCCGGCGCTGGGCACGTCCGGTGATTACCGGGTTCGCGCGTCTCGACGGCTGGCCGGTCGCGATCCTCGCCAGCGACCCGTATCACTACGGCGGCGCGTGGACGGCGGACGCTTCACGCAAGATCCGCAGGCACGTCGACATCGCGCAGACGTTCCATCTGCCGGTGGTGCATCTCGTCGACGTGCCGGGCATCATGGTCGGTCTCGAAGCGGAGCAGAAGGGGACGCTGCGTTTCGCGGCGGAAGCGATTGCCGCCATCATGTCGTCCACCGTGCCCTGGTGCGGCGTGATCGTGCGCAAGTGCTACGGCATCGGCGGCGGCGCTCACGTGAACAACACGCGCTACTCCGCGCGCTACGCGTGGCCGTCGGCGAACTGGGGCTCGATGCCGGTCGCGGGCGGTCTGGAGGCGTCCTATCGCGGCGAGCTCGCCGCGGCGGAAGATCCGCAGGCGAAACTCGCGGAGATCGAAGCGCGCCTGCAGCGCCTGCGCTCGCCGTTTCGCACGGCGGAGGCGTTCAACTTCGACGAGATCATCGATCCGCGCGACACGCGCCGCCTGCTGTGTGAGTTCGTAAACGTGGCCGCGCCGTCGATCCAGCCGGGGCCGCCGTCCTATGGCCACCGCCCGTAACAAACCGGGATCCGTCATTCCCGCGCAGGCGGGAATCCAGAACCAGTGAGGAGATCTGCCATGAGAACGATGATCGTTGCGCTGCTACTCGCGGTGAGCGCCGTTGCTCACGCCGCCGACAGCTATCCCACCAAGCCGATACGCTTCATCGTCCCGTTCCCGCCCGGCGGCGGCACCGATGCGTTCGCACGCATCCTGAGTCCCAAGCTCACCGAATTCCTGGGGCAGCAGATCATCGTCGACAATCGTCCGGGTGCGCAGGGCAACATCGGCACGGCGGCCGCCGCGAAGTCGCCGCCGGACGGCTACACGATCCTGCTCGCGCACCAGGGCGCGATGACGATCAATCCTCATCTGTATCCGAATACCGGATACGACACGCTGCGCGATCTGATCGGCGTCACGCGCGGCACGGCGACGGCGATGGTGCTGGTCGCGCACCCGGCGCTGCCGGCGAAGACACTGAAGGAGCTGGCGGCGCTCGCGCGGCAGAATCCGGGCAAGCTCACCTTCGCCTCGACCGCGTCGGGGCAGCAGCTCGCCGGCGAGCTCTTCAAGCTCACGACGAAAACGAATCTCCTGCACGTGCCGTACAAGGGCGCCGGTCCGGCGGTGATTGATCTGCTCGCCGGTAACGTGATCCTGATGTTCTCGAATCCGACCTCGATCGTGCCGCACGTCAAAGCCGGGCGGCTGCGCGCGATCGCGGTGCTCGGCGACAAGCGCAACGAGGCGCTGCCGATGGCGCAGACGGCGATCGAAGCCGGCTATCCGGAGCTTGCGGTCGTGCTCGAGTGGTATGGCATCGGGGCGCCGGCCGGTCTGCCGCGCGACATCGTGAACCGGCTGAACGCCGCGGTCGTCAAAGCACTCGGCTCGCAGGACGTGATCGACCGCATGAACGCGCTCGGGCAGACGATCTCGCCGACCGGTCCCGACGAATTCCAGAAGCAGATCCGCGCGGATTTCGAGCGCTGGGGACGCGTGGTGAAGGCGGCGGGCATCAAGGCCGAGTAGCGACACGTCACCACTGTGTAGTGCTACTGTGTCATTGCGAGGCGGAGCCAATGCTCCGCCGCGGCAATCCCGTCTGCGAACGTGGCTTTACGTGCGCCACGAGGCGCGTTGCGAGCGAAGCGCGGCAATCTACGCCGCGCCTGTTCGCGGCTCGCGATGACACAGTACTGGTGCGCGGGATGACAAATTAGAATGACAAGCTCCCAAGGAGATTTGATGAGCTCGCATCGTGGCGTGCGCAGCGCGACCGTCCTTGCCTTCTGCGCAGTGAGCCTCACCGCCGGCGCGGCGTTCGCCCAGGCGTGGAAGCCCGAAAAGCCGGTCGAGATCATCGTGCCGACCGGCGCCGCGGGGATCAACGACTCGAACTCACGGCTCATCCAGAAGACGCTGACGGAGCAGAAGCTCGTGCCCACTCCGGTGCTCGTGCTCAACAAGGCCGGCGGCAACCAGAGCCTCGCCGCGGTCTACATGAGTCAGCACGCGAACGATCCGCACTATCTCTTCTACGCGACGGCGACGCTGTTCACGAACCAGCTCGCCGGCGTGACGCCCATTCATTATCGCGACCTCACGCCGCTCGCGCTGCTGCTCGTCGACTACACCGTGATCACGGTGAAAGCAGATTCGCCGATGAAGAACATGCGCGATCTCGTCGAGCGTCTGAAGTCCGATCCCGATGCGGTCTCGTTCGGGCTGGTGGCGCGCGGCGGTCCCAATCACCTCGCGGTGTCGCAGGCGATGCGCTCCGCGGGGCTCGATCCCAAGAAGCTCAAGCTCGTCGTGTTCAAGACCAACGCCGAGTCGATCACCGCGGTCATCGGCGGTCACGTGCAGGCGATGGTGTCGTCGGTGAGCGCGGCGCTGCCGCAGGTGCAGGCGGGTAACGCGCGCATGCTCGGCGTAGCTGCGCCGCAGCGCGTCGGCGGCTCGCTCGCCAATCTTCCGACGATGCGCGAGCAGGGCATCGAGGCCACGGGGATCTCGAACTGGCGGACGATCTTCGGCGCGAAAGGCCTCACGCAGGCGCAGACCGCTTTCTGGCAGGATGCGCTGGCGAAGGTCGTCGCGAGCCCGGAGTGGAAAGCGCAGCTCGCGCACAACAACCTCGAATCGAAATTCATGCGCGGGCCCGAGCTCGCGAAGTGGCTCGAAGGCGAGTACAGCGCCACGCGCGCGGTCATGGCCGACATCGGGTTGATCAAGTAAGACCATGGCCGTCACGCTCGGACGCTCGGCGCTGGAAGGCGCCATCGCTATGTCCGAGGCGATCGATCTGCTCGAAGACATGCTGCGCCACGAGGCGAGCGGCCGCACGGCCACTTCGCCGAAGTACGTGACGGACTTCAAAGGCGGCTCGATGCGCATCCTTTTCGCCGCGGATTACGAAGCCGGCTATTGCGCGACGAAGGCCTATCACGTGATCCAGGGCGCCGGCGTGCGCTACATCGTGACGCTTTATCGACATTCCGACGGCGAGGTGCTGGCGATCCTCGACGGGAGCGTCATCACCGACCTTCGCACCGGCGCCGCGAGCGGCGTCGCTGCACGGCGCGTCGCAGTCAGCGAGCCGGTGAGCGTCGGCGTGGTGGGATCGGGCAACCAGGCGCGCATGCAGCTCGAGAGCATCGCCGCGGTCTACCGGATCGCGACGGCCGCCGTATACAGCCCGACGCAGGAGAACCGCGAAGCGTTCGCGAGCGACATGTCCGCGAAGCTCGGTTTTCCGGTTCAAGCGGCAGCGAGCGCGCAGGACGCGGTGCACGGCCGCTCGGTCGTCGTCACCGCGAGCAATGCCCGCACGCCAGAACCGATCGTGCTGGGTGCGTGGCTCGGCGAGTGCCGACTGCTGTGCGCGGTCGGAAACACGCGCGCGCAATTCTCCGAGCTGGACATGCAGTGCTTTGCCGACGCGGCGCTGATCGTCGCCGACACGGAGCACGCGTTTCACGAGGCAGGCGAGTTCAGGCGCGCCAGCGAAGCGGGCGTGCTGCCGGCGGTCAACCGCGCGACGCTGGCGCAGCTCGTCTCGGGTGCCGTTCGGGTTCCACGTGAAGGGCTCGTCGTGTTCAAATCGGTGGGCAGCGCGCTGCAGGACCTCGCGCTCGCGAGCCGCTATTACGAGCGCCTCGGCGAGCGCGGCGTCCCCACGGCGCCGGATCTCGGACGGGTGAGATAACCAAGGACATCGCCATGGTGCTTCCGCTGAAAGGTGTCATGCAGGCCCCGGTCACGCCGCTGAAGGACGACTTCAGCTTCGACGCAGAGGGCTTCGAGAAGATGGTCGAGTTTCACGTGCGTCACGGGGCGCCGGCGATCGCATGGCCGCATCACAAGGCCGAGTCGCTGAATCTCACGATCGCCGAGCGCAAGCTGGGTGCGGAGATCGCGGTGAAGACCGTCGCGAAGCGCGTGCCGGTGTCGATCTTCCTCGGCACGCTGTCGGAGGAAGACTCGATCGACATCGCGCGTCACGCGGAGAAGATCGGCGCGGATGCGGTGCTCGCGATCTCGCCGTACGTGCGGCGTCCGACGCAGGAAGAGATCTACGATTCCGTCGTGCGCCTCGGCACCGCGACGGGGCTCCCGATCCTTACCTACAACTCGCCGTGGCGTAAC
>Ga0196978_1000710_pt1 | contig 16314 bp, 12 predicted proteins | sample S3v_2013CmetaG_FD_155491 | JGI IMG/M metagenome (GOLD analysis project Ga0196978, IMG submission 155491) | Soil microbial communities from Anza Borrego desert, Southern California, United States - S3+v_20-13C | ecosystem: Environmental > Terrestrial > Soil > Desert | place: USA: California... | reverse complement strand
GTGTTGAACAAACGGATTGATACACGATAAAATCCACGATGATGTGCGCGCGGCCTTGCGCGGCGAGGATGAGGAACCACACGCCGCCCACGAAACCCGCCGCCAGCACGTACAATCCGAAATGCTTCCATCTCATCAGCGGCGCGCGTTTCAGCAAACGCCACACGACGAAGCACAAGCCGAAAACGAGCAGCGCCACCGGGCCTTTCGTGAGCACGGCCAGCGCGATGAACAATGCGGACAGCGCGATGTCCTTGTTCCAAAAACCTTGCGTGCCCGGCCCGCCCGCGTATTGCATGTAAAGCGTGAAGCGCCAGATGCCGAGAAAAATGAACAGGTTGAACCAGGGATCGATGATGCCCGACTTGAAATAAAAATGCGGCATCAGCGAGCCCGCGTAGGCCAGCACCCAAAGCAAAGCAAACTGCTTGTCGTAAATTTTGCTGCCGATGCGGAAGAGCAGGAGCAAGGTCAGGATGCCGCAGAGCGCGTTCGGCAGCCGCGCCGCAAATTCCGACACGCCGAACAGCTCCATCGACGCGGCCTGCATCCAGATGAAGAGCGGCGGCTTTTCCCAGAACGGCTCGTAGTTGATGCGCACCGTTCCGTAATCGCCGGTGACGAGCATTTCCCGTGCGCACTCCGCGAAGTTCACCTCATCCCAATCGAACAAATGCACCCGCCCGAGGAAGGGCACGAACAGCAGCGCAGCCGCCGCGACGATGATCAGCTGGTGGCGGAGCGAAATTTTCACGTGTCCAACGGTTTTTCATGCGGCAGGCGCAGCCAGTTCATGCGCGCGGAAAAATAAAAACAGATCAGCGTCACCGTCACGCCGATGAGCGAGCCGAAAAGCACGTCGCGCAAAAAATGCTGCGAAAGATAAATGCGCGAGTAGCCGATGAGCAGCGCCAGCGCGAACAGCGCCAGCTTTCCCCAGCGGTGCCTGCGCGGCACCAGCAGCGCCAGGCTGAAGCACAGGGCGAAAGCGGTGGTTGTGTGCCCGGAGGGAAAGCTGTCGTAATTGTAGTTCTCATAACCCGGCACCAGGCGCAGCGGCTCGTGCAGGCTGTTCTCGAAGAACCATTTCGGCCGCGGCTCGCCGAACCAGATGGTGTGCTTCAGCAATTGCGTGATGCCGCTCGCGAGAAGAATGGAAAAGCCGCTCGTCGCCGCCGGCTTTAACCCGAGGCCCAGCAGCAGCAGGCAAACGACCACCGCCGTGATGCCGTCGCCGAGATACGTCATGTATTCGAAAAAAATATCACCGAAGCTGCTGTAGTGCGCATTCGTCAGCAAATGCAGATCGCGCTTGGGGTAGAGGAGAAGCAGCGCGCCGGCGGCAGCAACAAAGACCAGGTAGGGAACGAGAAAAAAAAGATTGTTGCGGATCAGCCTGCGCATCGTGGCAAAAATAAGGTTGTGAGGTGAGAAAAGGCAAAAGGCAAACTGTAAAAGGCAACAAAAAAATACGCAGATCGCAACGGCAACAAAAAAGGCAACCGTATACGTCAGTTGCCTTTTGCAGTTTGCGCGAAGCGTTGCTTTTTTAATACGTTCCCATCGCCTTCATCAGGCGGTGGATCTGCGAATCCCAGAGCTGCCGCGAGGTCTTCACGTCGTCTTCGCTTTCGCCGAAATCGGTGACGAGCAGCGCGATCTCGTTCGTAAGCTCATCGGGCTGGATGCGGAATTCGAAATACGTGCCTTCCGGCTTGTCGAGCCAGTGCAGGCGCAGGTAGTTGTCGAGCTTGGCGCTGACGATGCTCGCTTTCTGGATGGCGCCGTCCCAGTTGAAGGTGTAGATGTCGTTTTTCAGATCGACCTCGTCGGCGAACCACTCGGCCAGGCCGTTGGGCGTGGTGAGAAAATCGTAGAGCAGGGCCACGGGCGCGTGCAGGATGAATTCCAGCGTGAATTTGCCTTTGGGCTCTTTTTTCGGCGCGCTTTTTTCGGAGATGGGCTTGTCCTTAATAACGTGCGGGTTGACCGTTTCGGTCTTCACGACGCGTTTTTCTCCCGGCGGCAGCTTTTTCTTTTTCAGTGCGTTGAACTGCGCTTTCAGCTCGGGCGGGGGCGGGCCTTTTTTAATGATGTGCGGCACTTCCGGCTCGTCGGAAACGGGCGGCGGCGGCGTGTTTTTTTGAGCGGATTTAGCAGGGCTCGCTTTTTTCGGATCGGCAGCCTGCGTTTTTTTCGGATCGGGTGCGGGCGTTTTCTTCTGCTCGGGCGCGGGGGCTTTTGCGGGTGCGGACTTGGGCCGTTCCGGCGTTTTGGCTTTCGCCAGCTCCGTCTTGATCGGTTTGGCCGGGCCGTTTTTCTTGTTGACCGCTTTCACGCTTTTCTCCGGGGCCTTGGCCTTGGAAGGAATGCTTTTGGGTGCGGGCTTGGGCTTGGCGGCCGGGCGGGCCGGCGCTTTTTTGGACTTGAGGGGCTTCGAAAGCTTGCTCTTCGGCGCAGCAGATTTCTTCGCGGCGGCCTTCACAGGCTTTTTTGCCGCGGGCTTCAGCTTCGTTTTAGGGGTGGTCTTCTTGGGTGCTGGTTTCTTCGCTTTTTTAGCCATTCCTCGCTTGAAATAATAGACAGAAATCCCCCTTGGATTCCGGCGGAAAAGTATAAAAAAATATCAATATGTCAAGTCGGAAAAAAAATGCTTTAATTAAATAACAAAACCCACCGGGAACGGTGGGTCTTTGTAGCGAGGGGGGGAGTTGAACCCCCGACCTTCGGGTTATGAATCCGACGCTCTAACCGCCTGAGCTACCTCGCCTTAGATTTTCCAGGTGTTTTCTGGGTTTTGAAAAGCGAGCGCAAATATAGCATTTTCCGAAATCCAAGCTTCCCGCAACCAGGAAGGCGATTTTTTAAACAGCCCGCGCTCCTTATCTTGCAACATGCCGAAGCGCTTCCCGCCCGTTTTGCTGCTCCTCCTGTTTGGCCTCTTTGCGGCAATGCAGCTCAGCGCGCTTTCCGCACCGCATAAAGTTGCAGCGGCGCAGGCTCCGGGAGCCGCAACCATCAAAGCGCCCGGCAAGCACCTCGAAGCGGAAGGCCTGCAGCAAACGGCCGTTCGTCTTCAAGCCCCCGCGCAAAGCTTCCCGCCAAACGGTGAAAAGCACTTTCGCAGCGTCTTCCGCGCCAACTCGTCTTCCTCGAACCCGCTTCCCCTGCACTGCGCCTTTCTCAGTCCCGCCCGCAGCAGCACGTCCCGCGCGCAGGCGCCCCTGTTCCTCGTCCACCGCCGCTGGAGAAATTAGCCGCCGGTTCCCCGCCGCAGCTTCAGCCCGCAGGGCGATCACTTCACCACATTAATCATACGCTTATGCAATTCTCCGATCGATATGCCCCGAATGGACGGGGTCTTCTCTTTTTGTCCATCTTTGCTTGCCTTTTCCACGCGAAAAACGGCAACCGCAACCATTGCGCGACGAACCGTTCAAACCGTCAATTATGAGCAAGCGGATCTTCTCCTCCTTACGCGGTTACCTGCTGATCGTGCTCGGCGTTTTCTCCGCGGCCTTCGGCCTGAAAAGCTTCGTGCTGCCCAACGGCTTCATCGACGGCGGCGTTACCGGCATCTCCCTGCTCCTGGCCGATATCACGCACCTGCCCCTGTCGCTGCTCATCGTGCTGATCAACATCCCGTTCTTCTTCCTCGCCTGGAAGCAGATCCACCGCAGCTTCGCCATCAAAACCGTCTGCGCCATCGTCTGCCTGGGCGTCGCGCTGATCATCGTCGATTTCGGGACGGTAACGGAGGATAAATTATTGGTGGCGGTGTTCGGCGGCTTCTTCATCGGTATGGGCGTCGGTCTCTGCATCCGCGGCGGCTCCGTGATCGACGGCACCGAAGTGCTCGCGCTCTACATCGACCGCAAAAGCGGCCTGACCATCGGCGACGCCATCCTGCTCATCAACGTGGTCATCTTCGGCTTCGCCGCGCTGCGCCTGGGGCTGGAGCCTGCGCTGTATTCCATCCTCACATACCTCGCCGCCTCCAAAACGGTGGAGTTCGTCGTCAACGGTATCGAAGAATACACCGGCGTCACCATCGTCTCCGCCAAAAGCGAAGAGATCCGCGAAGCCATCATCCGCCACATGGGCCACGGCGTGACGATCTATAATGGTAAGCGCGGTTACGGTAAGCGCGGCGAGACGCAGGAGATCGACATCGTGTACACGGTGATCACGCGACTCGAGGTCTCGCGCCTGAAGAGCGAGATCGAGAAGATCGACGAGCAGGCTTTCGTGGTGATGCACAGCATCAATGACATCCGCGGGGGGATCGTGAAAAAGAGGTCGCTGCAATAAATTCATCCCCGGTACGCTCTCCGCCTTCGACGCGGGCTGCCTCGGTGAAATATAGTTCCGGCTTTGCGCCGCGGCGTTAGTATGATCAGAAAGTTTAGCACCCCGTCTTCGCCGCGGCGGAGAAGGGGCGGGGTGGGTTAAATATCTCGCTTCCCTCCATGTAACTTTCCCACATTCCTGTCGTCTCAAGTTTAATGGCACAGATTCTGTAAAAGCCAGGACCATGGACGCTCAACGCAAAAAGATCCAGCACCTCTATCTCCGCGCCGGGTTCGGGGAAATGCCTGCGCGGGTGCGCGGGAAGATGAAAACGGATATCCACGTGCTCGCGGATGAGCTGTTCCGCGAAGCGGAAGACATCAAACCGCTCGATTTTCTCCCGAAGCCGAACACGAACAACAACGGCAAAGTCGGGCCGCTGAAAATTTTGCTGATGATCCTGCGCTCGCAGAAGGAAGTGGAGCGGCTCAACCTGGCCTGGATGGAGCGCATGGTAAAGCGCGAGGGGCAATTGCGCGAGCGCATGACCTTTTTCTGGCACAACCATTTCGCCACCTCCGTGCCTTTCGCCTGGCTGATGCAGGTGCAGAACAATACGATCCGCAAGCACGCGCTCGGCAGCTTCCGCAAGATGCTGCACGCGATCTCGAAAGATCCGGCGATGATCATCTACCTCAACAACCAGCAGAACCGCAAGGCGCAGCCCAACGAGAATTTCGCGCGCGAAGTGATGGAGCTGTTCACGCTGGGCATCGGCAACTATACCGAGAAAGACGTGAAAGAGGCCGCGCGCGCCTTCACCGGCTGGACGGTCGACGGAACGGGCAGCTTTTTTTTCAACGAGAAGCAGCACGATTTCGAGGAGAAGACGGTGCTCGGCCGCACGGGAAAATTCAACGGCGAAGAGATCATCGACCTGCTGCTCGAGCAGAAGCAGACCGCGCGCTTCGTCTGCCGCAAGATCTACAAGGAGTTCGTCAACCAGAAGCCGGACGAGGAGATCGTCGCGCAGCTGGCGAAAACGTTTTACGAATCGGATTACGACATCGAGCGCCTGATGCGTGTCATCTTCAGCTCCGACTGGTTCTACGCGGAGAAAAACATGGGCGGGCGCATCGTTTCGCCGGTGGAAATGCTGGTGCGTTATCGCCGTCTCGTCGGGCTCGAGTTCACCGAAGAAAAGCACCAGCTGCAATTGCAGAAAGTGCTGGGGCAGACCTTGTTTTTTCCGCCGAACGTCGCGGGCTGGAAGGGCGGGCGCAACTGGATCGACGCGTCCTCATTGCTCGTGCGCCTCTCGCTGCCCAAAGCCATGCTCGACGGGAGCGGGCCGGAGCTGAGCGCCAAGCCGCATTTCGAGGAGAAAGAAAAAGAAGACCCGAAAAAAGTAAAGATGACGGTGCGCTGGAAAAAGCTCGTCGACCAGCTGAAAGATATTCCCGACGATGAGATCGAGGACGAATTATTCGCCGCGCTCATCCAGGCGCCCGACAAGCGCATCGACCGTGAGCTCGTGCGCTCGCTGATCAACCGCAGCTCGCGCGAAAAAAGGATCGTCAGCACCGCAGTCGCGCTGATGTCCCTGCCCGAATTTCAACTGGTTTGATAAAAACATTCCTATGAACCGCCGCCGTTTCCTCCAGCAATCCGCGCTCGCTTCCGCCGGCACTTTGCTCGTGCCCGAATTCCTGAAAGCCATGGCGCAGCCCCTCGGCGCTTCCGCCGGCAAAGGGAAGATCCTCGTCGTCATCCAGCTCTCCGGCGGCAACGACGGGCTGAACACGATCGTGCCCTTCGGCGACGACCTGTACTACAGCAACCGCTCGAAGCTCGCGCTCAAAGGCGAGGAGCTCATTAAGATCGATTCGCACTTCGCATTCAACGCGCGGCTGCGCGGGCTCGCGGACATTCACCACGACGGCGGGCTCGCCATTCTCAACAGCGTGGGCTACCCGAACCCCGACCGCTCGCACTTCCGCTCGCTCGACATCTGGCACAGCGCCAGCGACGCGAACCAATACTGGCAGACCGGCTGGATCGGCCGCTACCTCGACGCGAGCTGCGCCGGCTGCGGGAAACCCTACATGGCCATCGAGGTGGACGACACGCTGAGCATGGCCCTGAAAGGCGACGAGGTGAGCGGCATCGCCTGCCGCGACGCGAAAAATTTTCGCTTCTCCTCGATGAACCCGATGATCACGCAGACCGCGGAGAATTACCACGCGCACGAGGACGACGAGCACAACGTGGAATACCTGCGCAAAACCCTGGGCGAGCTGCACCAGAGCGCTTCGTACATCTACGAGCATTCGAAAATCTACAAGTCCGCGCAGCTTTACCCGCAGCACGCTTTCGGCAAGCAGTTGAAAATGGTGGCCGAGCTGATCGGCTCCGGCTCCGAAACGCAGATCTACTACGTCTCGCTGCCCGGCTTCGACACGCACGCGCTGCAGCGCAACCAGCAGGACAAATTGCTCGGCGTGTACAGCGAAGCGATGAAAGCATTTTACCTCGACCTGAAAGCGGCAGGCCGCTGGAGCGACACGCTGGTGATGACCTTCTCCGAATTCGGCCGCCGCGTAAAAGAAAACGCCGGCGACGGCACCGACCACGGCACCGCCAACGTGCTGCTCCTGGCCGGCGGCTCCCTGAAGCAAAAAGGCATCCTCAACGAAGCGCCCGACCTGAAAAATCTCGATGACGGCGACCTCATCCACAAAGTGGATTTCCGCAACGTGTATTCCACCGTGCTCAGCGGCTGGCTCGGCGCGAATGCGGAGCTGGCGCTGGGACGGAAGTTCGACAGCATGAAGTTTGTGTAAAAAGCTTCTGTAAAAAAAATGCCACGGAGGCACGGAGATCACGGAGAAAAACACGGAGTGTAAGTATTCCTCCGTGGTACTCTGTGCCCTCCGTGCCTCCGTGGTAAAAATGTAATACACTGCCGAAGGCAAACAAAGCTCTGCGGCGAAGATAGGTGCGAGAGACCTCTGCGTTTAAGTTTTGGTATTTGGAAGAAAGCCCGCATTTACGGGGCGTTTCAGGGAAGTACCGCAAGTGCGGGTAACGTTTTAGAACCAAAAGCCATTCGGCCCCCGTTACTTCCTTCATTGGCCTGCCGTTGGCGATCCCTTTGCAGGGCGAAACGGCCAGCCGTTACAATGAACTTTCCGGGGTAAAGGTAGGTACGGGTAACGCCCTATTTTCGGGGGGCTTAGAAGCCGGCTTTACCCCCCTCCCCCCGCTACGGCCCCCCTTAGCCGGGGAGCCGCCGCACAGCCCATGCGCGAGGCGAGTGGATACGGGTATAGGCTGCCTTTTACGGGGGCGGCAGAGGGGGACAATCATTTTTCCGATAACATGAAGCGAACGGGTGAGCCGGGCAGTTTAACCTTGTCTGATAGACGACTTTCTGTTTAGGCTGCAGTTCACCCGCGCCCCAGACAGGGCGAATTGCCGTATACCCGGCTGCTCTCTACAGCATACATAAATACTATATCCGCGGTAAGCGACTCTGCGGGCACGGTTCTTTACCCGAAGCGTTACAGATACGGCGGCATCTTCAACTTGTGTATACGTAGTTTTTTACTTCAGGTAATTGTTGGAAAGCCTGCGCTCTTCCGCTGTGGTTACCATATCCAAATAGAAAACTCGCTTACTTTAGACTTGTGTATCTTTTTTTCGATTATCTACGATTAAGCTGATTTTATAATGCGCTAAGTTTCTCAGAGATAATCTTACTGATTTCAACTGGATTCTCTGGAAAATATAGCTTCAGGTTCTCTAGCTTTGATTTGTTAAGCTGAGCGTTATTTGACTTTGACTGTAACTCTCTTTTAACTTGTCCAGCAATATAGAATTTTAAGAAAACTAAGTTCTTTGCGTCTGAAGCTTTCTTTGGTCTAATTGTTCCAGATACGTCGGAAATATAGAATTCAGATTCTTGGTCAAATATCTGGATTGTCCCTGCTTTTGCGCCCTTTCTGCTCCATATGAGCGAAGGGCCTTTTACTTTAACTTTATTCGGAATCTCGCTAGATACAAAGTAAGCTGGCCCATCTGTGGCTGCTGTATATACTGGAATATTCCCTGGGAATAGGTATGCGTCTCTTTTGGAAAATTGCGTGCCCTGAATAATATCGAAACTATCTATAATTTTTATCGGCTCCTTCTCTTCCGAATAGAACTCATTTCTGAAAAAATTAATTATATCCTCTTCTCCATTTACCTTCAATTGAGATAGTTCCTTAGCCATTGTTTCAATGGCAATTCTTTGCTCTTTTATACCCAAATATCGGTTACTATCTGGATTAAGATCAACATCATCAATAACATCTAATTTGACTAACAGCACTTCTCGCACATCGTTAATGCTAAGGCATTTGACAAATGATATTTCAGACAATTTTGCGTTTTCTCTTGGAGTCAAATTATTGGCTTCTTTCAATCTGGAAATAAAGAGAGAGAAGTTGTCAGGGCCCGTTATTTCCTCAACCTGCTCATCAGATAGTGGCCTAATGAGGGCTTCGACTTTCTCTTGTAATGTTCCAGCTTTTACCACTTTTTCGACCTCGCGCTGAACGCGCTGTAATGGAAAATAACCCCACTTTTTGCCTTCAAATTTTTTCCAGTACGTCCCAGTCCATGTCTCAGTTATTCGTTCTTGGTCCCAGTCTTTGTTCTGCTTTGCGAAAGCTTCATCCCAAGCCCATTCGAGCTTCGATTTGTAAATCCACTTTCTATTTTCAAAAGAATCAAAACTCGGCTCGAAGTCATTATGCAAATATTCAATTACCTCTTTTTCCTTTCGATCACTTGTTTTGATATGGCTTTTTCTAATTAAGTCTGTCCTAAAGCGATTCTGAGAGTTCGCTTTCCCATCACATAGAGAGTAATACATAAAACAAGGAATATCTAGCTCTCTATCGTAATCAAATTGCTCAGGGGCAATTTTCTGAAATATTATTGCAAACGTTTTCTCCATAGCATAAGGGGAAAACGTATATGGAGGCAATCCGATTATTCCTAAGATGTTGCAACGTGAAATAAGATAATCACGTATTGGCTTATTTGATGGATTTTCTAGAATGGAGTCAGGAATGATTGTTATGGCGATGCCGCCTTCTTCAATAATCTTCCCGTTCTTCTGCTTTGCCGGTTTTAAAAAATCTATACACTCTCTAAGTCCATTAGCTTCTAGAGAGTTCTTGTAAAGGGCATCGCCGTCTTCAATAAACTGCTCAATAGCTTCAGTGACCTTTCCATAGGGGATATTAGTTAGAAGCAGATCGACATTTCCTAAATGGTCAGAAGTCTTGCCTGTTTTCGTAAAATTTAATCTGTCAAGTATGTAATCGTTAAGGGGGTTAGGAGATCCATTATCAATATACCCGTTAACTGTGTCAAAGTCTAATGTAAACTTCTGATCGACATACATTTTTAAAAGCAGTTGCAAATCTCCAATCGATGATTTCAAATTATGCCGTATCGCATAAGTATCAGATAATTTAACGTATTGGAATTTTTCCTTAGGGTGGTTCCTAAAAAGAAACTGCTTACGCCAGTTTATAGAGGTTTTAACCCTCTGAATGTTTGCTGATCCGTCTCCAATGAGGAATAGATTCAGATAAGCTGCCAAGATGTTATTCTTATCTATTCCCCAAATTGTTTTACGAGCTATATCATCAACCTTATTCTTTGGCAGATCGAATAATGATTTTGTCATTTGAATATATTCATATAGAAATCCTCCCGAGCCGCAAAAAGGGTCAAAAACCATTTTCGATTCAATCTCCTCTATAGTCCAATTAAGATATTTAGTAAATACGGCCTTGATCAGAGGTTTAATGGTATGCCGCGGAGTATAATATTCTCCCTGCTCCTTTTTACTCTCCTTACTTGCTAATTCCTCATAGATAAAACCATAAAGATCCATCCCTCTATCTTGAGACATCTCATATAGCTTGGCGGCTGTTTTCTGGTACAAAACAGGAATCTTTTCTATATCATTTCTCTCAGGAACGTCCTTCAAAAAAATCTTTAACGTGTCCGCAAGCTTAATGTCGTATTCAGTTTGAGAAGATTCTAAATCCTTTTTGGCTCGTCCGTAATCTAACTCTTTTGTAGTTCCATAGATTGAAGCTAAAATTGTCATTAACAGAGCCTTATTTTTCTGTAGTTTTTCGTGGCCTCTAATTATTGCAGCAATCTCACCAACAAGTTCCTTTTCGTCCTCTTCGCGATTTATTAGTTCCTTCTGTTTGAAGAGCCTATAAAGCTTTTCTGAGACCTCATCACGGTGTTTCTCAATACCAACCTTATTGAAAATCACATTCTCTTTACCTGTGGTTAGGTTATACTCAGAAACGAATATTTTTTGTCCATCATAGACAATGAGAACAATATCCTTACGAGCTATTGAAGCGATACTTTTTTTCTGCTCCTCATCCAGCAGCCTGGAGCTAAAGCCCTTGATATAATTATGGATTTGCTTTATCCCTTGATCAATTTTCCCACTTGATTCTAATTCGATGAGACCGCAAAAAGATTCATAATTTGAACTTGAAAAAACGTAGGCATCACATATACCCTTCCCGCGTGCTCCGGAGCTATATGATGGTATAATGCTATCAATTTCTGAGAAGCCAGTTCGTTTAACCTTAAAAGAATATCCATTGTGATTCAGGAAACGTCTGAAATAACTATAGACGATGTCCTCGTGCGCGCTTTCTGAGCCATCGTACGGCGGAATTCTAATTAATTCACTTGTGGTCATTTGAGGTTATTTACCTATATGCCTCAAACATATATATTATTTTCATTTCGCGATTCTGTAAAAAACCAGAAAGAGCTAGTACGAGAATTAATTTAACACCCATGTTACGGTTGTTTTTCGGGTTTAACATGAGTAACGGTCCGGGTAACGCTTTGTGCTCAGCAATCAACAACGCAGAACCAACGATCGGAAACACAAAGGGGGCTCAAACCCGCACGTTCTTTGCCTTTGAACGCTTTTTGGCTTCCCTTTGTTGCACTTCCAAATTTATGCGTTTAAGTTTTTTGTGTAGGTACTCGCCGAAGGCAAACAACTCCCATCACTATCTTTAGCGCATGAACTCCGAAATTCTCTCCCGGCTCTCCGCCATCGAGGAGAAACACGCCGTGCGCATCCTCTACGCCTGCGAATCCGGCAGCCGCGCCTGGGGCTTCGCTTCGCCCGACAGCGATTACGACGTGCGCTTCATCTACGTGCACCCGCGCAACCATTACCTCAGCATTCTCGACAACCGCGACGTCATCGAATTGCCCGTGAATGCCGTGCTGGACGTGAACGGCTGGGACCTGCGCAAAGCTTTAGCATTGTTCCGCAAGAGCAACGCGCCGCTGTACGAATGGCTGCAGTCGCCGATCGTTTACCGGCAGGATGAAACATTCGCCGCGGAGCTTCGCGCGCTGATGCCCCGGTATTTTTCGCTGCGCGCGGGCTGCCACCATTACCACGCGATGGCGCGGAACGCTTTCGAGCATGAGCTGCAAGGCGAGCAGGTGCGCATCAAAAAATATTTCTATGCGCTTCGTCCTTTGCTCGCCGCCTGCTGGATCGTGGACAAGCGCGGCGTGCCGCCGATGGAATTCGCACCGCTGCGTACGCTGATCAGCGATGAAAAAGTGCAGCAGGCGATCGACGAGCTGCTCGAAAAGAAAAAGGTCAGCGATGAAAAAAGCACGATCGCGCCGGTGCGCGTGCTGCAGGATTTCATCGCCGCTAGCCTGGAGCGCTGCCTGCGCGAAAGCGAGCACCTGGAGCCGTTCATTGGAGAGCTGGAACCCATCGATGCGTTTTTCAGGAAATACCTTCTGTAATTTTACCGCGTGGATTACGAAACGCTAAAAGCCTCGCCCCGCCTGGTGCTGCTGGAATGCCTCAGCGGCAGCCACGCGTACGGCCTGCAATTGCCCGCTTCCGACGTGGACATCAAAGGCGTGTTCGCGCTGCCGAAACGGGAATTTTTCGGGCTGAGCTACACCGAGCAGGTGAGCAACGCGACGAACGACGAAGTCTATTATGAACTGAAACGCTTCGTCGACCTGCTGTGCAGGAACAATCCGAACATTCTCGAGCTGCTGAACACGCCGGCGGATTGCGTGCGCACGCGTCACCCGCTGATGGATAAGTTGAAGCCGGAATTATTCCTGAGCAAATTGTGCGAGCAAAGCTTCGCCGGCTATGCGCAGACGCAGATCAAAAAAGCGCGGGGCCTCAACAAAAAGATTTTAAAGCCCTTCGCGGAAGCGCGCAAATCCATCCTCGATTTCTGCTACGTGGCCGAAGGGCAGGGCGCCGTGCCGCTGGGCGAATGGCTGGCGCAGCGCAACTGGAAGCAGGAAGACTGCGGTCTCGCCGCGATCGCGCATTTTCGTGACGCGTACGCCTTGTTCCATTCTTCGAATAATTCGCCGGATGCTGCGCAGCTGAACGGCATCGCATCCGGTCCGCAGGCGCAGGACGTCAGCCTGAGCTCCGTTCCGAAAGGCTGGTCGCCCGCGGGCGTGATGCATTTCAACAAGGACGGCTACTCGGTGTACTGCCGCGAGTACAAGGAATATTGGGACTGGGTGGAAAAGCGCAACGAGGAGCGCTACGCGAATACGCTTTCGCACGGAAAAAATTACGACGCGAAAAATATGATGCACACGTTCCGCCTGCTGCATATGGCCCTGGAGATCGCGCAGGAAGGAAAAGTGAACGTGCGCCGCCCCGATCGCGAATTTTTATTGAGCATCCGCCGCGGCGAATTCGAGTACGATGAATTGCTGAAGCGCGCCGATGAAAAGCTGGAAGAAATAAAAACCGCTTTCGCAAAAAGCGAGCTGCCCGAACAGCCCGACGTGGCGAGGGCGGAAGAGCTCCTGATCGAAATAAGAGAGCAAGTCCTTTTTTAAAATCGAAATCAAAATGGCCACCGACAAATCGAAGCCCGCCTTCTTCAAAACGCCCGCCGAATTCCGCGCCTGGCTGAAGAAAAATCACGCCAAAGAAACCGAGCTGCTCGTCGGCTTCTACAAAACGAACAGCGGCAAGCCCAGCATCACCTGGCCGGAGTCGGTGGATGAAGCGCTGTGCTTCGGCTGGATCGACGGCGTGCGCAAATCATTGGGCGAGGAGGCCTACACCATCCGTTTCACGCCGCGCAAGAAGAACAGCATCTGGAGCGCGGTGAACCTGAAAAAAATGGAAGAGCTCACGAAGTCCGGCCGCATGCAGCCTGCGGGCAGAAAAATATTCGAGGAGCGCAACAAGGAAAAGACGAACATTTATTCCTTCGAGCAGAAAGAAGCGCACAAACGCAAGCTCGATCCCGCTTCGGAGAAAAAAATGAAGGCGAACAAAAAAGCCTGGGCCTTCTACACCTCGCAGGCGCCCTGGTACCAGCGCGTGGCGGCCTTCTGGGTGATCAGCGCGAAGAAAGAGGAGACGCGGCAGAAGCGTTTGGAAACGCTGATCAGGGATTCGGAAGCGGGGAGGAGGATCGGGCAATTGACCGGGCCGAAGAGCGCGCAGAAGTAAACCTTACCCCCTCCCTCTCCCAAGGAGAGGGCGCTACTTCACTTCGCCGAAGGCGAAGTAAGCCGCTTCCATTGGAGTTTTTTACATGGGAAAAAGCATCTTCCCCGCTACCAACGCCCTCTCCTTAGGAGAGGGAAGGGGTGAGTCAGTAAATTTTTTTCGCCTTTGTTAAACATTTCCCCAACCTTGCTGTTATTCCCTCATAACCAACACGCCGAAGGCCCGATGTGAGTCTTTACTTCCCGCGTTTAGTTTTCCCTGATTTTTCCTGAACAGTTTTATGTGCGTTCGTGCCTACGGGGTGCGCGCCAGGCTTGGATTTCATCCCTTTGCCGGGGTTGAAAAAATAGTATATTTGAACGCTTAACCGTTTTCTCCTAACCACCCTGACAGATGAGTTTCTTTAAGAAAGCCATGGGCATCTTCGTGGAGTTCGAAGATGACAGCAAGAAGAACGAGACTGAAAGCTCTTCTTCCGACTCGAATTCCCAGCTGCCGCGCAACACCGTCAGCACGCCCGCCAGCCTGCCCGCCGGGCTCAACCAGGAAGACATGGACAAGTTCGAGCGGCATTTCGACAAGCTGTTCGACGGCGCCAACCTGCCGGGACCGGATTATTACGAGTTCTGGAAAACGATGGAAACGCTGGAGCAGCACATTCCCGACGAGAAGGCGCGCATCTCCGCCACCTACGCCTCCCTGAGCATCCAGGGCCTGACGAAAGCCAAGCTCGTGGAAACGGCCATGCACTACCGCAAGCTCGTGGAGCAGGACAAGCAGGCTTTTGAGAAAGCGTTCTCGGCCAAGGCAGGCTCGGAGATCGTTTCGCGCGAGCACAGCATCAAAGAGATGGAGAAGAAGATCGCTTCCAACTCGGAAATGATCCAGCGCCTGACCAAAGAGATCAGCGACGCGCAGGTGCGCATCACCACGCTCAAGAAAGAGATCATCGACCAGGAAGCCAAGCTCAGCAGCAACCGCCAGGGCTACGAGATCGCCTGCCAGGCCATGATCCGGAAGATCTCCGGCGACATCGACAAGATCAACTCCCTACTCCAATAAATTTTATTTTTTGAACGCGGTTTAACTTTTTAAACGGAACATGGAAACATCTATTCTCCCGGGCGCCAATGAAAAGCTGCGCTCCTACTGGAACCGCCCCGGCGGCAAATTCGGGATTTTCATCGGCATTGCCGCGCTGGCTGCGATCGGTTACTACGTGGTGCCCATCCTTACGGAGGTGGTCTGGAACTTAACCAACCTGATCATCGCCGGGGTATCGCTGGCCGTGCTGCTGTACTGCATCACGCACCGCAAGCTGCGCCTCAGCCTGTATTATTTCTACGAATGGCTCATGCGCAAGCTCGTGGGCATCGTCATCGAGCTCGATCCTTTCCTGATCGCGGAAGATTACATCGAGGATATGGAAGAGCAGCGCGAGAAGCTCTACAAGCAGACCACCGACGTGGAAGCGCAGAAGGAGAAGATCGTGCTCAAGATCACCGAGAAGGAAAAGGAGCTGAACAAGCTCATGCTGAAAGCGCAGGCCGCCAGGGATCAGAACATGATGCCCGAGCTCGGCAACGCCACGCGCCAGATCGGCCGCATCAACGAATACATCAAGCAGCTCACGCCCATCCGCGACAACCTGGGCCGCATCGGCGATTACCTGACGAAAATTCACAAGAACAGCGCGTACCTCATCGAGGATGCGAAGAACGAGCTGGAGCTGAAAAAAGATCTGTATAAATCAGTGACCTCGGGCAACCGCGCACTCAACTCGGCGATGAAAATTTTCAAAGGCGATCCCGAGAAGAAATTGATGGTCGAGCAGTCGATGGAATACCTGAAAGAAGACATCGCCGGCAAGCTGGCCAACATGAAAAAAGCGATCAGCTACTCCGCCGATTTCATGCGCTCCATCGATCTCGACAACGCGACCTACGAGAAAGAAGGCCTGCGCCTGCTGGAGGAAGTGGGAGGGAACGACGACAAATTCCGCCTCAATCCCAGCTCGCACAACACGACGATCACGCACACGAATACAAGCACGCATGCGCACAGCCACAGCACGCGCAGCGGCGGCTCGGGCGACCAGTATAACGACCTTTTACAATAATTTTTTGATAACCTTTTAACCTTAAAACGCTACAGCAACACGAACATGGCTACGAAAATCAAACCTGCAGGCAAGATCCTCATCATCGTGCTCCTCATTGGAGGCGGCATCGCAGCAAAATTGCTTTGGTGGGACAAGCGCCCGACCGAAGCGAAAGCATCCACCAACATCGGCGTCGTGGCCCTGCCCGATGAGCCGGGCGCTTCTCTTGTAGGGCAAGCGACCAAGCTGCAACTGCCCGAAGCGGAAGTTTCCGGCAACGGCGGAACGAAAGTGGTGTGGAAAGTGATGGCCTGGAACAGCCAGTTCCCGCTGA
>Ga0196978_1000709_pt1 | contig 16317 bp, 11 predicted proteins | sample S3v_2013CmetaG_FD_155491 | JGI IMG/M metagenome (GOLD analysis project Ga0196978, IMG submission 155491) | Soil microbial communities from Anza Borrego desert, Southern California, United States - S3+v_20-13C | ecosystem: Environmental > Terrestrial > Soil > Desert | place: USA: California... | reverse complement strand
TAAGGCCCACATGGAAACTTTCCAGTACGGCTTCAGATTCGCCGCCTTGGCTAAGGAAAATTGGTGTAGCGAAGGCTTGATATCTTCTTTCGGCATCAAAAACTCAGCAGCAAAGCGATCCGCCTGCTCTTCCATTTCCGGATTCGGGATCGGGTGCATGACTAAGTGGGCAAGTTCATGCGCGAGCGTGTAGCGTTGCCTATCGCCGCAGAGCTTCTTATTCACAAAGAAAAGCGGCGGCATACCCGGAAAACGAAAGCTCGTTGCATCGACGGCGTCAGTGCCAAAGTCCTGACGGATCACGATGCCCCCGGCCGCTTCTATGGCCGCCGTCATGTTTTCGACAGGTCCGCGCGGCAGAAGCCACATTCCCCGCACCGATTGGGCAATGCGCTCTACGTCGCTTTTGTAGTCGTCGAGACTAAATGTCGGGATGACGTGCGGAGTTTTGACGCGCGCATTCGCGAGCAAGCGCTTGATGCGGATGCGGCCGATGTTCGCTTCAGCTTCGATGCGTCGCAGGGTGCGAGCGGGAAGTCCTTGTTTGCGCCGGTAGACGTAGTGAAGCGCGCTCGTTCCCGCGCCATGGATCTGCTCGTCCAAAAAAAAGAAATCGCGCGGGTAATCGAGCTTTGTCGCGATGGCATCGACCAACTCGTCGGCAGCGGGCAATAGTCCAGCCTCGACGCGCGAATAGGTGCTCTGCGGAATGCCGAGCATCTTTGCGAAATCGGTCTGACTCAAGCCGCGCGAAATGCGGGCGAGTTCGACCATCTTTGGATTAACTCTCGCCATCATCGTCCGATTGCGTCTTGCTCGCGTCAGCGCCAAGTGGCGTGATCTGCGCGCCGGAGAACGGCGCGTTGGGCCGCGGAAGCGGAATCACGTTATCGGCCTCACCTTCCTCGGGCGCGATCTCGTAATACCAGAGGACAGACGCTCCGTTCGGGCAGCACACGTACACGCCCTCGATAGTCGTTTGCAGCGCGTTCAAGCGATATCCCGCATCGAGATGCGTGACTCTCTCGATGCCGGGGAGGTCGTCTTGATTGGAGAAATCCAGGCTCTGCTGGGTCGGGATGCTGCTGGCGCGGAGACCGTCGTCGAGCTTCTTGAAACGCAGCACGACGTCGCACCCGACGAGCATCACGAACAACTTGTTGATCTCGAGCAGCCGCACATCGTCGATGCCGTCGAAGCTGGCGCGGATCGCATGCACCACGAAGTCGTGAACGATACTTGCACGGGAGCGGGGGGTGAGCTTGATCCGCAGTTCGAGCGGCAGGGCGTTGTACTCGGCCCACGCGCGGAGGAAAACGGAACGAATGAGGGGGAGATACCCTCCCAAGCGAATTACGGCGTTTCTCTTATTTAGAATCTTCATTTCCGCGCGCAAGTAGTGGAGACGCCGGTACTTTATGCCTCAGAACTGAAAAACGCTACATTTTTATGCGCAGTTTTATGCGCCGGTTTGAAGGCAGGGGCTGGACAAAGTCCGCAAAGCCGCGGGGGCACTTCCGAAAAGCGCGGATGATCGGGCAACATTGGTCAGCCGCTAACGTGCCTCCGAGCGCCTAATTTTTAGTGTTTGACGATAAGGAGGGCGTTGTTTTTCCTGGGCGGCGGCAGGGGCGGCGCTCATTTCGCCGCCCCGCTGGTATGATGATGGCGCCTGTGCTGGCCGAGACCGGGGTTTTGGAGGCCCGTATTCGGTGCTTGCAAGTCTGTCGTTCGCGCGACCGCGGTGTTGGACGCCGCGGCCCCCTTGGCAGGAAAACGACAGACATTCGGCAGGGCTTCCCGAATCCTTAGAAGAGCACCTCCCCGCTCGCCGGGGCGGGTGCGTTCACCGCCGCCGTAGCGATCTCGAATACGTTCCCCATGCCTCGGCGCCGTGGGTGAGCTTCTCGTCCGAGCTGCTTCAGGCGCGCGACCAATCCGCTTAGGTCGTACTGAACCCCCGACCGCTCCTTGCCAGTCCGAACGCGCGGAAGACGCTGCAGCAGCCCCTTCTCCTGAAGCGATCCGATATACCTCTGGATCGTGCGCGGCGTCGTGTCCATGCGCCTCGCGAGCGTCGCGGTGTGCGGAAACGGAAACTCCTCCGGCTTCCACCAGGACATGAGCAGGTTCATGAGCACGACGACCTCGCCGTCTCCCAGCCCGAGCTCGCGCTGGTGCCGAAACAGCGCGGAGGGGACCACGACAAAACCGGCGTTGAGTGCCTCCCCCCACTTCTGCTCGAGCTGCGTGGCCGTGGCTTCTTTTTCAGCTTCTTCTGTATGAAAGTTGTTGTTCACGATTACTTGTTTTCGATGTGTGCTCATTCTTATCGAAAAAGTGAGCTTTGGGGAGCTGAATACTATTCTATACGACAGCAGTGTCGCACTTTGTGTGCTTGAAGGTGCGATTTCGTGTAAGTGAACGCTCACCCGTTAGTCGCATTCGCCGCTTGCGTGGGCCGTTCTCCAGCGCTCAGCCATCACCCGGCTGAGGTCGGCGTCGGAGCCGCCGAGCCACTGCGCCAAGGCGGTCCGGTGCGTGCGCATCATGACGATGCCGCCGGCTTCCCACGATGACCAAGTAGAGGGGTCGACGCCGAACGCTTTGGCCGCTTGGCGCTGCGACCAGCCGCGCTTCCTGCGTTCGGAGGTGAGCTGCTCAGCGAGTGTGCCCGGGACACTGTGTTCGGGGTCGTAGCCGAGAAACTCAAGTAGCGCTGGCCAGTGCCGGGTAGCCGGCCTCCGCTCGCCGCTCTCCCAGTTGATCACGGTGAACTGTGTGACGCCGAGGCGCTGCCCGGCCTCTATCTGCGTGAGACCGAGCTCAAGGCGTCGTCGCTTAACGTGATCACCGACCGTCTGCGGCTCGAGGTCCGTCTCCTTCGGTTTCAAGCATTTAAGCGTGACGTGGGTAAGTGGCAAGAGGGCAACGCGTGAATGCCCCTGCGGGTACCTCGGCCATTACACGAATCGCTGCCGCTGCACGCCCGGCGAGATCCAGCGCTACCGCTCGCGCATCTCGGGCCCGCTGCTCGACCGCATCGACGTGCAGATCGACGTGCCCGCCGTCGCGCCCGAAGATCTGGCCGCCGCGCCGGGCGGTGAGCGCTCGTCGGCCATTCGCTGCCGCGTGGTGCGCGCACGCGAGCGGCAGCTCGAACGTCAGGAGAAGTCGAACGCGCGGCTTACGCCCGCGGAAGTCGAGCTGCATTGCACCGCCGACGCGCGCGGCGCCGAGCTGCTCAACCAGGCGCTGCGGCGGCTCGGGCTGTCGGCCCGCGGCTATCACCGCATTCTCAAGGTGGCGCGCACGATCGCCGATCTCACGGACGATCGATCCATCGCCGCCGCGCACATCGCCGAGGCGATCCAGTACCGGCGCCTCGATCGCACCTGAAATGGTGTGCGTCCCTGTTTTCAGTCTGCGAGATCGACGACGCGCGCCTGGACCTCGCGCTCCGCGTTGCCGCGGCGCACCTTGAGCGTGATCTCCTTGCCCACGCCGGCGTCTTCGAGCGCCTGCGCGAAATCCGCCAGCGTCTTGGTGGGCTTGCCCTCGACGCCGACGATCACGTCGCCCGGCTCCGTGCTGTCCGGACGGAACGGCTTCAAGCCGGCGCGCTCGGCCGGCGAGCCGCGGCCGACGCCGAGCACGACGACGCCGCTCACCCCCAACTGCTGCGCGATCCGCTCGTCGGCGGCGATGATGCCGAGTCCCGGGCGCGGCGCGCGTCCGTGCTTGATGATCTCCGGCACGACGCGGCTCACCAAATCGACGGGAATGGCAAAGCCGATCCCGGCCGACGTGCCGGACTCCGACAGGATCGCCGTGTTGACGCCGATCAGCCGGCCGCTGCTGTCGAGCAGCGGTCCGCCCGAGTTGCCGGGATTGATCGCCGCATCGGTCTGAATCACGCCGCGTACTTCCCGCCCCTGCGCGGTGGGGAGCCTGCGCTCGACGGCGCTGACGATGCCGGTCGTCAGCGTGCGCTGAAGGCCGAACGGATTGCCGATCGCATACACGCTCTGTCCGACGAAGAGCGATTTCGAGCTGCCGATCGGCAGCGGGCGCAGCCCGGCCGGCACGTCGGTGAGACGCACCACGGCAATGTCGTACTGGCGCGCGCCGCCGATGACTCGCGCGCGGATCGGATCGGCCGTCCCCAACTGCACGTACACCGTGCTCGCGCCTTCGATCACATGGAAATTCGTGACGACGTGGCCGCCGGCGTCCCACAGAAATCCCGAGCCCGCGCCCTGGGCGACGGTCGCGCCGAAGAACGGGTTGATGCGCATCTGCTCGGTCGTGATCGATGCCACCGAAGGCGACGCGGCCCGAAAGAGATCGATGTTGCCTTTTTCCCAGTCGCTCAACTTGCCGGCCGGGACCACCACCGGCGGCCCTTCAGGCGTCCAGATGTAGTTGCGATAGAGCCGCTCGCCGAGCCACGCGGTGGCGAGCACGAGCGCCCAGATAAGAATCAGACGCCCTGACCGCGAGCTCATTTCGACTCTCCTTCGGAGGAACAAGAAACCCTAAAATTCAGAGCCTTGCGGCCTTGACTTTATGCGTACCCTGAACCAAACTCCGCCCACATTTTGGCCGGGCCAGCGCATGGCACAGAACGATAAAGGCGGCATTTCAAAGCGCGCTAAAGACACCCAGCCCGTGGCCGCGAGCAGCTTCGATCCCGGCCAGATCCTCGAAAGCATCAGCGATGCTTTCGTCGCGGTCGACCGCGACTGGCGCTTCACCTACCTCAACGCGAAGGCCGAGCAAGTCTTCCGCATGCGCTCGGGACGGCTGCTCGGACGCGTCTGCTGGGAGCTCTTCCCTGAAGGCACGCGCACCGTAGGTTATCGCAAGCTGCATCAGGCGATGGCGGAGAACCGCGAGGTCCATTACCTCGAATACTCGCTGCGCTACGGCATCTGGTACGAAGTGACCGCCTACCCGCAGCCGGACGGCCTCGCGATCTACTTTCGCGACGTCACCGAGCGCGTCGCCGCCGAGCAGAAGCTGCGCCTGCACGAGCGCGCGATCGAGGCGAGCGTCAACGCGATCGTCATCACCACCGGCCGGCGCCAGCAGTATTCGATCGTTCACGTGAACCCGGCATTCGAGCGCATCACCGGCTATACGGCGCAGGAGGTGCGGGGCTCGAACTGCCGCTTTCTGCAGGGCACCGATACCGAGCAGCCCGAGCTCGAAGTGCTGCGCGCGCTCCTCTCCGGCCATCAGGAAGGACGCGTCACGCTGCGCAACTACCGCAAGGACGGTTCGCTCTTCTACAACGAGCTGCACGTCGCGCCGGTGCGCAACGCCAAGGGGCACGTGACGAACTTCGTCGGCGTGCTGAACGACATCACCGAGACCAAGCGCTACCAGGACGAGCTCGAGCACCACGTCAACCACGATGCGCTCACGGGGCTCGCCAACCGCCACCTGCTTCAGGACCGTCTGCAGCAGGCGCTCTTTCGCGCGAATCGGCGCAATCTGCGATGCGCCGTGATGTTCCTGGATCTCGACCACTTCAAGCTGGTGAACGACGGTCTCGGCCATCATGCCGGCGACGCGCTGCTCAAGCGTGTCGCCGCGGAGCTCCTGACGCTCCTGCGGCCCGAGGACACCGTCGCCCGCTTCGGCGGAGACGAGTTCGTCCTCGTCGCGACGGAGGTGCAGGACCTGAACGACGTGACCGACATCGCCGCGCGCATCGTGAGCCGGCTCAGCATGCCGATGCAGATCGACCGCGAGGAGATCTCGGTGTCGGCGAGTGTCGGCATCGCCGTCTACCCGCTCGACGGCGACTCCGTCGAGGAGCTGCTGAAGAACGCCGACGCCGCCATGTACCACGCGAAAAGCGGCGGCCGCAATACGTTCAGCTACTACAGCAAGGAGATGAACGTCTCGATCTCGGCGCAGTTCGCGCTGAAGAACAAGCTGGCAAAAGCGATCGAGAACAACGAGCTCGTGCTGCACTATCAGCCGCAGGCGGACGCGCGTAGCGTGGACCTGGTCGGCTTCGAGGCGCTGATACGCTGGGAGCATCCGGAGCTCGGACGCGTCGCGCCGGACAAGTTCATCCCGCTCGCGGAGGAGAGCGGGCTCATCGTTCCGATCGGCGAATGGGTGCTGCTGACGGCGTGCAAGTTCGCCGCGGAGCTGCGGCGTCAGGGCAAACATTGCGGCCGCGTCGCCGTGAACCTCTCCGCCCGCCAGTTCTACCAGGCGAACCTGGCACAGGTGATCGAGCGCATCCTGAAGGAGAGCGAGCTGCCGCCCCAGTGCCTCGAGCTCGAGATCACCGAGAGCATGATGATGGGCAACATGGACAAGGTGATCCGCATTCTCACCGTGCTCAAGGAGATGGACGTGCAGCTCGCGGTCGACGACTTCGGCACGGGCTACTCGAGCCTGGGCTATCTGCGCCGTTTTCCGATCGATCGCCTGAAGATCGACCGCTCGTTCATCGACGACGTGCCGGCGAGCCAGCACGACTCGACGATCGCGAAGGCGATCATCTCACTCGCGCACAACCTCAACCTGAGCGTGATCGCCGAGGGCGTGGAGACGCGGGCCCAACTCGGCTTCCTCGCGGAGAACGGCTGTGACGAGATCCAGGGTTATCTGCTGAGCAGGCCGCTCGACGCGACGGCGCTCACGCGTTTCATCGACGAGGACCGGACGAACCGTCGTCTGACGGCCGCGTAATCGTCTCGAGCACCTTCATGAGCTCCGTGCCGACCGCACGCTTGCTCACGAAAGCCATTGCGCCGGCGCGACTTGCCGCCGAGCGGCACGCGGGCTCGGTAACAGCAGACATGAGCACGACCGATGCTTTCGGCGAGCGTTCCAGGATCGCGCGCGTGCCGCGCAGCGCATCGATGCCGCTCGCTTCACCGTCGAGAACGACGATGTCGACGTGCTCCGCCTCGAGTATGCAAAGCGCGTCTTGCACGGAGGCGGCTTCACGCAAGCGGAAATTGGCGAAAGAAGACCTGATGCGCTCGCACAACGCGCGCCGCACCGCATGGTGGCTGTTGACGACGAGGGCAACGGGGTTCTCGATATCGCGGGGATTCATCGGATCACTTTAAAACGGCAGGGCACCGGGCGCTGCCGGGCGATTGCAGACACTCTCCGTCAGCGCGGACCTGACATCCGCGCCGGGTTCATTGCTCCAGTGAAGTGACGCCCTGCTGGATCGCGAAACGCACCAGGCCGGCGAGCTCGTAAATGCCGAGCTTTTCCATCATGCGGGCCCGATACGTCTCGACCGTCTTCGGCGACAGCGACAGCGTCCCCGCGATCTCGGCGACGCTGTGGCCTTCCGCCAGCAATTGAAGGACCTGCCGCTCCCGCGAGCTCAATCGCTCGAGCGGGTCCTCCGGCGCGCTGCGGTGTACGACGTGATCGATGACGACGTCGGTGAGCTGGCGGCTCAAATAGCGGCCGCCGCGGTGGACCGCGAGGATCGCGTCGACGACTTCTTTCGCGACGGAGCGCTTGATGATGTACCCGGAAGCGCCGGCCTGCAGCGCGCGATACACGTGCACCGCGTCGGAGTGCATCGAGAGCATGATGACGCGCGTATCCGCGCAGCGCTCGCGCACGAGCCGCGCGGCCTCGGTGCCGTTGAGCAGCGGCATGCCGTGGTCCATCAGCACGATGTCGGGCCGCGTGTCCATTGCGGCGCGGACGGCTTCCCGGCCGTCGGCCGCGAGCCCGACCACTTCCATCTCAGCCTGCGAGCCGATGAGGTGGCGCAGACCTTCTGCCACCACGCCGTGGTCGTCTGCGATGAGGACTTTTATCGTCATGGGATCGTGATCTCGATTTCGGTACCGCCGCCGCGGCGGCTGCGCGCGCTGAACCGGCCGCCGACCGCCTGTGAGCGTTCGCGCATGGTGACCATCCCGAGCCCGTGCCGGTGACTGCCGCCGCGCGAGCGCGAGTCGATACCGACACCGTCGTCGGTGAGGGTCATGATACAGGCGGCATCGTCCTGCTTCAGCGATATGTCCACGCGCGTGGCGCGGGCGTGCTTGAGCACGTTCGTCAGCGCCTCCTGCGCGATCCGGAAGAGCGCGATCTCGACGCCGGGCTCGAGCCGGTCGGCGTGATCGTCGCCGTGCACCGCCACTTCGATGCCGGTGCGCTTGGAAAAATCTTTCGCATACCAGTGCAGCGCCGGCAGCAGGCCATAGTCGTCGAGCATGGGCGGGCGCAGCTCCGCCATCACGTTCTCGATCGAATCCACCGTGGACTCCAGCAGCGAGGCCGAATCCTGGATGCGCGCGCGTTGCTCGGTGTGCTCGTCCCGCGCGAGCGAGGTCGCGAGGATGTCGAGGTTGATGCTGAGCGCCGTGAGGTTCTGACCGACGCGGTCGTGCAGCTCGCGCGAGAGGCTCCGCCGCTCGGTTTCCTGTATCTCGACCAGCCTGCGCGACAGCGCCGTGAGCTGATCGGCCGAGCTGCGAAGCGCGTGCTCGGTTTCCCTGTGCTCGGTGATGTCCAGCACCGACCACAGCATGCGCTGTGGCAGGCCCCCGGCATCGCTGATCACTTCGCCGAGGCTGCGCACGTGCCGGGTCGTGCCGTCGGGTCGCACGATGCGGCACTCGAACGTAAACGGACCGCCGACCGAGGATGCGGTATCGATTGCGGCGCGCACCGTGTCCTGCTCCTGCGGATGTACCAGCTCGATCATGGCTTTCAACGACGGCGCGAAGCTGTCCGGGACGCCGAAGATGCGGTGCAGCTCCTCCGACCAGATCATGCTGCCGTCGCGCGGATCGTACTGGCAGCAGCCGACGTGCGCGAGCTTTTGCGCCTCGTTCAACAGCGTGCGGTTCTCGCGCAGGTCCTTCGTCATGTCGTTCGCGAGCGCCACTGCGCGCCGCTCCGAGGACGAGAGCGAATACAGGAAGCCGGTGAGCAGCGTCGTGGTGAACAGCCCCCCGATGAGGATGAACCACGGCAGCGTCGCGTCGACCGTGTCGATCACCGCATTGCGCGGCGCCTCGAACCGGATCTGCCACAGCCGGCCGCCGACTGCGGTCGTGAGATCGCGGTTGAAGTACGCCGGGCCGACGTTCTCCGGTTCCAGCGCAGGCGCACCGAGATTCTGCTGCCGGTTATCGAAGAGCAGGCGCTCGTGGGCCGGCGGCAGCCGGGCCGCCGCCGGCGCCTGCGCGGGCCCGACGTCGAACAGCCTGAAGCGCATGTACTCCGCCATCTCGGTGCTCAGCACGTCCTTCATCAGGTTCTGCACGTTGAACCCCGCGCCGACTGTGCCGATGAACGCTGCCCGGCGCTGTTCCACCGTATCGAGCGGCATGCCAGTACGATAGACGGCGAGGCGCAGTGCCAAGCCGATGTACTCGGGATTTCGCTTCACCCGGATCGGGCGTCCGGATGCGATGAGGTGCCCGGAATCGCGCGTTTCGTGCTGGAGCGCGAGCAGCTCGCTGTTGTCCGCCTTGAGCACGGGGTTCGCGGCGACATCGAGCCCGAATGCGTAGCGGAAGGGCTCCATCGGTTCGATATAGACGATCACGTGATACTCGGATCGTTCCCCCGGTGGCCTTATCCTGAAGTCCGGGTAGCCGCGGGGATCGAGGCTCGTGTCGGCCCGCACCGCTTCTTCGAACTGCCGGCGCTCATGCGGCAGCACACGCGCGGCGTAATTGACGAGGTCGAAGCCGGGATAGCGCTCGCTCAGGTGAAGGGCTTCGACGTGGCGGTGGAAGTCGAGCCGTGACACGTGCTGCTGCGTGCTGAAAAACGCGCGCAGGCCGTAGAGCACGCTCGTGTGGAACTGGATGCGAAGGTCGATGAGGCCCTTCGCCTCCGCCGTCTCGCGCTCGAAGCGCAACTGCGCGCGTTCCTCGATCGCGTTACTGATAACGAGGAACACGAGAATCGAGAAGGCTGCTCCGCATACCAGCACGGCCCACGGCAGCATGCCGCGCCGGGCCGTATGGGCCCTCCTGTCGCTTGGCGGTACGTGAGCCGGACGCGTATCCATCGCCGCGCCGCTTCCCGCGAACGACAACGGTTTTTCCAGCGTTGCGTATTCCTTCTGAATCGCGCCCGCCACAGGATTGCTGAGGTCGGGGACAAGTCTACTGCACTGGGACCGCTCGGAAGAAAGAAGAAAGGCCGGGGGGCCGGCCTTTCGCTCAGCCGTTAGAGCGCAGAGGGCGAGCTCTCCCGTTCGCCATCGGCCCGGACTGCAGCGGTCGAGTAGGCCGCGTTCTCCGCGCGAATGGCGGCGGTGGAGTAAGCAGCCTGATCCGCGCGAATGGCGGCGGTGGAGTAGGCAGCCTGATCCGCGCGAATGGCGGCAGTGGAGTAGGCAGCCTGATCCGCGCGAATGGCGGCAGTGGAGTAAGCGGCCTGATGCGCGCGAATGGCGGCAGTGGAGTAAGCAGCCTGATGCGCGCGAATGGCGGCAGTGGAGTACGCGGCCTGATCTGCGCGAATGGCAGCCGTGGAGTACGCGGCTTGCTCGCCACGAATGGCAGCGGTGGAGTACGCCGCCTGCTCTGCGCGAATCGCGGCCGTGGAATACGCGGCTTTCTCTGCACGAATGGCAGCAGTGGAATAGGCGGCCTGGTCTGCCCGAATCGCGGCGGTCGAGTAGGCAGCCTGCTCCGAGCGGATGGCGGCCGTGGAATAAGCGGCTCGTTCCGACCGGATCGCGGCGGTGGAGTACGCGGCCTGCTCGGACTTGATCGCCGCGGTGGAGTAGGCGGCTTGTTCCGCGCGCACCGCAGCGGTGGAATAAGCGGCTTCCTGCGAACGGATGGCAGCCGTCGAGTAAGCAGCCTCCCGTGAGCGGATCGCGGCGGTCGAATATGCCGCCTCCGCTTTCACGGCCGAGCCGGCCCATGCCGAGGCGGCGTTCTGGAATTCGCGCTCGTACAGGCGCCGCGTTTCCTCGGCCTTGGCCGCGCGCTCCGCAAATACGGCGTCGTCACGCGGTCCGACATGCGGGTTGTGGTGCAGGAACGCGCCGAACACGTTCTGGCAGTCGTCGGCATACTTCATCGTTTGCAGGATGTGTGTGTGCCAGAACTCGTCGACGTCTTTCGCGAGCATGATGTCCTCCGCGTGCTCGGGATATTTCGCGAGCATCGTGAGGTAGGTCTTGTACGCGGCTTCGATGCTGTCCGCGTACTCGCGCGTCCAGCCTTCGCCGAGCTCGGCATCCATCATCCGCGCCTTCACGGACTCGAGGTCGAGCGCGTTGATCGCCGCAATGACTTCGTGGGTGGGTTTGGTGGTCAGTCTGTTCGTTTGCATGCGCCTGTCCTCTCGTATTGAGTGTGTATCGAAAACTTGTCGGGTCCGACCGAAGCACAAGTGCGATCTTCCATCGCGGAGGGAGTGTCGGATGGGTTTGATGAGAGCCCCTGTCGGACGGCTGGTCTCATGCGTGAAAAATGCCCAGCCTTCGGGAACGCTAGCCAAGGATTCCGGACGCGGCTGTAAGGCAGACCCGACAATGACTGTAAGGTATTTCCTGACGTGAGCGAGCGCGCATCGATGGCTGCGCTCGCCACCCTGCTCGCAGCGCTCGCGATGATCGGGCCGTTCGCGATCGACACGTACTTGCCCGCGTTTCCGGCGATCGAACGCGATCTCATCGTCTCGCCAGTCCAGATGCAGCAGACGCTCTCGCTCTATCTCGTCGCCTTCGCCGTCATGACACTGTTTCACGGCACGCTGTCGGACTCGTTCGGCCGCCGTCCGGTCGTGCTCGCGAACATCGCGGCGTTCGCGCTGGCCTCGCTCGGCTGCACGCTGGCAGCGAGCTTCGAGCAGCTTCTGGTCTTCCGCGCGCTGCAGGGTGCATCGGCCGGCGCGGGCATTGTGGTCGGCCGCGCGATCATCCGCGACAGCTTCGAAGGCCACGCCGCGCAGCGCCTGATGTCGCTCGTCACCATGATCTTCGGTCTGGCGCCGGCCATCGCGCCCGTGATCGGCGGTATGCTTCAACAGGCGCTCGGCTGGCGGGCGGTTTTCGGCTTTCTCGTGAGTTACAGCGTTGCCCTCCTGGTCGCATGCCACTGGCTGCTCGACGAGACGCTGCCGCACGCGCAACGCCAGCCGTTCCGGCTGCGTCCGCTCGCGCGCAACTACTGGACGCTGGGCCGCAGCATTCCGCTGTTCCTGATCTCGTCGGCGATCGCGTTCAATTTCGCCGGGTTTTTTCTGTACATCCTGTCCGCGCCGGCGTTCGTCTACGACGTTCTGGGCTTGAGCGCGGCGGATTTTCCATGGCTTTTCATGCCCGGCATCATCGGCGTGATGTCGGGCGCGTACGTGTCCGGGCGCGTGGCCGGCAGGATGACCCAGCCGCAGATCGTCACGCTCGCCTACGCGATCATGTTCGCCGCGGCGGCGTTCAACGTCGTCTACAGCGCCGCGGCGCCGGCGGCGCTGCCGTGGTCGGTGCTGCCGATCATGATCTACACCTTCGGCATGGCGCTCGCGATGCCTACGCTGACGCTGCTCGCGCTCGATCTTTTCCCGCAGAACCGCGGACTTGCCGCTTCGCTCATGGGTTTCGAGCACAGCTTCGTCTCCGCGCTCGCGGCCGGGGCCCTTTCGCCGATGGTGTCGCACAGCGCCTTGACGCTCGCGGCCGGCATGACCGGGCTGGCGACCGTTGGCTGGATCGCGTGGCGGCTGTATCGCCATAAGCAAAGCATCTTAAATGCTTGATCCGGATGTTAAACTTCAAGGCTTTGCCGCAGGCCTTCCGAACGAAATGAACCCCAGCCGTTTCCGTGAGCTCGAAGCCATCCTCAAGTCGCGCATCCTGATCCTCGATGGCGCGATGGGGACGATGATCCAGACCTATAAGCTGGGCGAAGCCGAATACCGCGGCGAGCGCTTCCGCGACTACGCGCACGACGTCAAAGGCAACAACGACCTGCTGGTGCTCACCCAGCCGCAGATCATCCGGGAGATCCACGAGCAGTATCTGAACGCCGGCGCGGACGTGATCGAGACGAACACGTTCAACTCGACCTCGATCGCGCAGGCCGATTACCACATGCAGGGGCTCGTTCACGAGCTCAACTTCGAGGCCGCGAAGATTGCGCGTGCGGCCGCCGATGCGGTCACGGCGAAGGACCCGTCACGGCCGCGTTTCGTGGCCGGTGCGCTGGGGCCGACCAACCGCACCGCGTCGATTTCGCCGGACGTGAACGATCCGGGCTACCGCAACACGAGCTTCGACGAGCTCGTCGGCGCTTACACCGAAGCGGTGCGCGCCCTGGTCGAAGGCGGCGTCGATCTGCTGCTGCTCGAGACGATCTTCGACACGCTGAATGCGAAGGCGGCGCTCTTCGCGATCGACCAGTTCGCGGAGGAATCGGGCATCCGTCCGCCGCTCATGATTTCCGGCACGATCACCGATGCCTCGGGCCGCACGCTCTCCGGCCAGACGCCCGAAGCGTTCTGGAACGCCGTGCGTCACGCGAAACCGCTCACGATCGGGCTCAACTGCGCGCTCGGCGCGAAGCTGATGAGGCCGTACATCGAGGAGATCTCGGGCATCGCGGACACCTATGTCTGCGCATATCCGAACGCCGGTCTGCCAAACCCGCTCGCGGAGACGGGCTACGACGAGACCCCGGAGCAGACCGCGGCGTTCCTGCGCGAGTTCGCCGAAAGCGGCTTCATCAACGTGGCCGGCGGCTGCTGCGGTACCACGCCGGCGCACATCCGCGCGATGGCCGAGGCGCTGCGGGACCTGCCGCCGCGCAAGGTTCCGAAGATCGAGCACCGCACGCGACTCTCCGGTCTGGAGCCGCTCAACATCGGCGACGATTCGCTGTTCGTGAACGTCGGCGAGCGCACGAATGTCACCGGCTCCCCCGGGTTCGCCAAGCTGATCATGGCCGGCGATTTCGCAGCGGCGCTGTCGGTCGCGCGCCAGCAGGTCGAGAACGGCGCGCAGATGATCGACGTCAATATGGACGAGGCGATGCTCGATTCGAAAGCGGCGATGGTGCGCTTTCTGAATCTCGTCGCGTCCGAGCCCGACATCTCGCGCGTGCCCGTAGTGATCGACTCCTCGAAGTGGGAGGTCATCGAGGCGGGACTGAAGTGCGTGCAGGGCAAATGCGTCGTCAACTCGATCAGCATGAAAGAAGGCAAAGACGAGTTCGTGCAGCACGCGAAGCTCGCCAAGCGCTACGGCGCGGCCGTGATCGTGATGGCGTTCGACGAGCAGGGGCAGGCCGATACGCTGCAACGCAAGATCGAGATTTGCGAGAAGGCCTACCGCATTCTCGTCGACGAGGTTCATTTCCCGGCCGAGGACATCATCTTCGACCCGAACATCTTCGCCATCGCCACCGGCATCGAAGAGCACAGCAATTACGGCATCGACTTCATCAAGGCGACGCGCTGGATCCGCGAGAACCTGCCGCACGCGCGCGTCTCGGGCGGGCTGTCGAACATCTCGTTCTCTTTCCGCGGCAACAATCCGGTGCGCGAGGCGATCCACACCGCCTTCCTGTATCACGCGATCAAGGCCGGACTCACCATGGCGATCGTGAACGCCGGCCAGATCGGCGTGTACGACGAGATCCCGAAGGATCTGCTCCAGCACGTCGAAGACATCATCTTCAACCGGCGTCCAGACGCCGCCGAGCGAATGGTGACGTTCGCCGAAACCGTGAAAGGTGCTGTCAAGACCGAGGCGCAGGAGCTCGAATGGCGCAAGGGCACGCTCGAAGAACGGCTCACGCACGCGCTGGTGCGCGGCATCGCTGACTTTATCGTCGAGGACACCGAAGAGGCGCGGATCAAGTACGGCCGCCCGATACACGTCATCGAAGGCCCGCTCATGGACGGCATGAACGTCGTCGGTGACCTCTTCGGCGCCGGCAAGATGTTCCTGCCGCAGGTCGTGAAGTCGGCGCGCGTCATGAAGCAGGCGGTCGCGCACCTCGAGCCGTTTCTCGCCGCGGAGAAAGCCGCGTCCGGCGACAGCCGGCCGAAAGGCAAGATCGTGCTCGCGACCGTCAAAGGCGACGTCCACGACATCGGCAAGAACATCGTCGCGGTCGTGCTCCAGTGCAACAACTACGAAGTCATCAACCTCGGCGTGATGGTGCCGTGGAAGACGATCTCGGAGACCGCGCGTAAAGAGAACGCGGACATCATCGGGCTCTCGGGTCTGATCACCCCCTCGCTCGAAGAGATGGCGCACAACGCGCGCGAGATGCAGCGCGAAGGCTGGGGCGAAGTGCCGCTGCTCATCGGCGGGGCCACGACGTCGCGCACGCACACGGCGGTCAAGATCGCTCCGAACTACAAGGGCCCGGTGGTGTGGGTGCCTGACGCCTCCCGCAGCGTGTCGGTGTGCTCGAGCCTGCTCTCCGACGATCTGCGCAAGGGCTACGTCGCGGACGTGACGGCCGAGTACGAGCGCATCCGGCATCAGCACGAAAGCAAGAAGGGACCGACCATCGTGCCGCTCGCCCGGGCGCGCGAGAACGGCCACAAGACCGACTGGAAGCACTACGCTCCGCCGAAGCCCGAGATGCTCGGGGTCAAAGTGCTCAAGAACTACGACCTCGCGGAGATCGCCCGGTACATCGACTGGGGCCCGTTCTTCCAGACGTGGGAGCTGTCCGGCCCGTATCCGGCGATCCTCCAGGATCCGATCGTCGGCGACTCCGCGCGCAACGTGCTCGCCGAAGGGCAGGCGATGCTGCGCAAGATCATCGAAGGCCGCTGGCTCACCGCGAGCGCGGTGTTCGGGCTGTTTCCGGCGGCGCGCGTCGGGAACGAAGATATCGAGATCTACGCCGACGAGTCCCGCAAGCGCGTGCTCATGACCTGGCACAACCTGAGGCAGCAGACCGAAAAGCCCACGGGCAACCCGAATCTGTGCCTCGCCGAGTTCGTCGCGCCGAAATCGAGCGGCGTGCCGGATTACATCGGCGCGTTCGCGGTCACGGCCGGCATCGGGATCGAGAAGCGTCTCGAGATGTTCGAGAAGCAGCATGACGACTACAGCTCGATCATGCTGAAAGCGCTCGCCGATCGGCTCGCCGAAGCCTGCACCGAGCTCCTGCACGCGCGCGTGCGGCGGGAGTTCTGGGGCTATGCGAAGGACGAGGGGCTCACGAACGAAGAGCTGATCGCCGAGAAATATCAGGGCATCCGTCCGGCGCCGGGCTATCCCGCCTGCCCGGATCACACTGAAAAAGGCGCGCTCTTCGAGCTGCTGCGCGCCGAGCAAGCCGGCATCCGGCTGACCGAATCGTACGCGATGTT
>Ga0196978_1000707_pt1 | contig 16341 bp, 34 predicted proteins | sample S3v_2013CmetaG_FD_155491 | JGI IMG/M metagenome (GOLD analysis project Ga0196978, IMG submission 155491) | Soil microbial communities from Anza Borrego desert, Southern California, United States - S3+v_20-13C | ecosystem: Environmental > Terrestrial > Soil > Desert | place: USA: California... | reverse complement strand
CTGGACGACGACCTGAAGCTGACCACCGACGCCGTGAAGGCAATGACCCTGTGCATGATGAGGTCCAACGGATGAGCGTGTGCCTGGAAGTGATGGCGGAAGCCCTGGGGCGCGAGGTCACGCAGAAGGAGGCCGACGCCCTGGCGCGCAAGATCAACCGACGTGCCGCATTGCTGCGCTCGCAGAACCCCTCGCTGGGGTACAACGACGCCCTGCTGGCGGTGGAGCGCGAGTTCGCGGAAGCCGCCGAGCTGCGATCGGTGCTGGCCCAACGCAACGCCGCGATCAACCAGGCTCGCACGCTGGAGTCGGTGGACTACCTGGCGAACGTGTGGGCGGACAAGCCCGGCGCGGGCCTGAAGGCGATACTGGTGGGTACGCAGGACGCCCGCATGGGCGCTCGTTCGAGCATCGGCACCGACCAGCAGGCGGCCGAGGACTTCGTGCTGGGCGGTCTGATCGCCGACATCGCCAAGGTGGAGGGGGGGCTGGACGCCTACACGACCGGGCAGATCGACGCCGAGGTCGCCAAGGTCCTGTTCCGGCTGTCCCGTGACGAGTCGGTGGACGACCTGCCGGACATCGCCGTGGGCGTGGGCAAGGCCATCCGCAAGTGGCAGGAGTACAGCCGGCGCCAGGCCAACGACGCCGGGGCCTGGATCGGCCAGGCCAAGGGCTACATTACCAGCACGTTCCACGACCGCGTGCGCATCGCCAAATCCGCCGACGAGTGGCTGGCGACCGCGCGCGAGACTTTCGACCTGTCCCGCATGGCGGACGAGATGGAGGTGGATCCGTCCGAGATGGACGCGATCCTGGAGGGCATCTGGCAGGGCCTGTCCACCGGGGTGCACCTGAAGCCGGAGGGCACGCAGCCGGCCGTGGGCAAGGGCCTGCAGAGCGTGGGCAAGAAGCTCTCCCACGAGCGAGTCATCCACTTCCGGGACGCCGATGCCTGGGGCCGGTACAACGCGCAGTTCGGCGCCGGCACGCTACACGAGGCGGTGGTGGCCGGGCTTCGCCGGCAGGCCAAGGCCACGGCCCTGATGAACACGCTGGGCCCGAACTATGAGATGAACTTCGACCGGATCGTGACGCAGACGCGCGAGCGCATGCGCAAGGAAGGTCGGTCCAGCGACGACATCCGCCGCTTCGACAGCGACGCCAAGAGCGCCAAGCGGCTGTACCTGGCCGAGCTGGACGGCTCGCTGGACATCCCCGCCAACGACACCGTGGCGACGGTCTCGGCGTCGATCCGGGCCATCCAGGGCATGGCCTCGCTCGGCGGCTCGGTGCTGTCCTCGGTGTCGGACCTGGGCGTCATGGCCCTGGGGGCGAAGTACAACGGCCTCAACGCGCTGGACCTGCTGGGGTCCGGCATCAGCAAGCTGTTCCAGGGCACCCCGAACGCCGAGAAGCTCGGCCTGTACGCCGACCTGGGGGTGGTGATCAACTCGCTGGCCGGGAAGCTGACCGCCAACCGCTTCGTGCCGGACGACAACGTGGCCGGCCGGCTCGGGTCCCTGCAGCACAAGTTCTACACGCTGAACCTGCAGAACCGGTGGACCGACTCGATGCGCGAGGCGGTGGCGGAGCTGCTGTCGGCCAACCTGGCCAGGCAGGCCGGCACGAGCTTCGACGGCCTGGGCGCGCTGAAGGGCACGCTGGAGCTGTACGGGATCGACAGCGGGAAGTGGGACATCTTCCGGCAGACCGAAGCGGCCGAAATCGAGGGCTCAAAGTTCCTTTCCCCCAAAAATTTGGAGGATTTGCCCGATGCCCCCTTCGCGGCCTACCTCAAGGCCCGCGACGTGGAACCTACGCCGGCCCGTATCCGTAACCTCCGTTCGGAGATCGCGCGCCAGTTCCGCGCCTACTTCGCCGACCAGAACGGCTACATGATGCTGATGCCCGACGCCGCCACGCGCGGCCTGATGAAGCAGGGAACCGCCAAGGGCACTGCCGTGGGCGAGGCCGTGCGCTTCATCATGCAGTTCAAGTCCTTCCCGCTGGCGTTCACGCAGCGCGTCGCGGGTCGCGAGTTCAAGCAGGGCGGCATGTGGGGAGTGACGCAGATGATCGCGCTCACCTCGCTGTTCGGTTACGCCGCCTCCACGCTCAAGGACCTCGCCAAGGGCAAGGTGCCCCGCGACCCGAAGGACTGGCGCACCTGGGTGGCCGCGTTCCAGCAAGGCGGCGGCGCTGGGCTCTATGGCGACATCCTGTTCTCCCAGGTGCTGGACCGCCGCTTCGGCGACGCGGGGCTGCAGCTGTTCGGCCCCACCGTGTCTGACGTGCTGGGCTCGCAGGGCATCGCCGGCATCGCCAGTCGGGTGGTGCAGGGGCAAGACGCGGGCGCGGCCGGCGTGCGCTTCGTGCAAGGCAACACCCCGTTCCTCAACCTGTTCTATCTGCGGATCGCGCTGGACTATGGCGCGTTCTATCATCTCCAGGAGTGGATGAATCCGGGGAGCCTGGCGCGCATGGAGCGTGAAATGCAGCAGCGCACCGGGCAGGAGTTCATCGCACCGCCGTCCGAAACCGTCCAGTAGGGGGTTCCATGACCGTCACCAGCACCGTCAACCGCAACGACTACACCGGCAATGGGGTGACGGTTGATTTCCCCGTCACGTTCCGGTTCCTGGAGAACTCGCACCTGCGGGTCCTGCGGACCGTGATTGCGACCAACGCCACCACGGAGCTGGTTCTGGACAGCCTGGGGCCGGATGGATTCTCAGTGGAGGGCGCCGGTCAGCCCAGCGGCGGCATGGTCACCGTGGTGACGCCGCCGGCCAACAACACCGAGCGCCTGTCGATCCTGCGCAACGTTCCGATCACGCAGGAGATCGACTACATCGCCAACGACCCGTTCCCGGCCGAGTCCCATGAGCGTGGACTGGATAAGCTCACCATGATCGTCGGCCAGCAGGGCGAGGTAGTGGACCGTGCGGTGGTACTGCCTCCGCAGACCACGGGCGTCTCCAACGAACTGCCAGGCCCGGTGGCCCTGAACCTGCTCCGCTGGAAAGCAGACCTGTCCGGGCTGGAGAACGCGGTTCCCCCGGCCATCGCCACGGTGGCAGACGGTGCCGTCGTAGACGCCACGGTGTCGCCGATTGCCGCGATCCAGGGAACGAAGCTGAAATTTCGGCAGTCTGGCGCCGGGTCGGTTGACCGCACTGTGCAGGACAAACAGCGCGAGAGAATCACCCCGTATGACAAAGGGGCGGTCGGCGATGGCATCACCGATGACCGTGCAGCCCTGATTGCAGCGGACGCCGAGGCGGCCGCGCGCGGGATGCCGCTCATCCTCCCCTACGGAAATTTCCTCGTCAGCGCGCCCATTGGCGGCCTGCTGGCATCGTGGATCGGCGAGATGGGCGCCACGGTCACCGCCGCAAACACGGTAACGCTCAACGGTGGTGCGTTTCTGCAATGGCTGCCTGCGACGGGGTTGCGCTTCGCTGGCGTCACGGTGCAGTTCAACAGCCGCCCGGTGACGGTGGGCTCGGAGGCGGTGATCGCCTTCGTCAACCCGACCGACATCACGGTCGAGCGTTGCCGCATCCTGAATCTGACGGGCTGCGGCATCACGATGAACGGACCTCGCAACTTCGTTATCAAGGACAACTACATCTCACGGGCGGTGATGTCGAACAGCTACAACCAGGCGATTCTGGTGTCGTCGTCGTCGCGCTCCTCGTTCAACGGCAAGGTGACCGGAAACACCTGCGACAAGTCGGGCATGGATTTTAGCTGCACCGACACGACGATTGACGACAACGACGTGTTCGGGTGGGGCTTCGGCGCGGGAGTCACGACCGAGCAGGATGTCGCCAATTCCGCGCGCTACACGATCAGCAACAACCGTCTGCGCGGCGGTGTCGGCATCGATACCAATGCGACGCGCCCGATGGGCATAGAGAATTGGGGACCGCAATCGGTCATCAAGGGAAACATCTGCTACAACAATTCCGGCAACGGCATCGTCAATGGGGGTCAGAACACGGTTGTCGATAGCAACATCTGCTTCAACAATGCGTTGTCGGCCCCTGATCCTGGCATCGTGTCGCGCTACGCCAACGCTACGTTCAACGCCAACGGAAGCATCTACTCCAACAACAAGTGCTTCGACACTCAGGGCACCCACACTCAGACCTATGGGTACTACGACAACTCGACGAGCCTGACCAACATCACGCTGATCGGCAACGAGTTCAACGGCAACCATTTGACCGCTCCGGAACTGGTGCAGGGCTCGGTGTGCAAGTACACCGGTCCGTCGCTTGAGTTCACGAACGCTTGGGCTCCGCCTACGGTGTCGAACAATTCCACGGCGACCCGTGTGGTCAGTTGCGGCGGCGCGTCGCTTGGCGATTTCGTGGCCGTCTCGTACAGTGGCAGCCTTAACGGGTTGTCCCTGAGCGGCTATGTTGACTCGCTCAATTCAGTGACGATAGTGCTGACGAACAACTCCGGCGTAGCCTATCAGCCGCCTACTGGAACGTTCCGCATCCGCGTGACCAAGCCGAAGAACTACGCAGCCTACTAAGCCAGTAAGCACCATGTCAGTGCGGCGAGCAGCATGGCGGCGATAAGCGCCGCCACTGCTATGACCAGCCTGCCAATGGCGGTTTCGAGTTTCGCGGTGTCCTGGTCTCTCATGCGATGTTCTCGGCGGTGGGGGTCCAGGTCATGTGTCACCTCGGGCTTTGGCGATGGCATTGACCAGCGCCGCCCAAATGTCGTCGGCCCAGTCAGCCTTTGTGCTGTTGCGCTCGATTAGTTCCAGAGCTGCCAGTAGGTCGGGAGCGGCGGCGATCAGACGGGCGTTGGCTTCCGATTTCAGGCCATACCCTCCAACCAGCAGTTCGTCACTCGCGATCTTCACTGTGAAGCCAGTGGCGCGTGAGCCATTGCCCAACATCCACGGCCCAGGCGTGTGCTTACCCATTGCCATTCTCCTCCCCCGACCCCGCCACCGGCGCGGAGGGGGCGTATAGCGGAACGGACCGCTTCGAGGTGGGCGCGGCCGACACCATCACCTTACGTGCCGCATGGCTGGTGACGGCGCAAGCGCGCACAGATGCAATGTCCTTCGGATCGATCCACGCCACGACATCCCCCGCCCTGTGCGACAGGCGGCGCAGGAGGTTAATGGCGTCGATGATGTCGTTCGCTTCCTGATGGTTGAATGCGTCAGGAAGCTTCTGCCTCGCTAGATCAACGTGCCTAGCGGCCGCGTACAGGCGGGCGATTACGACCTCGGTATCATCCTCCCGCCCAGCCGGCTCAGGGGCGCGGCGTTCCATCAGCGGAGCGAGCAGCGCAGCGTAGGTGCGCCACGGGTGACGCTCCATCGTCGGCTTGTCCTTGACCGGGCAGAAGTCCGCGTGGGGGAAGTCGTTGTCTGCATAGCTGGTCAACTGCGGACGGTCACACCATCCGCACCTGATGTAGTCGCCAGAGATTCGCCAGCGCGTCCAGAAGTCGCACAGCAGGCCGTTGTTCTTGTGCATGTCGATGGTTTGCAACTCAGCCATTCCCTTCCCCTCCAGCGCTGCGGGCGTGGGCGAACACGCGCCGGTGAACCTCTGCGATCACCTTCTCCAGCGATCCCGCAGGTGTCGTAATGCGGCACGCAGCCTGATGTGCGTCCCATGCCTTGCACGCTACGTTGAACAGTTCGTCGAAGCTTACATACTCCACCGCATCCGGCGCGGGGGTGGGCGTGGTGTAGAGCTTCGTGCCGGGCGCGAGTTGGCCAGACCCCAAGCGGACGATCTCGCCCGTAGGATTCACGAAGGCCGCAGCCTCCCCACCGCCCTTCGCGCGGATCGCGGCGAGGATGAGTTTTTCGAGACGTGCTCGCGAGCGCTCAAGGTCGGACTTCGACCCATCTGCGGCGTCGCCTTGCACGTCGCTGATTGCCTGCGCGATGTTGTTCGGCAGCTTCTCGGTTTCGGGCTTACTCATCTCAGTCTCCGTGCATGTAGCCGAGGCATTCGCCATTGCAGCCAACCTCTCCGCACTCTTGGCACTGAACGTCGTCCTCGTCATCGGCCTCACCCTCTTCGGTGAAGTCGAGCAGCGTTGAGCGCATGGACTCCAACACTTCCACGGGGATCAGTCGCGGTCCCTTGTCGAGCAACAGGTCGAAGCACTCGTTGACCTCAGCAGCCGTGAATACGGGCTTACTCATCTTCGTCGGGCTCCTGGGGCATGGCGGCGTCGTTTACCTTGTGCCAGGCGCGGTGACAGCGTGGGCACAGCCATCGCACGCTCAAGGGCCTGCTGTAGTCATCGTGGTGAGCTTGGACGGCGCGAACCCCGTCAGATCGCATCGGCGACTCGCCGCAGGCTTCACACTCATCGCGAGGAACCAAGTCCCCTCTTTCTATAGCGGACCGCACAGCCCTTCTGGCCGCCTGCTTGTATGGGTTCTTGTTTTCCATGTTCCACCGACGCTTCCGTGCCCTTGCTGCCGGGGAGTCGTTGACTGGTGAAGCACGGTGCCTGCGCGCCTTGTCGTACTCCTTTCGGCATGGTTTGCACATCAGGTCGCGCCTTGCCAAGGCAAACTGACTAGACGGCTTCGTCTCTCGGCATACGTAGCAGGTCTTCTCCCCCACGATCACTGCGATGGTGTCGGGGTTAGTCATGGCGAGGCACTCGGAAAAGGTGGAATCCTCGATTCGCCATCCAGTCGCGGCCGAGACGGTCGGTGTAGTGGTAGACGGTCTTGCCGCTCACCACGTCGGTGAACAGTGGCTTGCCGCGATACATCGGACGGCCGCCAGTCAGACGAAGCAGGAATTTCAAAAGTCGATTCACTTCCCCTCCTCCTGGAACTGCGGGGCGGCGGCGATTGCCTTGACGTAGTGGTAGCCGAATCCGAACTCGGCGCCCGACTCGCGAGCCGCGCTGATCATCTCCATCGTTGCGGCCTTCGGAACCAGCTTCCACTCCTCACTCTCAACCGCCCGCGCAATCGCGGCGTACTTGCGGAGGGTGTCTGCTTCGTCCACGGTGATGTCACCGCGCGGCCCGAAGTGATCGGCCATGCCAGTCAGGATTTCGCTGTCAGTCGGCATCACCGCTCTCCCATTGCGCGCTCGGATTGTTCGATCTCGTCTTCCTCCACCAGGAACTTGAAGTCACAGTTCCGGCAGGTGTAGTCGCGGATCGGGCCGAAGTGCTCGGTAGTATCCGAACCGTCGCGCGAGGTGTAGTTCAGGCGCGAATCGGGAACGACCTTGTAGTGTAGGCGGTCATTGGAGCCGCAAGCCGGGCAGGAAATGTCCATCACTTGGGGCCCTCCAGTGCGGCGCGGAGTTCGACCGAGCATTGCTCGCGTGCGTTATCCGCTGCTGTGTACGGTTCGCCAGCAGGCTCATTTGCCTGTGCGTACCACTCATCCGCCAGAGCGCGGACGCGGGCCACTCGTTCCTGCGCGATCTTCGCAATGGCGGCATTCGATACGATGTCATCCTGCACAGCCTTCGCCCACGCTTCCCAGTTTTCGACCAGCTGCTTCCAACCATCCTCAGCCGATTTCAACCGCTCAACCTCAGCCCGCAGCGCCGTCACCTCGGGGTCGGGGCGGAGGTAGAGGTTCGCCGCCTCAAGCGCTGCGCGAATAGGCCCGTGCCCTACGGTCGTGTCCGCACATGCAGGGTGCATCAAGAAGGCTTCCGCAGCAGACAGAACCATCTCATTCGTCACTGCCACAGGCGCCTCGGCGGGGTGGTGGTTCATGAGTCGTTGCCTCCACGATTCAAAGAAAGTATCAGGGTTGGGAATGTCCATGATCCTATACACGCAGGAACCGAAAGAAACCGGCCATCAGTACAGGCTCACGGCAACGCCGCGCCCCAACCCCCTGAACGCCTGGCCCAGCTGGCTCGGCAACACCTCGATCTGGCCGCCGGCCGCCACCCATTGCTCCACCGTCTGGCGCTCGACCTTGGGCTCCGGAAGGGATGCCAGCGCATTGGCCTTCACGGCCTTCTGCGCGGACCGCTTGGCGGCCTCGGCCTTGATCACGGCCTGCGCGCGCCGTGTGGCGTTGCTGGCGGCGATCCTGGCGGCCAGTGTGGCGATCCGGTCGGTTTCGCCGGCCCGCTTTCGCTCCCGGCGCTTGCGGTCCATCTCCCGGCGACGGGCCCGGAACCGTTCCCCGGCTGGGGAGTCCTCGGCCATCATGCGACGCTGGTAGCGCAGGGACGCGGCCACGTTGCGCCGCTTGCGTTCCTCGGGGGTCATGCCTTGCTCCAGAGTCGTTCCGGACGCCCGTGAGGGCCCATGCGCACCTCGTCCAGCTTCACGAGCGCGCCGGCATGCTCCAGCGTCGTCACGCTTCTGCGAACCGACGTAAGCAGCAGATTGCGGCCGCCGTTGACCAGGCGTTGCCACACATCGGACGGCGTGTGCGGCTTGCCGTCCTGGAAGATCGCCAGCACGGCCTGGTCCTGCTGGCCGGCGATGCGGTGAGCCTGCGCGAGCAGATCGCCTTGGATGGGTACGGTGTTGTAATAAGACATCACGCCCTCCCCTTCAGTTCCTTGTCGAACTCGTAAGCGGCGCGGAGATGGATGAACATCTGGCGCGCGCTGTCCAATTCGTCGTAGTAGTGGTGTGAGAAATCGCCGAAGTCCTTGGAGAAACGGCACAGGTGGAACCCACCGGTCAGCGGTTGATCCGGGTGCAACTCCTCCCACAGCAGCCGATACGCGGCCAACTGCAGCAGGTAGTCGGAATAGACGCCGTTGCTGGTTTTCCAGTCCACCAGGCACAACTCGCCATCCACCAGCCCGATGGCATCCGGCGTTCCGCCGAACCGGTAGGCCTCTGACACCAGCGGAATCTCCTGGTGCAGTATCTTCAGGTTCGACATGGCGGCCCAGCGCTCGTACATGCGGAATGCGTTGCGAGCCCGCTTCTTCCCAGCCTCGTCCAGCGCGTGAAGCTCCTCGCGATCCTCCGGATCCGCACCGTTGATGCGGGCTTCCACCATCGCATGCGCGGCGGTGCCGATTTCGGCCGCCTTGTCGCGCGTCTCGTACAGTTCCAGGCCGTCTTTCCCCTGCTTCCAGGCCCAGCGCAGCAGGGCGCCGGACTCCTTGAAGCGCCCCAGCACCGTAGTGGTGCCGGGGACTTGGGTGCCGTCAGCCAAGAAGTAACCTTTCTTGGGAGTAGGCATGCTGACCTCAGAACGGGATGTCGTCGTCTACGAAATCTTCGTGCGAACGCCTGCTTTCCTGACGCTCAGGCGCCGGCTCGGCCGGCGTTGCAGACTTCGCCACTTCCGCCTGCTCCACCCGTCCACGGCGCAGGTAGTCGGCAAGAAACGCCTGCAATTCCTCGTCCAGCGCGATAGCGCTTGCATTGGCCTCGTCGCTGACCGGAGTCAGCTTGAAGTGAGGAACGCGGTAGGTAACTCGTCCCTTCGTGCCTTCGTCAAAACCGTCGATCTTGATGGCGTCCACATAGAACGCCTTTCGCCCGTTCTTGGTCGGGCACGACTTCTTGAACTCGACCCATGCGTTCAGAGCGGCGCCCTTGAAGCCGATGTTGCCGAGCGAGTAGCCGCCGTTCTCGTTGCGGTAGGCGATGTAGCAGGACATCACGAAGTGCCCGCCGAAGTTGCCCACCCGGTCGCGGATGTTGGCGTACAGGCCGCTCGCCAGTTCTCCGCCCTTGAACGACTTGACCACCAGCACATCCTGGCGCGTGTCCCGAACCTCGTTGGAGTAGATGCCGCTGTCGCTGGCGTCGTGCCAACCCTTCACGGAAGAAAGCTCATCGAGAAGAAGGAATGTGAACTTGTCGCCTACGTCCACGTTCTCCTTTTTCTCCTTGTCGTAGTAGCGGACCACGCCACCATCGGAACCTCCCGCGTACTCAAACCATCGTGTACACGGGTTGGAACTGGTTTCAGTAGGATTGGAACGGCTCATCTTGTGACCTCGCGGAATCTTTCACCGCATTGTGGGTGCCGTGGAGCCCGCCACGGCGTCGGCCTGCCGCCTTCAGTTAGGCCCGACAGATGGCCTACTGCCCATACTTCAGATCGAAGCCATGGGCGAGTTCTTCATCGTAATCCCATCCCGGCGACGAATGCTCCGGCTCCTGGATCACCACCAGCGCCTTCTCCCTTGGGACAGGCGGGTGCATCTTGAGCTTGCCGACCGTGGCGGCCGATATGGCGAACGCGCGCTCACGGTTGTCGGAGCAGCGCTTGAGTGCGAGGTTGGTGTAGCGAGGCATCGTGTGCATGTCTACCTCAACGCTTGTTGGGCCGGCCAGCGGCCACCGTGAATACCAGGATCGCGGCAAAGCACAGCGCCAGCGGAATGATGTCCACGTCGTGTGGGGTGGTGGCGGCACGGAACAGCGTGACCAGAAGGCACGTCGCCGTGACGGTCCATAACAGGGTGGCGATGACGGACTTCATTTTGCCTCCGTGTCGGCGATGTAGCGCAAGATGGCGCGGGCGAGGTATTCGCCGGTCACGCCTTGAACGGAGCGCAAGTGATCGCGCCTTTCCGACTTCTGGATGGTGTATCCCGTGGCGTCAAGAACCTTCGCAATCTCCAGCACTCGCTCGGCATGTTTGCGTGCAATTTCCAGATCGACGTGCATGTCAAGCCCCGTATTCGCGCAGCAGGTCCAGCACCGCCGGCACCCGCCACTTGTTCAGATGCGGCAGGTCGAACACATGCTCGACCGCCTCCCGGGCCGCGATGTGCGGCTGCCCGCCTTCCTCCTCACACTCACGGACGAAGGCGGGCGAAGCGGCCAGCTTGTCGGCCGCCTCGGTGATGAAGTCGGTGTAGTCGGCGCCTTCCGGCGGCTCACACAATGCGCGTCCGATAGACATGTCACTTCACCTCGAAAGCGGCGAGGGCGGCGCGGAGGGCAGACAGATGCGCGATCTGTTCCGGGAACATGCCGTATTCGACGTTGAAGGTATCGAGCATCGCGAGCCCTTCGTTCGCCGCCTCCACCAGCTCGGCCACGGCGGCGCGGGCTTCATCGGATTCGGTTGCAAGAGTGAGGACGTTCTCTCCCTGCGAAACTCGCCATTGCACGGCCTGTACGGCGTCGCGCTCCATCACCGCCAGCGGGTTGGTATTGGTGTTCATGTCGTCTCCTCCTATCCCCTTGAACGTTGTAATCAAACCATTCCGGCCAGCTTCGCCATTGCCAGCAGCATGATGGCGCTGAACCCGGCGATCAGGCCCAGCGTCCATTTCCATTCGGTGTCTCGGTCGGTCATGTCGCTCCCCTTTGCTGTTGGAGCCTAGATTACTCCTCCTGTGGGAGTTTGCAAGTAAGTAACCTACCGTTCGTCGGGTCACGCTCTCCGACAGACGGTAAGCAAGTTACCTTCTGATGGTGTAAGGTGACCGTACCCACAGAGGAGGATGAGAAGTGACGCCATACCAGGAACGCATGAAGCAGTCTAAGGAGCGCAAGTCGCGCATCCTGCGACTGAGCCGAAAGCCGGGCATGAGCCACCAGAAGATCGCTGATGAGGTCCAGTGCTCACGCGCCTACGTGACCCAGGTCATCCAGTCGTTCGCCAAGGGGAAGGTGACGTGACCCTCACCGAGCGCGTGCAACACCTGATCCACCTCCGCGCGCTGGAGCGGCAGGCGCTGACGGAGGCGACGACGGCCGACGACTGGACACGCGGGACGGTGGCGCACGACGCGATCAACGCCGAGTGCCGCGAGCTGCTGGACGATGGCCGGATACTGGGATGTGTGATGGACTGCGACCTGCGGGAGAAGACACGCAGGTACTGGTAACAGGGGGCGGTATGTGGACGCTGTTGCTGTGCGTATTACCCGTGGCCTGCGGGCTGGTGGCGTGGGCTGTGGCCTCAATGGCCTTCCGACTGATTGAGAGGGAGAGATGAACTGCAAAGACTGCGGGCGACTCCTGACCGCGATGGAGGAGCATTACTTCACCATCAAGTGCGAGGGCTGCGAGATCGCCGAGATTCAGCGCATAGAGGCGTGGCGCAATGGCGCGGAAGACCCTGAGCTTGATGAGCTTTACGGAGACGACCCATTCTTCACGCTCAATAAGCACTAACAACAGCTGGCGCAAGGAGAGATCATGAAAGTTATGGTTTGCGGAGGCCGTGACTTTGCTGACCGTGAAGCGCTGTTCTTGGCGATGGATAGGGCCAATGCAAGGCGAGCAATCAGTATGGTCATCGTGGGAGGGGCATCTGGCGCTGATGCCTTGGCGTCCGAATGGGCCGAGGCGCGAGGCATTCACTGCGCCGTCGTTAAGGCCATGTGGAAGTTCTACGGAAAGGCGGCGGGACCTATGCGCAACAGGGCGATGCTCCTACTCTACCCTGAAGCGGTGATCGCCTTTCCTGGCGGCAATGGTACAGCAGACATGTGCAATGCGGCCGAGGATGACGAAATCGTCGTTTGGCGGCCCTTGCAAGGTTCGTGACGAACAGGAGATAGCGATGAAGTGTGACTACTGCGGGAGCGCGCCGGAGCTGGTAACCGGTGCGGAGGTTTACCCCCACTTGCCGAAGCTGCGTGACAAATGGATATGGCGCTGCCAGCCCTGCAAGGCCCGCGTCGGCTGCCATCCCGGAACGCAGGTTCCGCTAGGCAGGCTGGCTAACGCGGAGCTTCGTGAGGCCAAACAGGCCGCCCATGCGGCGTTCGATCCGGTCTGGAAGGACGGCCACATGAAGCGTGGGCAGGCTTACAGCTGGCTGGCGGAACGTCTAGGCATCCATGGGAAAGACTGTCATATCGGGATGATGAACGAAGAACAGTGCCGGCGCGTTGTGGAATTGTGCAAGGCGACAAAATGGGGCAAGCAAGGTTCGTGACGAGGCGACGAACGGCGTTATGACTTGTTGACGTAGCGTGACGGCTGCGGCAGCATTGTGTTACCGGCTGAGGCCGGCTCCCGTTGGCAGGCGGGATATGGAGGGCAGTGTCCAGCGTGGTTGCGGTTGTCGGCCCCAGTACGGGTCGCCCTCCGCACCTACCAGTGGGACTGCCAAGTAACCGGCAGCCGTAACCACCCTGGGCATTGTCCTATGCACTTCTTCCCGCTCCACATCGGCGATTACGTCACCAAGGCCGGGCACCTGAGCCTCCTGGAGGACGGGGCCTACAATCGCCTCCTCCGAATCTACTACGACAAAGAGAAGCCGTTGCCGGTCGATCTGGCGACGGTTCAGCGCCTGGCCGGCGCCCGGGGGAAGGACGAAAAAGCAGCCATCGAGCGGGTCCTTTACGAGTTCTTCCGCCTTTGCGACGACGGCTGGCGGAACGAAAAGGCCGACGAGGTCATCGCCTCTTTCTACAAAAAATCCGACAAGGCCCGAGAGTCCGCTGCCGCAAGATGGGCCGCAAAAGCCCGTGTATCAATGGCTGAGGCAAGCGAACGCAATGCGAACGCAATGCGAACGCATTGCGAAGGCAATGCTACCCATAACCCAATACCCATAACCCAAAACCAGAAGATCAAAAGCTCTGTGCGGCAAGCCGCACCGAACGCAGATTTCGACGCCTTGTGGCAGGCGTACCCGAAGCGGGGCGGGAGCAACAGCAAGGCCGACGCCAGGAAGTGTTTCGAGGCTAGGGTGCGGGAAGGGGTCGCTTTCGCTGACCTAATGCAGGGCGTTACCCGCTACGCCAATTTCATGCAGATCACGGGAAAGGTGGGGACGGAGTTCGTCATGCAGGCTTCCCGCTTCCTGGGGCCAGGTGGGCACTACCTGAACGACTGGGATCCTCCGGCCGCTCCCGCGCCGGCTCCGCGAGCGCCCTCCCGCGACATGCAGGCCATCATCAACCTTGAGGAAATGAAGCATGGATTGGTTCGCAACGGCAATCACGACCGGGGTGCAGAAGCTCTTTTGCTTGAGGCTCCCGGGTTCGCCTTCGGCGGAAATGGCGCAAGGGACCGTCGCGGCGTGGATTGATGCCCTCACGTACAACCGCGTGTGGGATGAGATTCGCGACCGACCGCGTATCGCGCAGGCGTTCCGCGCACTGGCCGCCACGCAAACGGACTGGCCGACTCCGGCTGACCTGATCCGAAACATGCCGAAAGCCGAGGAGCTTCCGGCCCTGCCGGCGAAGGTGGTGTCGGACGAGGTGGCGCAGCGCAACATCGCGGAGATTCGCCGGATGCTGGACGAGTCCAACGCAGTGTGGCCGGTTTACCGCAGCGCCGACGTTGAAGACGAAGAGCCGGGAGAGACGAAGTGACCGCTGCAGACTGCTACGACCTGGCCGCCTCTGGCTGCTCGGACGCCGAGATCATCGCTTACGCGGCCATGCAGTCCGACCGCCCGTGGCTCGCTATCCGGCAGTGCAAGGCATGGTTGGCTATGGTGCGGGCCGATCAGGTGAGGCGCGCGCTGTGAGCCGGCACCCGCTGTCGCAGCAGGAACCGCCACAGGCGGAGGTATGGAAATGACATGTAAGGTTGATGGTTGCTTGCGAGGAAAGATGGCCCGTGGGCTTTGCCCGACGCACTACAGACGACTCCGCAGGTATGGCGATCCGCTTGGGACGAAGTCTGGCGAGCCTCAAATGCAGCAGCATGTAGATGCTCCTGCGGGTGGAGTTCTCTATGACCCTGAAATATGGGTTCGAGTCCCTGGATTGCATTGCAGAGAAGTTAGCACTCACGGGAGGATAAGAATTGCACCAACAACCGTGAAAACAGTATCTGGGGTTGTGAAAACTCTGAGCCGGCGGCTGTGCCACACGAAGTTGAGCCAGCATGGCTATCCAGTCATTGGCGTTAATGGCAGGCCGATTTTCGTCCACCGTTGCGTGGCTCTGGCATTCTGCAAGGGCTATGAAGAAGGCCTTCATGTAAACCACAAGGATGGACGTAAGCGGAATAACAGGCCCGAAAATCTTGAGTGGGTCACCAATGCAGAAAATGTGAGGCACGCCCATTTTGTTTTGGGAGTTCACAGGCGTGAGCGTAAATAGACACTCTTTATCAACGCAGGAAGAGCCTGATCACCCTGGAATATTCTGGGTACGGCTCACCCCTTACGACGACGGGGAGCCGATGCACTACTCGCACGGGGCGTTCCGGCTTGGAGCAATGGTGAGGCCGTACTACTCGTGGGAGCCCACTGAGCAGGCCGACACCCGGAGCAGCGCGAGGCTGTGGCCGGAGCGGTTCCAGAAACGGAGGTAGTTATGGTGACGATAGTGGAGAGGGTAGCAAGGCTGGCGGACAGCCTTGATGCAACCGGGAGGCCGTATTCGGAAATCAGGGTCAAGGCGACGCGGGAGACGCTGCGCAAGGCATTCAAGCCGGAGAAGCGAGGAGGGCCACTGATGTGCGGCCGTCACGTGGTGACGCCCCTGCAGTTTGCCAATCCTGAACCAGGACAGATGGACATCGAAGGGGAGCAAAATGCCGACGATCACGAAAACCGTCTCGGTTGAGACAGAGGTGGATGTAGATATCGACATCCACGAGGATGACATCATGGGCTGCCTGAATGACGACGACCTGATTGATGAAATCGAATCCCGTGGCTACGAGGTTATCGAATGCGTGGATGCCGCGAGGCATGAATCGGTCCTCAGGCGCGCACTGGCGTTCGTCAGGACCATGCCAAACCGCCCTAGAGAACTGGAGGACTTCTTCTACGAAGTCCATGGCGAGGCAATGTGACTCGCCGCACCTTCCGTTTCCCGAGCGGCCTCAAGACCGCCGAGGACACCAAGCGGCTGGAGTTCGTCGCCAGCGTCATCCGTGGGTGGCACAACGGCTGCGAAGTGGTCGTGCAGGATCCGAAGCGCTCGTTGGCCGCCAATGCGGCGCTGCATGCGGCACTGAACGACATCGCCGACCAGGTGGTTTGGCAGGGGCAGAAGTTCCCGGCCGGAGTCTGGAAGCGTCTTTGCACAGCCGCCTGGCTGCGTGAGCGCGGTGACCGGCCCATGATGGTGCCGGCGCTGGACGGCGTGGGTGTGGATGTGATCTACGAGCGCACCAGCCAGATGAGCAAAAAGGAGATGGGGGAACTGATCGAGTGGTGCCATGCGTTCGGCGCCGAACATGGCGTGAAGTTCACGACCAGGGAGACGGGCTGGTGAGGTCGAAGAACTCCAAAGCATTCACCAAGGCCGAGGCGACGCACATCGAGGCGGTGAAGTCTCTCCCGTGCTCTCTGTGTGACCACCCCCCCACCGAGTGCGGCCCATCACATCAACCAGGGACAGCACTGGACCTGCGTGGCGCTGTGCCAAGATTGCCATCAAGGGTCAGAGAACGGCATTCATGGCCGCAGGACCATGTGGCGAGTGA
>Ga0196978_1000706_pt1 | contig 16349 bp, 12 predicted proteins | sample S3v_2013CmetaG_FD_155491 | JGI IMG/M metagenome (GOLD analysis project Ga0196978, IMG submission 155491) | Soil microbial communities from Anza Borrego desert, Southern California, United States - S3+v_20-13C | ecosystem: Environmental > Terrestrial > Soil > Desert | place: USA: California... | reverse complement strand
CGCCGCTTTTCGGGAAGCGGCGCCGCACCGGGCGAGCCGGCGTTGGCTCGAGCGCAGAAGCCGCGGGCCTCCAGAGCGGAACCCGCGGCCTCCAAGAGCAGAACCTGCGCCTCGAAGAGCGGACCCGTGGCCTCCAAGAGCAGAACCTGCCGCCTCGAGAGCAGCGCCCATGGCTTGGTCGCGGCCGCTTCGCCGGCGCATTCAAGCTCCCCGGGGAGGATGCGGCTGCCTGCGCTTTGCACTATCCGGGTACGTCGGCAGGTTGGGGGCCGGCAGATGCGAGCTGGCCCTCCCTTCTGCAGGGCGGCAGCGCTACCGAATACCCAGCGATGAACGACCTGCTCGTGGAGGGTCCGATGACCGCCGACAGCCCTACCGATCCCGTACGCCTGCGGGAAATCGAACGAGAGATCGCGCGCGGCTCGGCGCAGACCGCCTACGCGCAGCTCGCCGACGAGCCCGACGCCGTCGTGGCCGAGATGCTGACGCGCATGATGCCGCCGCACGCGCTGCGAATCCTCGGCAAGTTCCGCGACCGCCGGCGCGAGGCCATCCTTTCGCGCGTACCGGAGACGCGGCGCCGCCAGTGGGACGTCAACGCCAGCTATCCCGAGAACACCGTCGGACGGCTCATGGCCGAGCCCGTGGGCGTCTTTCCTCCGCAGACCACCATCCGCGACGCCGTCGTCGAGCTGCGCGAGCAGGTCAAGACCGCGTTCATCACCTATATCCACGTCACCGATCCCGACGGTACCCTGCTCGGCGTCGTCGTCATGCGCGAGATGCTGCTGGCCGATCCCGGCCTGACGCTTGCCGACATCATGATCCGCGAGCCCTTTGCACTGACGGGGCAGATGCCGGTGGCCGAGGCGATGCACGAGGCCGTGCAGCGCCACTATCCGGTCTATCCCGTGTGCGACGAAGGACGCCTGGTGGGGCTGGTGCGCGGCGAAGACCTCTTCCAGCAGCGCGTCTTCCAGCTGGTCGTGCAGGCCGGTTCGATGGTCGGTGTCGAGAAGGAGGAGCGCCTGTCCACGCCGTGGCCTCGCGCGCTGCGACTACGCAACCCGTGGCTGCTCCTCAACCTGCTGACCGCCTTCGCCGCCGGCGCGGTGGTGGGCGTCTTCGAGGGCACCATCGACAAGATCGTCACGCTCGCCGCGTTCCTTCCGATCCTGGCAGGGCAGTCCGGCAACACCGGCTGTCAGGCGCTGGCAGTGACACTGCGTGGAATGACGCTCGGCGAACTGGCCGAGCGCAGCCCCATCACCGTCGTGGCCAAGGAGGCGGCGCTCGGCGTGCTCAACGGCGTCGTCGTCGGCGCGCTGGCCGGCCTGGCGATGTACGTCACTGCCGGCAACGAGAGCAATCCGCTGGCACTGGCCGGCATCGTCTTCGTGGCGATGGTGGGCAGCTGCATGTGCAGCGGCATCTCCGGAGCCATGGTGCCGATCGCACTGCGGCGCCTGGGAGCCGATCCCGCCACTGCATCGAGCATCTTCCTGACCACCGCCACCGACATCGTCAGCATGGGCCTGCTGCTCGGCCTGGCCACCGTCTTCCTGCTTTAGCTTCCAGGGAACCGTCCCCTCGAGCCGCTTGAGCGCTTAAGGGGACAGTCCCCTTAAGGCTCCGAGCCGCTTAAGGGGACTGTCCCCTTAAGGCTGTTTGCAGAGGAAGCGTGCAGGCCCGATGTTCGCCGGCGCCGCGCAGCAGGCACAAGGAGGTTCGTCGTGACCACCAAGCTCGACAAAGAGGAGTGCATCCTTTTCAGCGGTGCCGCCCAGGGCGCCGAGGCCGAGTTCGGCACCGTTGCCGAGCGTCATGGCATCGAGGAAGTGAACTTCACCTTCGACGGGCACTCCGACGCGCGCACGCGCGGAATCCGCGTGCTCACCCACGCCGAGCTCCGCAACGGCGACGTCAGCCTGGCCTACGTCAGCCGCCTCATGCATCGCCAGTACCGCGATACGCCGCTCTTTCGAAAAGTGCTCCAGACAATCTGGCATCAGGTCAACAACGGCCAGGAGATCTACGTGGTCGGACACATCCTGGACGACGGCACCGTCAAGGGCGGCACGGGCTGGGGCGCCGAGTTCGCCAAGATCTGCAACAAGCCTCTGTTCGTGTTCGACCAGGAACAGCGCGGCTGGTTCTCGTGGGACGGCACCGCCTGGCAGGGCGCGGGCAATCCGGTGATCCAGCATCACCATTTCACTGGCACGGGTACGCGCTTCCTCAATGACGCCGGCAAGCGCGCAATCGCCGACCTCTTCTCCCGCAGCTTCGGATAGCCGTCCCGCGACCCGCGTGGTCGCTCCTCGTGACTCGCCGAACCGCGCGGCGACGCGGGCGCGCCATCTGGCGCTCCGCTGCGCCACATCCTCCCCGCACTCGCGGCGCTGGAGCCCACTCGATCCGGCAATCACCCGCAATTCGTGAACATCGCCTGGCGGCCGGCGGTCTACGTGGTCATACGCGCCGCCGACTCGTGCGGTCGCGCAGCATCATGAGGAGGTCGTCATGAAACGCCCATTTACGATTCTTGCGAGCATTACCCTGGCCGCGGCCACGGCTGCGCCGGCGATGGCGGAGTGGCGCTGGGTGGAGGAGGACAACCGCCAGGTTTACGAAGAGACCCAGGTCTACGAGGAGCAGCAGCCGCGCTACTACGAAGAGCAGCGCTACGAGACGCACTACCAGCCCGTAGTCGAGAGCCGCGAGGTATTTCGCGATCGCGACTGCGAAGTCACCCGAACGCACATGAGCGACGGGACGACGCACGATGAGCGCCGCTGCGGCGGCGGCCTGCGCGTGGTGCCGCCGCACGTGTTCATCATCGATCGCATCGGCCGGCACTTCGACAGGCTGCGAGGCTACTGAGCCAACCACACTTGCCAGGCGCCCGGTGGCAGCACCGGCTGACAGCGGCGGGCCCGATCCTCGGGCCCGCCTTTTTTTGCGCCGTTCCCGGATTACCGGTGGTGCGGCGCCCGGTCGGAATCGCCGAAGCTGGCCCTGCCTCGAGCGGACAGTCCCCTTGCAGTCGTTTGCTGTCGGCGGCTCCCCTTTTGCGTGGGAACCACGCGGCGGGCGTCGATTCCGGCTCGTCACGCGGCAGCTTGGCAGCGATACTCGGCCCCGATGCGAATCGCCCCCGCAGCCTTGTCCCTTGCAGCGGCATGGTCGCTGCTGCAGCCACTGTCGGCGCAGGCTGCGCCCTATTGGGCCACCACCGGCCGCAACGCCCAGCACACGGCGCTCGGCGACGTGGCCGCGCAACCGTTGACGCGCATCCTGTGGAAGATGCGCGTGGACCGGCATCCGCAGTACACCAGTCGCGGCAGCCTGCTGGCGCATTACGGGTCCCCGCTGATCACCGAAGCCCACACCGTCATCGTTCCAGTCAAGGTAGGGATCAGTGGCAAGTTTCGCGTGCTGGCCGTGCGCGGGCTCGATGGCCGGCGCGTGTGGAGCCGGCGAAGCGATTACGTCGCGCCGCCGCATTCGTGGATGCCGACGTTCTCTCCGGTCCTGTCGCCGTCGGGATTGCTGTGGATGCCCGCAGCCGGCGGGACGCTCCTGACGCGGACTTCCGCCGACGATCGCCAGGGCGTCTTCGAACGGGTCGCGCATTACGGGGTCGACAGCTGGCTGACCGACAAGGCGGCGTTTCGTGACACCGTCTTCATCAGCACGCCTCTTACCGCCGCCCCCAGCGGCGATGTCTACTACGGCGTCGAGACCAGCGGCATGCCGCCCTCGGACGTCGAGAACGCGCTGGTGCGCATGACCGCATCGGGCAAGTCATGGACCGTGACGCCGCTGAGCATGACGGGCGATCCGGCAATGACCCAGATTCTGGGCAATTCGGCGCCGGCGCTGTCTCCCGACGGGAGCCGTCTTTACGTGGCCGTCAGCGACGGCAGGAATGGCTATCTCGTCGCGCTCGACTCCCAGTCGCTCGAAACCGTCACCAAGGTTCGGCTCGTCGATCCGAGCAGCGCCATCGATGCGTGGCTCAACGACAACGGCACTGCGGCTCCGATGATCGGCCCGGACGGCGACGTCTATTTCGGCGTGCTCGAGCAGCTCTTCGGCTGGAACCACGGTCGCGGCTGGCTCATGCACTACGACGCCGACCTGCAGCCGAAGGGATTCGTCGGCGCCTTCGGCTGGGACGATACGCCCTCGGTGGTGCCTGCACACGTGGTGCCTTCGTATGCGGGCTCCTCGCCGTACCTGATCCTGACCAAGTACAACGACTACGCGACGGCCGGCGGCGACGGCGCCCACCGCATCGCGATCCTGGATCCCAACGCGGCGATGCGCGATCCGGTAAGCGGCATGGACGTGATGGCCGAGGTCCTGACCGCCCTCAGCCCGACGCCCGATTACGACCTGACGCCGAGGTATCCGAAAGCGCTGCGCGAATGGTGCATCAACACCGCCGCCGTCGATCCCGTCACGCGCTCCGCGCTGGTCAACAACGAGGATGGTCGTCTTTACCGATGGGACCTGACCTCCGGCGAACTGGTCGAGTCGATCGAGCTCAACGGCGGTCTCGGGCAAGGCTATACGCCGACGCTGCTCGGCCCGGACGGCACGGTCTACGCGATCAACGATGCGACCCTTTTCGCGATCGGCGATCGCGACCGCTGATTCCGCGTTTTTTTGGCTCTCCTCAAGATTTCGAGAATATTTTTCGCACCTCTCCCGCACCTCTTGTCGGGAATATCTCATCGCTTATTCTCCGACTCGGAGCTGCTTGCGCCGTGGGGGCGGTCAGCAGCTTCTCTGGCGCTTGCGAAAGGGGAGAGCGTCAATGCAGTCATACTTCGCCGCCGTGATCTGCTGGGGAGCAGTGCTCGGCGTCTTCCTCTGCAACAGCGTGCAGGCTGCAGCTCCGACAGGGACGTCGGCAGCCGCGAAATGTGAAGCAGCCAGGAACGCTGCGGCCGGCGAGTATTTCGCCTGCATGCAGACCGCCGAAAGCAACTACGTCACCTCCGGCGATGCGGCCAAGTACCGCGATCAGCAGCTTCAGTGCCTGCGCAAGTACGAGCAGGACTGGACCAAGGCCGAGCAGCAGGCCGGCGGCGCATGCCCGAGCGGCAGCGATTCGATTGCCGTGCAGGACTTCCTGGATGCCTGCACACAGTCCATCGCGGTCTCGCTCGATGGCAGCCCTCTTCCGCTCGACGTCGTCACCTGCAACAGCGAGCTGACCGATACGGCGCAGGAGCTCGACGTCTGCTCCGACGATCTGAGCGTGTGCGATACCGGCCTCGGCGCGTGCACCGAGGATCTCGAGGCCGCCGAATCCTCGGCGACCTCCTGCGCCGTCTCCCTTGCCTCTTGCGGCGCCAGCCTCGGCACCTGCACCGGGGATCTGGCCACCTGCGACAGCGAGCTGGCGGCTTCACAGAGTGCCGGCACGACCTGCAATACCGAGCTCACCGTCTCCCAGGGCCAGACCAGCGTATGCCTGGGCGCGCTGACGGTCTGCGAAGACGACGTTTCGACCTGCGCCGGCGAGCTGTCGCAGTGCGACGATCAGACCGAGGAATGCGAGCAGGACCTGGTCGACTGCGACGCAGCCTCCGACGCTACCGCCGCCGACCTGGCGCAATGCGCGAACGAGCTCTCGGCGACGGTGGTCGCGCTTGCACAGTGCAGCGGCGACCTCGCCGACGAGGAAGCGGTCAGCGCGGCGTGCACGGGCGAGCTCGAAACGACCCAGGACGAGCTGTCGGTGTGTCAGGACGATCTCGGCAACTGCCGCTCGCAGGCCGGCGCCCTCATTCCGCAGACCGGACAGATCGCCTGCTACAACGCCAGCGCCCTGCTGCCGAGCTGCGCAGGCACCGGCCAGGACGGCGAGCTGCGGCGCGGTGCCGCGCGCAACTTCCTCGACAACGGCGACGGCACCATCAGCGACGACGCCACCGGCCTGATGTGGGAGAAGCTGTCCGACGACGGCTCCATCCACGACAAGGACACGGGCTACACGTGGCTCAACGCCTTCTCCAAAATCGCCGCACTCAACGTCGCCGCCTATGCCGGCTACACCGACTGGCGGTTGCCGAACATTCTGGAGCTGGAGACGCTGCGCAACGTCGGCTCGTTCAGCCCGGCGACCTTCTCGGCTTTTCACAGCGGCTGCGTGGCGGGCTGCACCGTCACGACGTGCAGCTGCACACGCACGTCGTTCTGGTACTGGTCCTCGTCGACCTACCAGGGCCTGATCACGAACGCCTGGAACGTCTCCTTCTCGCAGGGAACCTCCGACATCGTCTCGAAAAGCGGAACCGGCAACGTCCGCGCCGTGCGCGGCTAGCTCGAATGAAAAAAGGGGTCAGGCACCTTGGGAAAAGGTGCCTGACCCCTTTTTCGTGCAAGGTGTCGGAGCGGGATCAGCCGAAGCGGTAGAAGATGCTGCCGCCGATCGGGAGCAGGTCGAACTCGTGCGCGTCTCCGGTGGGCAGGATGTAGTCCACCTCGAACGCCACGCCGATGTTGTCGGTGATGTAGATGTCGACGCCGGCGCCGAAGCGTGCGGCAAAGCCTGCCTCGTCGCGCTTGTCGACCGGCGAGGGCGCCTCCAGCTCGACCTTGGCCATGCCGATGCCGCCGATGACGTAGGGCTGGAAGCGGCCGTCGATGGGGAAGAACTTGACGTTGGCCATGATGTTGTAGGCATCGAGATTGTGGCCGCGGCCTGCATCCGGCGCGTTGCTCTGCGGGACGTTCTTGAAGTGCAGGTACTGCTCCCACTCGCCTTCGATCGCCACCCACTTGTTCCACCGATAGCCGGCGCGGATCTCATAGCCGCCGGTGTTGCCGGCATCGTCCAGCGGCACGCCGACGATGCCCGCATCGTTGTCGAAGAGCTGGACGACGTAGATGCCGCCGACCTCGAGGTAGCCGCCGGTGCGGTCGAAGCGGGTCTCGACCACGGTCTCGGTGGCAGCGGGCGCGGGCCCTGCCGGCGCCTGCGCCGGCGCCTCGGTGGTCACGTCCTCGCCGTAGGCTCCGGCCATCGCCGTCGCCGCGCTGCCGAGAAGGATCAAGGTCGAAAGTAAACAGGTCCCGGTCCGCTTCATGAGCATGTCTCCTTTTGTCCGGTTCTCGATGGGTCCGCGGCGTCCGCGAAGAGCTTGCCACATGCCGGCGGCGGCAGGTGCGCGGCGAGCGCCTTCCTGGTGCGGCCATTCTAGCCACCCATCGGCAGGAGGGCGAGCCGGCCGGCCCTGCGACCCGAAGTTCGAGGCATCGGCAGACGACACCGGCCACCGGACCGCCCGCTTCCCTATGGCCATGCCGCTGATGCCTCAGCCCGGCGGCGAAGCAGCGGGCCCGCAACGCCGGCCGCAGCCGCCCAGCTCAGGCCCGAGTGCGGATCTTGAAGTTGCCTCTGCCTTCGTCGTAGTCGAGGACGACCAGCTCGCGGCCCTCGGCGTCGTGCAGAAGGTCGGCGAAGCTGGCGTAGCCGTAGCGTTCCTCACGAAAGTCGGGATGGACGCGGCGCAGGGTCTGCTTGACGAGCGAGCCCCAGACCGGATCGTAGTCCTCTTCGAGCGAGGAAACGATGCCCATCAGCATCTCCAGCGCTTCCTGCTTGCCGTCGCCTGCCGAGCTCTTCGGCGTCCTGCTGCGGCTGGTGCGCTGGCGCGGCTTCTTCTTGTCGGCCACGCGAATCAGGTCGTCGTAGTAAAGGAACTCGTCGCAGCTCGACACCAGCAGGTCGGAAGTCGAGGCCTTGACGCCGCAGCCGATGACGCGCTTGTCGTTCTCCTTGAGCTTGGAGACCAGCGGCGAGAAGTCACTGTCGCCCGAAAGCAGCGCGAAGACGTCGATGTGGCCCTTGGAATGACACAGGTCCAGGGCATCGCAGACCATCCGGATGTCGGCCGAGTTCTTGCCGCTGTGCTTGCTGGCGGGAATGTCGATCAGCTCGATGCCCTGGGAGTGGAAGTCGCGGATCGCACCGCGGTACCGCTGCCAGTCGCAGTAGGCGCGCTTGTAGACGATGCGGCCCTTCTCGAGCAGGCGCTTGAGCACCAGGTCGATGCGGAACTCCTCGGCATGCAGGTCACGCGCACCGATGGCGAGATTCTCGAAATCGACGAAGACGGCGATCAGGGTTTCATCGGACATCGGCACCACCTTACCGCACGCGCGAGGCGTGCGCGGGTGGTAACCGTGTCGGCAGCCAAAAGCGAGGCGGCGACGTGCGCGCCGACAACCGAACCTGGCCTGTGCCTATTCGTCCGGTGCCGGCGTGACCTCGCCGAGCCGGTAGGTGCTCCACTGCTGCTGCATGCGCTCGGCCTGGCCGGCAGTGAACTCGTAGAGACAATCGTCGTCGGTGTAGTCCATGAAGTTGTGGATCGCATCGTACTGGCTGTCGCCGGGGCACGTGTCGCGGTCGACCGGGCATCCGAAGGCCGGGCTGGCTTCGGGCGGCGTATCGGCGACCGAGTCCCCGGCGTTGCAGCCGCCGAGCGAGGGCAGGCGCAGGCCGAGCCAGATGCCGACCTCACGTACCAGGGTCTTGCCGCGATGGTACGGCGCGGCCGCACCGCCGGGGACCGTCGAGTACAGGAGCACGACGCCGTCGTCCTGCGGACGTGCGCTGTAGCTGCTCGGCGCCGTGGACCAGCCGAGCAGTCCGTCTCCGATGTTGGCGGTATAGATGTTGAGGTGGGTGGCGTCTCCCTGTCGAAGTGCCGCCTTGGCCGCCTCCTCCTCGTTGGAGCCGTAGTCCATGTTGTACCAGGCGGCGTCGAGCGTGCGGTCCACGCTGACCAGCTCGAACTGGAAGGCCGTGGCTGCGCCACCGAGGTACCCGCCGAACGCTTCGTTGAGAACTTCCATCTGCACGGCAATCGTCGCATCCGAGAGGTTGGGAGCGGTGTTGCCGTTGTGGATGACGTGCATGTGTACCGGCACGACGATCGGCGAGATCGGCGCGACGACGTTCTCGATGCACGATTCGACATTGATCAGGAGGGTACGGCCGTCTCCTTCGCACAGCGTCTGCGCTTCGGCATCGGCCAGGGCGTCCGAGAACCGGTCCTCGCTCTTCTGCAGACACGTCGGATCAGGCCTCGACAGGTTCTGCAGCAGCGCCTTGCTCTCGCACTTCAGATCGCCGCTGATGCGCTTGCTGATCGCCTTGAGCTTGGCCGCCGAGCATCGCTGCTCGAGCGTGGCCGCATCGGCGGAAACGACGAAGAACAGAATTGCCAGGGCTGCGGGCAGCAACGGCGCGGACGCCGGACGAAGCGCTGTCATGAGACCTCCTGCCGGCGACGCGCGCGGCGCCGCCGCTTCTAACAGCTGCCCCCCAAGGGCAGATGCGCGCGTTGGCGACGCGCGTGTCCGTGCAGCTTGGACCGCGCTGGCGAAGGCCGTCAACGCAGGTGGGAACTTTCGCCGCGCCAGGGGGCGCACGATCGTCGAACGGTTCGCGTCAGTTGCCGGCGCGCACTGCGCGCACCGCTGCCGTCTGGTCCTTGGGATGCGGATCGGTGGCGCCATCGTCCACGACGATGGTCCACGCCTGCGCCGGCGCTGCCGCGTAGCTGGTCGACGACCACTGCCGCTCGGCGGCAGGAGCGCAGCTGCAGGTCGTCACGGTGCAGCCGTCGGAGCAGGTCTCATCGAAGACTTCCTGCATCGCAGGATCGGCGCTACCGAGGTCGAGCAGCGTCGCTGCCTCGAAGATGTTCGGCAGTCGCCAGTTGTCGTGGCCGGCGAAAAGAGCCGCGTTGAGCGCAGCGATCTTGGCAAAGGCGTCCGTCCAGACGCCGGCGTCGTCGTGATCGTGCACGGTGCCGTCATCGGAGAGCTTCTCCCACATCAGGCCCGTCGTAAGATCCGTGACGGTGCCATCGCCGTTGTCGGCGAATGCGCGCGGCGCGCCCGATTGCAGCTCGCCGTCCTGGCCGGTGCCCGCGCACGCGATGACTGCACCGGCGCTGTCGTAGCACTGGGTCTGGCCCGTTTGCAGGGTCTCGGCACGCGGCGAGCATCGCAGCTCACCAGGCTGGCCGACCGCGGCCTTCAAGATGGCAAGGGCATCGGAAGCGGTGACGGTATGACTCAGGTCCACGTCACCGCAGGGCGATCCGAACGTCGTCTCGACGGCGCCGCCGGCCGCCGATCCGCCGCGGCCGCCAGCCTGCGATCCGATGATTTCGGCAATGAAGCCTCCGCGCACGGCGCGGACCGCATGCAGAGCGGGCTTATCGTCGGCGAACAGCCTTCCGTCCTGCGCGCTCACCAGCCAGGCACGGTCGGGCTCGGGAACGTACGTGGTCGAGCTCCAGCTGTCGGCGGGCGGGCAGTTGCACTGGAGGGACGTGCACTCGGCCTCGCAGTCGTCGCCGAAGTGCGCGAGGTAGTAGGCCGGGTCGCTGCGGCCGAGATTGGCCAGGGTCAGAAGCTCGAACGCGTTGGGCAGGCGCCAGTCGTCATGGCCGGCATACTCGCCGGCGTTGAGCTGATCGATCTTTTCGAAGGCCTGATCCCAGCTCAGCGCGGCGTCGCGGTCGTGAATGCCGCCGTCGTCGGAAAGCTTCTCCCAGACCAGGCCGGTGACCTCGTCGAAGATGGTGCCGTCATCGTTGTCGACCGAGCTGCGGATGATGCCGCGCGTGATCGAACCTTCCTGGCCGCTGCCTTCGCAGGCGACGACGGCGCCGCTGGCATCGAAGCACGCGGTCTGACCGGTGCGCAGGAGCTTTCCGCGCGGGCCGCAGTCCAGTTCGACGCTGCTGCCGACCGCTGCGCGAAGAGCCGCAAGGGCATCGGAGCTCGTGATCGAGTCGTTGCCGTCGACGTCGCCGCATTGCTGCGAAACCGCATGGGCGGCCGTGCCAGAGAAAAGAAGTGCGCCTGCAAGCGCGAGAAGGGATAGCGTGTTGCGCATCGTCTGCTCTCTCCAGCTGCTCAGCGCGAGTCCCTCCCCGATCGCGATCTGCAGCAAAGCTCTGATGAAAGCCTAGCGCGAAGCGGCGCGTGCTTGCAGCGCTGTTTTTGGTCCGCGACGCCTCACATGGCATGGATTCGGAGCAGGCGGGTTCTCAAACCAGCGAGCGATAGTAGCCGGCGACGCCGTCCAGCACGTACTGGACGGCGAGGGCCGCAAGGACGATCCCCATGACGCGCGTCATCATGTGCGCCTTGCCGGTGCCGACGCGGTGCAGGAAGCGCTCGCCCACGACCAGGACGGCGAAGGTGATGGCGAAGATCACGGCCACGTTCGAGGCGATGATCAGCAGACGCCACAGGTCGCCGTCGGCATCGGCCGTGAGCAGCAGCACGGTGGCGATGGTTCCGGGGCCCGACAGCAGGGGAATGGCCAGCGGGAAGATCGCCAGATCCTCGCCGCGCCCAGGCTGTTCCTGTGCTTCGGGTGCCTGCAGGCCGGGGCGGTGGCCGAACAGCATCGGCATCGCCACCGCGAACAGCAGGATGCCGCCGCTGATGCCGAACGCGTGGACCGAGACGCCGAGATGACCGAGCAAGGCGCGTCCGGCGACGAGGAAGAACAGCGCGATTCCGAACGCGAAACCGACCGCGCGCCGCAGGGTGCCGCGTCTCTCCTCGACGCTCAGGCCCTCCAGGAGAGAGGTGATGATGGGGACCGCGCCGAAAGGATCGATCACCACCAGCAACGTCACGAACGACGTCAGCGCGAAGTGAGCGAGATCAGCCGCAGGCATGCCGAGTACCGGCAGCGTCCCGGTTGCCAGCAGCTCCCTAGCCGACGAAGAAGGCGTTGAGCTTGTTGCCGTCCAGGTCGCGGAAGTAGCCGGCGTAGAAGCTGTCCCCGCGCGGACCAGGCGCGCCCTCGTCGGCACCGCCGAGCTCGCGCGCCTTGGCGTAGACCGCCTGCACCTTCTCCTGGGAGTCGACGGCCAGCGCGACCATCACGCCGTTTCCGACCGTGGCGGCATTGCCGTCGAAGGGCTTGGTCACCGCAAGCATCGCCTTGGCAGGATCGGTGCCCCACAGGATGAACGTGCCCATGTCCATGACGCGCTTGGCGCCGATGCTGCCGAGAAGCGCGTCGTAGAACGCGGCGGCGCGTTCGATGTCGTTGGTGCCCAGGGTGACGTAACCGACCATGTAAGCTCTCCTTGCGCCGAAAGTGGTTGAGAACTTTCGCATTCGCCGCCGCGAGGCAAACGCGGCTCGGATCGATCAGCATGACGGCCCACTGCCGTCCCGGCGCGTCTCGTCGCGGCCTCCGGCGATCGATGCAGAAACCGTGTCGACATCCGTGGGACGATGGGGCATCGTGCCCCTCGATCGCATGTACCGCCTTCTGATCCTCGCTCTCTCTTCGGTTCTGGTGGCGGCGCCGGCATCGGCGCGTGCCGAGCTTCACACCATTGGCCCGGAATTCCGGCCTTCGCACGGCGAACGGACCTCGAGCGCCTGCACCGACGACGACGGCGTCACGGCCAGCGTTCGCCAAGCGTGCGAACAGCCGGACGAGCGTGGCGGTTGCGATGGGCGCCTCGACATCTTCGTCGAGTGGCACGATGCCGACGGCGAGCTCGTCAGCGGGCCGCATCTCGCCAACGACGACGTCGACGGTAAATTGCTGCATCCATACGGATGCGCCAGCGACGGCGCCGTCATGATCGTCATGGAACGCAGCATCCGCGTGATCGGCCGCAACGGGCCACGGGGCCCATGGCTTCCGCTCTGCCAGGACTGCGCAGGCTATGATGCCAGCGTAGTCGAATCGGTAACGGCTTTTTCGTGGCGTGGAACGATGGGTTCTGGATCACCGGACGCTTCTTCTCACGCAACGGTACAGCCACGGGACCCGAATTCCAGGTCAGCGACACGAGCTTTCAGACCTATGCCCAATTGCCCACGGCCGCAGCCGACGCCGACGGCAACCTGGTGGTGGCGTGGCTGGCCGAGGATTGGCATCCGCAAGGATCGGCACTGGCGGTCCGCGCGACCCCGGTCGGTTCCGATGGAACGACCGGGCCTGAGCTCGTCCTGAACGAGTTCCCGCATCTGTCGTACGGCCGGGTTCAATCGACACCGGCAGCGATGGCCGTTTCGTCGTTGCGTGGGAGAACACGCAGTTCCAGGGCGGCTGGGTCGCACGCCGAGTGACCGTGCACGGCAGCGCAACGACGACCACGACGACCACGACCACGACGCTGCCGAGCGGCGTGCCCTCCTTCCTGCCGGCCACGACGCTGGCCGGCATCCACACCAGTGAATACGGCCATCCCTGGTTCCGGCCGGCATTGGTAGCGGACGCGAATGGCCGATGGATCCTGAGCTGGCCCGACGAATTTCTGCCCGATTGGAGCGATTCCACTGACTACGGAGCCGTATTCAGCACTTCGGGAGACAATGCCCGCCACTGGTCGCCAGCACAGCCCGTGCAGAACGACCCGCACACCGACTCCGTCGAAGTCACCATCGCAACCGATGACCGCGGCAACTGGCTGATGGCCTGGCCGCGCACGGACGGTGAGATCATCGAATTCCGCCGTTCTACCGACGGCGGGGTCACCTGGGGTGAACGGGCCACGCTCTACCTGACCGATTTCACCGGGCCCTTTCATGCCTTGCGGTCGATAGGCACCGTTGCCATCGCCGCGGGCCGCCAGGAACGCTGGCTCGCCGCGTGGACGGAGATCGTCCTCGAGGAACGGACCGCCGATAGCGGCAATGACGTCCAGATTGCCGTCTTCTGCGGGGTCAGGGCAAGCATCTCCCATGATGCCGGCGCGTCGTGGGGCCGCGCCTTCACGGTCAGGGAAATGGCCTGCGAGCGGGTCAGGAACGTTACCGCCGCGGCCGACCGGCGTGGCAATCACCTCATCGTATGGACTGACGGCCGCGTGATGGGAATGCGGTCGCTGGACGACGCACGAACCTGGTCGTCTCCGGCGCCGCTCCTGAAGGACGCCCATCTTTCACCGGCCTCGGTGACCGTCGCTGCCGGCGGCGACGGCAGCTGGCTGCTGGCGTTCATCGGATCGGTGGCTCGCGACCGCGAGGACGCAACGCAGCGGGTGTTCGTCTCGCGCGCATCCGATCTTCTGCAAGACTGGAGCAAACCACGCGGCATCGCCCCATGGCACGAGCAGCCCGGCGGCGATGACTCGTCGCCGAGCCTGGCAGCGGGCGACGGTCGCTGGGGAATCGCCTGGCAGACGCACGCCGACGTCGGCCTGGACATGGACGCCGACGTCGTGGCGGCGTTTTCTGACGATGGGCTTCGCTGGGGTGATGCCGCACCCGTGGACACCGGTGCAGCCACCGACGTGCGGGCGGACGTCAATCCGCAGATCGTCCACGGCGGCGCCCAGACTTGGGGCGTGGCATGGCGGACCTATGAGCTCACCGATCCCGGAACCGATTCCTGGACCGGCACCATCCGTTTCGCGCGCACGCGCGGGGGATGCGGCAACGGAATCCAGGAAGTCGCCGAGAAATGCGACGACGGCAACGAGGTCGAGGGCGACGGATGCGACTCCAATTGCCTTCCGACGGGCTGCGGCAACGGCATCGTCACCAGCGGCGAGGAATGCGACGACGGCAATGCCGACGAGTCCGACGCCTGCATTTCCGATTGTCGTCTGGCCGTGTGCGGCGACGGATTCGCCCGTGAAAGCGAAGAATCCTGCGACGACGGCAATTCGATCGAGACGGACGCCTGCCATGCCGATTGCACGCCTGCCGTCTGCGGTGACGGTGTGGTCTGGCAGGACGTCGAAGAATGCGACGAGGCCAGGAACGGTAACGACGATTCCTGTCTGAACCATTGCACGATGGCTCGGTGCGGAGACGGCTATCTCCACCTCGGTTCCGAGCAGTGCGACGACGGCAACCTGGAAGCGGGAGATCGCTGCACGAAGCGATGCCGTCTCAACCCGGTTTGCAACGGCGATGTCGGCTCGGGCCAGGGAGTCCGTGCAAGCGACGCGTTGCGCGTTCTCAACGAGGCAGTCGGCCTGCGGGGCCGATGCCCTCTTTATCGCTGCGACACGGACCGCAACGGCCGCATCACCGCGGCCGATGCGCTCCAGACCCTTCGCCATTCGGTGGGTCTGGTCAGCGACGGCTGCATGGTGCCGCGCAGCCTGGTCGTGCGGCTGGCCACTGCGGAAACGGTAGGCGCACTACAATTCATCCTCGACTACGCGAATGCTGCCGGCGACATCACCGGCAGCGACGGCCGGCCAGACTGCGAAAGCCTGGTCCCGGCGGTGCTCACCGCGATGAACTGGGACGGCGGCCGGGCTCTGCTGCACGTCGGCATGGTCACGATCCAGGGCTTCGAAGGTCCTGCCGATCTGCTGCGCTGCCAGTATCGTGCGCTGGCCGGACCGTCGGCCAACGATTTCGGCTACACGGTCGTCAATGCCGCGAGCCCCGATTTTGGCCAGCTGTCGCCCGTCCTCGAGGCGAGACTGGAGTAGCGCTCTGGCTCGTCATCGCGCGAGCCGGATCCAGGCCGGCGCATGGTCGCTTGCGCCTTCGCGGCCACGAAACCCCGTGTCCACTCCTGCCGCGACGAGGTGCGGAGCCAGCGACGGCGACAGCAGCAGGAAGTCCATGCGGAAGCCGGCGTTGCGGCGAAACGCATTGGCGTTGACCCAGAACGTGTAGATCCTGTCCTCGGGATGCAGAAGGCGATGCGAGTCGATCCAGCCTTGCGCCAGCAAACGCTGCCAGGCGGCGCGCGCCTCCGGCTGCATCACGGCATCGAGCTGCCATGCCCAAGCGTTGTAGATGTCGAAGTCGGTGGGCACGACGTTGAAGTCGCCGGCCAGCACCGCAGGCCTTCCCGAATCGAGCAGGTGTTGCGCGTGAAAGATCAGCCGCTCGAACCAGGCCAGCTTGTAGTCGAACCTGGGGCCCGGCTGCGGATTGCCGTTGGGCAGGTAGATCGAGGCGATGGTGAGGCCGCCGACCACGGCTTCCAGGTAGCGCGCCTGCACGTCGCCATCGCCGCCAGGAAGGCCTCGCCGCACCTGGAGCGGTCTCTGACCCCGGGCAAGAATGCCGACGCCGTGGTGGGACCTCTGCCCGTGCCAGATCGATTCGTATCCGGCACTGGCCAGGGCGCGTGCCGGACATTTCTCATCGGTGGTCTTGATCTCCTGCAGGCAGACCACGTCCGGCTCGGTCTCGCCGAGCCATTCCAGGATGCGAGCGATGCGGCCGTTGACGCCGTTGACGTTGAACGTGGCGATCTTCATGGCAGCCCACCCTCAGAGCCGGCGCCGGCCCATCGGCCTGACAAGGGCCCTTCCATCCGCTGGCGAGGCATGGAATGAGCCTAGCGGCGC
>Ga0196978_1000704_pt1 | contig 16387 bp, 16 predicted proteins | sample S3v_2013CmetaG_FD_155491 | JGI IMG/M metagenome (GOLD analysis project Ga0196978, IMG submission 155491) | Soil microbial communities from Anza Borrego desert, Southern California, United States - S3+v_20-13C | ecosystem: Environmental > Terrestrial > Soil > Desert | place: USA: California... | reverse complement strand
CGACGACTACGAAGTGATCGACGACTGGCACACGCTCGGCATGCGCGCGACGAGCAGCAAGACGGTTCGCTGCAACGACGTGTTCGTGCCGGCGCATCGAACGCTGTCGATGTACGTGACGAAACCCGGGCATACGTGGCCCGGCCTGGAGATCCACCGCAATCCGCATTACCGGATCCCGACGTCCGCGCTCGGCGGCTACTGCATCGCCGCCTGTCTCGTCGGCAACGCACGCGCGGCGCTCGACGTGACGATCGAGCTCGTCAGATTGCGCAGCACCAACTACACCGGCGCGAAGATGCGCGACTTCCAGACCGTGCAGCTGCGCGTATCGCGTGCCGCCGCGCAGGTCGATGCGGCGGCGCTGCTGCTGCGCAAGGACTGCGAAACGGCGCAGCAGCTCTACGAGGACGGCGGCACGCTCGACGTCGAAACACGGCTGCGCTACAAGCGCAACTGCGCGTTCGCCGCACGCCTGTGCGTGGAAGCGGTCGATTCGCTGCACGAGATGGCGGGCGCGAACGGCATCTACGACCAGTACCCGCTGCAGCGCATGCTCCGCGATCAGCGCGCCGCCGCGGGGCACTTCAGCTTCAGCACCGATGCGCAGCTTCCGCCGTGGGGGCTCGTCGCGCTCGGTGGAGCCTTCGACAGCCCGACCCTGTGAGCGTGTGGGCGCGCGCGGCCGAGCTGTTGCTGCACGTTCCGGACGAAGTCGAAGCATCTCACGTCTACGCGCGGGCGGCGCTCCTCGCGGTGCTGCTCTGGTACGGCTTCAAGCTCGCGACGATGAGCGTGCCGCAGTGGGAGATGGCTTCTTCGCTCATCCATCTGCCGATGGTGCCGATCCACGAATTCGGCCACATCCTCTTGCGTCCATTCGGCGAATTCATGATGCTGCTCGGCGGCTCACTCTTCCAGGTGACGCTGCCGCTCGCTTTCGGCGTGGTCTTCCTCGTGAAGAACGAAGATCCGTTCGCCGCCGCGGTGATGCTGTGGTGGTCCGCGGTCGCGGTATTGGACGTGGCGCCCTATGTCTACGACGCGCAGGCGCCCCAACACGTGCTGCTGACCGGACGCACCGGCGAGACCGGCGCGCACGATTTCATCGACGTGCTGGGCGACCTCGGCCTGCTCGCGAAAGCGCAGGCCGTCGGGTATGCGGTGCACCGCGTCGGCATCGCCTTGCTGATTGCAGCGCTCGCGTGGGGCGCGTATATCGTGTGGAAGCAGTACGACCGCGTTGAGGTCTAGCCCGCGCTGATTCCGAGCAGCGTCACCCCCGCGTAGGCGGGGGTCCAGCACGAAGGCATGTTCTGGATTCCCGCCTGCGCGGGAATGACGTCGTGTTGCGTAGGGTGGGCGCAAGCCCGCCAATTTAGTGCCGGGCGATCTTCGCCTCGCGGATCACACGGCGCCATTTTTCGACATCGCGCCTGACGACCGCGCCGAATTCCGCCGGCGGACCGCCGGCGAGCTCCAGCCCTTCGCCGCGCGTGCGCGCTTTGATTTCCTCGGTGGCGAGGACCTTCGCGACTTCCTTGTTCCAGCGCAGCACGATCTCCCGGCGTATGCCTTTCGGACCCCAGATGCCGTACCAGTGGGTGACGTCGAATCCGGGGATCGTCTCCGCCACGGTCGGCGTATCCGGCAGCGCCGGGGAACGCTTGGCCGGCGTGATCGCGAGCAGGCGCACCTTGCCTGCACGCGCGTGCGGGATCGTCGGCACCATGCTGGTCATGCTGGCCTGGACCTCGCCCGCCATGAGCGCATTCAGCGCCGGGCCCCCGCCCTTGTAAGGCACGTGGACGAAATTCGTTTTCGACATGAGCTTGAAGAGCTCGAACGCGAGGTGCACGGCGCTGCCGGGACCGACCGACGCATAGTTGAGCTTGCCGGGACGTGTCTTTGCGAGCGCGACGAGATCGGCCGTGTGCTTCACGGGCACTGAGGGATGAACCGCCAGCGCGAGCCCGGTCGTGCCGATGAGGATCACCGGCTGGATGTCGTTGATCGGGTCGAACGTGAGCTTCTGGTAGGCGCCGGTCGCCGCGTAACTCGCGGAGACGAGAACCAGCGTGTGGCCGTCGCGCTCCGCGTGCGCGCCGAGCTCCGCACCGAGCGCACCGCCCGCGCCGGGGCGGTTGTCCACGACGACGGTCTGTCCCAGCGCCTCCCCGACCGGAACCGCGATGATGCGCGCGAGCAGGTCGGTCCCCCCGCCCGGCGGGAACGGCGCGATCAGGCGGATCGGACGTGTGGGGTAGGCCTGCGACCAGGCTTCGGACAGGGGAACGGCACAGGCGAACGCGACAACGGCTGCGAGAGCGAGCTTCATCGGTTTCTCCTCCTCCCCGGTAGAGAAACGTCACGCGGAACGTCGCGCCGGGCGCGCTCCGCGATTCTGTCGTCGCGACTAGCCTAAGTGGGCCGCTCGCCTTGCGCAACTCGCGCGGCGATGGGCAGCGGTTTCAGCGCTCCGGCTTGATCCTGGCTTCGCGCATCACCCGGCGCCATTTCTCGATCGCGCCGCGCACGATCTTGCCGGCCTCTTCCGGAGGACCGCCGCCGGGCTCGAGGCCCTCCGCCCTCAAACGCGCCTGCGCCTCGTCGGTGGCGAGCCATTTCGCGACGATGCCGTTCCAGCGCGCGACGACCGGCCGCGGGAGCCCTTTCGGCCCCCACATCGCGTACCAGTGAGACGCTTCGTAGCCCGGCACGAACTCGGCGACCGCCGGCACGTCCGGCAGGTATGAGAGACGCTTCGCGGTCGAAACCGCGAGCGGCCGCGCGCGACCCGATTTCACGTGCGGCATGCTGGGGACGACGCTCATCGCGGTCACCTGAACTTCGCCGCCGATCAGCGCAGTCATCGCCGGTCCGCCGCCTTTGTAGGCGATGTCGACGAAGCGCGTCTGGGTCATCAGCTTGAAGAGCTCCATCGCCAGATGCACGTTGCTGCCCGAGCCGACCGTCGCGAAGTTGAGCTTCCCGGGATTCGCTTTCGCGTAGGCGATGAGCTCCGGGATCGATTTAACCGGCACCGACGGATGCACCGTATAGAGGAGGCCCGTCATGCCGACCAGGCTGATCGGCGTAATGTCGTTGACCGGGTCGTATGGCGGCGGCCGATACGCGGAAGCCGCAGCGTACGTCGCCGAGACGAGGATCAGCGTGTAGCCGTCCGGGTTCGCGCGCACCGTCATCTCCGCGCCGATCGCGCCGCCGGCGCCGGGGCGGTTGTCCACCACGACGGGCTGGCCGAGGCCTTCCGCCGCGTACGTCGAGATCGCGCGCCCGAGAAGGTCGGTGCCGCCGCCCGGCGCGAAGGGCGAGATCATGCGCACCGGTTTGACGGGATACTTTTGCTCGGCCGCTTGCGCCGAGAACGCGCATGCAAGCGCGACAGATGCGACGGCAACCGCTCTCTTCATGCTCCTCCCTGCTCTTTGTTCTGAATTCCCGCCCCCCGCCTTCGCGAGGGCAGGCTTCGTGCTTCGGGAATGACGACTCGTTTACAGTTTAGGGTACGGCACGTCCGCGACGAGCACTTCGACGAGCGCCGGACGATCCTTCGTTGCAGCAAGACCCCGCCGCAGCGCGCTCTCGACATCGTTCGGGTCGGTCACGCGTATGCCTTCGGCGCCGCACGCTTTAGCCAGCTCGGCAAAGTTCGGGCTCTTGAACGCCGTGCCGTAGACGTGGCCGTAGATGTTCGTCTGCTGCTGAAGCGTCTGGCCAAAGGCGCCGTCGTTGAGCACGATCACCAGCACGTTGGCGCCGTATTCGGCGGCGGTCGGCAGATCGCCGCTCGTCATGAGGAAGGCGCCGTCACCAACGAGTGCGACGACGGTGCGCCGCGGGAGCTCCATCTTCGCGACGATCGCGCTCGGCAGCGCGTAGCTCATCGCATTCCACACGCCCGACTGCATGAACGCTTCCGGATTGGTAATGAGCTTGAACGTGCGCGCCCACTGCTGGCAATTGCCGACGTCGCTCGCGACCACGGCGTCCTCATCGAGCACCGCGTTCATCGCATCCATCAGCACGCCGGGATGGATCGGCCTGTCGTTGCGGTGTGACGCGTTGTGCTGCGCGAGGGAATCGCGGATTTCCGCTTTCCTCTCCGCCATGTGGCGCACCCGCGGCTCGTCCCACGTCCGCTGATATTTCGCGAGCCGCGCGAGCAGCATCGTGAGAAAGAGCTTCGGATCGGCGACGCGCTCGTCGTCGCCGCGGTAGCGCGCGTTTGGACCGTCGTCGAAGCCGACGAGGATCAAGCGCTTTTTCACGCGCTCGCGCAGCTCGGTCATCTCGGCGGTGCCGGCACGCAATCCCACCGCGAGCACCACGTCCGCCGTCTGCAGCGCCTCCTTGCACATCGGGTGCGGCCGGTTGCGCGCGAAATAACCGGAGAAGAACGGGTGCTTCTCGGAGAGGACGCCGATCGCGTCCTGCGCGAACACGACCGGCGCCTGCAGCTTCAGCGAGAGCTGCGAGAGCTCTTCCATCGCGGCTTTGCGCATGACGCCTTTGCCGGCGGCGATGACCGGAGAGCGCGCCGCGGTGAGCGCTTCGGCGATCAGCTCGATGTCTTTCGCGTCCGGCTGCGCCGCGATCGGCAGCAGGCGCTCGTACGCGGGCACTTCCGCTTTGCCCTCGTGCAGCATGTGCTCGCTGTAGTCGGTGACACGCGGCAGCTCCACGTGCACCGGCCCGGGTCTGCCGCTGCGCGCGATGTGGAATGCCCTGGCCATCGTCGCCGGGATGTCCTGAATGCGCTCGACGCGCGCGCTCCACTTCGTGATGTGCCTGAACATGTCGTGCACGAACGCGGGGTTGTCTACGCCATGAAACGCTTCGAGGTCGGCTTCGAGCGGCACGGCGCCGCCGATGTGCACGAGCGGAGACGCGGCGCCGTACGCCTGCGCGACGCCTGCGGCCGAGTTGAGACCGCCGGGACCTGCCGTCACGAGGCACACGCCGGGCTTGCCGGTGAGCCGCCCGTACGCATCCGCCATGAGCGAAACGTTCGATTCCTGCTTGCAGGTGACCAGGCGGATCGACGGCACGCGCGAAAGGCCGTCGTATATCGGATGGATGTGCGAGCCGGGGACGCTGTAGACGGCGGTGACGCCCTCCTCACGGAGCGCTTCGGCGACGGCCTCGCCGGCGTGCATCAACGCCATATGGATTACCCTCTACCGTAGGGTGCGCAGATTGCGCACCGCGGTGCGCCCCCGGCGCACCCTACGCTCAGGCAGCCTGCCTGAGTGCGCGCAGCTGCTTCGCGATGAACGCCCGGATCATGTCGTGCGCGCGGTCGGTCTGCGGACCGGGATCGTGCACCCACATGTGATCGCAGCCCTCGAAGATCTCGAGCTGGCACTCGCCGCCGGCTGCGCGGTAGGTCGCCGCGAACTTCTCCTGGATCGGCGGGATCACGTTGTCGTCGAGCGCACCCTGCAGGATGAAAATCGGCGGCATCGACACCTTCTCGCCGCGCTCGAGGATCTTCTGCGGGTTCGCCTCGAAGATCGTCTCCCACGGCACGAAGTAGCGCTTGGTGTTGTCCATCATCTTCTGGCGCTGGCGGCGCTCCGCCTGCTGGTAGCGCGCGTGCGGATCGCTGATCGGCGAGCGCGCGATCACGTAATCGATCGCTGCATCGACGTTCGGCGCTTCGGGCAGCGCAATCGCGGTGTACAGCGGATCGCGCGGTTTCAGCGCGATCAGCTCGGCCATGTGTCCGCCGGTGGAGCTGCCGATCACGCCGAAGCTCGATGCGTCACCGTTCCATTCCTTCGCTTTCGACTTGAGCCAGCGCACCGCGTAGTTCGCGTCCTGCACCGAGGCGGGATACGGCGCTTCCGGCGCGAGCGTGAGATCGACCGCCACGACGAGGATGCCGCTGCGTGCGACATGATCGTCCATGCGCTTGTTCGCGAAGCGGTCCTTGTCGTTCCACGCGCCGCCGTGCAGATCGAGAATCACCGGAAACGGTCCGGGTCCCTGCGGCTGGTAAACGCGCGCCATCAGCGTGCGCGTCGGGATCTTGCGGAACTCGACGTCCCACACCTTGATGTCGAAATTCGCGTTCGGGTTGTAGGTCGTCATGCAGCCTCCTGGTGGGTCGCGTGGGCGTTGAGCGCATACGCTAACATCGCGACTCGCGTTTCGGAAACCTCGAGGGGAAACACATGCTGTTCACGTGCCGGCCGCGCAGTTGCGCCGCAGTCCGTACTGCGGACCGGAAAGTCATCCGGCGCGGGAAGAAGAGCTTCGCGATCGACCTGCACTGCCACGTGCACACGCCCGAGGCCGACGCGATCGCGAAGCAATCGAAAACGCAGGCGCCCGATCCGCTCGTGCGTCACGGCAGCGCGCGCACGGCGCTGCGCCAGCGCGAGCTGCGCCAGGAGCTCGACGCGAAGCTGACCTCGATCGAGCAGCGGCTCGCGGACATGGACGAGATGGGCATCGACGTGCAGGCGATCTCCACTTCGCCGATGCAGTACTACTACCGTCTGGAGCCCGAGCTCGCCGAGCAGACCTCTCGCGTGATCAACGTGCGCCTCGCCGAAATCGTCGAAGCGCACCCCGACCGCTTCGTCGCGCTGGCGACGGTGCCGATGCAGGAGCCGAAGCTCGCGGTCGCGGAGCTCGAGCACTGCATGAAGAAGCTCGGCTTCCGCGGCATGGAGATCGGCACCAACGTGCGGCGGCAGGACCTTTCCGACCGCTGCTTCGAGCCGCTGTGGAAAAGGGCGGAAGCGCTGGGCGCCGTCATCTTTCTGCATCCCGCCGGATTCACCGACACGAGCCGCATGAAGGAGCACTTCCTGACGAACGTGATCGGGAACCCGCTCGATACCACGTTCGCGCTGTCGCACCTCGTGTTCGGCGGCGTGCTCGAGCGCTATCCCAAGCTCAAGTTCGTCGCGGCGCACGGCGGCGGCTACCTCGGCCACTATCCGGCACGCATGGACCACGCGTATCGCGTGCGGCCCGAGTGCCACGACTACATCAAGCGCCCGCCTTCGTACTACATGAAGAAGATCTACTACGACACGATGGTCTTCGGCGAGACGCAGCTCGAGCACCTGGTGAACCTGTGGGGCGCCGACCACGTCGTGATCGGCACCGACTACCCGTACGACATGGGCTACTACGAGCCGGTCGAGTTCGTGAACGGCGCAAAGCTCACGCGCGAACAGAAAGACGCGATCATCGGCGGTAACGCCGCGAAATTGCTCGGTTTGAAGCGCAGGGTGCGCTGATAGCGCACCGGCACAACAAGGAGACGACAATGGCCAAGGCGTACTGGATCAACTTCTTCCGCAAGGTGAACGACCCCGAAAAAGTCGCGGCGTACGTGAAGCTCGCGGGACCCGTCATGCAGGCGGCCGGCGCGAAGTTTCTGGTGCGCGGCGAGCCGGCGAAAGTCTATGAAGCCGGGCTCAAGATGCGCACCGTGATGATCGAGTTCGAGAGCGTCGAGAAGGCGATCGCCGTGCACGACAGCCCCGGTTACCAGGCCGCGCTCAAGGCGCTCGGCGACGGCGCGGAGCGGGACCTGCGGATCGTCGAAGGGCTGGAATAGCAATTCCGGACGCTCCGGGATTGCTTCGGCGCCGCGTTGGCGGCTTCTCGCAATGACATAGCGGGTGCCATCGCGAGGCATCGCCAGTGCGATGCCGTGGCGATCTCGTGGCGCACGCTCACCAGGAGCCGCACATGAAGCGTCATTTGCTCGCCGTCGCCGTGGCGATGATCGCCGCGCCGGTCGCGGCACAAACCTGGCCTGCCAAACCCGTGCGCATCATCGTGCCATTCGCGCCCGGCGGCGGTGTGGACACCGTCACGCGGCTCCTTGCGCAGAAGCTCACCGAGCAGGTCGGCGGCACGTTCGTCGTCGATAACCGTGCCGGCGCCGCAGGCATGGTCGGCGCCGAGCTCGCGGCGAAAGCGCCGCCGGACGGCCACACGCTTTTCACCAGCGCGCCCGAGTTCTCGATCAACCCCAGCGTGCGCTCGAAGATGCCGTACGACCCGTTTCGCGACTTCGCGTACATCTCGCAGCTCACCTCGGGCCAGTTCATGCTCGCCGCGCATCCGAGCGTGCCGGTGAAAACGATCAGGCAGCTGGTCGCGCTCGCGAAATCGCGGCCGGGTCAGCTCAACTATGGATCGTCGGGCTCGGGCGGCATCAATCATCTCGCGGGCGAGCTGCTGCAGTCGATGACCGGCATCCGGTGGGTGCACGTGCCGTTCAAGGGCGCGGCGCCGGCAACGACCGCGCTCATGGGCGGACAAATCGATTTCGTGTTCGCGAGCACCACCGGCCTGATCGGCGCCGTCAAATCCGGCAAGGTTCGCCCGATCGCGGTCACCGGACCGAAGCGCTTCAGCGAGCTCCCGGAGACGCCGACGATCGCGGAGTCCGGTGTGACCGGTTACAGCGTGACCGGCTGGTACGGCTTCTACGCACCGGCCGGCACGCCGGGCACGGTAATCAAGCGTCTCAACGAAGAAGCGCGCAAGGCGCTCTTCAGCCCCGAAGTAAAAGACCGTCTCGAAAAAACCGGCAACGAGCCGGTCGTCAGCTCGCCCGAAGAATTCGCGACGTTCATGCGAACGGAAATCGAGAAGTGGGCTAAAGTGGTGAAGGCTGCGAACATCAGAGTCGAATAACGCAAGTCCGACCTCAGGGAGGTGCAGATGAAAGCGTTGTGGTTCACCTGTGTCGTCGCTGCAATCCTGGCCGTGTATTCATCGGCGGCCGCGGCTCAAAACTATCCCGTAAAACCCATCACGATCGTCGCGCCGTTCTCCGCCGGCGGCCCGACCGACACGCTCGCGCGATTGATCGGCGAGCGCATGCGCAAGACGCTCGGCCAGCCGATCCTCGTCGATAACACCACCGGCGCCGGCGGCAGCGTTGGCACCGCGAAGGTCGCGCGCGCGGCGCCCGACGGCTACATGGTGAGCATCGGCCACTGGGGCACGCACGTCATCAACGGCGTGTACTACACCAACCTCACCTTCCACGTGTTCAACGACTTCGCACCGGTGGCGCTGATCGCGACCAATCCGCAGGTCATCATCTCGAAGACGGCGGTGCCTGCGCGCACGCTGAAGGAGCTGATCGCGTGGATCAATGCGAACCCGGGCAAGGTGCTGATGGGCACCGGCGGCGTCGGCGGCGCGTCACACATGGCGGCGATCTACTTCCAGAACGCGGTCAAGGCCCAGTTCCAGTACGTGCCCTACCGCGGCGGCGCGCCGGCGTTGCAGGCGCTCTTCGGCGGCGAGATCGATCTCTACGTCACGCAGGTGTCGAACATCGCGGCACACCTCAAAGGCGGAAAGCTCAAGGCGTATGCAGTGACGTCGCCGAACCGGCAGGCGGCGGCGCCCGATATTCCCACGGTCGACGAAGCGGGGCTGCCGGGCCTGCACACGGCGATCTGGCACGGCACGTGGCTGCCGAAAGGCACGCCGCGCGAGATCGTCATGCGGCTGAACGGCGCGATCGTGGAAACGCTCGCCGATCCGACGATCCAGCAGCGTTTTGCCGCGCTCGGGCAGGAGATCCCGCCGCGCGAGCAGCAGACGCCGGAAGCGCTGGCCGCGCACCACAAGGCCGAGATCGACAAGTGGTGGCCGATGATCCGCGCGGCCGGCATCAAGGCGGATTAAAAGCGTCCTGGATCCCCGCCTTCGCGGGGATGACGTAGCGGGCGCCATGACCGTCATTCCCGCGCAGACGGGAATCCAGAACGGTGTTCCAGACGTAGCCCGAAAGCCTCGAAGAGATCGCGCGCATCACCGGCACCGATGCGCGCGAGCTTGCGGTCGAGATCGCGCACGACGCCCGGCGGCGTCGCCGACGGCGCGAACACGGCGAACGCGCCCGCCGCCTCAAAGCCGTCGAAGCCCGACTCGGCGCTCGTGCGAATGTCGGAGATCGCGGGATGCCGTCTCGTGTCCGCGATCGCGATGGCTTTCACGCGCCCCGCCGGCAGATACGGCAGCACCGTCGGCAACGGCACCAGCGAGGCGACGACCTGCTTCTGCGCGACGGCCTGCAGCGCCGCGTTGCCGCCGTTGTAGGACACCGGCTCGACGGGAATGCGCATGCGCGCGCGCAATGACCGCAGCGCGGCGTGACCTGCGCTCAGCCCACCCGGGCTCGCGAAGAGGAGCCGGCTGTCCCGCGGCCCCGCGTCGCGCACGAGCTCGCCCAGCGTCTTCCACGGCACATCGCCGGTTGTCACCACGACATAGGGCATCGTCGCCACGATCGCGACTGGCCGCAGAACCGTGCGACCCGCACCCGCTGCCGGCGCGAAGAGCAGCGTGCGTCCGTCCGGCGCGGCGGCGGACACGTAGGACAGCGCCACGTTGCCGACCTGCCGGTGCTTGCGCGTCACCACCGCCGGCGCGTCATCGGCGTCCTGCAGCGTATTCGCAACGTGCATCGCGAGGAGGTCGGTGAAAGTCGGCGTCGCGTAACGCTGTATCGCGCGCATCACCCGGTTCGCCTGCACGGCGCCGGCGACCTCGACCGGGCCGGTCGGCGGAAACGGATGGACGAGCTCGCGGGGTCCAGGCGCGGCGGCGCACGCGGCTGTTGCGCAGCTAAGGCAGACCACCAGGATCGAGAGGCGCATGGGTCCCGTGCTGGATTCCGGCTCCCGCCGGAATGACGATGTTGCTCCGCTGTGAGATGCGGCACTATGCGCGATTAGTCGCGATCCCGCAGCGAACTTGACAGAGAAAACGTTTCCCGCCGCGCCCGGCGCGCGAACGGCGCGTCTGCTCACGGGTCCCATCGTGCCGACGCTGCTCTCGCTCTCCGCGCCCAACCTCGTGCTGACGCTGACGCAGACCTCGATCGGGCTGATCGAGGTGTACTGGATCGGCCGGCTCGGCACCGACGCGCTTGCCGGCGTCGCGCTGGTATTCCCCGCGCTCATGCTCATGCAGATGATGTCCGCCGGCGCGATGGGCGGCGGGATCTCCTCGGCGATCGCACGCGCGATCGGCGCCGGACGCATCGGCGAGGCCAACGCGCTCGTCGTGCACGCGCTCGCCATCGCAAGCGCCTTCGGGCTCGGATTCGCGGCCTTGATGCTCGTAGCGGGGCGCGGGCTCTATACGGGAATGGGCGGCAGCGGCGCGGTGCTCGACGCGGCGCTCGTCTACTCCAATATCCACTTCTCGGGCATCGTGCTGCTGTGGCTCTTCAACGCGCTCGCGAGCGTGCTGCGCGGCACCGGCAACATGGCGCTGCCGGCGATCGTCACGGTCGTGGGCGCCGTCCTCGTGATTCCGCTCTCGCCGTTGCTCATCTTCGGCTGGGGACCGTTTCCGCGGCTGGGCGTGGCGGGCGGCGCGCTCGCGGTGCTCGTCTATTACGCCGGTGCGATCCCGTTTCTGCTGCACGCGATCTGGACCGGTCGCAACGTCGTGCGCCCGAGACTGCGCGAGAGCCGCATCGCGTGGCCGATGCTCTACGAGATCCTGCGCGTCGGGCTCGTGGCTGCGGTGATCACCGTCACGACGAATGTCACGATCGCGGTCATCACCGCGATCGTCGGGTTCGCAGGCCCGGAGGCGATCGCGGGCTACGGCATCGGCTCGCGACTCGAGTACCTGCTGATCCCGCTCGCATTCAGCGTGGGCGCGCCGCTCGTCGCAATGATCGGCACGAGCATCGGTGCAGGCGATCGCGCACGGGCGCTGCGCACCGCGTGGATCGGCGCGGCAATCGTCGGCGCAGTCGCGGAGGCGATCGGCCTCGCCGCGGCGGCGCATCCCGCGGGCTGGATGACGCTCTTCAGCAACGATCCCGCCGTGATCGAGCACGGCTCGACTTACCTGCGGATCGTCGGGCCGTTCTACGGTTTCTTCGGCGCCGGCATGGCGCTGTACTTCGCCTCGCAGGGTGCGGGGCAACTCGGCTGGCCGCTCGTCGCCGGCCTCACGCGGCTCGCGGTCGCGAGCGGCGGCGGCTGGCTTGCCTATGCGATGACCGGCAGCTTGACGTACGTGTTCGTCGCCGTCGGCGTCGCGCTCGCCGTATTCGGCGGCATCGTGGCGGCGTCGATCGGCCTCGGATCCTGGAAAACGGCCCGCGCGCGAGCGCTGGTGTAACGCACGGGTGGAAAGCTCATGAAGGAAACGATCAGGCGCATCGATCCCGCCGCGGAGTTCTACATCGACGAGGGCTGCCACATCATCGAGCTTTCGAACACGCCGGAGGATCCCGACGTGTCGATCGCGCGTGCACGCGTCGAGCCCGGCGTCACCACCCGCTGGCATCGCCTGTCCGGCACGACCGAGCGCTACGTGGTGCTCGAAGGCCGCGGCCGGGTCGAGGTCGGCGATCTCGAGCCGCAGGCGGTTGGCGCGGGAGACGTGGCGATCATTCCGCCGGACTGCCGTCAGCGCATTACGAACACAGGCGCGGACGATCTCGTATTTCTGGCGATCTGCACGCCGCGCTTTCGCGCGGAAGCCTACGAGGACCTGGAGTAGCGCCAGAGCCGGCACTGGCGGCCGGTCACGCGCCCGCACGCGGTCCATCTAAGCGGGAATACGTCCTAGACCCGCCTCGGACACGAATGGTATCTACGACGGCCGACTCCGATTGCACGAGCCAAAAGGCGACCCGTGAAGCTCGACCGACTCCCCGCTGCCCGCAAGGATCGTCTGATCACCCGCAGGCTCGCCTCGGAGCTGATCATCTACGACGTCGCGCGCGACAAGTCGCACTCGCTGAAGGACACCGCGGCGCGCGTGTGGAGTTACTGCGACGGCTGCCGCAGTGCAGCGGAGATCACGGCGCTCGTGTCGCGTGACCTGCGCGCGAAGATCGACGAGCTCACCATCTGGCGCGCGCTCGCGCGTCTGCAAAAAGCGCATCTGCTCGAACAGCCGGTCGTCGCCCCGGACACGCTCCGCGACGCGGCTTACCGCCTCGGCTCCTAAGCTCGGGTTCACGCAGCCGCACCCCGCGGCGCCGCGATGCTGGCCAGCGGTGCCGCGTCCGCTATAAGCTGTTTCGCATGGCTTCGAGCATCTTCACCCATGCGGTTATCGCAACCGTTCTGTCGATAGCCACCGCACCGGGCTTCTCCGCGCAATCCACCGACCCGGCACGCAGCTACCCGTCGCGTCCGGTGCGCTTCGTCATCGGTTTCACGCCGGGTGGTCAGCCCGACATCACCGCACGCATCATCGCCGTGAAGCTCACGGAATCCTTCGGGCAGCAGGTCGTCGTCGACAACCGCCCCGGCGCCGGCGGCATCATCGGCACCAAGATCGTCGCGGACGCCACGCCTGACGGGCACACGCTGCTTTCGGTGTCGTCTTCGTACGCCATCTCGCCGTCGATCTACGCGAAGCTTCCGTACGACCCGCGCAGGGATCTCTCCGGCATCACGACCACGGCGACCGCGCCGTACGTGCTGCTGGTGCCGAACGCGCTGCCGGTCAAAAGCGTCCAGGACCTGATCGCGATGGCCAAAGCCAAACCGGGCCAGCTCAACTTCAGCTCCGCTGGGACCGGGAGCGGAACGCATTTCGCGGCGGAGGTGTTCAAATCCACCGCGCAGATCGACGTGGTGCACGTGCCGTTCAAGGGCGTCCCCGAGGCGCTCGCGGACGTGATGACCGGGCGCGTGCAGTTCTTCATGACGCCGCCGGCGACGATCGGAACGCTGGTAAAGGACGGGAAGATCCGCGCGCTCGCGACCACCGGCAGAAAGCGCGCGTCGAGCTATCCTGCCCTGCCGACGATCGGCGAAGCCGGCGTGCCCGGCTTCCATTGGGAAACGTGGGCCGGCATGCTGGCGCCGTCGAAGACACCGCGGCCGATCGTCGAGAAGCTCAACCGCGAGATCGTGGCGGCGCTCAGGATGCCGGACGTGCAGCAGCGCTACGCCGCGCTGGGCGCGGACCCGGCGCCGATCACGCCTGCGGAATTCGATCGCATGCTCGACACCGAGATCACGCGCGTGTCACAGCTCGCGAAAAAAGCGGGCATCAAACCGCAGTGATGCATTTCCCCTCACCCTACCCTCTTCCCGCGGCGCGGGGCGAGGGTGCTCAGGCCCAATGACGTTTTCGGCATCGTGGGCGGCGCGCCTCGTGTGCGCGTTCGATGCGACGGGACTGCACCGCGCGTCCACGCGCGGCGATTACGCGAGCGGGGAATGGCTGACCGCGCAGGCGCGCGAGGCCGGGGCCACCGTGTCGACGATGCCTGTCGCGTTGCCCCGTACGATCGTGGAGGACGCGTTCGTCGAGCTCGCCGGCCGCCGCATCGACGGTTTGCCGATGTTCGATTCGCCGCCGGCGCCGCTCGTCGAAGGCACGCTCGGCCGCTGCGGCGAGGATTGCGCGATCGGCTATCTCGATTCTGCGCCCAATGCAGCGTCGATCAAGGGCATGAGCCTGGAAAAGCTGCGGCGGGAGACGCGCCATGCGGCGCTCGTCATCGCAACGCGCGTCGCGGGCGAATCGCTGGCGCCGATCAACGCGCAATTTTTCCACGCACCGTTCGGGCCGCCCGTCCTGCAGGTCGCGGGCATGCATCATGAGTCGCTGAGCCAGCTCGCCGCGCGCCGAACCGGCGCCATGCTCGTGTGCCGTCACCGGCGCGAAGCCGCCGAGTCGTTGAACGTCGTGGCGCATACGCCGGGTCCAGCTGCGCGCCGGGCGCCCGATCTCGTCGTCCTCACGCCGCGCACGGGCTGGTGGGAATCGACCGCCGAGCGCGGCGGCGGCCTCGCCGCGTGGATCGCCGCGCTGCACACCGCGAGCGGGTTGAGCCGCGAGCGCCGGCTCGGACGCGAGGTGCACGGCTACGCGACGTGCGGCCACGAGCTCGGCCACGTGGGGCTCCACCATCTGCTGAAGACCGAGGCGAGGCTCGCGCGCGAGGCCGAGTGGCTGCACCTCGGCGCGAATCTGGGCTGCGCGAGCAGCGCCACGCTCACGCTGCGCGCTTCCGAGGCTTCCGACGCCGAGCGCATGCGCGCTTTGCTCGGCGCCGAGGGCTATCCAGACGAGGCGATCCGAGTCGACGCAATCGCCACCGCATCGGGTGAAGCGCGCGACGTGATCGAGCACGGCGGCAAGGTGCTCTCGCTCATCGGCACGAACGCGCACTTCCACGCCGCGAGCGATCGCTGGCCCTCGAACGTGAATGCCGCGCGCGTGGCAGCGATCGCCCGCGCGGTCAGTCGCTGGATCATCGAGAAAAACGGCGGAACCATCGAAGAGTACCCGTAGCGTAGGTAGAGCACAGCGAAACCCATCAGCCGCACATAACGACTCGAAGGAGGAGCGATGGCAACACGTCACACGGCACTCGCAGGCGTCGTCGTAACAAGCATGCTCGCGGTCACGTCCACGTTCGCAGCGCAACAGACATTCCCGACGCGCCCGGTGCGCATCGTCGTCGGCTTCTCACCCGGCAGCGCGACCGACATCACCGCGCGCACCATTGCTCCGAAGCTCTCCGATCTGTGGGGTCAGCCGGTCGTCATCGAGAACCGCTCCGGCGCCGGCAGCACGCTCGCGAACGCGATGGTCGCCCAGGCGACGCCGGACGGTCACACGCTGCTCATGGTATCGGCGTCGTTCGCGATCACCGCCGTCATCCAGAAGAGCCTGCCGTACGACGCCGTCCGGGATTTTCGCGGCATCACGCAGATCGGCGCGTCCACCAGCGCGCTCATGGTGACGCCGCAGCTCGGCGTCAAATCGGTGAAGGAGCTGATCGCGCTCGCGAACGAGCGGCCGGGCAAGATCCTGTATGCCTCGACCGGCGCGGGCAGCGGCATCCACATGACGACCGCGCGCTTCGTCATCCTCGCCGGCATCAACGTCGGACACGTGGCGTTCAAGGGGCAGCCGGAAATGATCGTGGAAATCGTCACCGGACGCGTGCACTTCGGCATTCCGGGACTCGGACCGGCGATGCCGTTCGTGAAAGACGGCCGGCTCATTCCGCTCGCGGTGGTGACGCCGAAGCGCTCGCCGCTGCTGCCCGACGTGCCGGCGATGGCGGAGATCCTGCCCGGCTACGAGCGCGACGCCGCGCATGCCCTGCTCGCGCCCGCGCGCACGCCGAAGTGGATCATCCAGCAGGTTAACAAGGACGTGCATCGCGTTCTGGAGGATCCCGAGGTGAAAAAGCGCTTCGCTTCGATCGGCTTCGAGCTCGCGCCCACCACGCCGGAAGAGTACGACGCGATCATCAAGAAGCAGATGGCGATCTTCACGCAGGTCGCGAAAGCCGCGGGGCTGCTCGGAAAACAATAGATGCAAGGCGCGCTCGATGACATCACCGTGCTCGACTTAGGCCAGG
>Ga0196978_1000702_pt1 | contig 16402 bp, 15 predicted proteins | sample S3v_2013CmetaG_FD_155491 | JGI IMG/M metagenome (GOLD analysis project Ga0196978, IMG submission 155491) | Soil microbial communities from Anza Borrego desert, Southern California, United States - S3+v_20-13C | ecosystem: Environmental > Terrestrial > Soil > Desert | place: USA: California... | reverse complement strand
ACATGGGTCAGATCATCTGGATCGCCAAGATGTTGAATGAGGAGGCGTTGAACGAGGTATGGATGAAAACGCATCGCTCCGAAGGCGCGTGGAAGAAGCGCTGATGCGCATCGCGGTCATCGGCGCAGGCGGCGTGGGCGGGTACTTCGGCGGCCGGCTCGCGCAGGCAGGTCACGACGTCACGTTCATCGCGCGCGGCGCAACGCTCGACGCGCTGAAATCCAACGGCCTCCGCGTCGACAGCATCCTCGGCGACTTCGTCATCGATCCCGTGCAGGTCACCAACGATCCCGCGAGTATCGGTGAGGTCGACGCAATCCTCATGGCCGTCAAGGCGTGGCAACTCCCCGAGGCCGCGACGGGTGCGTTGCCGATGATCGGTGCGGAGACGATCGTCGTCCCGCTCGAGAACGGCATCGACGCGCCGGACGTTCTCGCGAACATCGTCGGACGTGAACACGTCGCAGGCGGCCTGTGCGCCATCGTGAGTTTCGTCGTCGAACCGGGCCGCATCAAACACGCCGCATCCGAGCCGATCGTGATGTTCGGAGAGCTCGATAACCGACCTGGCGAGCGTCTCGAGCGTCTTCGCGGCGCGTTCGCCGGCGCAGGCGTGAATGCCGAGGTGCCGCAAGACATCCATCGCTCGATGTGGACGAAGTTCCTCTTCATCGCCACGATGAGCGGCATCGGCGCATTGACGCGCGTGCCGGTTGGCGTCTGGCGCGCAGATCCCGAGATTCGCAACCTCGCCTCGCGTTCATTGCACGAGATCGTCGAGCTCGCGAGCGCGCGCGGCGTCGACCTCGGCGAAGACGCAATCCAGCGCACCTGGCAGCGCTACGACGCTCTCGCGCCCGACGCAACGTCGTCGATGCAGCGCGACATCATGGAAGGTAAACCGTCGGAGCTCGAGGCGCAGCTCGGTGCGATCGTGCGACTCGCGCGCGAGAGCGGCGTCGATGTCCCGATCACGTCCATCCTCTATCATGCGCTGCTACCGCAGGAGCTGCGCGCGAGAGAGGAACGCCGGCGTCCCGCCGGCTGAGCAGGCGCGCGGATCCACGTCGACTCGGCCACCAAGAGCGCCTGATTTGGAGTGCGGCAGCGCTGCCGCTTTCCGAGCGGCGGTGGGAGCCGCCGCAGTGTTTGGCCGCGGCAGCGCTGCCGCTTCTGAAAGCGGCGGCTTTTGCCGCCGCACTCCATACGGCGTCTCGCCGCGGTGCTCCGGGAGACGGGAGGGGACGCCGGCGTTCCCCGCAACCGGTTGTAATACCATGCCGCGCATGACGCACGCGCCGCTCGACGAGCCGGATCATCCCGCCATCGCCGAGGCGAAACGCGTGTTGGAAGTGGAGGCGGCGGCGATCCTCGGATTGATCGAACACCTCGATCACTCCTTCATCGACGCGGTCGAGCTCGTAGCCGCGTGCACCGGCCGCGTCGTCACGATGGGCGTCGGCAAGTCCGGCATCATCTGCAAAAAGGTCAGCGCCACGCTCGCGTCCACCGGCACACCTTCATTCTTCATGCATCCGACCGAGGCCATTCATGGCGACCTGGGGATGCTCGTGCGCGGCGACGTCGTCCTCGCCATCTCCAACTCCGGCGAGACCGACGAGCTGGTGCGCTTGCTGCCGAGCATCAAGCGCGTCGGCGCGGAGCTCATCGCCATCACCGGCAATCCCGCGTCGACGCTCGCGCGTGGCGCCGATCATCATCTGAACGCGTCCATCTCGAAGGAAGCGTGTCCGCTCGGGCTCGCGCCGACCGCATCGACGACCGCGACGCTCGCGTTGGGCGATGCGCTGGCGATGGCGTTGCTCGTGCGGCGCGGCTTCCGCGAGGAAGACTTCGGCTTCCTCCATCCCGGCGGCAAGCTCGGGAAGCGCTTCCTGCGCGTCAGCGAGTTGATGCATCGCGGCGACGATCTGCCGCTCGTCCGCGAAGAGACCATCATGCGCGAGGTCATCTACGAGATGTCCCGCAAAGGATTCGGCATCGCCGCCATCACCGACGGGGACGGCGTCCTGCAGGGCGTGATCTCCGACGGCGACCTGCGCCGGCTGTTCGCGAGCGATGAACAGGCGCTGCGCAAGACCGCGGCCGAATCGATGAAGCGCAATCCCGCCACCATCGCCGGCAATGAGCTCGCCTCGGCCGCGCTGCAGTTGATGGAGGAGCGCAAAATCACGTCGCTCTTCGTCGTCAACGACGCGCAGCGGGTGGAAGGTATCATTCACATCCACGACTTGTGGGGTCTCGAACTCTTCTGATGAACGACGAAAAAGTGGTTTTGCGCTATCGCGACGGACGTACCGAACGCGCCACGCTGGAGCCGATCGACTCCTCGCGCGAGGTCCTGCTGATCCACGACGATGGCGGCGGCACACGCGAGGTCCCGTTCGCGGATCTGAAAGCCGTTTTCTTTCCGCAGGCGCGCGACGGCGACGCGCTCGAGCCCGCCGTGGGACTGCAGATCGCCATCGAATTCAACGATGGCGAGATCATCCGCGGCACGGCGCAGTACAACCCCGAGCGCAACGGCTTCTTTCTCTTCCCGCAGGACCGGAGCAAAAACGACCGCATCTTTGTTGTCAATTCGGCGATCGTTTCAATCGAAGTGACATAGGCACTCGTCACCGGCGCGGTCGTTGCTGAGGTCCTACATCATGAAGAAAACTGTACTTGTATTGACGAGTGTGCTTCTGTTCGCCGCGACGCTTTCGGCGGCGCCGACCGAGCTCGACCGCGCTGCTGCCGCGATGTCCGGCATGGCGGCGAGCTTCACCCATCGCTTTACCGCAAAAGGATTCAAGAACAGCCAGGTCGAGACGGGCTCGGTCGTCTTCGGAACGCTCCCCGCGATGCGCTGGAGCTACACCAAGCCCGAGCAGAAGCTGTTCGTCTTCGACGGCAACAACTCCTGGTTCTACGTCCCCGGCGACAAGCAGGTCACCGTCGCGCGCGTCGATGACTCGAAGAAGCGTGAGCTCCCCTTCCTCCTTCTCGGCGACGCGTCCGCGCGCGAGAAGTACTTCAGCGTCAAGGAACAAAAACGCGGCAACAACATCGTCACGACGCTGCAGTCACGCAATCCGTCGGCTCTCGTGAAGAGCGTGACGCTGACCATCGCGCCCTCGACGCATCTCATCCAGCGCATCGAATACGCCGACCGCGAGGGCAACCGGACCTCCTTCGATTTCTCGGGATATCATCGCCGCGCCGCATCCGCGGACACGTTCAAGTTCGCGCCGCCCGCGGGCGTGCAGGTGATCCGCGCGGACTAAGAGGCAGTTCCTCGGAGTACCTCGGTACCTCGGAGTTCCTCGGAGGGCCGAGGCGACACTCCTCCGAGGAACTCCGAGGGACTCCGAGGAACCCGAGGTACTCATTCATGGCACAAGAGTTTTCATTCGACGTCGTTTCGAAGACCGACATGCAGGAGGTCTCGAATGCCATTCAGCAGGCGCAGAAGGAGCTCGCGCAACGCTTCGATTTCAAGGGCAGCAAGAGCTCCATCGAGCTGTCCGGCGAAGAGCTGGTGCTCGTCAGCGATGACGAAGGAAAACTCGTCAGCGTGAAGGACATCCTCGAGACGAAGCTCGTCAAGCGCAAGGTGTCGCTCAAGGCGCTCGACTACGGAAAAATCGAGCCGGCCGCGAGCGGTACCGTGCGCCAGCGAGCGAAGATCGTGCAGGGCATCGAGACCGAAAAAGCGAAGGCGATCGTGAAGACGATCAAAGATGCGAAGGTCAAGGTGCAGGCTTCGATTCAGTCGGATCAGGTGCGCGTGGTCGGCCGCAGCAAGGACGATCTGCAGCGCGCGATGACGCTGGTGCGGGAAACCGATTACGGCATCCCTCTCCAGTTCACCAACTACCGCGGTTAGGCTATCCTTCGCGGCGTGACGGCTCCTCGGACACTGAACGGACAAGCGGCGTACGCCGAGCGGCTGCTCGACCTCGTCGCCCCGAAGCTGGCGCTGGTCGAAGAGGAGCTCCGCCGCAATTTCCGCTCGAAGATCACCACCATCCAGGACGTCGGTGAGCACATCCTCGGCGGCGGCGGCAAGCGGCTCCGCCCCGCCCTGCTGCTGCTGGTCGCGCGCATGCTCCGTTACGACGGCCGCCGCGACGTGATCTACGGCGCGGTGGTGGAATTCATCCACACCGCCACGCTCGTCCACGACGACATCATCGACGAAGCGGACGTGCGCCGCGGGCGGACGTCGATCAACTATCGCTGGGGCAACGACCTCACGGTGCTCGTCGGCGATTATCTCTACGCGCATTCGATGGCCATGGCGCTCGCCGAGGGGAACCTCGACATCCTGCGCATCCTCTCGGATGCGACCATCAAGATGATCGAAGGCGAGATCCTCGGCACGGAGCAAAACGGCCGCGCCGATCTTTCGGTCGACGATTACTTCGACATCGTCGGCAAGAAAACTGCGGCGCTGTTCGGCGCGACGTGCCGCATCCCGGGCTATCTCGTCGACCTTCCGGAAAGTCATGCCTCCGCGCTCTACGCCTACGGATACAACCTCGGCGTCTGCTTTCAATTGATCGACGACCTGCTCGATTTCACGTCGAGCACCGAGGTTTTGGGCAAGCCGGCATTGTCCGATCTGCGCGAAGGGAAGCTCACGCTGCCGCTGATCCTGGCGATGCCGAACGCAACGGCGCGCGAGCGCGAGCTCATCACCCGCGTCGCGGCGCGCAAGACATTCGACGTGAGCGACCCCGCCGAGATCCTCGCGATCGTGCAGCGCTACGAGACGGTGGATCAGACGCGCGAGATCGCCCGCGACTACGCGACGCGCGCGCGCATGGCGCTGGAGCCGTTCTCGGACTCACCGGCGAAGGAGACGCTCGACATGGCGCTCGACTTCGTCATGGAACGCGAAAAGTAGGCCCATCTCGAGCGACGGGCTCTCAGCCCGTCGACGTTCCCATCCCGACGGGCCAAGAGCCCGTCGCTCCAGATGGCATCGCTACGACAACATCTCCATGATCTCCGCCATCCCCGCCTGCGCGCGCGTGCGGAGGGGATCGTTCTCGGCGCTGTGCGAGAGGCGGATCACCTTGTTGTAGTGCTCGATGGCGCGGCTGTAGTCGCCGAGGCAGCGGTGGTAGATCTCGCCTTTGCAGAACTTCGCTTCGAGGTTCGACGGATCGAGCTCGAGGATCTTGTTGAGGAAGATCATCGCCGTATCGTACTTCTCCTCCTCCATGGCCATGCGATAGCGGAGGCGGTAGAGCGTGATCAGCTCCTCGTTGCGCGGATCGATCCATGCGCCCGGCAGGTAGGTGCGCAGCGTGGAAAGGAGACGGTTGGAAATCCGCAGTTGCGGCTGACTGATCGAAGTCGGCTGCGGGGCCGGATTCGAGCGCTTCACCTGAATTCTCTGCCGCATTCACACCCTCCCGATCCAGTGGTGACGTCGAACGAACATTATCTTAGGGTCAATCGCGGTCAATCGTCAAGACGTTGACCATCAAGTTGTTGACAGTCGCGGCTCTGCTACCATCACGCCCGCATGCGCATCGCCGTCTATCCCGGCTCATTCGATCCGCTGACGAACGGGCATCTGGACATCATCCGCCGCGCCGGACGCCTCTTCGATCGCGTGGTCGTGGCCGTGCTCGAGAACGAAGGAAAGTCGACGCCGCTCTTCACCGTCGCCGAGCGGATGGAGCTGATCCAGCGATGCACGGGCGACATCAGCGGCATCGAGGTGCACTCGTTCTCCGGCCTGCTCGTCGACCTGATGCGCCGCGTCGACGCGAGCGTGATCGTCCGCGGCATTCGCGCCGTGTCGGACTACGAGTACGAGTTGCAGATGGCGCTCATGAATCGCGAGCTGTACGACGGCGCCGAGACCATCTTCATGATCCCGGCGGTCGAATACACATTCGTTTCCTCGCGCCTGGTGAAGGAAGTGTTCCGCCTGGGCGGCGACGTCGCGCATCTCGTACCCGCGCCCGTCCTCGATGCGCTGAAACGCCGCCTGCCCGTGACGACCGCTAGTTCGTGAGCGCCTGCACGATCTTCTGGTTGCCGGCGATCAGCGAGTGGATCTTCCGGTAGAACTCCGCCGGCACCTTCTGCTTCGCGGCTTTGGGCGGATTCATCATCGAGCCCTTCAACTCTTCTTCACCCGCGATCTTGTCGCGCGCCAGCTCCTTGCCGGACGCATCGTAAACCACCGCTTCGAAGTCATAGTCGAAGTTGATGTTGTTGAAGGTGTCGGACTTGAACTCGCGCATCACCACCGCGAGCGCGCGCGTCGCGTTGGCACTGCTCACGGCGGACGCGATGTCGCTGCCCGGTTTGTCTGCCGCGGCGGTGACGCTGAACCCGGCCGCTTCGAGGTCGCGCTCGACCGTCTCCTGCACGACTGCCGCGAACGGCCGTCCGTCCGCTGTCGTCACGTTGAACGGCATGCCGTAGCCATTTCGCTGCTCGCCGACAAAGTTGAGCGGCTCCTCCCCTTTCACGATGTACGGGCGCTGGTCGTCGACGGCGAAGAGCAGGACGACCCGGCCGTTACCGACCTCAGTCTTCTCGGTCGGGACGTAATTGAACGCGTGCTGGTTGCCAACCGCGCAGCCACTGAGGATCGATACCGCCAACAACGAGAGCACGAGAGTTGAAGTTCGATGCATCGCTTCCTCCTTGCGGTGCCGGATTCTAATCGCTGCGCGGATCGAGCGCATCACGCAATCGCTCGCCGACGATGTTGAACGCGGCCACCGTCGTGAAGATCGCCAATCCCGGGAAGAGCACCAGCCACCAGGCGTAGTCGATGTGCTCTTTCGCGCCGGCGAGGATGCTGCCCCACGACGCAGTCGGGAGCGGCACGCCGAGGCCGAGAAAAGAGAGTGCAGATTCGGTGAGGATGGCCGCGGCGACGCCGAAGCTCGACGACACGATCACCGGCGCGAGCGCGTTCGGCAGCAGGTGGCGGAAGATGATCCGACCGTCGCGGGCTCCGCTCGCACGCGCCGCCTGCGCGAACTCGAGCTCGCGGATGCGCAGGAACTCGCCGCGCACGTATCGCGCCTCGCTCGTCCACGACGTCAGCCCGAGCGCAATCATCAACGTCCCCATCGACGGTTTGAAGAGCGCGACGATCCCGAGAACGAGAAAGAGGAAAGGAAAGCAGAGCACGATCTCGATCGTGCGCGAGACGATCCAGTCGGCGGCGCCGCCGTAGTAGCCGGCGATCGCGCCGAGAAATGACCCGACCACGAGGGCGATGAGCGTGGCCAGGAATCCGACGGCGAGCGAGAGGCGCGCGCCATGGATCATGCGCGCGAGGATGTCGCGGCCAAGGTCGTCGGTACCGAGAAAATGCTGGCGCGACGGCGCGGTGAGGCGTCCGCCGAGATCGATCGTGTTCGGCGAATACGCCACGGGCGCCGCCAGCGTGAATGTCGCGGCGGATGGCGGACGATCGAGATCGGGATCGTCAAGCCAATAGTCGGCCAGCGCGGGCGAGCTCCAGCCGTTCGCAGTGCGCTCGAGCAGCGGCTTGCGATTCGCAAGCAACGGCGCGAGCACCGCGAGCAGCGCCATGAATACGACATAGGCGAGCGCGAACGACGCGAGCTTGCTGCGGCGGAACCGCTGCCAGGTCGGGGCGGAGAGCGAGTCGCGCTTCATGCGCTCTCCCCCAGTCTCACGCGCGGATCCGCAACCGCGTAAAGCACATCCGCGAAAAGACCGGCGAGCAACGTCATCACCGCCGTGACCACCGTCAATCCCATCACCGTCGGGTAATCGCGCGAGAGGATCGCGTCGTAGTACAGCAGGCCGATGCCGTCCCACTGGAAGATCTGCTCGACGATGACGCTGCCGGAGAGCAGATACGGGATGGTGATGCCGAGGAGCGTGATCAGCGGCATCAGCGCGTTGCGGAACGCGTGATGCCACAGTACGGCCCTGTTGCTGACGCCTTTCGCTCGCGCCGCCGTAATGAAATCCTGTCGAATCACCTCGGTCGCCGCCGACTTCGTGAAACGCGCGAAGATTGCCAATTGTGCATATGTCAGCGTGAGGACCGGCAGCACCATATGGCGCATACGATCGGCCAACTGCTGCGCCGGCGTCATTTCGAGATAATCGTTCGACGCCATGCCGAACAGCGGCAATACGTCGAGCTTCACGGCCAGCCATTGCATCAGCAACAGCGCAACCCAGAAACTCGGCAATGAGTACAGCAGAAAAAATCCGACGGCGGATGCGCGTTCACTGAGACGACCCGAACGGTTCGCGCTCCACAGTCCGATCGGGATTCCGATCAGCGCCGCAAGGAGAAACGCGACGAAGTTCAATTGGAACGTGGCCGGGAGTTTCTCGAGGATGCGAGTGCGCACCGGACGCCGATCGAGAATGGAGGTGCCGAAGTCCATGGTCACGGCGCCGCGCAGCCAATACGCGTATTGCACCGGCAATGGTTTGTCGAGATGAAACTCACGGCGAACCGCGTCGGCGATCTCGGGCGGCAGAGTGGAGATGCCAGCGCGGCCGGCGAAAAACGAGATCGGGTCGCCGGGCACGCTATGGATCAGCGCGAAGGTGGCGACGGTAATGCCGAAGAACGTCAGGACGGCATACAGCAGCCGGCGTATGACGTACGTGGTCATGAACCGGCTGGAACCGCCGTGCGGCCACCGGGGTCCGGCTGCGCGATCCACCAGCCGAGCTCACCGGGATACCACTGGAAGAATCCGAAGCCGCGGCTGGAAAGCACGCCATGCACGCGCCGGTTCAATCCCCACTTGTACGACACCTGCACGACCCACGTGTACGGCTGGTCTTCCGCGAGAATTTCGTGCAGCCGCCAGTACATGTCTTTGCGCTTCGACACGTCGAGCTCGCGCCGCGCCTCGTCCATCAACCGATCCGCCTCGGCATTCGAATAGAAGACGAAATTCTGTCCGCGCTCAGGGACCTGAGAAGAATGGAAGAGCGCATACGGATCGGGATCGGGATCCATGTCCCAGGACAGATAAGCGGCGTCGTAATTCCCGCCGAACATCCGCTGGATGGCGGTCGCGCCCTCGATCAGCACCACATTGACGTTGACGCCGATCTTCTTGAGCTCCGACTGCACGAGCTGACCGACCTGCTGTGAGGTCGCGGCGCCGGTCATGATGAAAAGGTCGAAGGCGAACGGCTTGCCGCCCTTGTCGAGCACACCGTCGCCGTTCGTGTCTTTCCAGCCGGCCGCGCCGAGCAATTCCTGTGCGCCCTGTGGGTCATACCGGACCACAGGCACAGTGGGGTTGTACGCCCAATCGTCCGGAGTGAACGGCCCGGTCATCGCGCGGGCGGTTCCCTGATAGAGATTCTGAATGACCGCGTCGATCGGCACGCACATCGACATCGCGCGCCGCACGCGTTTGTCCTTCAGGATCGGATGGCGATTGTTCCAGGCGATGTAGTTGTAATTGAGCGCATAGAAGCGCTGGAAGTTGATCGTACGGGTAATCTGCGGATTATTGCGCTCGCGCAGCCAGGTGTCGGATGGAATGAGGGATTCATCGAGGTCGCCGCGCTTGAGGGCATTGTAGGCCGTGGCATGATCATCGACGACTTTGAATACGATCTGGTCGATGTGCGGCCGCTCACTCCAGTAATCCTTACGTCTCCGCAACACGACCTCGGTGCCTGGTTGGCGGCGTACCAATTCATACGGACCACTGCCGACGGCCTGAGTTACGAAGTCTTTTTCGAAATTACCGGCCGAATAGGCTTCCTCCGGGACGACGAGAACGTCGTTGAAGCGCAGGAGCTGCGCCGCCAGGCGCTGCCTGAATTTGACCTCGAGCGTGTCGTCATCGACAGCGCGTGTGCCATTGAGCTCCATATTCACGAATGCGTCATACGCCTGCACGGCTTTCGTTTTGGGGTCGGCGATTTTCCGGAGCGTATAGACGACGTCCGACGCGCGTACCGGCTTGCCGTTGGTAAAGGTGGCTTTTTTGTTCAGCTCGAAGCGGTATGTGAGTCCGTCCGGCGAGATCTCCCACGAATCCGCGAGGCCGGGAATCGGCTGCAGGCTGCGGTCGAGATACACGACGGGCGTGAAGAGGTAGTTCGCGACATAACGATCGTACCGGGAAGACAGCATGAGCGGATTGAGGGTGGAGACGTCGAGCGGCAGGCGCCGCACGAGCGTTCCGCCGTCCTGTGGCAGCGCCTCGTCCACGGCGGTTTCCGTCGCCGAGGACGTCGCGATCCGTTTCTCATCCCTCCTGCATCCCAGGCAGACCAGCAGCAGCAGAAGTACGGCGAGAAGGCGGAATCTCACGCGGCCGATTATACAGATGAGGCAGTTGCGCGGATTTAGAACGGCCACCGTGTCCGAAGAGATGACGTGCGGCAAAGGGCTGGCGAGAAATCGACGCTGCCGGAGCGACTGGCCGACCTCACCGGCGCGATGGCGCCATCGGGGCAAAGGAGCTCATGGCCCGAACGCGAGGTCTCGAGAGATTCGTGCGCGCGGAGCGCCAGGTGATGGAGTTGCTCGAGCAGGCGCTCGCAGAGGACGAAAGCTATGCTCTCGGCGATACGGCCGTCTGGAGCGACGGGCTCTTAGCCCGTCGAGAACTCCGACGGGGGGCCGACGGGCTGAGAGCCGTCGCTCCAGATGCTGATTGGGGAGTTATTTCGCGGAGGCGGTGGCGACGTTGTAGTGCGCATCGACCGCGCGCACCACCACGAACTTGCCATTCACATCCTTACGGCTCAGCCGGAACGTTTCGCTGCGCGAGTCGGCGATGCCGTCGACGGGTGTGATGCGAATCCACTTCTCCGCATCCGCTGAATACTCGACGCGGCCGACGGGCGACAGGTCGTCGCTGATGCGCACGACAACCTCATCGCCTTCATTCGCGACGGCGATCTTCGGCACCGTGTTGTCGACCTGGAACTCGACGCCTTCCTTCGTGTCGGTCAGCGGCGAGTCTGGATTGTCGCTCGCATCCGTGACTGTCAGGCGCAATTCGTAGATGCCGTCCGGCAGTTGCGACGTATCGAAGTTGATCTGATTCTCTTCGATGTTGTCGCGCAGGCGCAGCCAGTTGCCGCTCCCCTTCGTGCGGAATGCAACCGAGTACCGCAGCGTGTCGCCGTTGTCATCCGATGCGCGCCATGACACGGTGCGAAATCCCTTGCGGAACATGCGCTTGCCGGGATCGGCACCGGCGCGCTCGCGCGGGTTGTCGAGACTCGTGAAGATGCCGTACTCGTCGGGGTTCGTCGCCTCGACCACCTGCGGCGCGGAGGGATACGCGGTGCTGACGAAGATCACCGCCGGATCCTGCACGCCCAGCGCTTCGATGGTCGGAGCGACGTTGCGGTTCATGAAGGCGACAGTCACGCCGTCGATCGCGGCGTCACCGGTCGGCTTGGGCATTGTCAACTTCCACTGGATGTATCGCGCGGCCGGCGTCGAGATGTTGCCTTCCAGCGCGTTCTGCGCGGTGCTCCAGTTGCTCCACGTCGTATCCGGCGTGCGCGTGTTGCCGCTGCGGAACGCCACTGCCACGCTGCCGGGGGTGAGGTTGCGGCCTTCCACACGATAGTGGCCGAATTTCGAGAAGCGCTCGACGTCTTTCGCTGCCGAACGGAACTCCGCAGTCGTCGACGGACGCGACTCCATGCGGTAGACCGCGCCGGAGTTCGTCGTGGTGATCACCGCGCCGTCGCCGCTGCCGGAAACGGACACGATCTGCTTCTCCGGAACGGCGCCGAGGAGCGCGAGCTCGCTGCCGCGCAGCTCGTAGACGCGTCCGTTCGGGCCGGTCGCGAGGAGCACCGCGCCGTCGCTGCCGCCGCTCACTCCGTAGACCATTTCACGCTCGAACTTGCGCACCGTCTCCACGAAGCCATCCGCATCGATCCGATACACCTCGGAAGCCCCCGACTGCGCGGCCGCCGTCGCAGAGCTGTCGTCGAAGGAGAACGAGACTTCGACCGTTGCCTCCCCTTCCTTCTTCGTTTCGCCCGATTGCGTCGTGCTCGATTGCTGTTGCTGCTGCTGCTGTTGCGTGGCCGGTTTCGTCTGCGTTTTCGCCGGCGCGGACGATGGCAGCACATTGCTCGCGGCCGCGGCCCACGCGGTGCCCGTCGCATCGATGTAGATCGAAGACACTTCGCTCAACGGTGAATCGAACAGCGCGATCGCCGAACCGTCGCGCGCGATCTGATAGATGCGACCTTTGCCCGACGCGCCCGCGAACAGCGTCCCGTCTTTGCGAACCGCGACCGTACGGATGTGCGTGTCCGCCGCGTCGTACAGCACCGTGCCTTCACCTTTCGCGTTGACGCGGAACAGTTTTCCTTCGACACCCGTCGCGACGAGAACATCGCTGCCGGACGGCTCGAGATCCCAGATGTACGCCTGTTTCGGATCGAACCAGATGGCTTCTTTCCCACTCTCCGGATCGACGCGATAGACCTTGCCATTCGGCGAAGTGCCCGCGAGCAGCACGCCGTTCGCGAACGTCATCGCGTACACTTCAGGCTCGGGCGCCGTGAAGAGCAGCTTCAACTCCTCGCCGCGCAAGCGATAGACCTTGCCGTCGTTGCCGGTGCCGAAGAAGCGATCGCCATTCGGCGCGCTGGTTTGCGAAAGCACGAACGGATCCGTGAACGTTGCGACCTTCTTCATCGCCGGCGCAACGCGCAACTCTCCGCGCGACGTCACCGCAAATCCTTCCAGCTCTCCGGCCAGAAACTCCTCGGCCGCGGTCAATCGCCAGAATTGCGGCGCGACTGCAACGGCGTTCACTGCGCAAAGAAGTGTCGCAATCAGAATCAGAAAACGACGCATGAAATGGATGTCCCTTTCGATCCCCTCCCGCGAGGGGACAGCAAATTGAAGCGGCGGCCTTGCGGCCGCCGTCATCATCGACGGGCCAGGGCTCGTCGCGGCACAACAAATCGTGAAACGTTGGATCAGATTTCGGGCTGCACGTCGATGTCGATCTTGAGAGCGCCGTCGACGATGTAGCCAAGCGGCTTCGCGTTCTGTCCGGCGGGATGGTACTTCACGGCGGCCTGCGCGCCATTCGAAGTATCAGCCGCGACGACAGCGCGCATCGACGGCGGCAGGTTCGGCAGATAGACGCCCGAGGTGACCGCACCTTCGCCGGTCGAGTAGAGCGCGACGGTGAGATCGGTGGACGGACGCAGACGGCCGATGACGCCGAGGACCTGCGCGAGCGTGCGCGGGTCGGGCGGGACGAGCGTAAAGTCGATCGCGTTCATCACCGAGCCGCTGCCGACGAGCAGATACGCGCTGCCGAGCGGCTGATCGTCCGGAATGCGCACGTCGAACATCTCGACGAATGGCTCGCCGCGGAACGGCTTGAGCACGGTGCGGACCTTGACCGTGTCGCCGGCAGTGATGCGGCCCTTCTCCGGTGTCACCAGCGACGCTTCCATCAACTTCGCGATGCGCAGCTCATCGTTGTGATGAATGTTGATCTTGATGCCTTCGATCTCGGTCGAGCTGAACTCGTTCGACATCAGATAGCCGGAGACGAGCGCCAGGTACTGCGGAATTGATTGGCGCGCCTGCTGGCCGGCCCAACCTTCGCGCAGCTTGATCGGTGCGAAGCCTTTGAGGTTGATCTCGCCGTCCATCATCACGGTCCGTTCGCCGGCCGCGCGCTGCGCGTTGGCGACGACTGAGTCGGTGACCATCGCCAGCATGAGCGGCGAGAGATGCGAGTGACGGACGACGCTGACGCGATACGTCTGCTGCGCGCCGGAGCCATGCAGGACGACTTCGACCGGAATCATGTCCGGCTTCGCGCCGAGCGTGCCCATGATGCCGGCAGCGCGATCCTGCTGCAGCACGCCGACGATCGGGCCGGTGTTCGAGAACTTGAACGAGCTGGCCACGCTCGGCAGCACGGTCACGACGTCCGAAGTCGCCATCGGGAAGTTGATCTCCCCCATGTCGAGGAACGGGTGGCCGAACGCGTAGACGTGATTGCCGTCGATGTAGGTGACGGTGCCGCTGGCCGCGACGTTGAAGTCGCCTTTGAGCAGCACGGCGCCGACGGGATCGCCGGGCTCGAACGTGTTCTTGGTGTTGGTCGACGTCGAGGTCGAGGCGGTGCCGCTCGGAACAGCGACGAAGCCAAACTGCTCGAGGTACGGCGAGAAACGCTGCACGGTCTCCGCGGAGAAGCTCGACATCGCGACCGGCAATGCGATTCTGCGCACGCCGCCGGTGGTGTTGACCGGAGCCGCGCCCATGTTCTTCATCAGCTTCTCGAACGCAGCGGTCGAATCATTGTTCGACAGTGCGCCGAGCATCTCGACCGCGCTCATGCGCGGCGTCGCACCCGCGGGCGATGCGCCCTGCGGCGCGGCCACGCGGCCAATCTTCAGCATCTCTTCGATCGGCGTGATGCCGGCGACCGGTTCCTTCGCAAACTGCCACGCGTATGCGAGTGCACCGATGACTTTGCCATCGATGAAAATCGGCGAGCCGCTCATGCCGGCGATGACGCCGGCGCGTGCGACGACCGGATGATCGACGCGCGCGAGGATGAGGTTCTGGTCGGGTCCGATGTTGTGCAGGACGCCGAGGATCTCGACGTCGAATTTCTCGACCTTCGTGCCTTCGAAGACGGTCAGGCCGTAGCCCTTCATCCCCTTCTGAACGTCGGCGAGCGGCATGCGCTCTGCCGCGTGCACGGAGATCGATGCGGCGAGAGCGAACGCGGCTGCTGCGAGAGATTTTCGGCTGAGCACGTGCGGTGTAACCACCCCCCTGACGGGTTCATTTCTCAAGGTATGCCAAGGAGCAGTACCTCGGAGTACCTCGGGTTCCTCGGAGTTCCTCGGAGGGGATGAGCCTGTCGCGTCATGACCCCGCCGAGGAACTCCGAGGTACGCCGAGGAACTCCGAGGTACTCCGTTGGTACACTCACCGCGTGTTTGTCGAGAATCTGAAGATCGCCCTGCGCGCAATCCGCGCGAACAAGATGCGCTCGATCCTCACCGTCCTCGGCGTCATGATCGGCGTGGCGGCGGTCATCGCGGTCGTGTCGATCGTGCAGGGACTGCAGCACAAGATCTCGAACGACCTGCAGGACATCGGCTCGAATTTCTTCGAGGTCTTTCCTGACGCCGGCGAAGAGCGCAATCCGTTCCTGCAGAAGATGCCCGATCTCACCATTGACGATGCGCTCGCGGTGCGGCGCGCCACGCCGGGCATCGCCGACTACACGCCGCTCTTCATGACCAACGGCCAGTCGAAATATCGCGACTCGCTGCATCGCGTGCAGGTCTATGCGGTCGGGCCGTCGTACCAGGAAGTCGTGAATCACTGGGTCGAGCGCGGCCGTTTCTTCACAGCGGTCGACGAGGAGCAGCGCAAGCGCGTGGCCACCATCGGCATCGACGCCGCCCGCGACCTCAACCTTGGCGACAACCCGATCGGGAAGATGATTCAGCTCGACAGCAACGCCTTCACGATCGTCGGCGTGATGGAGAAGAAGGGCGGCTCATTCGGCAACAACCAGGACGACTTGATCCTGATCCCGTTTTCAACGGCGGCCGTGCTCTACGGCAGCGAGAACATGCGCAAGCTCGTGCTCGCCTTCCAGCTCGAGGAAGGTGCCGACCTCGACCTGGCGAAAGAACAGGTGCGCAATGTTCTGCGCGCGCGTCATCGTCTGCGCAAGGATCAGAAGGATGACTTCCGCATCCTGGCGCAGGAAGAGATCCTGAAGATGACCTCGAGCATCCTGGGCGGCGTGACCATGACCATGGGCGGCATCGTCGGCATCGCATTGCTCGTCGGCGGCATCGGGATCATGAACATCATGCTCGTGTCCGTGACGGAGCGAACGCGCGAGATCGGCATCCGAAAATCGCTCGGCGCGCGCCGCCGCGACATCCTCATTCAGTTTCTCATCGAGGCGGTGGCGCTGTCGGGACTCGGCGGCCTCGTGGGCATCATCGGCGGGGCGTTGCTCGCGAATGCCGCCCGCCTGATCATCAGCCAATGGACCGACATCCCGCCGGTGCACACGCCGATCTTCGCCATCGCCGGTGCGTTCGCGTTCTGCGCCGTCATCGGGATCATCTTCGGGATCTATCCCGCTGCGAAGGCGTCCAAGCTCGACCCGATCGAGGCGCTGCGGTACGAATGAGCGCAACAGGTCCTGGCGGAAGCGAGGGAGAATCTTCGCGAGGCAGCGCGGGCTCTCAGCCCGTCGAATCGTCGCATGCCGCCGACGGGTTAATTCTACTTTGTCACTTTTCCATTAGGTCATCGGGAAAGTATTGTCCTCGCCGTTTGAAGCGTCTGCGGAGGAGGTCGATCAGGTCCTCCGGTGTGCGGTCGCGGCGCGGAAGATAG
>Ga0196978_1000701_pt1 | contig 16408 bp, 12 predicted proteins | sample S3v_2013CmetaG_FD_155491 | JGI IMG/M metagenome (GOLD analysis project Ga0196978, IMG submission 155491) | Soil microbial communities from Anza Borrego desert, Southern California, United States - S3+v_20-13C | ecosystem: Environmental > Terrestrial > Soil > Desert | place: USA: California... | reverse complement strand
CGTGACCGGTGCGGCCGACGATGCCCAGGCAGACCACGTCGCGCGCAAGCTCGTCAACTCGCCGCTGGTTCGCTGCGCCCTTGCCGGCGCGGACCCGAACTGGGGACGCCTGGTCATGGCGCTCGGCAACACGGGCGTCGCCATCGACCTGGGAGGGCTGTCGGTCGACGTTGCCGACGGGCCGCTGGTGCGAAACGGCGTGGTCATCTCCGAGGATGCGCTCAACGATGCACGCAAGGTGATGAAGCGCGATGCCTACACGATGACGGTGCGTCTGGGCGATGGGCCCGGTGCGGCCATGATGATCACCAGCGACCTGACCGAAGAGTACGTGCGCTTCAATTCGGCGTACACGAGCTGAGGCGCGCGGCCCGCGGCCTCGGCGTGCAGCTGTCGTCGTCCAGGCCATCGTCGACGATGTCGCAATCCATTTCGAGTGGTCCTGAAGGACTCGACGTCGCGCCACGATGAACGTAAGACGCCGGGGTGCCGAAGATCGCGCCGCAAGACGAGAAGTACACGCACGGTCACGCGCCGGCCACGATCCGCCAGCACGCGCAACGTACTGCCGAGGAAGCCGCAGCTTTCGTCCTGCCCGAGCTTCGACCCGGCATGCGCGTGCTCGACGTCGGCTGCGGACCCGGCAGCATCACGCGCGGGCTGGCGCGGTACGTGGCTCCGGGCCAGGTGATCGGGCTGGACGCGTCCGCGGACGTGCTCGAATCCGCGCGGACCGATGCGGGCGATGCCGCCAACCTCCGCTATGAGCAGGGCTCCGTCTACGCACTACCCTTCGACGACGCCTCCTTCGACGTCGTCTACGCGCATCAGGTCCTGCAGCATCTGGCCGAGCCCTCGCGCGCATTGGCCGAGATGCTGCGCGGACTGCGTGTCGGCGGCTGGATCGCGGTGCGCGACGTGGACTGGGGAACCGTCGCGTACTGGCCGATCGATCCGTGGATCGACCGCTTCATCGCGATGCATCTTCGGACGTGGCGGCGAAACGGCGGCGATCCGTGGATGGGACGACGGTTGCGATCGCTCTTCTCTTGCGCCGGCGTCGGCGAATTGCGCATCAGCGCGAGCACGTGGTGCTACGCGACGCCGCAGGAGACCATTGCCTGGGGCGACGCCTACGCCGACCGGTTGCTGACCTCACCGATGGGCGCGCGCGCCGTCGAGTACGGATTCGCCTCGCAGGAGGACCTCGAAGCCATGGCCGATGCGCTGCGATCCTGGGCCAGGAAAGGCGACGCGTTCTGGACGTTCGTCCACGTGGCAGCGCTCGGCGTGCGAAAAAGGGGTCAGGCACCTTTTTCGCACGCCGGAAAAGGTGCCTGACCCCTTTTTCGTCATTCGGCCAGCGTTTTGTCGAGTTCTGCGACGTCGCGCTTCATCGCGGCCAGCTGGTCGGGGCTCAGCGAGCGCCGCTCGGTGCCGTGGTAGTCGAGCGGATCGAGCGTCTTCTCGCCGCGGTCGAGCTGGTAGTGGAGGTGCGGGGCGGTCGAGCGTCCCGTGTTGCCGGTCAGCGCGACCACCTGGCCGGCCGCGACGCGATCTCCTTCCTTCACCTTGTTCTCCGAGAGGTGCAGGAACTTGGCGAGCACGCCGTCCTCGAAGCGGATCTCGACGCAGTTGCCGTTGGCGTTCCAGTTCCAGTTGACGCGTGTGACCGTACCGGCGCGCGGGCTGACCACTTCGGTTCCGACCGGCGTCTTGAAATCCATGCCCTTGTGGCTCGGGCGGTCCTTGAGCAGGCTCGTGATCTGCTCGTAGTTCTTCAGCGGTCCTTCCTTCAGACGCAGGGCGGCCTCGGTGCCGTCGGGATGCCAGTAGCTGGCAAACTGATCGTCGGGAGCCTTCCAGCGATAGGCGGTGACGGTGCGGCCGAGCTTCTTCGAGCTGAGGTTGGCGCCGGCGATTTCGGGAAAGCCGTCGGGTCCTTCGCGCCACACGACGGCCACGGCGTCGCCGTTCTGAAGGTCGCGTCTCATGTCCAGATCCCAGACGAACAGGCGGGTATAGACGCTGGCGAGCGCGTCGCCGTCCTCGCCCGCCTCGATCTGGAACGTTCGGGCCAGCGACTGCTTGACGTCGGCGCGCAGCACTTCCCAATCGCCGGCCGCTGCAGCGCGGCGGCCGGCAGCGGTGCCCTCGTCTCGTGGCTCCGATGCGGCATCGGGCTCGGAAGCGTCGTCGTCGGCCTTCGTCTTGGGAGCAGCCGCGCGCGGTGTGAGCTCTTCGTCGGTAACCTCGGCGGCGGGAGCGACCTGATCGGGTGCGGAAGGGCCGCGATTGAGGAGCAGCACCACGTTGAGTGCCAGGGAGAAGCCGAACAGGATGTAGATCAGCGATTGCTTGGGCATCCTCACGCTTTATCGGAACTCACGGCGAGACATCAACTCGCGCCCGCTCGCTGCGCGCCAGAACGAACAGGCCGCCGCGCACCGGTGACGGCGGGTCACGAGCCTGCATCGGGAGCACATTTCCGGTCCTACGCGGTCGGGTGAGGTGCGGCGCAGCTTTGGTGCAGTGCGCTGGTAGCGATGCGAATCCTCGGCTAGCACCGTAGCGATGCGGCTGCTGCTCGTCCCGCTGTTCTACTTCCTCTTCACCGGTGCTCTGTGGTTCACCATCGGCGAGCGCATCGACCTGCCCGAGTCGTTTGCCGACGTCGTGCCGTGGCTGCGCTCGTTTCAGGGATGGGCGTGGGCGGTGGCGATGGGTGTGGTCGTCGCGGATTTCCTGCTGCCCATGCCGTCGACGCCCGCGCTCATCAGCCTCGGCGTGATCTATGGACCGTGGCTCGGCGGTGCGCTCGGCGGCATCGCCTGCACTGTTGCCGGAATGCTCGGCTTCGGTCTGGCCCGCCTGGTCGGCCGCCGCGGCGCACTCTACTTGGCCGAAGAGCGCGAGCTCGCCGCCGTCGAGCGTTTCTACGGACGCTGGGGAACCTACGCGGTGGTCTTCGGGCCCGCCGTCGGCGGTCCCGCCGAATGGCTGGTGATCGCCGCAGGCCTGAGCGGAATGCCGGTGACCAGAGCGCTGGTCGGGGTGATGGCGGGCGGCTTCGCCGCAGCCTACGTCCACGCGTTGTTCGGCGATCTGGCCGTCGAGCGTCCGTGGCTCGCGATGGGCGGCGTGCTCGTGCTCGCGGTCGTGCTGGCAATGCTGGCCCGCCGGATGATGCGCTCCGGCTGACCGCACCGAAACATCGAAGATAAGGGGACAGTCCCCTTAAAGATTGGGGCGGAACGTACGCTGAAGTCCCTCGAGCTCCGAGGATAAGGGGACTGCCCTTAATTAAGATAGATCCGGTAGCGGTTCCCCGGATGGCATGACGCGCCTATCGCTCGCACGCACGACATTGTGATCCCTACTGCCATACAGGCTGCCGGCGGAGCTGACATCCGAGACCAGCTGCCGCCGCATGCATTCAGGTACCCGCACTGCAGGTCCCGGGTCCGGGACAGTGCTTGCCGCATTCGTAGCTTCCGGTCGGTCGAAAGCAGCCAGTGTCATAGCCGTTTGGTTCCGCAGGCGGCAGTTTCGTAGCGAATGGGGGCGGTTTGGTGATGGTAGTCTCGTCTCGTTCTGAGAAACAGGATGAGTCTCGCCGTTGAATGACTTAAAGCACACGTTTGTCCCTAGAATCATTGCCCGGCCATGCGTAAACAGTATTGCAGACACTGTGCCATTCCGGGGGATCACATTTTTTGTACACTTTCACCGTTCTTAGACCACCAGCGCGAGCACTAGCCGTTCTTGTGTTCGGACTTGCCGTCGGTTCACCCGCTGGAACTCACGGAGCAACGACCACGTCGACAACGTTGGAAACGACGATTGTGGAAACTGATGGCCATGAAGCAGCAAGTACTAACTCAGATACCATGTTGGAATCTAGAGGGTCGTGTGCCGTCCGCTTTGCACTCGAAAGCGGCCATTCGATCGTCGACCTCCGCTTCGTCGCTGCATACAACGATGAAGAGGGTGCCTTTTCAGGGCCATCCGAGAACGTAGATTGTAGCTTCACCGACGTCTTCGAATGGGCACACGCTGAGAATTACTCTGGCGTCCTTCAGGTTCAGGCGGCTAATCGCGAAACCTTCACGTTGGTAAATGGCCCAGCAGACATCGCGACATGCAATTTTGCATACCGTTTCATCGCGCCCACGGCGAGCGATTTCCTGCTGCAAGTACAGGCTGCACGTACAATCACGCCAGTCGTGATCACCGAAGGTCTTCCAACTCTGTCGGTTATGCTGGATTGCCACGATGAATAGCTGCACCGATATCCAAAGCAGACCCGGGCTGCGCTTAGCGAGCATCCTTCTTGCGGCCTGCGCTATCGTCACCCCTGCGAATGCTGTGGCGACGACTTGCCTTACAGTGGCCTACAATCAAACAGATCTGAATACCCTGATTCAGAAGTTCAACGCGTTGGCGGTGACGTGCGTTGGTGTAGACAATGTTTGGGCTTCCATAGAGACGATTGTCGTGTCGAAGTCTGACAGCAACCTCGGAAATTTCCTAAAAAACTATTTCAAGGGCTGCTATCACGGAAATTCGCCGCAGCCTCTTACAGCCGTCCTCGCGCAGCGGTTGCTGGAGCGTCCATTTGTAATGGACGGAGACGATAGCTTCGAGCGACGCCTCCAGCGAGCTCTTGCTGTGGCGGTTACCGACAAACTGCTTGATGAGATAGCTAGCAGCGGTGGAGTGATTGCGCTTGGTCAGCGTATGGAGGGCGGAAACGGGGTTAATGCCGACTGCGCGAAGAGAGATGAGATTCTTTCGCTGCTACGTCTTCTCAGTGAGGTGTCGGAGGAGCGCCGCCGAATGACGCCGACGTTCGGCGACGAAGTCTACACAAGGTTTAAGACTCTACTGGATCAGGAGTCCGCCGCGATGCGGATGTTCGGGCTGTCGCCGGATCCTGACGAGTACCCCTGGCTCGGTGTGTTTAGGGCGGCCATCTGGCGTGCCATGCGCATGATCAAGGTCTACGCCGGCACGGGGGATAGCTTCAAGAATAGTCAAGTTGTCCGAACTCAGTTTGCGGACGATATCGGAGTTTTCGGTTCGTATCTGCAAAAGCACAGGGATCTGATTGTCGACTACGGCATTCTGCTGGCAGATGGCGAGTCATTCGCGCAGGAAGACCCCTTCATTCACCCTTTTTTCGGCGGCACCCATGAACTTGGGTATGAGCAGCTGCAGGTCAAAGTCATCGACCGTCTAATGGACTTGACCCCGGTGGATGTCGCGAAGTCCGTTTTTTTCATCTCTGAGAGGAATGGCATGGCCAACGTCTGCGTGGAAGATTCTGGGGCCGATACATGCGTGATCACGACAGGGATGGTGGGCGAAACCTTAGAGGAACATTTTTTCGTCAGTAGTCTGCCGGGGACGTGTTCAGTGTCCGGGACCGAGTGCATAGCTAATGCGGATTGTACGACGACTACTCAACGGTGGGGTCCGTCCGGTCGACCAGAGTCTCGGTGCCCGCTTCCGCAAAAAAAGCAATGTCCTTACGGCCCATACCCTAGCAATCCGAATGCTGTACAAGGAAGCGACGATCGCTGCTTAGCATTAGGGGTCAACATTCGGGAGTTCCTTGTGGGCGATTCCGCCGCGGTCTCGAACTGGCTCACTGCTTTTCCGGCGGACACGCCGGAACCGACGATACGAGCAAATTATTACCCGAAGTTCGGACAATTTCTTCAGCATGAGATGAACCACGCAGTGAAAAGCTGGATCATTGACCGCGATCCTGCGCTCATGGCTCGGCATGCCCAGCTAATTGACCAATCATGCGACGACGTGCAGCAGTACCTTGGGGGCAAAACCTTTTGCGGCCAAGGAACAAGCGGGACATGTACGTGGAAGAGCAACCCTTCATGCGATGAAGATGAAGGGGAATTTTTCGCGAACAACATGAACCGCTATATGGTTGATACGCAGACTACTCTTGAGCTTGCTCGTGTTCGGTGGAATGCAAACAAGAGGCAGCCCGTCAACCATTTCCTCTTTATCGCGGGCATCTACTCATCATCGGCTGGCACTGCATTTGTCACGCCGTTCTATTTCCAAAACCGGTACACCGACAGTGGGATCAACTATCCAGCCACCAGCAGCCGAAGATTTGGCGTGGGCCAATACAACGCGTTCAGCGCGCCGGTGGTAAAGGATGCGTCAGGCAGGATAACGTCCCTGATTGACCAGACGGGAAAGCAGCATCAGTTTGGTTACGTTGGCAGTTCGGCAAATGTTGAAACTTGGACTGTCCAATGAGCCGTCGAAACATTCCTGAGCTTTTCAGCCGAAGGCTTGTCCCTGTTGCCGGATTGGTCATTTCAAGCTGTATCGCTGCGGTGGCGGCTCCTAGCGTTGGACGAGCCATTGAGACGGTGACCTCTTCAACGATGTCGCAGGACCTGCCATGCAGCTTAGATCTTAGGCTGTATGATGCGAGGGAAGTGACGAGGCTGGTCTTCGCTGTCGATTTCTTCACCAATGCGACGTGTGAGAGCGCGATTCCGGGCGTGACGATCACGTTCGAGCACTTCCCGCGCCCTTCTTTGATCGCAACGGGATTCCCGGAAGCTTTTCGCGGGCCGGCCACACTCGCTACGTGTACGGCCGAAATTCCGCATTTTGAATGTCCGCCGGAACTCGGAGAAGTATTCACTTTTGTGTACGAGGCCGAAGGCCCAGGCGGTGAGTTGAAGGACCTTCCTGCCATTTGTCCGGAGCGTTTGGACTGCAGTGAGTGGCCCTGCGAACCCGAGGGTCCTTTCGTGGCAGACCGTTGCGGCGATTCCGATGACAATGGGCTGATAGTTGCCAAGGATGCATTGCTTGCTCTGCGTGCTGCGGTCGGGCTCCAGCAGTGTGCAGTGACACTATGTGATGTCGACGGCAGTGGCGGCATCACCGCAACGGATGCTCGGTCGATCCTCGCGTACGCGGTTGGGCTGACCATTGTGCTTGACTGTCCCCCCCCCTGCACGATCAATCCCCCGTGATACGCGGCATGCGTAACGTTCCCATCGAAACGTCGGCTTTCCGAGAAAGGTGCGCGGCACTTTCGGTGACGACACGCGCATTCTTTTGCAATCGCCACTGTGGATCGCCCCGAATTTCCGAAGACCTTCCATTGCGTGAGAGGATGGAATCACGGGGAGACCGCGTCAGTTCTCAGCAGTAGTTCGTGAGCGGGCCGTGCGGATAGTCCTAGAGCGTCAGGAGACAATCCGTCGTAGTGGGCGGCAGTCACTCGACAGCAGCCAAGATCGGATGCAACAACGAGACCCTACGTCGCTGGATAAACTGCCGGCGTTGCCGACGAGCGAGATCAGGCCGTGATTTCGGTCGCGGTGATGGTGTACTTGAACTGGTCGGCGTCCAGACTGTCGCGGGCCTGCCCGGCCGTTTCGCACTGCGGGTACATGAAGAAGCCGAGCGTCCCGAGCTGCTTGGCCTCCGGCAGGGCAACGTCGTGCGCGAGATTGTAGGCGACCCAGTTCCCTTCCCAGCCGCCGAAGAGCTTGGGCCGCACCGTCTCGACAAGCGGGTGGTCGATCTTCAACGATTCACTCGTTTCCTCGCGCGCAACCTTGGTGACGTCGGCGGGGTCCATCGCGACCCAGCCGTGGCCCGGCAAGTAGACCTCGGCGCGGCAGTGCTGCGATCTGGTGACGGTTGCGCTGCTCGCGCCGAGAGAGCGGTAACCGAATGCGGACGGTGCGACGCGAATGCCGTACACGTCGCGCGCCGGGACGCCGGCGGCGCGGACCAGGCCGACGAATAGCGCGTTGATGTCGGCGCATTTGCCGCCGAGGTTGCGGGTCTCGAGCATATTGGCGATGTCGCCGGTGCCGCAGCCGCGCACGCCGGGCTCACGATGCGTGTTGGCGAGGGTCCAATCGTATATCGCCTGCACTTTCTCCAGATCGGTGGGTTTGCCGGCGGTGATTTCCGCGGACGTGCGCGCGACGATGCCGTCGATCGGCATGAGCTTGGTGGGCGCGGTCCATTTCGCGAGGTCCTCCGCACCGCTCGAGGCCGGTTTGCTGTCGGTAGACCAGTCGGCGGCGCGGTCCCTCGTACGCACGCGGCTGACGAGCTCGATCACCGGCGCCGTCTCGCCGTCCTTGAACTCGGCGCACAGGATCGTCGCGTCGTAGCGGTCGTCCTTCAGCATACGGACCGAAGAAGCGTTGCCCGACCACGTGTCGCCTTGCGGCTGCTGATACTCCGAAGCAACCGACGGAACCGGCAGCCAGACGCGGGTCTGCCCCGCTGCTCGCAGAACCTCGACCCTGCTCGTGAGCTCGAAGGAGCGCCACGGGCCCGGACGAGGATCGAAGCGCGGCGGCTGCGCCAGTGCCGGAACGAGGCGTCCGGCAAGGTGAGACAGCCATGCCGTGGTCGGAAGCGCGACAGCGGTCTTGAGAAACGTGCGGCGACGCATTGGCAAGGACCTCCGCGGCGCTCTTACGCCCATCGAGTCGGTGCGGCAATTCGCCGCACGACGAGCTCATCGCGGGCTGTACTGCTTCGAGCTCGAGGGGTAGCGGAGTGAGGCGCCTCCGCGAGCTCGCACGTCTATTGCGCGAGCTCGCTGAGGCCGTCTGCCTGCTCAGTAGGTCCAGGGGCACCGGCCCGGATACTTCTGGCAGTAGCCCCGGTGGATCTCCCTGCAGGCGGCGTTGCAGCTCGAGGGCCTCTCGATGTCGATCACGAGGTCGAGGTTCAGGTCGGTGTTCTGATACTCGAACCGGAACCACAGTATCGTCGGCGCCGGGGTGATCTCTTCGCCTTCGAGAGGCAGTGGAGTGACCGTAAGGCGGGCTCGAAAGAAGGTGTCGTCACCGGCGATCGTATCTTCGAGGTAGGGGAACGAGCTCGGCGGAATGGTGATCACCGGAGAGTTGCGACCGGTGAGCCACGACGGCCAATAGGGGCGGGCCTGGATCGTCGTCGGGTAGAAGAAGTCCCACTGGTAGCTCAGAGCGGCATCGTCCTGGGAGCATACCCGCTCATCGGTGGTCGAGTCGGCGTGGAAGGTGGTTGCGGCGTCGTCGGAGCCGTCGACAACTGCGAGGAGCTGGCAGCCTCCGCCGCCCAGGTTCTGCGCCCCGCAATTCGGTCCGTCTCCTTCCCCGACCACCTCGTAGTGGTCGTCGTTCGTGAACTCGACGACGATGTCGGGGCTGCCTTCCCCGCAGAGGACCGGCATCGTCGTCGTCGTCGTGGGCTCCTCGGTCGTCGTGGGTGAAGGCTCCTGCGTCGTCGTAGTCGTGGGCTCCTCGGTCGTGGACGTGGTGGTGGTCTCCGGCGGCAGCGTCGTGGTTGGAGCCGTCGCGATGCAAAGGCCTGTATCGTTCTCGTCCACCGCCATGTCGCCGCTGGTATCGGCGGCATCGATGCACGTGGGGCGACCGGCGCAGACCAGGCCCGCTCGTTCTTCGCAGGTTGCCTGCGACCGGATGCGGCAGCGGACGGCGCCGGCGGCGCTCGTCTCGATGCAGGGCTCGAGGTCCGGGTCGCCCGTGCCGCACACGGACGCGGCGTACATCTTCTTCAGGGTTCCCCTGCAGGCCTTGCGCACGAGGCTCGACTCGACGGCCAGGGCGATCTGGTCCCGGACGCAGGCCCGGAACTCGGACCGGCCAAGGCCGTCGCTGCCGTCGAAGTCGCTGCAGAAACAGGCGTTGTCGATGTCCGTGCGCGCGGATTCGAGCGCGGGAGCGTCTGCGGCGGCCGGCTCGCATCTGGAGGCGGCCCCGGCCGGCACGGGCCCGGTGGCGACCGAAGCGGCGAGTGCGAGCAGCATCAGTACGGAATGGCGGCGTTTGCAGATCCTGGTGTTCATCGGTTCGTCTCCCCTGTGCCGTGACGGCCGATTCGGACGTCACGGCGGTTTTTTCTTTGCGGTCGGGCCTGACCGGCTCACCGCCTCGATGTCCAGGAAGCTACGCCCGAAGGGCCGCCGGAATCTCCAGGGGGCTCAAACGTTTCCTTCACGAATGGTTTTGGTGCGGCAGTGCGGGGATATCCGCAGGGCCCTCGCGCCGCCCTTCGCCGGCGGAGGGCAAGCTGGAAGGCCCGCGCAGGTACTCGCACGAACAGACCTGACAGTGCGCGTATCTGCCGCCCGGCGCGCCGCCGGCGGCAGAGCCCTCACGCGCTCGAGCGAGAGTCTTCCTCGGACCCCGGCACGACGGGGTTGAGCCACCACTTGGCGGTGTTCTCCGGCCCGGCCCAATTCCACACGCCGACCAGCAGGGAGTTGCGGTCGAATTTCAGGTTCGCATTCGGGTTCAGCCACGGCCGCAGGTAGCCCCACGGATAGGCGTCGGAGATGCGCGTCCACAGTGCTTCGGTGGTCGGCGAGTCGACCAGCGTCACCGGCTGCCCCACTCCCTGGTAGGCGATGTACTTGCCGCTGCCCACGTTCCGGAACGCCAGCAGGTCGCCGAATGTCAGCATGTGAAAGCGAACCTGCGCTTCGGTCCACTTCTCGACCGTCATGTTGCCGACCCGGACCTTGCCGTCGACTTCCGCCAGATGCGGAGGACCGCCGGCAACGACGTGCACGAGCTGGTCCTTCGGACCGCGCGCATCATAGATGCTCGTCAGAGCCCACTGCTGATGCGTTGCGTTCACCCAGTCCCACAGGATCGTCTGCGCTCCGGTGTGCGAGCTGGCATCGTTGATGGTGATGTTGAGATCGGCGTCGGCGGCTGCCCGTATCGCCTGGAATTCTCCAGGGTGGTCGGCGTTCCAGAATTCACCGTCCCCGGACGCGTACAGCGGCGCGCCGTGCACGACGGTCACCAGGCTGACCCGCCTCGCCGTCGGCTTCGTTGACGACGTTCGTGGTCAAGCCGGCGCCGCTTGCCACGTTGAACAGCTTGAAGATGTGATCGTGATCCTCGCGATACCACTGCTGGCGCTCGTCGTACGGCTGCAGCATCGCCGTAATGGCGGCACCGCCCCGGTAGTTGGAGGCGAGAACGAGGAAGGGATTCATCTTCGATCGCAGGATCACGATGTTGCGCCGGGTGTAGGGCGCCGCCGGTTCCGCGTCGGCGCCTGCGCCGCTGGAACCGTTCGCCGATGGCCCGTCCGGACCCGGCTCCTTGGCGGCGCCGACGACGGTGAACGTCCACCTCGCCACGACTTCCGGGCCGCCCCGTTCGAACACGCCGACCGCTCCGGTCCGTTCGTCGAACTTCAGATGGCGTTGCCGTTGAGCAAGGGCCTTACGTACTTCGCCCTGGGGTCGGCCGTGTCGACGCTCGTCCACAGCGCGGAAGTCGACACGGCGTCGCCTCGAAGGACGCTCTTGGCGACTCCCTGGTAGGCGAGGTACTTGCCGGTCGTCATGTTCTGCAGCGCGAAGGAATCTCCGTAGCCGATCTTTCGAAAGAGGATCTGCTCCGATGGCACAGGGGAAGCGTGGATGTCCTTGACGCTGATCTGCTGGCCATCGTCGGCGAGCACGGTCGCGGTTCCCCGGCCTCCGTCGATCCTGACGATGGCCGTCGGAAGAATGGGCACGTCCAGCTGGTTGGTGATCGCCCAGCGTTGATGGGCGCCGTTCGACCAGTCCCAGAGGATCACGGGCGCACCGATGTCTTGGCTGGCAGCATTGATCGTCACGTTGAGGTCGAGGTTTCCCGCCGCACGCACGGCCTGGAGGGGAGTGCCACCGGCAGCGTTCCAGGAATCGCCGTTGCCGCTGGCGATCAGTCGCGAGCCATGTCCCTGTCCTCCCAGGCACGACAGAGCCTCTCCGGTAGCGGCATTGATCAATTGGAAGTTCGAGTCGTGGTCCTCACGGTACCACTGCTCGCGCTTGTCGGTCGGATCCAGCCAGGCCGTGACCACGAAGTTGTTGCTCGATCCGACGGACAGGACGAGCCAGGAGTTCAGGTAGGAGCGAAGGTAGACGATGTTTGGGCGGTTGCCGGCGGACGAGGCTGTGCCGGCCACGGTTTCATTGTTCTCGACGAGATTCATGGGGCCCTCCGGGCCCGACCTCGTTTGGCGGTACGGCAGCGAGGTGTCGGGCGCTGCGGAATCCTACTGCACGTCGACGGCGGGAGTCCTGACGAAACCCCCACGTTTCTCACACGTGGCCGCGCCCGTCTCGGGCTGCAGGTCTGCGACTTCAACGGTGACGGCAAGGTGACGGCGTCCGATGCGCTGTCGATCCTGCACAAGGCGATCGGCCTGGATGTGCAGGGGAGCTGCGCGGCGTTGCGCTTCGACTGAGCGGTCCGCGCTCAGGCCTTGTGCCCAAGCGTGAAGTAGATCGTCGCGCCTTGATCCGACGCGCCCTCGGCCCACACCCGCCCGCCATGGATGCCGACGATGCGCTTGACGGTGGCCAGGCCGACGCCGTGGCCCTCGAACTCGCGAGGAGAGTGCAGGCGCTGGAACGGTGCGAACAGGCGAGAGGCTTGCGAGGGATCGAAGCCCACGCCGTCGTCGCGAACATAGTAGAGCCGCTCGTCCCCGACCTGCACCGATGCGAACTCGATGCGTGCGGTGGCGTGGGTGCCGGTGAACTTCCAGCTGTTGCGCAGGAGATTGTCGAGCAGGACCTCGAGAAGACGCGGCTCGCCCTCGACGCTGATGCCCGGCTCGATGGCGAACTCGACCTGGCGCTGCGGCTCCGAAGACACCAGCGCCTCGGCCAGCGAGGTCGCGATCGCGCTCAGGTCCACGGTCTCGCGGCGCGGCTCGGAGCGCGCGATGCGTGACAGCGTCAGCAGCGCGTCGATGAGCTCGCCCATGCGCTGGCAGGTCGCACGCACCCTTTCCAGAACGGCGCGCGCTTCGGGAGAAAGTCCGGCCGCATGGTCCTCGACCAGGATGCGGCTGAAACCGTCGATGCCGCGCAGCGGCGCGCGCAGGTCATGCGAGACGGCGAAGCTGAACGCTTCGAGCTCGCGGTTGGCTGCCTCCAGCTGCGCGGTACGCTGCACCACGCGCTGCTCGAGCTCTTCGTGCGCGTTGCGCCGGCGCTCCTCTGTGCGACGGCGCTCGATGGCTGCGGCCAGGATCTCGCCGACCATGCGCAGCAGGCCGACCATCGAGTCGGACCATTCGCGTGCCTGCACGCCGTCGACGAAGGTTGCGAAGCCGAGAACGTTGGCGCCCTGCAGCAGCGGAACCGCCACCCCGCTGCGGACCTCGCGGATGCGCAGGTATTGGCGCTCGGGTGAATCGTCGGGAAGATCGGCGCCGCCCTCGCGGATCACGATGCATTCTCCGCGCCGGAACGCGTCCTGCCAGCGCGGGAAGTGTGGGCGCACCAACTCGCGCGGCTCGACCTCGTTGGAATCGCTGGCCTTGTGCCAGCGGTGGACCAGCCGCACGGCGCCCGGCGTCTCGGGCAGCTCGAGCCACAAGCCGCAGCGGTCGGCTCCCACCACCTCGCCGACTTCGCGCAATGCCTCGTCGATGGCCTGATCGATGCGCGCGGCCGGAATTCCGATGAACCGCGTCGACAGCAAGGTGATCAGCCGCGCCAGTCGGTTGCGCTCGGCCAGCTCGGCCTCGGCCCGCTTGCGCTCGGTGACGTCAACGGCGAACACCATGAAGCGGTCGGGGTGGCCGTAGGCAGTGGCCAGGCCGAGCAGCACGGAGAAGCGCGAGCCGTCGCGCCGGTACATGTCCTGTTCCCACGGATCGCAGTGCCCGACGCGTTCGAGCTGCTCGACGGCCGCCGCCGTCAACGGATGATACTCGGCCGGCGTCATGACGTCCCAGCGCATCCTGCCCATGGCCAGATCACTGCGGTCGTAGCCGCACACGGCCAGGGCGACGTCGTTGGCTTCGTGCACGCGGCCGGTTCGGTCGGCCACCAGAATCCCGAGCACGCCTGCCTCGAGAAGCCGCGTCAGGCGCGCCTCGCTGCGTTCGAGGTCGCGCTGATGTCGGCGCCGCTCGAAGGCGTTGCGCAGCATGTCGGCGGCGAGCTGGAACAGCGGAACGAGGTCTTCCTGCCAGTCGGCCCGGAAGCTGTGCGTGGCGAACCCGGCCCATCCGATCAGGACTCCGTCGCTGTCCCGGACCGGAAACGCGGCCAGCGACTGGATGCCGTAGCTGTTCCAGATTTCGCTTTCGATGGCCGCCTCGGGCGGCGCCGTCCGCACGTCGGGCAGCCACAGCGGCTCGCCATGCTCGAAACGAGCCTGCGACCACGTCGAGCTTCGGTTGTGGGTGATCCTGGCGCGGATCGAGGGCAGGCCCGGCGCTGCCCATTCGTGGGTGACCAGCCACTGGCCGGTATCGGGCTGCAGGCCCGAAAGGATGGCGCGCTCGGCGCCGGCGAATCGCGCGATGCCTTCGAGCGCGCGCTCGATGCCGGCGTCCATGTCCTGGGTGGATCGTGCGATGAAGCCGGTCGACAGCTCGGCCATCAAGGTCTGGAAGGCCAGATGACGCCGGATCGCTTCTTCGTCACCGCCGGTGTGCTCGAGCACCTGGCGGACCCATTCGCGTGTGGATTCCAGCACGCCCGTGATGGGCGTGACGGTGACGGTGGTCGGTTCGCTCACGCTGCTGCCTTGCGCGGCTGTCCGAGCGTGAAGAAGACGATGGCGCCGCGATTGAGCTCGCCGTCGGCCCAGGCCTGCCCGCCGTGCATGCTCACGATGCGCTGAACGGTGGCCAGGCCGATGCCGTGTCCTTCGTACTCGTCCATGCCGTGCAGACGCTGGAACGCACCGAAGAGCTTGTCGGCGTACTCGGCATCGAAGCCCACGCCGTTGTCGCGAACGAAGAAGGGGCCTTCGGGCGCGTCGCCGAAACGTCCGATCTCGATCTGGGTGACCGGCCGCTGGCGCGAGAATTTCCAGGCGTTGTCGATCAGCTGGTCCAGCGCGATGCGAAGCAGCCGCGGATGGCCCTGGACCAGGAGGCTCGGAGGCACGCGGACCTCCACCTGTCGCGAGGGCTCCTGGACGCGCCGCTCATCGAGCAGCTGCTGTGCAAGCTCGGCCAGATTGACCTCGTGCCATTCGACTTCGGTGCGCACCACTCGCGAAAGCTGCAGCAGACCGTCGATGAGGTGGCTCATCCGGCGCGTGGCGACCTTGATGCGGTCGATGAGGCCGCGTGCCGTTGCATCGAGCTCGTCGCCGTAATCTTCGAGCAGAACGTGGCCGAGGCCGTCGATGGTGCGCAGCGGCGCGCGCAGGTCGTGCGATACCGAGTAGGCGAACGCTTCCAGCTCGGCATTGCTGGCCTCGAGCTGTCCGCGTCTCTGATGGACGCGGCGCTCCAGTGCGGCTTCGGCCGTGCGGATCTCCTCTTCGGCGCGCCGCCGTTCGAGCGCGTTGGCGACGATGTCGCAGAACACGCGCAGCAGCGCCAGCTGCTCGTCGCTGATCCGGCACGGCTCGATGGTCGCAAAGACGATGATGCCGCGCAGCGCCCCGCCAGGATTGAGCGGGATCGCCACGATGCCCTCGATGTTGTGCTCGCGAAGCAGGGCACGCTCGGCGACGGCCTGCGGAGGAAGCGCCGAGGGCGTGGGCGTGTAGACCGTACGGCCGGAGCGGAGACGATCGCGCCACCACGGAAGGCGTGCCAGCACCAGGCCGCGCACCGCCACGATCTTCTTCTCGTCGGGGTCGTTCTTCCAGGCGCTGCGCAGGGTGGCGGCGTCGTTGGGGCCGCTCATCTCGTAGAGGCCGATGCGGTCGAATCCGAAGACCGCGCCGACTTCCGCCAGCGCGGCGGTCACGGCTTCCTCGATGGCGGTGGCCGGCAGATTGATGAGCCGCTGCGACAGCGACGTGTGCAGTCGATCGAGCTGGTTGCGACGTTCCAGCTCCTGCTCGGCGCGGCGCCTTCCGCTCAGGTCGATGCACAGCGAGAGAAGGTCGCTCGAGTACGGCTCCAGCGAAGCGAGCGTGGCAAGGATGGAGACGCGCGTGCCGTCGGGCTGGACGACCTGTTTCTCCCAGGGAAGCACGCGTCCGGCGCGCTCGATGATGCTGAGCGCCTTGCGGTCGAACTTCTGATCCTCGGGTGCCGTCGCCTCGCTCGACAGGACGCCGTGCGTGGCAACCTCCTCGGCGGTGCGGCCGAGAATACGAAGCCCCGCTTCGTTACTCTCGCGGATGCGGCCGTCGCTGCGGTCGACGACGAAGACGCCGACGACGTTGCAGTCGCACAGGCTGCGCCATCGTGCCTCGTTGGCGCGAAGCGTCTGTTCGGAGCGCTTGCGGCTGAGCGCGTAGGCCATCATGCGGCCGGGCAGCTCGAGCAGATCGTCGAAGTCGGCGGGCCATCCGCCGCTGCGCGGCTCGCGCGCAGCCACGCCTGCAAAGCCGAGCAGCTCCTCGCCCACGTAGATGGGCAACAGATAGACCGCGTT
>Ga0196978_1000699_pt1 | contig 16430 bp, 14 predicted proteins | sample S3v_2013CmetaG_FD_155491 | JGI IMG/M metagenome (GOLD analysis project Ga0196978, IMG submission 155491) | Soil microbial communities from Anza Borrego desert, Southern California, United States - S3+v_20-13C | ecosystem: Environmental > Terrestrial > Soil > Desert | place: USA: California... | reverse complement strand
AGCGCCGCATCGTCGACCACACCGCCGCGTGTCGAGTTCACCAGGACCGCCGTCGGCTTCATTTTCGCGAGCTCCGCGGCGCCGATGAGATGGTGCGTCTCGGGCGAGTACGGCACCTGGAGCACGACGAAATCGGACTGGCGCAGCAGATCGTCCAGGCTTACCCACGCCGCCCGAAGCTCGCGCTCGATCGAGTCCGCGACGCGCTTGCGGTTGTGATACAGCACGCGCATCTCGAAGCCGCTCGCACGCCTGGCGATCGCCTGCCCGATGCGCCCCATCCCGACGATGCCGAGTGTTGCGTGGTGGACGTCGATCCCGAGCCACTGCTTCAACCGCCAGCCGGTCCACTGTCCCTGCCGGATGTAGCGCTCGACCTCGGTCACACGGCGGGCAGCCCCGAGCATCAGCGTCCACGCGAGATCCGCCGTGCTGTCATCGAGCACGCCGGGCGTGTTGGTCGCCATGATGCCGCGCGCGGTGCACGCGCCGACATCGATATTGTTGTAGCCGACGGCGATGTTCGCGACGACTTTGAGCTGATGGCAGCGCTCGATGAGCGCGGTATCGATGCGATCGGTGAGCGCGCAAAGCACGCCCTGCTTGTCTGCGAGCCGCCGCGCGAGCTCCTCCGGCGTGAGCGCGATGTCTTCCTGATTGGCCTCCACATCGCAATGCTCGCGGAGATACTCCAGCGTCTCGTCGAACACCTCGCGCGTAACCAGCACCTTCGGCTTCACTTCGTCACCTCGACTCTCGTCAGCTCGGCCGAGATGTTACGACACCGGGTCTCGCGTATAAACAGCGCACCGGCGAGTCCCGTCGCGGTGAACAGCGCGAAAACGGCGAGCGCGGCGCCGAAGTCGCCGTAGGCGTGCGCCGGCGAGCGCGTGACGTCGAGCACGTAGCCCACGAGGGGCTGCAATATACCGGCCGCGACGAAGCCGCCGAGATTCGCCACACTGGTCGCCATGCCTGCGTGCTGCGGCACGTTCACTTCTTTCGCGCAGGCCCACGACAGCGAGAAGCCGCTGAGAACGATCCCCATGCCGAGCGCGAGGGCGTACGTCCACCCGGGCGGCACGACGGCGAGCCACGCGCACCAGCACGCGAGATACAGCACGCCGGACGTGATGAGGATCGGCCGCCGCTTCTCCACGCGGTCGGAGAGCCATCCCACGAAACCGGTCGCACCGGCATAGCCCGCGATCATGAGGCTCGTGTGGTTGCTCGCCGTGACCGCCGACATCCCGTAGGTCTGCACGAGGAACGGCACCGCCCACAGGCCGATGAAGCTCATGTTCACGCCCGAAAGCCCGAAATTGACCCAGAACGGCGGCCACGTGGCGCGATTACGCAGCACCGCGAGAAGTCCCCGGTACCACTGTTCATCGCGTCGCGGCGTCACCGGCGCGCGCGGTGCATCCTGCATGCGCCATAACGTCAGCACCGCCAGAGCGATCGAGGCAATGCCGGCCCACACGAACACCGTGCGCCACGACACGATGCCTACGAGCCACGCCAGCGGCGCCGTCGCGACCAGCGCGCCGAGGATGCCGACGACGTTCGCCCAACCGGTCGCCGTCGCAAAGCGCCGGTCGTCGAACCAGTTCGCGTTGATCTTCAAAACGCAGATGAACGCGACCGATACGCCGAGACCTGCCAGCGTGCGGCCCGCCGCGGCGAGCGCGAGCGAATCGGCGAACCCGAACAGCATCGAGCCGGCGCCCGCCAGAAAGCCGCCCGCGGCGAGCACCTTGCGCGGCCCCAGCGTGTCCGCCAGCACGCCGCTGGGGACCTGCATCACGGCATAAACATAGAAGTACGTCGCAGCCAGCGCGCCGAGCGCGGCGCCGGTGACGTCGAACGCGTCGGTGAGCTCGCCGGCAATCGCTGCGGGCGCAACCCGGTGAAAGAACGAGAAGAAGAACGCCGCGACGCCGAGCGCGAAGACGAGGTAGCGCGAGGTGCGCCTCAGGGCTTCTTGCCGGCCGGGTTCGTATCACCCGGCCCGGAGAAATAATGCAGGTACGCGACCCGTCGATCGACGTTGGTATCGAGGTCCCAGCGCACGGCGCGCGCGGCGAACTGCCGCTGCGACTCGAGGATCTCGGCGAACAGCGGGTTCTCGCTTGCCTTGCGCTTCGCCAGCGCGTCCCACGCACGGAGCTGGCGCTCGAGGACGGCACGCGGCGTTTTATAAAAGACCACTGCCCGGCCGCGACGCATCTCGGAGTAGTCGGTCGAATAGCGATCCACCGCCTTCCACGACATGTCCGCCGACGCGGCCTCCACCGCATTCGCCACGACGGCCTTGATCTGCACGGGCAGCGCCTCGTACTTCGGCTTGTTGAACAGGAGCTCGAGCGGCTCGGCGTTCTCGTGATAGCTCTGAAGCATGCACACCGAGGCTGCTTGAGGCAGGCCGAGCGCGCGGTCGGCGCTCGCGTTGTTGAATTCGGCCGCATCGAGCGCATTGCTTTTCAGGGCCGCGACGATGTCCGGCTCGGGCGTCGGTTGGGTGACTGCGCCGAGCGCGGTGTAGAGCTCAGCCGACATGCCGATGGCGCGTAAGCGCAGTCCCTTGAGATCGTCGGGCGTCGCAATCGGCTTCCTGAACCAGCCCAGCGGCTGGGTCGGCATCGGTCCCGACAGGAACGACACGACATTGGCGGCGATCGCCGCATACGCTTTCTCGAGCAGCCCGCGGCCGCCGCCGTACTTGTGCCACGCGAGCAGCATGTTTGCATCCATGCCGAACGCGGGGCCGCAGCCCCACAGCGCGAACGCGTGCTGTCGCGCATAGTGCTGGTCCAGCGTGCCGTGGCCGCCGTCGAGCACACCTTTCGAGACCGCGTCGAGCAGCTCCGAGGCCGGCACGACCGCGCCGGCGGGCAGCACCTCGATCCGCAGCTCGCCGCCGGTCATCTCGCGCACCTTCGCGGCGAAACCGAGCGCGTACTCGTGCCGGATGTCTTTCGCGGACCACGCGCCCTGGAAGCGCAGGGGGGTGATGGACGCGGCGGTCGCGAGTGCCGGAGGAGCTGCGGGCGGGGCGGCCGCCATTGCCGAAGCCGCGGGGGCCGCGAGCGCGGCGGCGGCTATGAATTTGCGACGATCAGGACGCTGCGGACCGCTCGACCGCGCTCGCCGCCCTCCACGGGTCATCGCGCTCTAATCTTCCTTCGATTGCAGCGACTGCCAGAGATCGACCAGCATCATCGCGACGCCGATCGCAACGACGGCGCCGAGCGGCACATCCTGGAGCTTCACGACCACCGGCGCGATGAACGCGAGCATGAGAACGACCGCTACGATTGCCGAGAAGATCTTGAATGCCATGGGGCGCTCCTGCTTCAGATCGAGCCGCGATTCGCCGGCCCGGCAGAGGGCTCGGCTTCGGTTTGAGTGACAAGCCAGCGCGCAACGCGCAGGAGTCGCGCGTCATCTCCGCGCCGTCCGACGAGTTGCACGCCGATCGGCAATCCGTTCACCGCCTGCAGGACCGGCACGTTCAGAGCCGGCATGCCCGCAAACGTCCACAACGTGCAAAACCGCGGACTGCCGGTGGATTGCAGCCCACGCGGCGCGGCACCCGCCGCGGCCGGCGTGAGGATCGCATCGTACTGGTCGAACAAGGGGTCCAGGCCCTCGGCAACCTGCGGGATTCGCGCCAGCGCCTGCTGGTAGTCGAACGCGCTGTGGCGGCGACCGCGTTCGAGCTGACTGCGCAGCGATTCGCTGAGCCGCTCGCGCCCTTTGTCATATTCGTGGAGGAGGTTGGCGGCCATCTCGGCTTCCATCACCAGCGCGTGCCATGCCAACGCCTCGCGCGCGCTTGCCGGGAGCGGAAACTCCTCGACGTGCTCGCCGAGGTGCTGCGCGAGCTCGCCGATCGCCTCCTGCGCTTCAGGCTCGACTTCGTCCCAGATCGGCGTCTTGACGAGCGCGAGACGCGGCGGCATCGGCGAGTCTTCGGCCGCGATCTTGACGAACGGAATCCGCGCGCGCAGGCGTGTGTCAGGGTCCGCTTCGTCGAAGCCCACGAGCGACTCGCAGGCGAGCGCCACGTCCTCGATCGACCGCGCGAAGACGCCGACATGATCGAGCGCACGCGAGAGCTTCAATACGCCATGCCGGGATATGAGCCCGTGCGTCGGCTTGAATCCGTATACGCCGCAGTACGCCGCCGGCCGTATGACCGAGCCGTTCGTCTGCGACCCGATCGCGAGCGGCACCATCCCGCAGGCGACCGCGGCGGCGGAGCCGCTCGACGATCCGCCCGGCGTGTGCTCGGCATCATGCGGGTTGCGCGTCTTGCCCGGCGTGTACGTCGCGAGCTCCGTGGTGACGGTCTTCCCCATGATCACCGCGCCCGCAGCGCGCAGCAGAGCGACGGCCGTGGCATCGTCCCCGGGTGTGCGTCCGGCATGCAGCACCGTGCCGTCCTCGGTCGGCATGTCCGCGGTATCGAAGATGTCCTTCACGCCGACCGGCACGCCGTGCAGTGGGCCGATCGGGGCGCCGGATTTACGCAGGTCGTCTGCGGCGCGGGCCTGCGCGAGGACATGCTCCGGATCGAGAAAAGTCCACGCCTGCACCTGTGCGTCGACCTCGCGCACGCGGGCGAGGCAGGCCTCGGCCAGATCGACCGCGCTGATCGAGCCCTCCCTGATCGCGCGCGCAGCCTCGCTCGCCGAGAGCCAGCTTAGTGTCAAGGTATCGGTCATATGACTTGCCGGCGTGAAGCTAGCCGTAGATGAGGTTCGGCAGCCACGTGGTGATACCCGGGAATACGTACACGAGGACCATGCACAGAACGATGATCGCCAGGAACGGGTAGCAGCCGTTGAAGATCTGAATGAGCGTTACGCGCTTCGGCGCGATGCCTTTCAGATAATAGGCCGCCATCGCCATCGGGGGTGACAGGAACGCGGTCTGCAGATTGAGCGCCACCAGGATGCCGAAGAACAGCGGATCGATCCCGAAGTGCGGCAGTAGCGGCAGGAAGATCGGCACGAAGATGATGATGATCTCCGTCCATTCCAGCGGCCATCCGAGCAGGAAGATGATGACCTGCGCGAGGATCATGAACGTGATCGGATCGAGGTTGAGCCCGATGACGAAGTTCTTGATCATCGCTTCGCCGCCGAGATAGCTGAAAACCGAGGCGAAGGTGGCCGAGCCCACGAACAAAAAGCACACCATCGCGGAAGTGCGCGCAGTCAGAAACACGGCTTCCTTCAGCCGCAGCCAGCTGAGCGCGCGATAAGCGGCGGCAAGCAGCACGCCGCCGAGCGCGCCGACCGACGCCGCTTCGGTCGGCGTTGCGAGACCGAAAAAGATCGAGCCGAGCACGCAGATGATGAGGAGCGCCAGCGGCAGGAACGACGTGGCGAGCAGCATCAGAACCCGCCCCAGCGGCACCTTTGCCTTATCATCCTGCATCCTGGGCGCGAGCTCGGGCTTGAGCCACGCGAGAGCGATGACGAAGCCGACGTACATCCCCGCCAGCAGCAGGCCGGGCAGCATCGCCGCCGCGTAGAGTCTCACCACCGATATGCCCGCGGTCGCGGCGTACACGATCAGCAGGATCGACGGTGGGATCATGATGCCGAGGCAGCCGCCGGCGCAGGTCACCCCCGAAGCGAGCCGCGTGTCGTAGCCAGCCTTGAGCATCGCGGGATACGCCAACAGACCCATCAGCGTCACCACCGCGCCGACGATGCCGGTGGCGGTCGCAAACAGCGCGCACGTGAGCAGAGTCGCCACCGCCAGTGAGCCGGGTACCTTGCGAGCCGCGAGCTCGAGGCTGTAGTAGAGCCGGTCGAGGATGTTCGCCCGCTCGATGATGTACCCCATGAACAAAAAGAGCGGGATCGACACCAGCGCGTCGTTGTTCAGCACCGTGAAGGTGTTCTGGGTAAGGAGATAGAACACCCGGTTGTCGAAGAACGCCTGGCCAGCCTGAAAATAAGCGTAGTAGCCGAAAGCCACGCCCATCGCCATCAGCGTGAAGGCGACCGGGAACCCGATCATGATGACGAAGATGAACAACCCCAGCATGACCAGGGCGATTACCGGATCGCTCATCGCGCGGCCTCTTTTTCTTTTCTCTTTGCTTCCTCTTCCTGAGCCTGCTCGGCGACCACTTTTTCGAGCTCCTCGACGTCGTGCAGCCGCGCGGGCCATTCGCCTTCACGCAGGCACACGACGCAGCGCAGGAGGTCGGCGAAACCCTGCAGCGCGAGCAGCCCCGCGCCGAACGGAATCAGCATCTTCAACTGCCAGATCGGCACGCCGGCCGGGCTGTTGACGCTGACTTCCTGGATACGCATCGAGTCGTAACCGTAGTTCCAGCCCGCTATCACCAGCGCGATCACGCCGGGAAAGAAGAAGAAGATGTAGAGCACGAACTCGATCGTCGCCTGCTTGCGCGGCGAGAGCAGCCGATAGACGACGTCACAGCGTACGTGACCGCCGCGCGACAGGGTGTAGGCGCCTGCCATGTAGAAGAGACCGCCGTAGCAGATGTAACTGAAGTCGAACGCCCAGCTCGTCGGGTCGTTCAGCGCGTAGCGCACGAACACTTCGTAACAGGTGCCGAGCGTGAGGATGACGATGAGCCACGCAAAGGAATGGCCGATCGTGCGGCTCAGCACGTCCACGCCGAAAACGAAGCGTTTTATGGTCATGAGACGGTCGAATCGGTAAGAAAAAGGGGCGGCACCGCTCGGTACCGCCCCCGTTTAGCCAATGCGGTCGAAAAGACCGCCCGTCATCAGCCGGGGAGCTTCGTCTTGAACACGTGCTCGTAGCCGAGCCTGTAGTCCGCCTCGTTCAGCTGCATGTAGTACGCGGCGCGCTTGGCGAACGCGAGCTGCGACTGCACGACCTTGGCGAAGAACGGGTCCTCCTTCGAGAGCTTCGGCGTGATCACGTCCCAGGCCTTCAACTGTTCCTGGAAGATCGAGCGCGGTGTGCGGATCACGTTGACCTTGTGCTTGTCCTTGAGAATCTGCAGGTCTTTGGAATAGTTGTCGATGGCCGTCCAGTAGTTCGACGAGTTGGCGGCTTCCGCGGCGTAGCGCAGGATCGCTTTGAGGTCCGGTGACAGCGCGTCGTACTTCTTCTTGTTGAAGACGATCTCGAAGAACTCCATCGCCTGGTGGAAGCTGCCCATCATGTAATTCTTGAGCACGTCCTGGGCGCCGAAGCGCATGTCGGAGGTCGGATTGTTGAATTCGAACGCATCGATCACGCCGCGCTCCAAGGCCGGCATGATCTCGCCGCCGGGGAGCTGCGTCACCTTCGTGCCCATCGCCTGGAAGAGGTCGGCGGCGAGGCCGACGGTGCGGTACTTGAGCCCTTTCAGGCCGGCGGCATCCTTGATCGGCTTCCTGAACCAGCCCAGCGGCTGCGTCGGCATCGGCAGCGCGAAAAAGCCGACCACGTCGAGATTGAGCTTCTTCAGAAGCTCGTTGTAGAGCTCGAGCCCGCCGCCGCGATAGATCCACGCCATCGTCTGGTTCGCGTCCATCCCGTTGATCGGGCCGGAGCCGAACAGCGACGCGGCCTTGCTCTTGCCGTACCAGTAGACCGGGACGCTGTGGTTCGCGTCGAGCACGCCCTTGCTGGTGGCGTCCATGACCTCGAACGGCTTCACCACCGCGCCGGCGATCAGATAGTCGATGCGCAGGCGCCCGCCCGCCATTTCATTTACCCGCTTTACGTACTCTTCGGCCATCTCGTTGAAGATGTCCTTGGCGCCCCATGCGCCCTGCATCTTGAGCACTACGGGAGATTGCGCGACGGAGATCATCGGGAAACCCGTGATCGCCGCGCCAGCGCCTGCCGCGGCAGCTCCGCGCAGGAACTTGCGGCGCGACGGGGTCGCCTCTTTCGGAACAACACTCGTGGATTTCTCGGTCATCGCTTCCTCCGGGGAACGTTTTGGGAATGTCATCGGGTCTGATGCAGCGGCTTGGGCCGCTCTATTTCTTCCAGATGCCACGTGAATCGGGGCGCGGTAATCCTATACCCCGTACCCGGTTTAAAGCAATACGACCGGTTTGACCGAGGTCACCGGTCCGGCGATGTCAGCCGCGCCACGGTCTGCGGCTTCAGCCCAACCGCTGATTGAGCTTGTCCAGGCCTTGTACGATCGGCCCGATCATATCCACCGGCACCGGAAAGACGATCGTGTTGCTCTTGTCTCCCGCGATCGAAGACAGCGTCTGCAGGAACCGGAGCTGCATCGCCTGCGGTTGCTGCGCCAGCATCCGCGCGGCCTCCAGCAGCTTCTCCGCGGCCTGCTGCTCGCCCTCGGCGTGTATCACCTTCGCGCGGCGGGCGCGCTCGGCCTCGGCCTGCTGCGCAATCGCCCGCACCATCGATTCGTCGATGTCGACATGCTTGATTTCGACGTTGGAGACCTTGATGCCCCACGCGTCCGTCGCCGCGTCGAGAATGCGCTGAACGTCGAGATTCAGCTTCTCGCGCTCGGCGAGCATGTCGTCGAGCTCGTGCTTGCCTAGCACCGCGCGCAGCGTCGTCTGCGCGAGCTGGCTGGTGGCCTCGAAGTAATTGGCGACCTGGATGATCGCCTTGTCCGGGTCGATCACGCGGAAGTAGATCACGGCGTTCACCTTCACCGAGACGTTGTCACGCGAGATCACGTCCTGGCTCGGCACGTCCATGACGACGATGCGCAGATCCACGCGCACCATCTGCTGGATGCCCGGTATGACGAGGATGATCCCCGGGCCTTTCACCTTGTAGAAGCGGCCGAGCATGAAGATGACCCCGCGCTCGTACTCCCGCAGGATGCGCAGGGATGCAACGAGCAGGATGACGACCAGCAGGATCGCGGCGCCTCCGAAACCCATGTTCAGCAGCTGTTCGCTCATGTTTTCTCGACCGTCAATGTGAGTCCGGAAACGGCGGTCACGCGCACGTGATCGCCCTGTTTGAGTGGCGCATCCGATCTTACACGCCAGGTCTCGCCCTTCACGCGCGCCCAGCCCTCGCCGGCTTCGAAATCACCGATGACGAGGCCGTCTGCGCCCCGCAGGTCTTCGCGGCCGCTCACGATGCGTCCGCTGCGGGACTTGAGCGCGAGGTAGACCGTGGCGAACACCGCGAGCGCCATCAGCGCCGTGAACCCCGCGATGAACGACAGCGGGATGTCGAAGCCCGGCGCTTCCTCGGGATCGATCAGGATCACCATGCCGATCGCGAGCGCGGCAACGCCGCCGATCCCGAGCGCCCCGAAACTGGGCATGAACGCTTCCGCCACGACGAACGCGAGCCCGAGCAGGATCAGCGCGATCCCGGCGTAGTTGATCGGCAGGAGCTGGAACGCATAGAGCGCAATCAGCAGGCAGATGCCGCCCGCGACGCCCGGCAGGACGAAACCCGGATTCATGAACTCGAAGATGAGGCCGTAGATCCCGATCATCATGAGGATCAGCGCGACGCTCGGATCGGTGACGACCATGAGCAGCCGCGTACGCCAGTCAGGCTCGATGTCGGTGACTTTCGCACCCGCCGTCTGCAGCGTGCGCTCGGCGCCCGCGGCGGTGACCTTGCGGCCGTCGACCTGCTTCAGCAGATCGGCGAGATCGGTCGCGACGAAGTCGATCACCTTGAGCTTGCGCGCTTCCGCGGCCGACAGGCTCACCGACTCGCGTACCGCCTTCTCCGCCCATTGCGCATTGCGGCCGCGCATCTCGGCAAGGCTGCGGATGTAGGCCGCCGCATCGTTGATCTGCTTCGCCCGCATGCTGTCGCCGGAGGACGGCTGGCCCTTGCGGCCCTTCTTGTCCTTCGCGTCCTTGTCGGGGAGCTTGCCCGGCTCGTCGCCCCCGATGCCGATCGCCACCGGTGTCGCCGCACCGAGGTTCGTCGCGGGCGCCATCGCCGCGATATGGCTCGCATACAGGATGTAAGTGCCGGCGCTCGCGGCCCGCGCGCCGTCAGGCGCGACGTACGTCGCGACCGGGACCGCAGACGCGAGTATCGCCTTGATGATCGAGCGCATCGACTTGTCGAGCCCGCCCGGCGTATCGAGCTTGAGCACCACCAGCGCGGCGCCTTTATCCGCGGCTTTGCGTATGCCGCGCACGGCATAGTCGGCGCTGGCGGGAGACACGGCGCCGTCGAGCTCGATCACGATGACCTCGCCGGGCGCGGACGAGCGCGACGACGCGGTCGCGAACAGCAGCGCGAGCAGCGCGATCCACGCGATCAGCAGGCGGACGACGAAGGCGGGCTGAGGACGCATTCGATCCTTTGTACGTGTTTCGGGCCGGCCCGCCAGAGACGGTACGGCCCGAACAGCATACGCCGGAATATCAAGTGCGCGGCGGCTGCCGCGCTAAGCGATTTCTTGCGCCGGAGGCGCGGCGTAGGTTCCTTTCCGGCCGCGCCGCGCTCGTGCTCCCTAGCGTAGTTCCTGCGGACCGGTGCCGAGGATCTGCCCGCCGGCTTCAGACGCCGCGGCGCCGACTGCGTCGCGCTCGACGCTCGCCGGCCAGCGGAACTGCGCGGTGCGCATGCCCTTCCCGGCCGAGAACTTCTGCGTCACGGTGTGACCGTTGTAGGTGGCGGTGGCGGTATAGCTGCCGGCCGGCAACCTCGCGAGCAGCCACGGTCCGTTCGAGACGTCGTCGATGACGAGCTTACCTTTACTGTCGGTCACCTTCACGTGCACGTCCGAGACGTAGTTGCCGGTGTTCAGCGCGAACACGAGCTTCACGTTCGCGTTCTGCTCGCGTGCGCGCAGATTGTCGCGCGCGTTGAGACTTACGCCGCCGCTGACCGCCGGCACGCTCGCGTCCACACGCGCCGCGTCCGTCTGCAATGCGATACCGCCGTCGCCGGTGCTGCCGGTGATCACGCCGGGTGCCGTGGTCGAGCCGCTGTGCCGCGCGGCGTCGCTCGTCTGCTGCGCCCACGCTGCGCCCGAAGCGAGCGCGGCCGCTATGAGTAAAACTGCCGATTTGTGCATGTCGATCTCCTCTGCCAGTGCTACAGGCGGAGATCGTGGCAAACCTCGTACCCAACGACCCTCAATGAAAGCGCGGCGGCTGCCGCGCTCGGCTACTTTTTGCGTCGAGCGGCGGAGCCGCGACGCGCGTCGTAGGTTTATATCGGGACGTAGTCCGGAGTTTGTTCGGGCACGTAGTTCTCCGGCTGCGGGTAATCGGACAGGTCGCGCTCGATCGCGGCCTGCAGGTAGCTGTCCACCCACCAGAAGATGTCGCACTCGCGCACGCCGCGCCGGAGCCTGCGCATCCGGTTGCGCCGCTCCTCGTCGCTCATGGTGTAAGCGCGGTAGATCGCATCGGCCACGCCCTCGATATCGTACGGGTTCACGAGCAGCGCGCCGCGCTGAAGCTGCGCCGCCGCACCGGCGAACTCGGAGAGGACGAGCACGCAGTCCTCCTCGATGCTGCTCGCGCAGTATTCCTTCGCGACGAGATTCATCCCGTCCTTGAGCGGCGTCACCAGCGCGATGTGCGCGGCGCGGTAATAGGCGAGGAGCTCGCTCTTCGACAGGCTGCTGTAGACGTACCACACCGGCACCCAGCCGCCGGGGCGCATGAACGTGCCGTTGATCTCGCCCACGAGCTGCTCGATCTGGCTCTTGAGATCGTGGTACTGCGGGATGTCCACGCGGCTCGGCACGACGACCTGAATGAGCGAGATGCGCTCGCGCAGCTCCGGATAGCGGTCGAGCGCGTTTTTGAACGCGAGCAGCCGCTGCGGGATCCCTTTCGTGTAATCCAGCCGGTCGATGCCGAGCACGAGCTTTCTCTGCGGCAGCCGCCGGTGGAGCTCGTCGGCGCGGCCGGCGACGTCGGCCGCCGCGGCCTGGCGCGCGAAGCTGCCGTAATCGATGCTGATCGGGAAATTGCCCACGCGCGTCGTATAGGAGCCCGCCGTGACGCTGATCACGTTGCCTTTGCCCTGCACCGCGACCTGCCCTTCCGACATGCGCAGGCACTGCACGAAGTTACGGCGGTCGCGCATGGTCTGAAAGCCGATGAGGTCGTAGCGCATGAGCGCGTGCAGGAGCGTCGAGCGCCACGGCAGCTTGAAGAAAATGTCAGGCGGCGGAAACGGGATGTGCAGGAAAAAGCCCATGCGCACCTTGCAGCCGAGCGCGCGCGCTTCGGCCGCGACGTTCATCAGGTGGTAGTCGTGCACCCACACGAAATCGGCCTTGCCGCACTCGTCGACCACGGCTTTCGCGAAGCGCCGGTTCACTTCCTTGTAGCTCGCCCAGTACTTGGGATCGAACACGCAAAGCGACGTGAAGTCGTGGAACAGCGGCCAGATGATCTCGTTGGAAAAGCCGTGGTAGAAGTTGTCGACGTCGGCCGCGTCGAGCTGCACGCCGCGCAGCTCGATGCCGAGCTGGTCGCCGGCGCGCTCGAGCGCATCATCCAGACCGCTGCCGTTTTCGCTCGTTCCGGGCCAGCCGATCCACGTGCCGCCGCGATCGCGCAGCACCGGCACGAGCGCGGTGACGAGCCCGCCCGAGCCGCCCTGCGTCTTCCACGTGCCGTCGGGCGCGCGCGCGAACACGTACGGCAGGCGGTTCGACACGACGATCAGCCGCTCCTTCGTACGTTTCATGCCGCCGCCCCTGCCCGCGGTTCTCGCGGTATCGAGTTCGCGCCTTGCCAGCTTCTGCTCCTGCTGTTGTGCCATGTTGCCCTACGTGCGCGGCACGCGCCAGTGTTCGAGGAATTGCACGAGCTCCTGCGGCGGCGTGATCCACACGTCAGCGGTCGTCTCGCGAAACTGCTCGCGCACGAGCACGCTCAAGCCCCGCAGCTTGATCGCGCGAAACGCGTCTTCGTCCGTCACGTCGTCACCCAGGTACGCCACTGCATGATCCTCCGGTGTCTGCGACAACACCGCCTTCACCGCGTACTGCTTGTTGCATCCCACCGCGCGCACTTCGAGGCCGCCGTCGAACGGAAGCAGCTCGAGCGAGCCCGCGTCCACCGCAGGCATCCACGCGGTGCGCGCCTGCTGCTCCGCCGCCAGCGCCGCTTCCGGCGCGAGTCCCCGCCAGTGCAGCGCGACGCTCGCGAGCTTGCGTTCGACCCGCGCGCCCGCGCTCTGCGTACTCTCGACCTCACGTGCGCACGTCGCGAGCGCTTCCTGCACGTTCGCCGCAGGACGCTCCACCACGCGGCTTGCGTCAGGCAGGAGCCGTTCCCAACCGTGCGAGCCCCAGATCTCGGGCCGCTCGGACAGCTTCAAGAGCGGCGGTACTTCGTCCGCAGGACGCCCGCTCACGACCACGACGCGCGTGCCGCCTGAGCGGACCACCTGCTCCAGCACCGGCAGCACCTCCGCGTACGGCACCGCACGTTCGGGACGCACGTGGAACGGCGCGAGCGTGCCGTCGTAATCGAGCATCAGCACGCGGCCCGGGGCCTTCGCGACGCGTTCCAAAAACCCGGCGAGATCGACTCTCGGCGTCAGTACCTGCAAGCGCGGCTCCGCATGACGGCGCGTTTAGCAGGTTTCGCACCAGCACCGCGTGCGCTGTGGCAGCGGCATGATTGCAGGCCATAGTTTCGGTAATTGTTACCGGTCACAACGGCAATCAGTCCCGGATTGTGCACTGCCGTGCACACGGACGAGGTCAGGGCACGAGGACGATGTGAACGCGATAGGGCCCGTGCGCGCCGAGCGTCACGGTCTGCTCGATGTCCGCCGTGCGAGAAGGCCCCGAGATGAAATTGACGGCGCGCGGCAGTTCCCCACGCTCCGCCCGGATCAAGGCCCACGCGTCCTCCATGGTGCGCACGATGCGGGCCGAATCGAGGACCGCGATATGCGTCTCGGGCAGCAGGCTCACCGTCGCAGGCGTCTCGAGACCGCTGAGCGTAACGAGCGTTCCGGTTTCGGCGATCGCGCAGAACGCACCGGTCACGCCCACGAGATCGTCGCCGCGCGCGCCGCGCGTGTCCATATGGATGCCGTTCGCGGCCCAGCCGAGCGTGGCGAGCTCGCTCCAGCACACGGCGCGCATCGGGAGCGCGTGCTCGCGCAGATACGCTGCAACGCGTGCCGGCACGTCCGCACGCGACGCGGCTGAATCGACGGTGGACGCGAGCGAAAGGGCGCGTTCGCGGAAGCGCGCGAGCGGCTCCCAGCTATCACGCGGCGCCGGACTGCGCGCGTGCGCGGCGATGTAGGCGTGAACCGCTACGGTTTCGTCCGGGTTGCGAACGGCGGACTTGTGCTGCCGCTCCCGGATGCGCGCCAGCATCCGTGCACGGGCATCACCCCCATCCCTACCTTCCCCCGTCGAGGGCGAAGGAGCTGGTCCCCTCCCCCTTGACGGGGGAGGGTCAGGGCGGGGCTGGCTCACGCTCAGCCCAGCGTCGGCATGTGGAAGCCTGTCGGCAACGCATTGGCGTCCGGCCAGCGCGTGGTCACGACTTTTGCGCGCGTGTAGAAGCGGACACCTTCCATGCCGTGCATGTGCGTGTCGCCGAAGAGCGACCCGCGCCAGCCGCCGAACGAAAAAAACGCAACCGGCACCGGGATCGGCACGTTGATGCCGACCATGCCGACCTCGATGTCGCGCTCGAATTTGCGCGCGGCGCCGCCGGAGCGCGTGAAGACAGCCGTGCCGTTCGCGTACGGATTCGCGTTGATGAGCTTTATCGCATCATCCAGTGTCTTCACCCGCACGACACCGAGGACCGGTCCGAAGATCTCGTCCTTGTAGATCGTCATGTCGGGCTGGACGTCATCGAACAGCGACGCGCCCAGGAAGAAGCCCTGCTCGGCTCCGGCTGCCTTGAAGTTGCGTCCGTCGAGCACGAGCTTCGCGCCTTCGGCAACGCCTTTGTCGACGTAGGCCGCGACTTTCGCGCGGTGCTCCGCCGTCACCAGCGGACCCATGTCCATGTCCTTGGCGATGCCGGGCCCGATCTTCAGCTTCGCCGCGCGCTCCGAAAGCTTCGCGACGAGGGCGTCGCCGACGTCACCGACCGCGACGATCGCGGAGATCGCCATGCAGCGTTCGCCCGCGGAGCCGTAGCCCGCGCCGATCAGCGCGTCCGCCGTGAAGTCGAGATCGGCGTCGGGCAGGACGACGGCGTGATTCTTCGCGCCGCCGAGCGCCTGCACGCGTTTGCCGTGCTTCGCGCACGTCTCATAGATGTACTTGGCTATGGGCGTCGAGCCGACGAACGAGACTGCGCGGATATCGGGATGCGCGAGGATCGCGTCGACCGCCTGCTTGTCGCCGTGCACGATGTTCAGCACGCCGTCGGGCAGCCCCGCTTCCTTGAAGAGCTCCGCGAGACGCATCGCGGTCGAAGGCACTTTCTCGGAAGGCTTCAGCACGAAGGTGTTGCCGCATGCGATCGCGACCGGGTACATCCACATCGGCACCATCGCCGGGAAATTGAACGGCGTGATGCCCGCGCACACGCCGAGCGGCTCGCGCAGCGAGTGCGTGTCGACGTCGGTGCCGACCTCCTCGCTCACTTCGCCTTTCATGAGGTGCGGGATGCCCATCGCGAACTCGACGACTTCCAGACCGCGCTGCACCGATCCCGCCGCATCCACGACCGTCTTGCCGTGCTCTTCGGTCACCAGTTGCGCCAGCTCGTCACGGTGCTTTTCGACCAATTCGCGGTAACGCATGAGGATGCGCGCGCGGCGCAGCGCGGGCGTTCTGCGCCACGCCGGAAACGCCGCTTTCGCCGCCTGCACGGCCGAGTCGATATCGGCATCGTTGCAGAACGGCACCTGGCGCACGACCATGCCGGTCGCGGGATTGGTCACGTTGCCGAAGCGTGTCGTCTGCGCGTCCTGATGGCGGCCGTTCACCCACATCGGCACGGTCTGCTTGATATCGGATGGCTTGTTCATGTCGGTTTCCTGTTTCGGTAAAGCTCGCGAAAGGTCTTGCCTTCCGGAGCGGGAAGATCGCGGCCGCCGGTCCAGCCGCCGGCGCCCGGCAGCCGCCGTATGCGTTGATCGGCACCACCCAGCCAACGCAAGGCGCGCGCCGCGATGCCGGTGAGCGCTGCGTAAAGCCCCGGCCGCGTTGCCGCGAACGCCCACAGCGCGAGACCTGCCCGCTCCGGCCACGGCCGCAAGCGCCGCTCGAACTGCTGCTCGCGAAGCTTGCGGAGCAGCTCCGGGAGTGGAATTTTAACCGGGCAGACGACGCCGCACTGATTGCACAGCGTCGCGGCGTGCGGCAGATCGAGCGCATTCTCGACGCCAACGAAAGTCGGCGTGAGCACCGAGCCCATCGGCCCCGGATAGACCCAGCCGTAAGCGTGGCCGCCGACATTCTGATAGACCGGGCAGTGATTCATGCACGCGCCGCAGCGTATGCAGCGCAGCATCGGCTGCAGATCGGTGCCGAGGAGCTT
>Ga0196978_1000697_pt1 | contig 16445 bp, 35 predicted proteins | sample S3v_2013CmetaG_FD_155491 | JGI IMG/M metagenome (GOLD analysis project Ga0196978, IMG submission 155491) | Soil microbial communities from Anza Borrego desert, Southern California, United States - S3+v_20-13C | ecosystem: Environmental > Terrestrial > Soil > Desert | place: USA: California... | reverse complement strand
TACACCAGTCAGGGTCGTTTCTTCAAGAAGGAACTCGGGTCAGGGTTTGCGGCCCCAAGCCATTTCTTTTATGACCGCAAGTAAAACGTTCTTGACAAAATCTTGAACCCCGCGGTCAGCCCCCTGTTTGGTCGTGTACGTTTCGCCGTGTGCAATATTTGTCACACCGTCCCCATCGATTAATCTCCAAAACCACTGCCCGTTATTGCTGGGTAGTATGTGAAAACTCGGTTTACCCGCGGCGACTTTCACTCCTGGACTCGTCGCACTTAACGCGACTGTTTGCATCCTTGAGGCGCCCACACGAGCGGCGGCCTGAGTCGGATAACCTTTGCTGGATGTGACGATCTCTCCGTTGGCCGCAGTTAGCCTCCAACCATACAGATTATCGTTACGTTGATAGACCTCTGGAGTCATGTAACCTCTTGTGAACGTTTACACCGCAAAGTAGGGTTATTCCTACTCCGTCGATTCACCTAAGAGGGGCTATCAGTGACCTATCAGTTTGCGCGAAGGGGTGTATGGCCTGAAGTCCTACCCTAAACAGGGCTGAAGACTTGGCGGCCAAGTACGCGAAAACCAAGCTAATTTTGGCAATTGTAAATCAAAAGTGCGCGTTGTGTCAAGGGACCGAAATTTAGTCGAAAGCCCCTTGACGACGACACATTTGTTTGTGTCATGAAGGGCGATTCGGTCTGTACTAGAATATCGGTAGAACGATACGTTTTTGAGTACAGACCGATCCGCGCGAGCATACGCCTGCCGCTTCGCGGCTTCAGCGCGCAAGCTCGATGCGATCTTCTAGAACTCAACTCACGTGCAAGAGTTCATAACACGAACTATCGCGCAGTCTCTGGCTTGCGGCTCATGCGTCGTGTGCGGATCGAAAGTTCATCGCTCAAACAGGCGCCCTCTGCCATGAGACGTCGAACATCATGAGCTGTGAGGTGCGGCGGGATCGTCTTGCACTCAGGTGTGCACTCCCAGCGGCGCTTGCCGTCTTCGATCACGTAGCCGCACTCGGGTACGGGCTTTGGCTTGATGACCTGAGCGCAGAGCTGTCTTAGTTCCATGAAGACTTCGTGTGGTGCATCGGCTTCACGAGCGTGAATGCGGTCGAGCGTGAACAACACACGCTGCGCGAACTCTTCTGCTGTCTGGGGCGTCTTCATCAGGACAACTCTTGTCGGTCTAGATCTTCGAGCATTACACGACACGCGTCGATGACAGTGCGGCCCATCTTGTGTCCTGCATTGTGCCCGGCTTCATCGACCAGGAACACGATCCATCTCGTGACCGGATCGACATCTTCGACGACCACATTGATTTGGTTGATTCCACCGAACCGAGGGTGGGAGATCATGCGCAGCACAGTGTGGGCATCTTGATCGAGTCGTTCTGGATCCAAAGACTTCATTTACCAACTCGCTGATCGAGTTGGTTGAGAAGGCTGAGGGCTCGGTTACAGGCGAGGCTCAACGTCTTACCGTGCACTAGTTCATCTTGCCAAAGAATGTTGATGATCCAACCCTCGGGCAGGACGCGGGAGAGGCCGCCGAACAGTCGGTGGGTCGTGACCTGCATGAGCAGCTGGGCATCGCGATCACGCTCGGCCTCACTGGCGTCGATGAGGGCAGCGTAGTCATCCCCATTGTAGGTTCGACGTGCGAATGCGGCCGGGTCAAGGACGACGTGTCCGGTTGTGCGTCCACGCAACTCAACCGTGTTGGGTTCCAACGTTTGGGTAAACAGGTAGTCGCCTGACTTACAGTCGTGATTGGGGCGGTCGCCATCCCAGCATTTGCACGTTCTCATGGCCGTTCGTGTACACCGGGCTTTAAGTTTAGGGCTGGTCGTAAATACACTTGAGATCAGGTGTGGGCCGGGCGTAGTTAGATCCATGAACTTCACAGCTCTGAAGGATCTGATCGAGGGCGCTGGTTACGAGACCCGTTCGTACGTGGGCCGCGGCATGCAATCGCCCTGTGTGGGCGTTGTGGTCAAGGGCGAGCTGGGCGAATTCGTGGCCTCCTACATGGAGGTCGCAGGGGATCTCATCGACGCGGACGGCTCCCTCGAAGAGTTCTCCGACGCCGCGGCGGCGCTCCGCTACATGAAGATGGACTCGATGGGACGAGACACCATCCTGTACTTCCCGCGCGTCAAGTGGGAAGGCCGCGACCTGAGAGGCTGGAACGACGACGAGGCCTAGCTGGGCGCTTCGTCAAGGCTCGCAAAGCCTGACCGTTCTGGCTTGAGCCGGGCTCTGCTCGGGGCGTAGTAATTCCATGGCAACCATGACCCTCACCCACTGGACCGACGGGCAGATTCGGGACTTCGTTCGCGAGGTCCGCAAGGAGTGGGGCGCTCTGTGGGACAACGTCGGACCTGCGGTTCGGCTCGCGCTCATCGAGCAGAAGGTGTTCAAGATCTACCTGATTCAGGCGGCCAAGATCGAGAAGGCCGCCGTCATCGAGCTGCGTGCGGCCATGATGGCCGCTGTTGGGATCGAGGACTGACCGACTTGAATTCAGGTCGGGAAGGGGCGTAGTCCTCCCCATGGACCCGCTACGCATCAATCCGATCCAGCCGCAGAACCAGGTGAAGACCGTCACCAAGTTGGAAGGCGGCGACCTGCGTGTACAGCTCACCTCGGGGCAGAGCTACACGATCAGCAAAGACGACGAGATGTTTCAGGTATTCGTCATCTGGACCATGCTCACCGAAAGCGTCCGTCATGCGTGAACTTCTCGTCACCAGCGTGGCTCTCGGCGTGTTCGCCGCCTTCGTGTTGCCCGCCATCATGATGCTCATGTAGAAGTACGACCTACCGCTGCGTGCAGCGCGGTAGGTTTACATGTGGGGCTGGCCCGCCGGGCTCCTGCGACCTGCACTCCGAACTAAGAACGGCGGGAACACTAATCCTTGAATTTTCCACTCGGACCGGTGTACTAGATACATGGCACACGGTTCATCGCAGCCTCAGAACAACGTCCCGACCGTACCGGCGGCAGAAGCTCTCCAGGAGCGTGTTGATCGTCGCATGAACCACCAGAAGGTGTTGCAGCAGATCGACCACTTCCTGGTCGATGTACGCCAGCATGACCGCACCCCGCTCTTGGTTCTCGGAGCGCTGGCGAGCCGCTCGCTCGACCACCAGACGGACGAGGAAGTTGTCCAGAAGTGGGTGGAGAACCGAGAGGTAGACAAGCGGTACTACATTCTGTACAGGCCGGCGGGCGAGCTGTCGGACGAGTCCCCCGAAGTGTTCGTATTCGGGGACTCGGAGATCCCTTGGGATTGAGATCCGGCTGTCGAGGAGCGTAGTAGGATCATGGAACGCCTAGACCCCACCCTGGTTACCGAAGTCGCCGAGTTCTTTAAGGGCAAGCGTCGCGAGCTGTTCCTCGCGAGCGTTGCGATCATCAACGACTCGCTCACTCTCGGTGCCTGGTCAATCTCGCGTGGCTCGATCAAAGCCGACATGGGGTTCAATCGGGGCTTGTCGAGCTCGAAGAAGGTTCACGACTCGCACACCTACTTCAAGTTCTACATGTGCCTCGTGTACGGACGCCCGTGCCCGGGGGACATTACCGACGAGATGCTCCACCAGGTGTGTCCGACCTTGCCAGCGGGGATCGTTCGGTCGTGGGTTGCTCTGTGCGGCCAGAAGGCCGACGCTGCCAAGCTCCTTGACTCGGCTCGCCCGCTGCCCGTCATCACGGCGATCGGCCTGTCGCCCAAGGTCACGATGACGCTCAAGGAGTGCAGCCTCGACATCGACCTGCCCACCATCAAGATGGCGAAGCTGGTCAAGGAAGAGGCCATGGTTCGCGCGCGTGACAAGAATCACGTCCCGCTGTTCAACGAGGACGGATCGCCCAAGATGTCGAAGATTGTGTGGTACCGCGTCGAGTGGACGCCCGGTATCAAGCACAACCAGTCGCGCTTCGTCTCGGGCTGCCAGGCGTGTGGCAAGCGGATCCCGAGCGGCCGGTACGTCCCGATCGAGGCCGAGTGCCGGAAGAACGGCCTCATTTCGATGTGGATCGGCTGCGACTGTGCCCGCAACATCTTCGGCATCAAGGACGTGGGGACCACGAAGACGGCGGAGGGTTGAACGTTCGAGGTGACGGCCGAGCCCAGGAGAAGCCGCTGAAATGCTCAGACCTCGGAATAATGTCAGGTTTCGAGATACGCGGCAGCGGCGTACGGGAGGGTGGAGGAAAGCTGGAATCCTAGGTTAGCCAGTGAGTACGGTAAGCACGGCGTCACCTCGAACGTTCAACTTGAATTCGGATCGGATCAAACTGTAGAAGCTGCATCAGCCTCTACCGGGAGATCACAATGAGCCTTTGGGAAAACCTCAAGACCGGCAACGTCGAGCGTATCATCGATCTGATCAAGAACTCGGGTGTGCCGTTTCAGGTTATCTCGTACGAGGGGGCATCCGGCCATCCTTACAAGGAAGTCAGGTTTGCGACCGACGTCTCGGAAGTCGAAGCGCTTCGTGCCGAGTGTAAGGTCGAGCGTGACCGGGTTCGCAAGTTCGGCGGTCGCGCGGCGGACGACATCCTGTGCCGCTATCAGGTCCGTGAGCACGGCCTGGGCGCCCGCTCCTACCACCTGTCCAGGAACATCTACGGCTACTGCGTGGGCGACCAGATGGCGTCCAACATCGCCGGTGGCCGGTTCTCGTGCACGCCGCGGGGCTACAGCCTGGAGCAGGCGATCGAGTGGGGCATCAACGTGGCCCGTCGCAAGAACGTGAGCTTCGAGGTCTCGCTCGACGAACTGCCGGCCGAGGTCCAGGCCGCTCTCAACATCCAGGCTTGAATTCAGAATCTGAACGGACGTAGTAAACCCATGTACCCCACGAATTTCGATTCACAGCTGCTCGGTATGTTGAACACGGTCGAGCAAGAGCTTGACTCCATCAAGTTTACCGAAAACCCCACCATCATCTTTCTGGCCGCCTTTCACGCGGCGCTGCTTAGGCTCGGCGTCGAGGAAGAAGTGGCCGACATCGTCACCGAGAACATGACGACGAAGATCCACGGCGTGGGCGACGGACAGGATCGCGAGCGCTTCGAGATGTTTGGCCATCGCTGGGCTCAGGTGTGCTTCAAGGCCCTGGGCCACCCGGACCTCAAGAGCGTCAGCCCCGTCCTGCGCCGCGCCGTCCTGAAGGGCATGAGCTTCACGTACAACGACTGACCGATTTGCTTGAATTCAGATCGCCGTCCGGTGTAATAATTACATGGACACGACGGCACTCGAAGCGCTGTACCGTAAGGTTGAAGAGGCGATCGACGCACAGGGGTTTTACTCGCGAATTCCGAGTATCATGGGAGACCCCATTTTCTCGATTTCCCGCCACGGCGTAACGGTGAGGATCGCGGTCAAGGCTCCGCGCAAGCGCAAGCCGAGCGAGATTTGGGCCGAGGGCGAGACGGTGGAAGCAGCCGTCGAGAAGTTCGTGCACACCCTGGAGTTCTGGAAGCAAGTGGACGAGAAGAGGTGAGGTAACCCATGGTGGATGACAAGCTCGTAAAGATCATGCAGGAGGCGCCAGCATTCCCGGCCGGCACTCCGGTCATGGAGAGCGCCTTCAAGGAAGTCTGGGCTCGTGGCGTGCTGCACGAGCGCAGCAAGGCCGAGATCGACAAGGAAAAGCTCGTGCTCGATATCGAGTATGAGCTGCACCTCCATGGCATCATGAGTGACGATTTCAGCGATGAGGCCAAGGCCCTCATCCGCCGTGTGCTCGAACGCTACACGATCACCGAAAAGGCTCCATGAGCGACCGGTTCCTACGCGGCGTCATCGTCGTCTGCCTGGCGTTTCTCGTCACGGTGGGCGCTGTCGGCGAGGGCCGGAGGAAGGCCAAGGCGGAGACGCAGCCGGCCTTCGATCGCCACCTGACCGAGCGCCTGGTGCGGGCTGAGGAGCGGCAGGCGAAGGCTCTGGAAGCGCTCGCGAACGAGTTGAGGGGGCGACGATGCCCGTGAGCGACGAGGCCACCTGCCCGGTCTGCACAGGCGAAGGCATCGAGCTGGGCTGGCTCGGCAACCGTCGCCACTTCCGTTGCCGCCATTGCGGCATGGAGTTCAGTCGCAAGATCGCGTGCCCGCACCCGGTCACGCAATGCCCAGAGTGCGATCCGGACGCGCCGGGGCTCGGCTACATGCAGGGACGGGGGGCCTCGTAGTACGTGAACTGCACCTGCGGAGAGCATCCTCTTTCGGCACACCCACGGTGCCCGCGTTGTAAGAGCAGTGAGACTCGTCCGCATCGACACCACGGGAAGAGCGATCAGTGGTGGTGCAAGAACTGTAATAATTGTTGGGGCATTTCGTTCGTCTGGCCGCCCATAGCTTGAGTTAACTACTTCGAGCGACGTAGTAGCTTAGTATCGCAGCTTGGTTTGTTATGGAGCTTAGTATGCGCTAACATATATTACATCTTACGTTATCCGCGAAGGTAGCCCCCGGGTGGTACTAGTCCCCCGGGGGCTAATGTTTGAGTCGATTTTTCTTGAGACACGGCCTGCCTGGGGCGTAGTAGATTCAACATAACAAACCGAGCCCCGGCAGGTACCGTGAGAAAGACACGAGAGACCGACCGGGGCTTGCGAATTTAAGTGAGAGGATCGGTTGAACCCCACACGGAGAAGTAAGTAACCCTCGAACTCGGTTGAAGAGCGAAACACGACGTGTCGGGCCATGGGGGTCAAACCCCCTCCCTTACATGAAGTGTCGAGAGGGGCACGGGGGCAGAGCCCGTCCGATTCTTTCTTGAATTCGACAGCCCATCAGGCGTAGTAGAACCATGGCAGCGTTCCTCAAAGAAGAAGAGATCGTTACGGGTTCCGTGTGGCGCCCGTGTGACGGCAGCTCTCGGCGCGTCCGGGTGGTGCGGGTCGAAGACGGCGACGTCTTCTATGCAGATGCTGACAAGCCCACCACAGTATGGGACAAGGACGTGTGGCACTTTCAGGTTCGGTACGAGCCCGACGAGTCGTGAACGTCCGCATCGCCAGGCATTTGGACCCCGTTCAGCCGTACCCGAAAAACGGTAATGTCGGGCAGCGTAAGCCGCGCTGCCTGTTCGAGGTCCTGGTCGATGGTCGCCCTGTGTCGGGCTACATGCTTCGCTTGCAGGCGGCCTTGGAGATCGCCCGAGAGTACGATCCCACGGTAACGAAGGCGTGTGTGTTTGATCCGCGGCCTATACCGAAACGAGTGTAAAAAGCCATGCCAAGCCCAAAGAAAGTACGCGGTCTCCTGAAGAAGATCCTCAAGTATGCTCGCGACGAGGCGTACCCACGGGTGCCGAATTGGCGCAAAGCCGATTACATGCACATCTCGTGGTCCATGGGCATGGAGGAGCCCGATCGCAAGCTCCTGCACGACACGCCCGAGGAAGAGCTCCAGGCCCTCTGGGCCAAGCTGGTAGACGCTTGAATTCGACAGTCCATCAGGCGTAGTAGGAACATGGCAAGCAAGTCCAAGCAGCGCTTGTGGTGTGTGGTGGCAGCGTTCCTCGATCAGGAGACTCGCACGCACGTCACCGGCAAGTCGAAGGCCGAGGCTCGCCGGGCAGTGGGTGGCCGCATCCTTCGGATCGAAGAGGTGACGGATCCCGACAAGCTCAAGGCATGGGGGCTGGCATGAAGTGGATTACTGACCGATATCCGACACAAGATGAGCTTCAAGTGAAGGACCACGATGGCAGTTATAGGGTCGGGTACTGGGAAGACGCCCACGAGCGCGTCAAGGCGTGGATGCCACTGCCGGCGCTGCCAGAAGGTGAGCTGCCCCGGTGAACAACCTGAACCTCTGGGGTACCAAGATCGCACTCGACCGCTACGACGCCGTCCTGGGTGAGTTTCAAGCCAAGGCCGGAGACACACCGGTCGAGGAGATCGACCGACTCTCGCTCGCGATCGATCAAGCGGCCCAAGACGTTCGCCGGGCCTTCGCTGACGACACGGCGGACCGCAACTCCCGAGAGAACGCCATGCTCGTGAACCCGGATGACCCGTGGCTCCGTACCCTGGTCGTTCGGTACGCTCGCGAGCTACCGACCCTCACGGGACTCAAGATCGATTTCGAGTTCTAAGAGGGGCCCGGGACGCCCGTACTCCTCTCCCCCCGGGAAGGCATACGAACAGGCGTCCCTGGACCCCGCGAGCGAGTCTAGACCAGCTTCGACTTGACTTCCATCAAAGTGAGGCCAAATCGGCCTCAGGGCTAGATTTATCCGACTCGACCGTATAGGTCGGGTTTCAGACGCCCTTGGCTTCGGCCAGCGCGGCCGAGAGCGGATCGACCTGCGTGTTGTTGGCCACGGGGGCGGCCGGCACCGGTGTCTCGCTCAGGATAACGTCCTTGGTCAGCTCCTCGGCCTCACGAGCCTTCTTGGCCTCACGAGCCTTCTGCCCGACCTCGCCCGCCGCCTTCTTCTTCGACCACTTGTCCTTGGGGGTGAAGAAGTGCGTCTTGGCCTTCGTGACAGAAATGACCATCTCTTCGCCCGTCCCAAGGTCATAGGGGCCCTTGCCGTGCTGCGTAAGAATGGTCGTCACAAGCGCAGACCGCTTCGCCTTGGTCGCCTCCAGAGTAGCGTCGAGCTTCTCAATGTCGGTCGTCAACTTATTGTACTCAGTGATCAAATTTTCCTTGGTCAAGGTGCAGCTCCTATGCCGGGGATACCGGGGGTACCAAGCGAGTTACACCGGGTGGGGGCACCACGTTGACTCAGGCAAATCAAATTATGGAGATTCTCCCACTTAATTTTCGTGATACGTAGGTGAAATCGCCATTTTCACGCTGTACTCTGTCAGCATCCTGGGGGTTTCCTACATCATGCCCAATCAACCCTATCGCCTCACCGCTCGATGCATCGACCCGAAGTGCATAGGCGTTCATTACGAGGGGCACTGCCTGTGCGCCTCTTGTTCTGACAAGACGCAAGGCGTCCTGGTCGCCCACGATGCCTGCCCAAACGAGGTCAAGAAGGCCCAGTTCGGACGTCGCGTGTCCGACTACGCCCGAGTCGGTTAGTCGTCCGCGGCCAATAGCATCAGGTCGAGCTCTGTGAGCTCCTCAACGGAGCCCCGTTCATCGGGGAACCCGGGCGGCGGGATCGTGTCTTGACGGCCTACGCTCGGATCCTCAGACAGCTCCGGCTCACAGTAGGACAAGAGCGAATCGACCTTACAGGAGAGACGCAAAAGCTGAAGACGATCCATACGCCCCACGCAATTGAGGACGATCTTGAATCTTTCTTCGTTCAGGAAAGAGGCCAGGACCTCCACCTGTGGCACAGGTTTACGTTCGCGGCGCTTCATGCGGGTACTACGTGCCATCAGTCCTCAGGTTCAAGTTGAAAATTGAATCAATTCTATAGCTTGGAATGGTCTACTGAGGCGTTCAGTCGCCCCCGCCACCGCACGAGCTGTCGCCCCCTGAAGAACTGTCCCCACCAGAGGAGGACGAATCTGAATCCCAGCTCCCAGACGCCCCTCCCCCGCCGAAGCCGCCACCCCCGCCCGAGTAGGACGACGATGTATCGGGCGTCGAGGGCGTGCCCAGATCCAACATGACAGGCGCCGCGTAGGGCACATCATCTGAAGAACTCGAAGCCTTCTTCTCAACGCTCTTCTTGAGCGGTGGCGGAGTCGCTCGCACGGGCGGTGGAACGAAGGGCTTGAGCTGACTCTTGTCGAGCCCGATCGCCCGTAGATGATCGTACCTCAAACTCGTCGGCCTCAAAGGCTCGGGCATGTACCGGGGAGCCTGACGACGCTTCTCCCTACGCCGGTAGTCCAGGTACACAGGCAAGAACATGAAGAAGAGGGCCAGGACGATCAACAGAGTAGGGATCAGGAAGTCCATGATCCTGACTACACCAAGGGACGCCCGATCTTTCTTACTAAGACCTGCTTGACAGTTTCGAATTAACTACAAATGCACGGGCGATAGTTCATGACATGAGGCGAGCCCGCACCCTGCACTCAACACTCGACTGCTGTAGTCGTGTTGTAGTGCCAGTGTAGTAGGTCGAAATCGGGAGAAATCGGGGAAACCGCTTGATTATGTTTCCGGCCCGTGCCCAGGGCCGGAATTGGCTCATCCATCTTGCGTATGGTCAGCGATCGGCAAAAGTTTGAAACGGTGTGGCAAAAGGTACCCACCCCCTTTTTATGAAAGATGGCGAGAGGGGGCGGGGGCCAAATTTTTCCTGGCCCGGCAATTTTTCGGCAAAGGGTGTATTGAAGAAAGAGAGCGATGACCCACCAGAGTTTGGAAGACGCGGCACGTTCAGCATTGATCAAGGTGCCAGGGATTGATGCTGTGTTCCTGTGCGGGACGGGCGAAGAGCGGCAGATCTTTGTCTTGGTCCAGGAGCATGAGAACGCTCGTTGGGCAGACCTGATTGAAATCGAGGACAAACTCTCGGACCAATTTGGTTACGTTGAAATCAAGGTTCGCGCTCATCAAGGACGCGGAGACACGGCCTACCGACATCTAGTGCGCATCCTTTAGGAAAAGATGACTTCCGAAGAACAATTGGCACTATGGGTCGCTGGCGACAGTCGGCATGGGGAAGAGTGTTGCCCTGATTTCTCGTGTTGCCAGTCTGAACTTGGCGCGGACGCCGCTACGCGTGAGCGCTTTGTTGTTGCTTGTCGAGATCAAGACGAGAACACGAAGATGGCCATGCTTGGCATGTTCCTTGGCGCCGCGTTCGCACTTGCGGGCAAGACCATTCACGTGGCTGGCCAGGACACGGGAAGCTCCTAATTTTTTCTGGCCCGGCAATTTTTGAAGAAAAAGTACATCTCATGTACTCTCCCGGTGTATTAGGGCATGATGGCTTCATCGAATGAAGACGACTTCTTCTCGGGTCTCGGTCAGGACCGGGCTAAACTCTCGAAGCTCTTTCACGATTGGGCCCGAGAAGAGCGCCAGGCCGGTAACCTGGAACATGCAGACGCGTACGAGAGGGCAGGCCGCGCCGTCGAACGCGGATATCACGTCACGGTCAAGAAACCCGAGCCGACTCAATACGAGCTGGATTTGGCCAAGGCCCGGCTCTACAACAACATCTCCGATTCGTGGGAAAATGTTGAAGAGCGTTCATGGGCTCTCGGCGCTCAACACGGTCGGCGTGATACAGCCGGCAAGGCGCTCGCCATTCTGCGTGGCCAGGACGGCCAGTACAGAGAGGCTCGCGACATCTGGGCCGACTTGACCGCCTTGTTTGAGGAACACGTCAAATGACGCAATGCGAACTAGATGTCGAAACGTTCAAAGCGAAGCACCCGCACGTTAGGGCTCACGACATCCCTGAGTGGTGGGCAGACGGCGTGGGGCACGGGCGCCGGGACTTGGCGAAACAGGTCATCCGGCTATTGGAAGATATGGATATGGAAGGGGAGGATAATTGGGACGCGCTAATCCCCCGCTTAGATGAGCTGTGCGATGCCGTCCTCCAAGACGCGGTGCCAGAGCCCAGCGCAGCCGAGCAGCCAAGGGCGGGTGAGCCGACCGCGTTCGATCAGCTGACGTGGATTGCGCTGCTCGACTTGCTGCGCGCCACCGAGGACACGTTCGGCGGCGTCGACATCCACGTCCGTGCCGAGGTTCGCAAGGCCATCGTCTCCGCCGCGTGCCGCAAGGCAGCTGCGCTCGATTCGGCGCACGCGACGACGTTCCACGCTGACACGCTGCGCAGCTTCAACGTCGAGGCCCCTCCCCCCGTGCGCGAGGACGCGGCCGAGCCGGTGCCTGTGTGCGACGAGTACCCAACGTGCACGCACTGCGACGTCGGCGTCTCCAACGGCACCCGCAGCGCAGCGCCCGCAGCCGAGCCCACCAGCCCCGTGCGCGAGGACGCGAGCGTTACCCCTGAGCAACGAGAGGAGAGGTCTCATGTCGGAAGAGGAGGAGATTCGCAACACGCGGCGTCGCATCGAGCTCCGGGAGGAGGCGGCGCGTCACGGCCTGGACCTGAACCGGAAGGAGGTCGACGGACTGCTGACGCTGAACAGGAGCGAGCGTCGGGCGTGGTACCGGGAGGAGCGCAAGCATCGGAGGCACTCCCGTTGGAAGCGGTCGTCGAGCCCGCTGCGGTGACGATTGTTCGCGACACGCGCGAGCGATGCGGTCGACCTATGCCGGGAGGCTACGCGTGTCACGAGCCGCGAGGCCACTCAGGTATGTGCATGGGGCTCACGCCCACCAGCCCCGTCCACGGGCGCGCAGCCGAGCCCGCAGCGCCCACGCCCGGCCTGCGTGCCGCGCAAGAACGCGTGGCGTCACTGGTGAGCGGCTTCGGTGCCGCAGCGCCCACGCCCGAGCCGGTGTGCACGGCGCCGGTACGCGAGGGCCCTTACGTGCTCAAGTGCGGCCGAGTATTGCCGTGCGCCGATCACGCTACCGCCGAGCCCCCGAGGGGCGTCCTCGCCACGCCTGGGCGGCCGGAGCTGTGCGGAGCCAGTGTCATCCTCGGCGCGTACACGTTCCGGTGCCTGCTCGCGCCAGACCACGGCACTGACCACGCGTTTGGCGATCGCCTCGCACACGAAGCTTTCGCCGCCGCCCAAGCGCGTATCGGAGAGCTGGAGGCGGAGCGGGACGCGCTCATCGCCGCGGACCGGCTGTCTGGCGATCAGGTTGTCGCCATGCTCACTACCGAACGCGCAGCCCGCAGCGCAGCCGAGCCGACGAGCGCTGTGCTGCGGTTCCTCGCTCACCCGTACGCGACGAGGATCGACACCGCGAGAGGCGAAGGGCCGACCGCGCACTGGTTGCAGCGAGTCAGCGTCGAGGCTGAGTTCGACGGCTCTGATTGCTGCGTCGAAGACCGGCACGTGCACGCGCACACCATCGAAGCCGCGTGCGAGATGGCTCTTGAGGAGATGGCGAAGCGACCGCCGGAAATCCCGGCGCCGTCCATGCACGCGCTCACCCCCGAGCCCGAGCCGGTGGTACAGTCAGAAGGTGAGTCATGAGCAGTCAACGCGAGAAGGATCTGAAGGCTGCCCGTCTGGCGTGGGGGCCCGGTCATCGATTCGAGTATGACGCGTTCGCAGATGGTGCCGCGTATGGTCGGCAAGACCCGCAGTACCGGGCCGCGTATGAAGCCGGACGACGCGACCAGGCGCGGCACGTTCTTGAAATGTGCCAGTCTACGACCTCGCGACTTAGGCCCGGGTGGCGACAGTTGCCCGAGCTGTACGCGGGCAAGCCGCAGTACAGTTGCCGGCTCGATGATGATGCGGGCGCTGCTGGAGTCGTGTTTTGGGACGACCGGAACGAACCTAACTCGTGGGTCGTGATGGGCGAAGAGGGCGAGCAGATCTATTTGGAACTCGATGACGCCATGCGGCGGGGCGAGCTCATCGCATACTTGCACGAGCAAGCCCGACTGGACGAAAACTCCACGTTCACGAAACCGCGTGAAGTCGATGTCGTGCTCGGGTTTTGCCGCGACAAGACGGCACACGCCGATCTTCACCCCACTATTCTGAAGAGACGTGGCGGCGACGCATGACCGCTTGTCCGTATTGCGCCGGGACCGAACGTGCCGGATCTAAACACCACCCGGCCGGCGACGGTTGGTGTTACATCACGTACGGCGATGCCCAGCCCCCGATCGAGATCAGACCCCGGCTCCGACCCGGGTTCCGTGAACTGCTAGGACGACCCTACAGCGGACGACCTCGATACAGTTGCCGGCGAGATGACCAATATCCGCAGCCCGGCACCGTGTATTACGGTCACCAAGGCTGGCGAGCGTTTATGGATGGAGACCCGGACGACCATTACCATGGTGACGATCTCGACGCCGCTCTCGCTCGTGCATGGGAGCGGTGTCCGGTCGAAGAACGGGTCGAGCTACCGACCTGTTTCCCATGTCAGCATTGCGGATTCGGGGGCGAGTACGACTATGGGCCCCGGTGTCCTGCGTGTGCCATTCTTCCAGCTCACGAACCCGTGACTGCCCACTGCACCAAATGCGGATCAGGAGAAGCGACCCTCGTGGATCAAGTTTGCGATGATGAACAAGTATGCGCGAGCCGTGTCCCGCAGACGCAGCCGCTCTCTCCTGACCTCCACGAGATTGCGACGATCGGCAGCGTTCACGAGTTGGTCGATGGCAGTCGGTCTACCGTCGTACACGTGCGTGATGAGCTGGACGAAAGTGCCGTCACGGTAACGAGCCCGGATGGCCGCGCGTACACGATGCCGCTTCGCTGGTGGCGAGAATTGCGGCAGGCCGGTCAAGAGCGGCCCGAATCCGAGGACTTGACCGCGCTACGGATCGAGCGGGATAAATACATGGCTGCGAATGACCGGGCTGAAGAACTCGTAACCAGCATGAAGGTCGAGCGCGACCAGTGGAAAGAGCGCTGGCAGGAAACGTTCGACAAATTGCGGGCCGAGAAGGACGGGACCGAGCCAGCGAGTACGCCTGCCCCAGTAGCAAGTGAGGCCGCCGAACCAGCGGGACCGTGGCCCAGCCTTTCACAAGACGAAGAAACGGCTCTCACGTTATTCCAGCGTTCCGGCACGCAACCGTCCGACATTGTAGCGGCTATTCAGAAAGTTCGGGAAGAAGAACGTGCGCGAGCCGGGGCCGGTATGCGACAGCTACAGCACCAGCTCGAAGCCGTTCAGAAGGAACTATACCGGATCCGCCAGTGCTTCCGCGAAACTCGCGACCAGTACATGACCGAGAAAGAGGCTCGCGAAAAAGCAGAAGCGCGGGTGGAGGGTTTGATCGAAGAGGTCAATGTCACGCAGCGCATGCTCGATCGCGAAAACGCGGATCTTGAGAAGGCGGAAGCGCGGATCTCCGAATTGAAGGTTGATCTCGCGATCTGGAAAGACGGCCGAAACTATTGGAAAGAACGGTGCGATGCCAATCTTCGAGTGTATGAAGCTCGCCTGGCCCAGTTAGAAGCTGCTGTTCCGCGACAGCCCCGCGTGTGTATGGATCCCCATTGTATGGACGACAGTGACCATCCGGAGCATTCATGACGACACGCCAACAATGCATCAATCACGGTGCCGCGTTCAACGAGCAGTGCCCGGGTTGTCAATGGTCAGACGGTTACAACACGGCCGTCATCACGCGACGCGATTGGCAAGTCATCTCTTTTCTACGCCAGGCTGCGGACGCGAGCCGAGCCAAAGGGAAAACCGAGAGAGCTCTAGCCTTTGATGACGCCGCGACCGCGATTGCGGCTGGCGAGCATGACAACATCGAAGTTCCGTGGCCCAGTCTTTCACAAGATGAAGAGCCCGACCTGTTCTGCTCGACAGGTTGTGATCAGTCTTGTGGTCATATCGGCCCGTGTGATTGGGATATGGCCACGGAATCATGAACCTAGTCTGGTCCATGTCACTCGCGGCCGATGCTGCCCTGTTATTTGGCGCCTACGCGGTCGTCGTTCACACGCAGATTAAAACGATTCGCATGCAATTGGCCCAATCGCTGCTCGGACTTGGACTAGTCCTGAACATGCTCGGTCTATTGCTCGACATGATGAGAAGTCATAACCCGATGTTGAATATGGCGGAAGTTACCCTTTTTGTTGTCGCCATCAGCCTGTGTAAGGAGCCAGCATGAGTTACTGCCCGCGATGTCTCGGCACCATGTTGACGGCCGGCTGCGCTCGCGGCTGCCTGCCCGTCATGCAGTGCTCTCTTTGCCTGAAGGACATGACCCGCCCCGAGCACGGCCAGGAATGCCGGAGCGGGATTGTCGTCACGTTCCCGATCGTCACGTTCCCGATCGTCACGTTCCCGATCGTCACGTTTACGATGCCAGAAGTCGTTGAAGTCAAGCCCTGACGAATTGTCTTGCGCGAACGGCGCTACCCGTTCATGGTTAGAGCTCATTGGGTCGAGTGATGACGACCCCTTCGGCCCGAACAGCGCGAGTTGTTCGGGCCGTAGCATTTAAGCTTCCGTTCTACCGGCTCCGGTGTAATGGGCGTCATGATCGATCATGACGACGGCGACTTCGCCTTCCTGGCGTCGATGGGTTTCGGGGGCTGGTTTGCCCTCGTACTGGTCATTCTCGCCATCACGTTCTGGATCATCGCCGACCAGAACGAAGCCGAGTGCAAGGCGTACGAGTGTCTGGACGGCGGCTACCCGCGTCTCATCGACGGCGAGTGCCTGTGCGTTGGCGAGCCCGTCAAGTAGGAGAGTTCGACATGTTCAAGCCCAAATGGATCATGCGCAGCCTCCTTCTGGTCCCGCTCCTGCTCGTAATCATGTTCCTTCTTAGACAATTTCCCGTTGCCTTGACCATGCTGGGCGTTTGGCAACTGGCGACGTGGGCGGGCCGGCTGCGAGATGGACTTGAGGGCCGCCTGCTTGGCCCGGACGGCCAGTGGAAGAGGGAGTAAACGATGTCTG
>Ga0196978_1000695_pt1 | contig 16536 bp, 13 predicted proteins | sample S3v_2013CmetaG_FD_155491 | JGI IMG/M metagenome (GOLD analysis project Ga0196978, IMG submission 155491) | Soil microbial communities from Anza Borrego desert, Southern California, United States - S3+v_20-13C | ecosystem: Environmental > Terrestrial > Soil > Desert | place: USA: California... | reverse complement strand
ATCTTGCTCATCAGGGGCGTGACGCGGTCGGCCTCCTCCGAGGTGACGGCCGCGATGGCGTCGCCGTCGATCTGGCGGAAGTTCTTGCGGTACTCGCCGGGGCCGAGTTGTGTCCTGCGGACGAAGCGTGGTGACGATAATGCTTGCAGTGTCATCTGGCCGACTCCCACAAAATCTCTCGACACTGGCGGGCAGGTTGTCTATAATTCGTGTCCTAGACACACTTCCGCCGGCTCGCCGAGAGCGAGTTTTCGGTTGACCCGTGGCACCCGGTCGCCAAACTCACGTGCCACGGGTCAAAGTGTTTTGAGGGCTCTTACCTCTCGCCCTCTCTTCCTCAGCGTCAGATACCTACAGCACTTTTCGCCGCTTGAGAAGCCTGAAATTTTTTTTTCAGGGCGAAAAATTCTCTTCACCGTGAAAGGAATTTTTCAGGATGAACAGAATTTTTCAGGATGAAAAATTTTCTTCATGGTGAAACTCGCCGTTCAGGGTGAAGAGTTTTTTTCACCCTGAAAAAATTCAGATGAACCGGACGCTCCGAATCTCTTGTCCTACCGAAGTGAGGTATCAAGACGACCGGTATAAGTGATCTTCGCTTGAGGCCCCGGGAGAGAAGAATCTACTCGGGGAAGTATGAATTCACTCAATAATCCTGCCTTTTCTGCGGGCTTATGCTAAAGACTATCTTGGTTAAAAAGGCTCGCTTTATGCTGACTTGCCTAAGACATCCGTCCTGAACAGTTCTTGGTTTTGGGGTGAAATAATTTGGGGTGAAATAATTTTTTCAGGGTGAAATAATTTTTTCAGGGTGAAAAGAATATTTCAGGGTTCCGGCGCACGCGCGTTGCTCCGCGAGTGAAACATAACTAAATATATTTGTTGACATTGTGAGGCGATGTGCTCTAAGTAGGTGTCACCACTTCTATACGATTTTACTCAGAAGTCGGAGCTCTTATGCCAAAGTCCAAGACGGTTTCTACATCCGAAGCGATCAAGTTGGTGGGGGTGAGCCGCGCCACCTTCTGGCGGCTGCTCAAGCGCTACCAGATCACGACCTTCGAGGACGTGCTGGACCGGCGCGTGAAACTGATCAGGCGCGAGGACGTGGACAAGCTCCTCGCCTTAGCGCGCCGGGTGCGCGACGGCGAAGTCCCTTCCACCCAAGAGGCTTTGGAGGTGCGCGCCTCTTAACCACCCGGCCGGGCCGGGTTCTTCAGTAGGCGGGAGATTCTATGAAGACGATCGCCGTCGCTAACCAGAAAGGTGGCGTTGGCAAGACGACCACGGCCGTCAATCTGGCAGCGGCGCTCGTGCACAGCGGGCGTAAGTGCCTGCTGCTCGACCTAGACGCACAGGCCACCGCCTCCCGCTACCTGCTCGGCTCCTACGGCGAGGACGGGCACGTCATGTACGACGTGCTGATGAAGCGCGTTAGACTGCGGGACTGTATTAAGGAAACCGCCTTCGGCCTTTCGGTGGTGCCCAGCAACCTCGGGCTCGCCTCGCTCGACGTCGATCTCCTCAGCGAGTTCAACCGCGAGCACCGCCTAGAGATGGCGCTCCAAGAGCTGGGCGAGAGCGCCTTCGATTACGTGATCGTCGACTGCCCGCCGAACCTCGGCTTCGTCACGATCAACGCGTTCGCGGCGGCCCAAGTGGTCCTGATACCGATAGAGTGTAAGCCCGAGGCATGGGAGGCCGTGCCGAGGCTCATGCAGACGCTGCGCAAGATCGTCAAAGAGTTTCAGCGCCCCTTACGCATCTACGCGCTCCCCACGTTCTTGGAGCGCACGAACTTGGCGAAGGACATTTACGACGAGATCAAGGAGCATTTCGAATCTTTCGCGCTGAGCCCGGTCCACAAGAACGTGAAGCTGGCCGAGGCTTTCGCCGCCCGCCAGCCGATCATCCAGTACGACCCGGCGGCGTCGGGCGCGATGGACTACCTGAGGGTGGCCAAGGAGCTGTTGAATGGCGAAGAGACGCAGGTACGGAGACGCGTGGAAGGACGTTCAGATAGACGCTGAACAGAACGACGCCGTCTTCGACCGTTTTTTCAAAAGAACCCAGCACGAGCCCGTCCCTCCGGCCGCCGCCGGCGACGAATTAGCGCCGCCGCCCGCGGGGGAGGGGGCCACTCTTCCCGCCCGGAAAAATAAGGTGTCTCCTGCGCCCGCGGCGCCGCCCCGCAAGCGCCCGCAACCCAAGGCCACCGTCAGCCCGATCACGCCCGCGCTCCCGAATGTCTCATCCGGCACTGACACTTACGCGCGCGTCGACCTCATCAAGCGGCAGTACCGGCTCAGCAAGGGCGAGGCGGCCGTCCTGAGATGCCTGTTGGAGAAGGCGGCCGAAAACGGCGTGTCCGAGTGCTACGCCAAGGTGCCGCAACTCGCGGAGACGTGCGAGATGACCCACCGCGGCTGCCAGTTCGCGTTGAGGAACCTTGAATCCCGCGGCTTCATCGTCCGCCTCAAAGACTACGACCCGGCAGACCGCTTAGGCATTCAGTTCCGGCTCACCCTTCCTCCCGCATAAATCAGCCAATCCCGACAATTTTCTTCGGTAATCGACTTCATATGCCGAAAATTTCACCCTGAAATATTTCGTTCAGGGTGAAAAAATTATTTCAGGGTGAAGGAAATATTTCAGGGTGAAATTTCCAAGGCGTCCACTAAACGTTCATTTTCGAGACCTGTTTCTTCCGCCGCTTGAGCTCGATGGAGTAAATCGCGTTCGACAGCTGATCGGCCGCCGCCATGAGTTGATCGAGCGATTCATCGTCCACGTCTTCGGGCTGGATCTGCCTCATGGCGTAAAAAAGGCGCTTCATCTCTTCGTAAAAGAGGTGGCGTTTGTCTGAGGGGTCGATCTCGAGCAGCTCGTCGACCTTCTGTACGACGTTCGCCATCTGCTCGGTCGAGACGGAAACCACCTCGCCGAGGATCTCCTTCACGCGCGCGCGCAGAGAGTTCTGTGAGCCGTGGGAGAGGAGGTGTGCCCGCAGCACCTCGGCCCGCGCGGACTTGGCACGGGCGGGCGGGCAGTCCAGCCGTTCCGGCGTCAGTCTGGCGAGCTGTGACGCCTCGTGGAGGTTGATTTCTCCTTCGTTGAGCGCGTCGGTCACGTCTTGAGGGAACCGGAGGAGGGGGAGGTACTGCCCGATGAAGCTATTTACGGAGACGCGGCCCAGTGTTTCACGCTCTAGGATGGCGCGGAGCAGGGAAGCGGCTTCCGTGAGCTTTTCTCGCGACCAGCGGGAGGGCCGGCCCCGCTTAGTGTCGGTGGCGGGGCGGCGCTCGACGTGCCTGACCGCAAAGAGAAATCGCGCTAACTGGTTCTCGGATGCGGGGATCGTGTCCGGCATCCGCTCGCGCAAAAGACGGCAGACGGCGCGGACGGATGCGGGTGAAGCGAGCGGGTCGGGTTCGCTGTAGATCTTCAGAATTTTTACTAAATGAGCGGACCAAATGAGGGTAGTGAGCAGGTAAGGAAGTGGCTTTGTTTTCAGTCAGATAACACCTACGCATTGTTTCCGACAAGTTCTCAGACTTTTGACTAAACAGGTAGGCTTTGACAGCAGGATTCGCAGGGATTTACTAAACAGGAATCTTCAACATTTGCCCTCCTCATCCGCGAAGTTCTTTAGGATCCGCACTTAAATTAACCCTTCTGTAGAAATCGAATAATTGGCATGTGGCTCACAAAATGAGCCATGTTATTTGCGCTTCTAAAGTAAAAAGACTTCGCCGGTTTCATCACCCTTTATAGTCCCGACATGCTTTTGGAGATAAGGCGTAAAGCAAAGCTGCGAGCGACGTTTCACGATGTTTCACAAGCTCTAAGTGGAAGAAAAAGAAGACTTGCTCTCATAGAAATCGAAGACTCGGCTGTCTTTCATATGTATTTAAGGTAATTACCCTTTCCTTAATAAATTCCTTGACGAAAGAGCAACGACAGACGCATATTTCCTGTCAGTTTGTGCAGAAAGATTCGTCTGGAGGCTTTCTCTTACTCGATGCCTGAAGGAAACGGCTCTCTAACTCCAGAGTTGCAGCAGCCCACTTCGGTCGCTTTGTCCCGCGGCTTCGACTCTCGGGTGGCCGCCACCTTCTGCGAGCACTCGGTTTCTGAGGAGACGCGCAGGACTTATAGGAGAGTCGTCAAGGAGTTCTTCACCTTCCACAGGCAGAAGGAGCCAGCGGAAATCACTTCCGCGGATGTGCAGAGCTGGCGCGACCATCTGATCAGGCAGAAGCGAAGCGCCTCGACCGTTTCCTTAAAGCTTTCGGTAGTCCGCTCGCTCTTCGAATACCTGCTGGCGGGCGGGTACGTCCGCTCTAACCCCGCGTTGACGAAACTGGTGCCTCCGCCCGCAGTGCCGGAGGATTTGCGGGGGAGGGCGCTGTCGCCGAAGGAGGTGCGCTACTTATTATCAGGCCCCGACCGCGAGAAGCCGGAGGGGGCGCGGGATTACGCCCTGCTGCTGCTCATGCTCCGAACATCGCTCAGGGTGTCAGAGGCGTGCCGGCTGCGCCTCTCGCAAATACGCTGGAGCCACGGGCGTTGGACGGTCAGGCTGAAGGTGAAGGGTGGGCGCGAGAGGACTCAGCCGATCCCGGCGGATGTGAAGCAGGCGATAGACGATTACCTGCGCAAGGACAGAAAGAGGAGGGAGGTGCAGCACTCGGACGGGGCGGAGCAGTACGTCTTCCAGCCGCACACGAATTACAGGACACTTGAGTTCAACAAGCCCATCTCCTCGACGATGGCTTGGCACATCGTGAGAAGGTGGGCGGAGTTCACAGGCGTGGGGAAGCTCTCGCCGCATGATTTGAGGAGGACGGCCATCACCCGTGCCTTGGATCAAGGGCTCAGCTATCGACAAGTGCAAATGATGACGGGGCACCGTGACCCAAAGACAGTGATGAGGTACGACCACGGGCGGGAGAACCTGGAATTGAACGCTGCCAACTTCCTCAAGTACGACGAAGAGTGACCATTAAGCAGTGGCGTCTTCATAGGAAACATAATTTTGCTACGAAGGCTGGTGCTGACATGCGGGAAATGATAGCCGTCAATAATTTACTCACCGCCATGAGTACGCAGGTACTTAAGCGCGAAGCGTTAATGTTTGACCGTATTGCCGTACCGCAATTAAGTCTGCTCTTACCTGCTTTCAAAGTTCTAATGGGAACCGCCCCTCAAGAGATGCTTGATTATGAATGGCTACTTGGGCAAGGAGTTCTTTTTGAAGCGGCTCACGATAAAACAGCCACCATACAATCTGAGGAATATCAATATGTTGACAGAGCAGCTAAGGCGCATATGGAAAATGTAGAAGGAATGTATAAAGAACATGGGTTAGGAGAATTTACTGAAATCCGTAAGGAAGAACTGGTCGAGTCAATGATTAAACTGAAGGATGCCTTAAGCGATAAGGTTACTAACTTGGCAAGGTTGGCTACGTCAGAAGATTTCCAAAAGAATTTGGCTTCAGCTTTTGACTATCATGCGAGGGGTATGAGCATCGAGTTGCGAGAGCTAAAAGGATTGGATACCTACCCCATCCTCTTACTTCCACCCCCCGAGAGGCTAGACAAACCGAGCAGCGAAACCGACATCATTACTATCACTCTTAATGCCTTACCTACTCCCGATGAAAATACTCCGTGGGAACAGATATTTGAGTTTCGTAATGACCCTGACTCCCGCGATAAGTTCATTGATTTGAAAGACTGGATGAGGGGGATTGCGAAAGCACAGCTATCGCCAAAAGAAGCAGAGGATAAACTTGAATATCTCTTAAGCCGTTACAGAAGGCATATTGAGTTACACAAGATGAAAGTGAAAACCGGCGCGGTGGAAACTATTCTCGTCACGACCGGAGAGATGTTTGAACACTTAGCACATTTAGAGTTCGGGAAATTAATGAAAGCCCCCCTCTGGTAATGTCTTTCCCCGCGTTTCTTTGCTCTCACGTCAACTTACTATGGATTGGACGCTTTGGATTTATGTTATTACCGCTTTGGCGAGTGCCTTAGCCGCGGTCTTGGCTTGGGCGGCAAAATTATGGTGGGCTAAAGAATACAGCGCCGCAAAAGACGAAACCCTCAAGGCTAAAGAGGCCCAAATAGCTAGCCTGAAGGCCGCGCTTGAGAGCTTTCAGGCGCTTTTCGGCGAAACCGCTAAAGCGAAAGACGCGCAGATAGAGGCCCTGAAGAATGAAATTCAGAACCTCAGAGAGTTAACGCCTATGAAACTCAGGGAGTATTTTCTGAGCGTAAAAGAACAACTTGAGGAGTACAACGACATACTTCAAGGGGAACTCAAAAACGCCCAAGAAGAAATCGAGAAAAAGGATTCAGAAATCCGTCACCTACTAGAGTCCAACCAAGGGGTGCTTCCGGGCGGGCCTGAACAGGTAGATGACATCCGAGCAGCCAAAGTGGAAGCATGGTGGCGCAGCCTCACGGCAACTAAAGAGCAGCTACAGACAAAAGCCGACTCGTTAAAACAGAAATTGCAAAAAGAAGAGGAGGTGCGGCAGAGCATGGAGAAATTTTTATCTGCGTTAAGGACTTGAGGGGACCAAATAACTACGGCACGCGCCGCCCCGTAACACCTTACTGCCCGCCCAACTTGCACAAGCGACGACGCGCTCCTCTATATCCCGTCCGTAACAACCTCCGCGCCCGGACATGTTAACCGCAGCCCGATTAGAGCACTTTAATGAATCAACGTAAGGGATGATTAGCGGCGTTTAGTAAAAGATGTGAAGACGTTTAGTAAAACATCTGAAGATTTACATTCGCGGCGCCTGCGGCGAGTAGCACGCATGTGGCTTAGGTCACCTCTCTTGGAGGGGTTGTTTCACGACTGGGGGATGATATACCAATATTGCCAATTAGAAGGATAAATATTAGCCTCACAAAGATTACGCTTACAGGAAGAGGCCATTTCTGTAAACACATCAGGAAGCTGTGTTATATTCCGGATTCAGTCGGTAGGACCATTTAAGAGAGAGTTTGAAGGCCGTGGCATCCGCAGACGTAGAAAGAATTATTGAAGAAGTGAGGCGACTCCCGCCGGACGAGTAGGTGACCGTCTCGACGGCCAACGGCACATTCCGGGTCTACGGGCACCGGCTGGCGATGACGGCCCCCGGCTTTCAGTTCGAAGTAATGGTCTATTTTGCGGCCGACGAAAACATCAGGAGAGATGTTCTCGGGAGACAGGGCTTCATCGGGCAAACTGCGTTTGCGCATCATAGAGCACGACGGCGAACTTTATGTCAGCAAGTATGACGACGAGTGAGGCGCTGGCGGCGGGTCAGGCGGCTCTGGCCGTCCCCGACGGACACGAGGTGGCTTTGCGCGCCGCGGTCGAGGTCTGGGCGTCGAGTTCGACCGGCACCACCACGCGGCGGCGGGACGAGTTAATCCTGAAGAAGCGCAAGGTCGTCCAGAACTTTTTCGTCGAAGTTGGTCGTGCGCCGGGCGAAGTGACGCCGGCCGACGTTCAGGGTTGGTGTGACCGGATGCGGCATGACGGGCGCAGCCCTTCTACCGTCTACGCCCGCGTCTCGTTCCTCTCTTCCTTCTACACGTGGGCGCAGCGCGAGCTAGGAGTGAGTGCCAACCCGGCCCTGCTCGCGCGCCCGAAGGCGCCGAAGCCCTACCAGACCGACGCGACGAAGTCTTGGACGGACGCTGAACTGCACCGCATCACTTCCGTCATCGCCGCCGGCGCCGCGCGGGGCAGCCTCGTGGCTAAGAGGGACTTGGCGCTGTTGCTGATTTACACGAGCACGGGCCTGCGCCGCGAAGAGGTCATCGGCTTACGCGGTAACGATATACAGGTGACGGAAGACGGCCTTATCATCGGCGGCCGGGTTAAGGGCGGGCGTTACCGGGCGAGGGAAGTCCGCGACCCGGAGACGAAGGCCGCGCTCGTCGGCTACCTGACGGCGGCGAATCGGCTGCACGTGCTGAAGGCTGACGCGCCCGTTTGGACGAGGCACGACCACCCTAAGCTGGCGGGAGAGCCGCTCACCTCACACGCCTTCGCGCGCAACCTGAAGCTCTACGCCCGGGAGGCCGGACTCACACACGTGCACCTGCACCAGACGCGGCATACCTTCGGGCGCATCGTGGCGGAAGAGACCGGCTCGATGGCGGCGACGCAGGACGCGCTCGACCACGCTAATCTCAGCACAACCACCGTGTACGTGCAGCGCATCGCCGTCAAGCGCGACCTGCACAGCGCTGCGATAGCGCGACGCCGGAAAGGCGAAAACACCACATAAAAAGAAATGATTCATCTCAGATCGATAAGTATAGACCCGAAGGTGAAGCGGCTCCGCTCGTTCCCTTTTAACATCAGCCTATTTCAGAATCTGCAACAGCTGGAGTTCAGGTCTCCGATCACATTCTTCGTCGGCGAGAACGGGACGGGCAAATCCACGCTGCTTGAGGCGCTCGCCGCCGGCGCGGGGCTGGACGCCATTGGCGGGGCCGAATTGCATCAGGACGCAACGCTCGCTCACTCCCGCCGTCTGGCCGCACACATCAAGATGGTCTGGCAGATAAAGACTCGGCGCGGGTTCTTCTTCAGGGCGGAAGATTTTTTCAATTTTGCGAAGAGAATCAATCAGATGTCGAAAGAGTTGGAGGAGATGGCCGACGAGTACGACAAGACGTTGAGCGGTTACGGCCGGTTGCTGGCGAGGGGCGCGGTAAAGGGGCAGCGCTCCGCTCTGGCGCAGCAGTATGGGGAGGACGCCGACGCGCGCTCGCACGGCGAGAGCTTCCTGAACATCTTCCAAGCTCGCTTCGTTCCGGGCGGCTTATACCTGCTGGACGAGCCGGAAGCGCCGCTCTCCCCCCAACGCCAGTTGGCGCTCCTCTACCTGCTGAAGGACATGATCGATCAGGACGCGCAGTTCATTATCGCGACGCACTCGCCCATCTTAATGGCGTTTCCCGGCGCGTCGATTTTAGACTTCAACAACTGCCCGGTCGCAGAGGTGGCCTATGACGAGTTGGAACACGTCACGCTGACCAGAGACATACTCAATAACCCTCAGGCTTTCCTGCGTCACCTCTACCGGGAATAGTCGCGGCCCTACTGTTCGAGATGAATCCGAATAACGGACGTTCTATGTAATCTCAGGTCTATTCGACGCGCAGGCCTGAGATTTTGCTGTGCCTGCCACGCGGTGTACGCTATCAGCGGTAGTTAGCCAACGGAACCCGGTCGCGGGTCGGCGTAATCTATTTTCGTAGGGGGAGCCCGCAAGTTACCCTGTCGAGACGGGAGGGAGGGGTGGTGGGTCAGAAGCCTGAGCTTGCCGACAAAAAAACGGGCCAGCAGGTTGAAACAACCTGGCTGGCCGGAGCGGGCCGCAGCGAGCGTGCGCGGTGGCGCTTGTTCTGTCTACCTTACGCGGGTGGGGCGGCGAGCATCTACCGGGTATGGCGGCAAGCCTTACCTGAAGATATTGATGTTTGCGCCGTCGAGCTGCCCGGCCGGGGCACGCGGATGAAAGAACGACCCTACACGAGCATGAGTCTGCTGGTGGACGCTTTGAGCCGTGCGCTCCTGCCGTTTCTGGATCGCCCTTTCGCGTTCTTCGGGCACAGCATGGGGGCCGTGCTGGCTTTCGAGGTGTCGAGGCACTTGAGACGCCTCTACCGGCTCGCGCCCATGCACCTGTTTCTGTCCGGCCACGTCGCGCCCCACTTCCCCGTGAAATGCCGGGTGCTCGGCTCGTCGGACGAGGAGCTGCTGGAGACTCTGAAAAAACTTAGCGGCACGCCGGCCGAGGTTCTTCAGAATCCCGAGTTGATGGAACTGTTAATGCCGGTCATATCGGCCGACTTCACACTCTGCGACACCTACTGCTACCTCCAAGACGCCCCGCTGGAATGCCCGGTGTCCGTCTTCGGCGGGACGGAGGACGAGGAGGTGGAGCAGCACGCGCTTGAGGCGTGGCGCGGCCACACGACGGGGCCGTTCGTGCTGCGGATGCTGCCCGGCGGCCACTTCTTCCTGCACAGCCAGAGCAGGCAAATCCTCGAAGGGCTGCTCAAGGACAACTCCAGATTTATGAGCTGGCGGCGCTGACGCGCGGCCTCCCGAACGCGGCGCTAGGCCGCGGGCGCAAAAAGCCGCGCTACGCCTTTCGGCCTTCAGCGGGGGGCAGAATAATCTCTTTCCGGCAGTAGAGGTGTTCGGCCTCGACGCCGCGCTGGCGACAGAGGTCGATGAACTGCTTCGACTCGTGGGTCGCATACGATTCGCCCTCGCCCTCGCTCTCGCCCTCGACGGCTATCACGTAGGTCAGCCACGGCTCCCTCCCCATCGCGTAGACGTAGGCCTGACTGGGGTTCAGAACCCTGACGATCTCCATCGCCTTCTCGCAGTTCGAGCCGTCGAAGCGTCTCGACTGATCCATACTGCGGGGCAGGGGGCGCATCAGCAGCGGGCCGTAAATCCAGCTCAGCGGGGCCCCCTCGCACTCCATGCCGATGAAGAGCACGTCAACTTCGGACGTGACGGCCGAGAGGTTTTCGTAGAGCTTCGGCTCGACGTTGTTCGAGTCGGCGGCCAGCGCCACCCGCCGCCCTTCGAGCTCGATCAGGTAGGCGATCTTGCTCTGGATGTTCAGGTCGCCGTGCTCGCCCAGAAAGGGGAGCCCGGTGATGGCGCCCCCGTCCACGGCGATCTCCTCCATCTCGTCGATCTCCTGCACGCGCGCGAAGCCGACGTTTTTGAGCACCATCTTGAGGGACGGGTCGGCCAGCATCCCCGGGTTATTCTTGGGCACGAGTATCGTGCCGATGCGGTGCCTGAGTTGCAGCAGGGTCTCAAGCATGCAGTGATCCTGATGGTTGTGCGTGATGAGCACGTAGTCGAGCTTCTCGGGCAAGTCCGCGTAGGTGAAGCGCGGCGGCCCCTGCGCATACCGGTAACTGACGACGGGGTCGCAGAGGATGCTCACCCCCCGCGTTTCGACCAGCACGCAGGCGTGGCCGAAGTAGCGGATTCTGACCCCTTCGCCCTCGAAGCGGCCCGCCGGCGGCGGCTCGTCGGTGAAGAAGGTGGCGAACAACTCCTCCTTGTCATCGGCGACGCCGAGCAGGTCTTTCATATGCCCGTAGCTGCCGGGCTCGTACTTCATGCGGGAGAATTCGTCCACGCGCGGGTCTTTGAACGGAATCGGCAGGTTGACGCTGCCCGGCGAATCGAGCCTCGGCGTGCTGAACGCGAACGGCCGCCCGTCGCTTTCCGTCAGGAACAGCGACAGGCTTTGCGAAGAGTCGTCGCGCAGGGGGCTGTGGTACAGAAGCCCCTCGATGAAGCGCGCCGAAGGGCTCTGGTTCAGGTCGTAGACCAGTTCGACGTACCCCCTGAGCTGGTCGGGAACCTGACGGTAGAGCGGCTCAAGCGAGTGCCCGTCCGCCTGCTGCGAGAGCACCTCGTGCAGTTTCTTCACGGAGGCCGCGAAGTTAATCACCCGCGCCTGCCCTTTCGTCGTCCGCTCCAACAGCGCGCGAATCTCGCCCGCGCGCGACGGCGGGTGGTTGATGAACGGCCCCCCCCTCATCGCGGGGTTCTCCAGCGCCTTGGCGTGAACCTGCGGGGCCGCCAGAAAGGACTGCATGATCTTGAGGTGCTGGTTGGCGACATACAGCGCCGAGGTCACCGGTGAGATCAGGTATGACCACGCGTACCACTGATTGAACAGCGGCTCGACCACTACGTTCGGCTTGACGAAGACCTTTTCCCCTCTCATCTGCTCTCCTTTCCTCGACCTCCCTTTCCGGCTCGCGTACAGGGAAAGACCCCAACACCACCGCGGCGCGGCCCCCCGCGCGCGGCCACCGATTCCCGGCGCGGCCCCGCGCCCGCCGCCGCCACCCCGCTCAAAGGATGACGTGCGAGTACGAGTGGAGCCGCGCGTCGCGGGACTTCCTCATGTCTCTGGCGACGTTGATTCTCTTCAGCCAGCGGTCGCGGCCGTCGTAGCGCGCGCGGAAAGGCTGCCTCCCGTGAACCGCCTTGTAGTTGTCTATGAAGAGGAAGTCTCCGGGGCCGACCGCGACCTCGGACAGCTTCGACTCCATCGCGTTGACGAGCGCGTTGAGGGCCGACTGCGCCTCCTCGTCCTCCAGCGGGTCCATGAAGTAGGGGTCGATCCGCACGTAAGGGGAGTTCGGGTCGCCGAACAGGACCGCGATCTTTTGCGGGCTCTCGTTCAGACGGTTGATGCGCTCGTAGGCCACCGCCAGCGACTTGTCGTCGGGGCACTGAGGGCTGGCCCCCGCCCCCCGGTTCTTTTCGAGGTGCGACTCGTCGGGCCGGATCGTGAAGCGGGGCTCGAACAGGAGTTTGCGGGGGCCTTCGCCTATCTCCACCGTGTCGATCGAAACGTAGGTCGTCGCCACCCGGTCGGGGTTGCGCAGGCAGAGCAGGCAGAGGTAGTCGCCGCGGTAAGGGTGGAAGGCGTCCTCGTTGTGCCAGTAGAGCGTCTGTTTACTGCCCGTCCCGAGCTGCTCGTCCTCGTGGCTTTTAATCGGCAGGACATCATGCACGATGTAGCCGTTTTGCTGCGTCGCCCACCCGAGGGGCTCGCCCAGCAGGCAGCCGAACAGAATCAGCAGCATCTCCTCGTCGAGCGTGGGCGAAGGCACCTGACGCTGGTTCCAGTGCGCGGGCGTCGCGCCGATCTTCTCGTCGTGCACGGGGTAGCCCGAGATCATCAGGACGCCGTTGCCGGACTCTAAGAGCTTGAAACTGTTCAGACATTTACGCAGCCGCCACGGGAGTTGATGCGCGTACAGGCAGGCGTCCCTCAGAAAGGCTTCATCCTCCACGCATTGATACTCCGTCTGGATGCGCCGCAGGATTGAGCGAATCTCGCCGATCTCGTCGTCCGTTAAATACACCTTGTTCATCACCCTGTCCTTTCCGTCGAAAGGGATGAAGCCGAAAGCCAGCTCCGTCGGTGGACTATTTCGCCGCCGCGCGCCGGAGTCGCGTCCGCGTGCGCGAGAGCGGTAGGTCGTTAGCAAAAGACGCGCGGGAGATTCCTGCGCGCTACAATCTCAGCGGCCTGCCTCGCGGGCCAGCATCTCGGAGAGCCGCCGGAGCCCTTCGGGGAAGAGTTCCGGCGAGCCGCCGAAGCCGAGCCGGACGTGCTGCGCGTGGCCGAAACAGGTGCCGGGAACGAGCAGCACCTTATGAGTCGCCGCCAGCCTCCGGCAGAACTCCTGCGAGTCGCCGACCGCCCTGAGGCGGGGGAAGGTGCTGACGCCCCCCTGCGGCGCGACGAACTCGACCCACTCCTCGTGCCCCGCCGCCCACTCGCGCAGGCAGTCGAGGTTGCGGCGCACCTGCGGCAGACGCACCGACAGGAGTCGGTCGGCGTTTTCCACCGCGCGCTGCGCGATCAGCTCGACGAGCGGGGAGAGGTGGAGCGTCAGGTAGTCGCGCAGGTGCAGGCAGGCGGCGATCACCTCGGGCGGGGCCGCCAGCCACCCGACGCGCAGCCCCGGCAGCCCGTACGCCTTCGAGAGCGTCCCCAGCGTGACGACTCTTTCGTAGTAGTCGCCGTGCCTGACGGGCGGCTCGCCCGTGTAGGTCAGCTCCGCGAAGGCCCCGTCCCACACGAGGTAGGAGCCGACCCGCGAGACCATCGTGAGCAGCTCGTGCTGCTGGGCCGCCGTCAGGGCGACCCCGCAGGGGTTGTGCGGGAAGTTCACCACGACCATGCGCGTGCGCGGAGTCAGCACGGCCGCGAGGTCGTCCAAGCTCGGCGCGAAGTGGCGCGACGCCGGCAGCACCCACTTTTTCAGGCGGCAGCCGAGATGGCCGGCGATGGCGGAGAGTTGCTGGTAGACGGGTTCGAGGACGACGACTTCGTCGCCCGGCGAGAGCAGCGCGTTCATGACGAGGTGGATGGCCTCGCTCGAACCGTGCGTGGCCATCACGGCCCCGGCGTCGCCGTCGCCCAGACGGCGCGCGATAGCGCCGCGCAACCCTTCGGCGCCCTGCGTCCGGCTGTCGTCGAAGACGACGGCGGCCATCTCCTCGGCGCTCGGCCCGCACATCTCCTGCACCTCCCGGAGGGAGAAGCTGAAGACGCCGCTGCTGCCGAGGTCGATGTCGGTGTCGAAGTAGTAATCCCTCATCCACCGTTCGAGCAGGGCGGGTGCGATGTCGCGCAGGCAGGCCGCCCCGTCACGGCGCTCGACAACGTCGGGTGACATCCTTTAATCCTTTCTTTCTTCGGAACCGGGGCGGCGGCCGTGGGCGCAAGCCGCGGTAACGCGCGGCCGGGGACTCGGGCGCTCGTCAAAGTCCCGGCGAAAAGGGGTTCGGTTCTGCGGCGTGACGGGAGGGGAGGTGGAAGACCGGCCCGGTGCTTGGTGTCGCCCGGTCGGCGGCGCCTTGTGAGACCGCCGCCGACCGGGCCGGGAGTTCATCAGCCGCGCAGCGTCGCCACGGGGTTGACCCTCGTGGCTCTCGTGGCCGGCAGCCAGCAGGCGGCCAAGCCTACGCCGAGCAGGGTGGCCGCGGCGGCGGCGAAGATTGCGGGGTCGAGCGGGGCCACGCTGTAGAGCAGGCTGGACATCAGGCGCGTCGCGGTCAGCGCCAGCAGCACGCCGACGGAGATGCCGATGGCCGAGAGGATGAGCCCCCGCAGCAGGATCAGCCTCAGGATGTCCCCCTGCTGCGCGCCGAGCGCCATGCGGATGCCGATCTCGCGCGAGCGCTGGGTGACGTAGTACGACATCACCCCGTAGATGCCTATGGCCGCGAGGAAGATGGCGACGGCGGCGAAGACCCCGAGCAGCACCGTGGAGAAGTTTCGCACCCCCAGCGAGCTGTTCATGATCTCGTTCATCGTGCGCACCTGAAAGACCGGCTGGTCGGGGTCTACCGAGCGCACGGCCCCGACGACGGCGCGGGTCATGTTTTCGGGCGCGCCGGCAGTCCTCACCACGAGCGACATGTTCGCCTCCGGCAACTGCTGGTAGGGCACGTACAGCTCGGGGATCGTGTCCCGATCCATCCCCTCGTTTTTGAAGTTAGCGAGCACGCCGATGATCTCCATCCACGGCGAGCCCATCGTCTCGTCACCGATCTTCAGGTATTTGCCGACGGCCTCGTCGCTGCCGAAGTATTTTTGGGCGAACGCCTGATTGACGACCACCCGCGGCGGGGCGTCAATCCTGTCCTCTTCCGAAACCCCGCGCCCGCGCAGGATGCGCGCCCCGATGGTGTGGAAATATTCGGGGCTGACGAGGTGCCACTCCGCCTTGGCGAGGTCGGCGGAACTCTTCACCTCGCGCCCGCGGATGGTGATGACCGGGTAGTTGCGCTGGGACATCAGCGGCGGGGCCGTCATGGGCAGAGCGGTGACGATGGCCGCCGACTCGACATCGGGCAGCGCGTGCAGCCGCTCCAGCAACTGCCTGTAGAAAGCGGCGCGCTGTGCGGGCGCGCCGTACCTCGCCCCCTCAAGGTTCGTCGGAAACGGCAGGGCGATCTGCATGGTCAGAAGGTTGTCAGGGTTGAAGCCGAGCTCGACCTCCCGCAGCTGCCAGAAGCTCTTGAGCAGCAGCCCCGCCCCGACCAGCAGCAGCAGCGCGAGGGAGAACTCCATGACCACCAGCAGGGAACTCGCCTTCCCGTGTCGCACGCCGCCCGTGCTCCCCCTCGTCCCGTCCTTCAGCGCCTCGTTAACCTTCGGGCTGGAGATTTGGAGGGCCGGGGCGACCCCGAAAAGAATCGCCGTCACGACGGAGACGAGCAGCGTGTAGGCGAGCACGCGCCAGTCCAGCGAGGCGTCGGCGAGGCCGGGGATGTACTGCTGCCCGAGGGCGGAGAGCAGCTGCGTGAGCTGGACGGTGAGCAGTAACCCGACGGCGGCCCCGAGCAGCGAAAGCATGAAGCTCTCCGTGAGCAGCTGCCGGATGAGGCGGCTCCTGCTCGCGCCCAGCGCGGCGCGTATCGCCATCTCGCCCTTGCGCGCGTTGGCCTTCGACAGAAGAAGGTTGGCGATGTTGGTGCAGGCGATCAGGAGGACGATGGTCACGGTGGCGAGCAGGATGAGGAAGACGGGGCGGAAGTCGCCCACGACGCTCTCGTGCAGCGTGCGCATGTCGAGGTTGAAGCCGCTGTCGGCCGGGTACCTGTCGGGGTACTGCGCCTGTAGCTGGCCGCCGAGCGCTTCCATCTCGGCCCGCGCCTGCTCCACGGGAACACCGGGCCTGAGTCTGCCTATCAGCCGCATCATGCGGTTTTCGACCGCGGGGGGCTCGAACGGCGGCCCGACGAAGCCGGCGGCGACCCAGACCTCCACGTCGAGCGAGGCGAGCGGCGTCGGATGCCTGAAGCCGGGGGGCATGACGCCGACGACGGTGAACGGCTCGGTGTCGAGCAGCACCGTCTTGCCGACCGCCGCCGGGTCAGCCCCGAAGCGGCGCGTCCAGAGGCCGTGACTGATGACCGCCAGCGTCG
>Ga0196978_1000692_pt1 | contig 16580 bp, 15 predicted proteins | sample S3v_2013CmetaG_FD_155491 | JGI IMG/M metagenome (GOLD analysis project Ga0196978, IMG submission 155491) | Soil microbial communities from Anza Borrego desert, Southern California, United States - S3+v_20-13C | ecosystem: Environmental > Terrestrial > Soil > Desert | place: USA: California... | reverse complement strand
ACGATGACGACGTCGCGGCGCTCGAGCAGCGACTTGGTCGCCGACAGGCGCATCTGCTCGATGTGCTCGTTGATGGACGAGTCCTTCTCGATGTAGAGGTCGCGCGCCGGAACGTACGCTTCGGGCATGGCCATGCGGCGGGCGGAGACGTTGAGGCGTTTCTGGTTGTCGAGCGGGCGGAACAAAAGAATCTCTCCTTTGGGAGAGCGATACGCTTTCATGCCTTCGAAGATCGATTGCCCGTAATGGATCATCGAGCTGGCGGGGCTAAGCGAGAGGTTGCCGTACGGTATGATGCGGTTATTCCCCCAATGACCGTCGCGGTAATCGGCGATGAACATGTGATCGGAAAAAATGCGCCCGAAGCCGAGATTGTTCACGTCGAGTCCCGGCAGCCTGGATTCTTTCACCTTCTGCACGGAAATATTCATAGTCAGGCTCGTCATACCGTTGGTTTGATTGGGTTAATACGTTTTCGCGTGGCGTATGTTCACAAATATGCCGGTTATTTTTCGAATTGCCTAGGCATGACGGGCTTTTCGGCGGCATAATTTTTTCTATGTAAATACATTAAGAAGACCCGGCAAATTCTCGCGCGGCATTTTTATCTTTATAAAATGAGAAGACGGCCCCTCTTCGCGATTGTTTTGCTTCTGCTTCTGTCAGTCATGATCGCCGCCTGCGGCGAAAAACACGCGAGCGGCAAGCACAAGCAAAAACGCCGTCGCGGCAAAAAGCCCGCCCCCTGCAATTGCGGAACGTTCACACGCGCGCTTCCCGGCACGCGTTTCGGATTTGCGATCTCGGATTTCGGATAACGTGATTCAAATCCGAAATCGCAAATCCGAAATGCCGTTACCTTTACGCCCGATGAACGCGGAAGATCTCCAGAAGCAGCCTGAAATCTCTACTCCCTCCGGCGACATGATCGTGGCGGAGAACCTCATGAAAAAATACGGCGATCTGCAGGTGCTGCGCGGGATCACGCTGCGCATCGCCAAAGGCGAGATCGTTTCCATCGTCGGCGCTTCGGGCGCGGGGAAAACGACGTTGCTCACCATCCTCGGCACCCTGGATCGCGCCGACAGCGGCTCGCTGCGCATGGACGGCCGCGAGGTGCTGCATTTCAACGACAAGGAGATGGCCGCGTTCCGCAATCACCGCATCGGTTTCGTTTTTCAATTCCACCACCTGCTGCCGGAATTCACCGCGCTGGAAAACGTGTGCATCCCCGCTTTCATCGCGCGCAAATCGAAAAAAGAAGTGGAAACCCGCGCGATGGAATTACTGGATCTTCTCGGCGTGGCCGGGCGCGCGCAGCACAAGCCGAACCAGCTCTCGGGCGGCGAGCAGCAACGTGTCGCAGTAGCCCGCGCGCTCATCAACGATCCCGCCGTGATCCTCGCCGACGAGCCCTCCGGCAACCTCGACTCCAACAACGCGCGCCAGCTCCACGAGCTTTTCTTCAACCTGCGCAGGCAGCTGCAGCAAACCTTCGTCATCGTCACCCACAACGAAGATCTCGCGCACATGGCGGATCGCACGCTGACGATCAGGGATGGCGTGATCGTTTAAATTTTCCCGAACAACTACTCCCGAAAAAAAACGAGCCGCGAACAAAAGTTCACGGCTCTTCTCATTTCAAAAAACAGGCCTGTAAGCCGGGTTCTGTCCATCTCTACTTGCGTAGAAACTGTACCATCATTTCTCTGGGACGCGCGTCACCGCGCGCCTCGAGCAACCTACCCGCTGTGTGTAGTCTCTACGAAGTAAAGACCGGGACGGCGGGCCGCCATCCTCCCCGGGCTCGCCGGGGATCACAGCCTATTTGGTTTTTCAACGCCTGGGGTTTGCCCCGCGCCGCATCGCTGCGGGCACGCGTGCGCTCTTACCGCACGATTTCACCCTTGCCCTTCGTAGCCGGCGAAGACGGGCTTCGCCAAACTATTCCAGGCGGTATGTTTCTGTTGCACTTTCCGTGAACCGGTCCTTGCGTTCCGGCCCCCTTCCCGTTAGGAAGCAGGCTGCCCTGTGTTGCCCGGACTTTCCTCTCCTGTTTCCAGAAGCGATGGTCCGGCCTGTGGCTGCAAAGATACGGAAGACGCGGCGATCAGCGTGCGTGGACAGGTATTCTCGACGCCCGATAATTATCGGATCGACATTCCTTGTTTGATGTTCGATATTAAAAATCAGATCGCTTTTACTCCACGCTGCCGAAGTGCAGGACCAGCCCGAGATTCACGCCGGCCGAGCTGAAGGGACGGAAAATTTTCAGCTGCTCGTCCGGGTTTCCTGCCGGCGGAGCCGATCCGCTCACCGTAAGCTCATTGACATAATCCACTTCTTTTTCCGAAGTCGTCATGCCGCCCAGCGCGTCCGCGCCGTTGATGGTGTATTTCGTGAAGCGGCCTTTTTCAGGCGCCCAATTTTGGTAAACCAATCCGAGCTCGGCGAACAGGCTCAGGCGGTCGCTGGCCTGGAAGTTGACGCCCGCAGCGCCGGAGAAGCCGACGGAGAAACCGCCGTATTCTTCAAAAACATATTCTTCCACATCCGTTACGCCGCCTGCCGTGTACGTGCCTTCCAGCTCCTCGATCACCTTCCCGCCGACGCCCAGGATAAGCCCCGCGCGGCCGTAAGGACGCACATCGCCCGCTCCCGTCGTGAAGCGCAGGCCGGGAACCACGCGGATCATGCGGCCCATGAGCACGCGCTCCTCGTTCACCACGAGCCCGCCGGCGTTATCGGTGTATCTGATCATCACACCGGCGCCCTGCAGGTACGATAAGCCCAGCTCGAGCCCGACGTTGTTGTTGGTCATGCTGCCGATGAAAAGCCCGGCCTGCAAGCCTTGTCCCAAAGAAGAATTGACGACCTCATACGTCTCTACCGAGCCATTATCCTCCACGTTCGTGCCCAGCCACATGCGGTTGGCAGGCAAGCCGTAGCCGGCTGAAAAGCCCAGGTACAATTGCGCAGCTGCCGGCGTGGCTGCGAGCATCATCAGGAATGCCGGGACGAGCAAGTATTTTTTGCAGTTCATGTTGCTTTAATTTTTTCTAAAACAACGTGAAATGCGCGGGCGAGGATTCAGCTTTTCGAAGCCTTGCACGATCGCATCCGGCAAGTGGAAAAAATCGTCGATGGTTAGAGAGGAGAAAAAAATTCTACAGCTGCTTCTTTGCCGGATCACTGTGCGTTCGCCAGGAAAAAGGAGGAGAAAAAAAGGAACTGCAGTGATTTCTTTTTTATTGCAGCTCCACCTCCGTCGCCCCGAAACCGTACTTCGCATACGAGGCGTCGTAAAAGCGCAGGCCTTTGTACGTGGACAGCAGCCTGCGCACTTCCTGCTTCAATCGCCCGTTGCCTACGCCGTGGATGAAAACGACTTTGCGCAAATGCAGGGCCATCGCCGCGTCGATCTCTTCCTGCACGCGGCGCAGCTGGATGTCGAGCAGTTGCGCGTTGGTCATGCCGTTCCAGTTGTCGAGCAACTCCTCAATGTGCAGGTCGACCTCTTTCTCGAGGAGCTGGTTTTTCAAATGCGGGCGCGAGACGGCACCGCGGGGCGACTCCTGCCGCTCTTTCTCTTTCAGCATGCGGCGCAGGTCATCGGCGCTGAGTACCTGTCCCGGAGCGGCCGGCAGCGTTTCCAGCAGCGCGACCTCGAAGACGCAGGCTTTGCTGCCGGTGAGCAGCAGCTCGGTGTAGCTGCTGTCCTTAAAAAGCTTTACGCCGCGAAAACGGATCAGCTCCGAAACGGGCGGGCGGTGCTCGAACGGCTCTTCGCTGAAAAACAGAACGTCGACCTGCAGCGTGGCCCAGTTGTCGGCTTCCTGCGCGCTGAGCGTTTCGATCTCCGCCTGCCTGCGCGGGCCCAGCGCGCCGGCCTGGATGCAGGTGTGACTGCCGGATTCTTTGAGCGAGAGCGTGTAGTAAATATCGTATTCGCTGTGGTTGAACAGCGTGAGCTGCAATTGTCCGGCTGCAGGAATATGCTGGTTGAGCGGGATCAGCGCCAGGTAAATGCCGTCGGGCTGCCGCGCGCTGACGGGCGCGGGAGTGGAAGGATTTTCTTTTTTCTCTTCGGGTTTCTTCGCCGGCTCGGGCCGCATCGAGCCTTCCACGGGTATGGCGGGCACGAGCTGCGCAACGGGAAAAGGAAACTCAAACCCATCCTCCACCTCCACCATCACCTGCCCGCCGCCGAGGATGCGCGTCACCGTGCCTTCGCCTTTTTCGTTCAGGAAACGAACTTTATCGCCTTTGCGGAATTGCATGTGCAAAAGTACTTTGTTAATTATTATTAGTTATTCGGAACGTGCAACTGGCAACGGATAACCGATAACAAACAACTAAGAACCAAGTCAAAGCATTTTTTAGCAAGCGTTCTTGAAAACAGTTCGTATATTTGCGCTGGGTAAGTCTTATACGACCAGCTCCCGCTGAATCCCCCAGGGCCGGAAGGCAGCAAGGGTGTGCGGTTGTAGCGGTGCGATATAAGTAGCTTACCCACTTTTTTTTATAACTGCTCAAAGATCGTCCGGCTTCGCGGAGATCACTTTCCAGGATATTTAAAAACAGCAACGCTTCGCGCCAAAGGGCAAAAGGCGATAACGTGATCAGGTCGCCGGGCTTCGCGGTGATCGTTTCAGGATACTTTCAAAAAATGATGCTTCACGCAAAAAAGCAGGAATTGCACAGGCGAGCCGCTTCTTCATGCGTTTTTTTGCACGCGAAGCGTTGCCTTTTTTCAAACGCTCTCAGGGTGATCTTTATATCTTTGCTTTCGTTCCAAAACGTTCTCTCCATGATCAAATACGCGCTTCAATGCGGACTCATCGTCGGCATCATCGGCATTGGCTTTTCACTCGTCACTTATCTCATCGGCGTGCAGGCCATGGTGCACTGGGCGACGGGGCTGACGGCGCTCGCGCTGTTCATCACGCTGTACGTAGTGCTCGGCATCCGCTACCGGAAAACGCAGGGCGACGTGCTCTCGTTCAAGGATGCGTTCCTGCTGATCTTCGTCATGGCCGGCTCGGCTTCGCTGATCTCCGGCGCTTTCTCGCTGGTGCTGTACAACGTGATCGATCCCGACCTGCCGCGTCTCATGCAGGCGACGATCATCGAGAACACGGCGCAGATGATGGAAAGCTTCGGCGCGCCGCAGACAGAGATCGACAAGACCATCTACGAGATGCAGCAGGACGCGGCCGACAATTCCATCGGCGCGCAGCTCATGCCCATGGTCTGGGGCCTCGTGGGCTCGGTCATCTTCGCGGCGATCATCGGGCTTTGCATCAAGAAAAAGCCCAAGACGCAAACGCCCGCCCCGCAGGTATGACACGAAATCGTTTTCCCGGTCGTCGCTTTTGCGTTTGCAGTTATTAACGTAAAACGTGCTAAGGCGAACTGGAAAACGAGAATCGGGTAACCGAAAAATCTATCTTTGCCCACAAATATCCGCTCATGAACAACAGCCGTTTCGTGCATGCCTCCGCTTTTGCGCTGCTGGCCGCTTTCCCGGTGATGCTGATCGCATACGTGATCTACGCCACGCAATTGCCGGAAGCGCTTAACTACGTGTCGTACCTCTTCATAGGCGGCGCGCTGGTGGTCGGGCAGCTGCAGTGGCGCGCGAAGGGCGCGGGCGGCTACATGAGCTACGGGCACGCGTTCGTGTACGGGCTTTTCTTCACGATCACTTACAGCATCCTGATGACGGTGTGGACGGGCCTTTTCGTTTACGCGCTCGCTCCCGATTTCATGGATCGCGCGATGGAGCAGGCGATGGCGGAATTCGAAAAGGAGGAGGACATGCCCGCCGAGCAGATCGAGATGGCCATGGGCATCGCGCGCAGCATGCTCACCCCCGGTTTCATGATCACCGTCGCCCTGCTGGGCAACCTGTTCGTAGGCGTGATCATCTCGCTCATCACTTCCGCATTCACCAGGAAAGACCGCGATCCCTTTCAGCAGCAGATGCAGCAGAATTACCAGAACTACCAGGATTACGGCAACCCCAAGGTCTGATCTTAGATGGACATTACCGTCGTCATTCCCCTGAAGAACGAAGAAGAATCGCTGCCCGAGCTGCACGACTGGATCGTGCGCACGATGGAGCTGAACAGCTTCAGCTACGAGATCATCTTCGTGGACGACGGCAGCAAGGACGGCTCCTGGAAAGTGATCGAGCGCCTCTCGAATAAAAATCCGCACGTGCGCGGCATCAAGTTCCGCCGCAACTACGGCAAATCCGCCGCGCTCAACACCGCTTTCGAAGCTTCGCGCGGCGACGTGGTGATCACGATGGACGCCGATCTGCAGGACAGTCCCGACGAAATTCCCGATCTCTACAACCTGGTCGCGAAAGAAGGCTACGATCTCATCTCCGGCTGGAAGAAAAAGCGCTACGACCCGATCAGCAAAACGATCCCGACGAAATTGTTCAACTGGGCCACGCGCCGCATGTCGGGCATCAAGCTGAACGATTTCAACTGCGGGCTGAAAGCGTACCGCAGCGAAGTGGTGAAAAGCATCGAGGTGTACGGCGAGATGCACCGCTACATCCCCGTCATCGCCAAGCGCGCGGGCTTCGACAAGATCGGCGAGAAGATCGTGCAGCACCGCGAGCGAAAATACGGCACGTCGAAATTCGGCCTCGAGCGTTTCGTCAACGGCTTCCTCGACCTGCTGTCCATCACCTTCGTCTCGAAATTCGGCAAGCGCCCGATGCATTTTTTCGGCACGCTGGGCACGCTGATGTTCCTGCTCGGCCTCGGCGCCGCGCTCTGGATCGGCATCAGCAAGCTGTACCACCTCTGGAACCATCTCCCCGCCCCGCTCGTCACCGACCGCCCCGAATTTTACATCGCGCTCACCTGCATGATCCTCGGCACCCAGCTCTTCCTCGCGGGCTTCCTCGCCGAGATGATCGCCCGCACCTCGCCCGACCGGAACACGTATCTCGTCGAAAAAACAGTCGGCGCTGAAGGACAGGTTTAGCAATTTTTTTGAAAAGAATCAAAATCCCACCGGCAAAAACGCTTTGGAAATTTTAGGATTTGAAAGCTGGAATTTCACTTCAGAAACTCCTGATCTCAACCGGTTTAATCACACTTTTTTTACCGGTTTGGTAACGTGAATCGTTACCTTTGGCGCCGAATCGGCCCCGCTTTTTCAATCCACCAACTCAGACCCAATGAGAAAAACCTTTACCCGCTTCGCCTTGCTCGCACTCGTCTGCAGCGGCTCGCTTTTCGCGCAGCCCGTCCCCGAGCTGCTGTATTACAAATTCGACGGCACAGGAACGACGGTGCCGAACCTGGCGCTCAACCCGCCCAGCGGAACCGCCACCGCCACGATCGTCGGCGGATTGACGCAGGGCAGCACCGGCCAGTGCGGCGGCGCGCTGATCGGCAACGGCGGCTTCAGCAACGCGGACTATGTGAACACCGGCTGGGTCACCAACCACAGCGGCTCCTGGACGATCTCGTTCTGGACGAACAACGTGCCTTCCACGACGACCACGTATTACATTTTCGGCGACGTGAATGCCGGCGGCTTCCGCTGCTTCACCGGTGGCGTGGCCGGTGCCGGCAACTGGATCCTGCGCGGCCCCCTGACGGACGTATTGGCCAACGGCGGCGCTTCCACTCTGCCGACGATGACCACGTTCGTTTACGACATGGCGACCAGCGAGATCCGCTCCTACGTGAACGGCAGTCTCGATCAAATCATCCCGCAGCCGACGATCACGCTCTCCGGCTCAGGCCCGTTCAAGGTGGGCGCATATTCTGCCAGCAGCAACCTGCCCGCCGGCTCGCTGATGGACGAATTCCGTTTTTACGATCGCGCGCTGACGGTGACGGAGATCCAATCGCTGCTTTACGTGCACACGACGGCGACGATCAATCCCCTCGAGTGCGGCAGCACCTATACCGCGCCCAGCGGCGCCATTTACTCGACGGCGGGCACATACATGGACACCATTCCCAACGTGCTCAACTGCGACAGCGTGATCACCATCAACCTGAGCTTCGGCTCGCCCTCGGCCTCCACGATCAATCCCACCGTTTGCGACATGTACGTTGCGCCGAGCGGAACGATGTATATGGCCTCGGGCACCTACATGGACACGATCCCCAACATGACCGGCTGCGACAGCGTGATCACCATCAACCTCACGGTGAACCCAACCACTACTTCTTCCGTCACGGTCAGCAGCTGTGTCAGCTACACGGCGCCCAGCGGCGCGATCTACTCGAGCACGGGGATCTACTACGACACCATCCCGAACATGAACGGCTGCGACAGCCTGATTACCATCGACCTCACGATCAACGGCAACAGCGCCTCCTCGATGAACGTGACAGCCTGCGACCTATTCACCGGCCCCAGCGGCGCGACGTACATGAGCTCCGGCACCTTCATCGATACCATTCCCAACATGGCGGGCTGCGACAGCCTGATCACCATCGACCTCACCCTCATCAGCAGCAGCACTGCCTCGATCAGCCCTTCGGTTTGCTACTCGTACACTTCACCCAGCGGCAATCACACCTGGTCGAGCAGCGGCACCTACATGGACACGCTTATCAACAGCGCCGGCTGCGACAGCCTGATCACCATCAATCTCACGGTGAATCAAGCCACCTACGATACGACGGTGGCGGCAGGCTGCGGATCGTTCACGACGCCCAGCGGAATGGTGTACACGAGCTCCGGCATTTACCTGGACACGATCGCGAACGTGTCGGGCTGCGACAGCGTGATCACGATCGTTCTCACGATCAATAATGTGAACACCGTCGTCACGCAGAACAACGGAATGCTCATGGCAGCCGCTTCCGGCGCGATCTACCAGTGGCTGGATTGCAACAACAACTTCGCACCCATCCCCGGCGCCACGGGCCAGACCTACACGACGCTCGCCGGCAGCTACGCGGTGAGCGTCACAGAAAACAACTGTACGGATACGTCCGCCTGCTTTCTCATCGACGGCATCGGTGAGAACGCTTTCGCGCAGCAGCTGAAGCTTTTCCCGAATCCCACGACGGGCGGCTTTGCGATCGATCTCGGCGGCACGTACGATGACGTGACCGTGAGCATCGCCGACGTCACGGGACGCGTGATCGTTTCTGAAAAAATGAACCAGGCCGCACTGCTTACACTCGGTCTCGATGCACCGTCGGGTGTGTACGTGGTGACGGTGACCGCAGGGAATGAGCGCGCGGTCGTCCGCCTCGTCAAAGAATAGTTATTCACATTTTCTCACGAGAAAAGGACTGTTTCCCCTGGGACAGTCCTTTTCTTTTTTAGAAATAAAAGCCCGGGGTACGCCGTTACTTCTGCGGGCCGCGCGCTTTATGGAAGTGGCCCATTTTTTGAAAGTAAGTTGTAAATTCGTTCCAACCGATGAACGCACCCAAGCTCCTCACCCTCGCCCTGCTCTGTGCCGCTCCCCTGCTCCACGCGCAGACCGCAGCCGATACCGTAAAGAACAAGCTCGACGCCAAAGGACGGCGCCAGGGCGAATGGAAACGCGTAGACCAGGAAGGCAAGACCATTTTCATCGGCACGTTCAAGGACGACAAGCCCATCGGCACGTTCAAGTATTTCGACTCGAACGGCAAGCTGATGACCATCTCGCATTTCGCGCCCGACAGCAAGAGCTGCCGCTCCACGCATTACGACGCGAACGAGAAAAAACAGGGCGAAGGCAAATACGTGAACACCGCGCCGGGCAAATGGGTGAAGGACAGCGTGTGGAGCTTCTACAACCCGCTGGGCGACATGGTTTCGCAGGAAACGTACGTGAAAGGACTGATGGAAGGCCCGATGAAAGTGTATTACCCGGGCACGAAGCAGGTATCGCTCGAGCGCACGTACAAGAACAATGCGGCGCACGGCCCGAGCAGGGAATATTTCCAGGACGGGAAGAAAAAAGCCGAGAGCAATTACGTCAACGGCAAGATGGAAGGCAAAGCGGTTTGGTACAACGCCGAGGGCGGCATGAGCGTGCTGGGCAATTACAAAAACGATTTCAAGGAAGGCGTTTTCATCTACTACAACGTCGACGGTTCCGAAAAATTCCGCCAGACCTACGTCAAAGGCAAGCTGCAGGGCGACGAGCCGTTGATCACGCCGGAAGAAATGCAGAAACGCAAGCGCGAAGCCGAGGAGAAAGAGCAGCTGGAGAAAGAGCGCGGCGGCCAGCTGCCGGGCGGCGGAGGCTGGTGAGAGAAATTCCAGACAGTTCGGGATGAAACACGCGGAAGACAATCCATGGCCCGCATCCGTGTTCCACTTCAGCGTCGACCTCGGTGACGTTAAAGGCATTCCTTTCCGGGAAGTCTCCGGCGTCGAATCGCAGAGCGCAGCCGCTCTTCCCGTGAGAAAATTTCCTGCCTCTGATTTCCCTCCGATCATCACCTTGAAAAAAGGCATCGTGAAGAACGATCCGCTTTTCAGAGCGCTTTACGCGCAGATGCATGAAAGCGGGCAGGCCGGGCCGATGACGGTGCTGATCCGCCTGCAGGACGGGAGCGGAAAACAAACGATGAGCTGGACGATCGATGACGCGCTGATCCGGAAGATCATGGCCGTTGCTTCGGGAGACGAGCCCGAGATCGCGCTGGAAAAAGTTGCACTGAATTATTCGCACATCAGCACGAAACAGCCGATGACATGAAGCGCGCCGCATTTTTTCTTTTTCTCTTTTTCGGCGCGCAGGCGGTTTCCGCGCAGCAGGATACGGCGCGGATCAGGAAACAGTTTTCCAGCATCGTTTACTTCGAGAATTCCTCCATCATCCAATTCGCACGCAACGAGCGCGACGGAAAATCCCACGGCCTCGGGATTGAATTCGATACGCTGGGCCGGCCGCGGGCGATCGGGAGATACCGTCACGGCTGCAGGAACGGCATCTGGCTGTACAGCGACGGAAGCAGTGTCCATTGGAACGACGGCTCGTTCAAAACCGGGAGCCGTCCCGGTTGCGGCACAGGCGTGATGAAGGCGCAAAAAGATTTCATGCTGCTGTATGAAGAATTGCTGAAGTAAAAGCGCGAACCTTTTTCTCCTCCCGCTCGTTTTCTTAGCATGCCGCGCACCATCTACACCATCGGTCATTCCACGCACCCGGTCGAGTACTTCATCGGGCTGCTGCGCACGCACGAAATCTCCTGCGTGGTCGACGTGCGCAGCATTGCGGCCAGCCGCTTCAACCCGCAGTACAACAAGAAAAAACTGGCCGCTTCGCTGGAGGCGCACGCCATTCTCTATTTGCATTTCGACAAGGAATTCGGCGCGCGGCAGACCGATCCCGCGGTGCTGAATGAAGGCGGGCAAGTGGATTTCGAAAAGGTGCGCGCTTCGGAAAATTTTCGCAGCGGCGTCGGGCGCTTGAAAGCAGGAACGGACAAAGGCTACCGCATCGCATTGATGTGCGCGGAAGCGGAGCCGCTGCATTGCCATCGCTTCTTCATGGTCACGCCCGCGCTGGCGGAAGAAGGTTTCGAAGTGCTGCACATTTTGAAAGATCATTCGCTGCGCACGACGGAAGAATTGGAAGACGAGCTGCTGAAAAAATACGCGAAGAAATTACCCAAGCCCGATCTCTACGATCAGCGTCCTTCGAGAGAAAAATTGATGACGCTGCTTTACCGCATGAAAAATAAAGAGATGGGCTTCAACGCGAAAGGCTGAAACGCTCGTCTTTCCTGCTAACCTCACGGCTTTTTCCTATCTTGAAGGCGGCAAACATTTCTTAAAACCTTCAACACATGAAAAAGACCTACCTCTTTCTCCTGGGCATGCTATTGTCCGGCTTGTGCGGCCTGGCCCAGAATCCCTCGTTCCTTTGGGCGGAGCGCATCTTCAACACGGGCAGCTACAAGCCCGACCGCGGCGCGGACGTCGACGCCGATCAGAACGGTTTTCTCTACGTGACCGGCGATTATTACGACACGCTGGTCGTTGCGAACGACACGCTTTTTCCCGACACGAACTCCTTCGGCGAAGCCTTCGTGCTGAAAGCGAAGCCCGACGGCACGCCGCTCTGGGGCGTTCCCATCCGCACGCGCGGCATCGACTGGGGAACGGGGCTCAGCGTTTCCGCGGCAGGAGATAAAATTTTTCTCACCGGCCAGCTCGGCTCCTACAGTCCCGCAGTATTCGGCGACGCGGGCTCGGGCATGATCACGAAAACCTTTACCAACTTCGCCGATTATGTCGCCTGCATCGACAGCAGCGGGCAGGTGCTCTGGGCCGTGACGATCTCCAGCACGATGTTCGGCCAGCATCCTTCGATCACGATCGACAACCAGCACGTGTACGTGTCCGGCACGGTGTACGACAACTCCGTCTTCAGCGTCAACGCGATGAACGGCACGATGCCTTCCGGGCAGCCCGGCACGCACAGCGGGTTTTACATCCTGAAGCTGGACATGAACGGCAACCACGTGCAGCACGTGATCGAAAAAGCGGGCGGCTGGCTGCAGTACCGCACGGCGGGACTCACTTACTCTCCCGCGGCCAACGCGCTCTTCGTGGCGGGCAGCTTCCGCGGTTGCTACCAGGGCACGCAGGTGCATTATCCGAACGGCCTCACGGATTTTTTCGTGGCGAAATACAGCACGAACCTGCAGCCGCAATGGTTCAGCGCCGCCGGAGGCGGCAACGACACCGCCACGACGAGCATGCCTGAAGAAGCCGTGGGCATCGCCGCCGACGCGGAAGGTGGCGTACTCGTCTCCGGCTGCTTCAGCGAGCTATGGATCGTGGGCAACGACACGCTGAACGGCTCGGCGATCAACTCCGCGCACATCTCCCCTTTCATTGCTGAATTCGACGGCAGCGGCCAGATCGCGTGGGCGGAAGAGATCGTCACCAGCGGCTTAGGCTTCAGCGTTTTCACCGACGTAGAGGTCGGGCACGACGGAACGGTTTATTGGGCCGGCGTGATGGAAACGCCCGTGAGCTACCAGAACAATACGCTCAACGGCGTCTTCCCGCAGAGCTTCGATTTCTCGCTGATGAAAACCGATTCGCTGGGCAATTTCGATTGGTTCCTCAGCGGCGGCACCGTGCTCAACGATTACGGCCAGGGCGTGTGCATCGGCGGCAACGGCGAGATCGTGATCACCGGCGGCATGGCCGAGATGACCTACTGGCAGTTCGACACGCTGGTCTATACCGCAAGCGGCAACAACAACGGCTATTACGACGTGGTCTTCGCCAAGATCTTCGATCCCGAATTATACGTCGAAGAAAATCCGAAAAGCATCGCGGAGCTGAATTTCTCCAATGAAACGCTGAGCATTTACCCCAACCCCAGCACCGGCCAGATCCAGGTCGCCGGCAATTTCCCCGCTACGATAACCGTGTACGACCTCGCCGGCCGCACGCTGCAGCGCACCCTCAGCAAAAACGGCCTGCTGGATATTTCCAGCTACGCCGACGGCTGCTACGTGATCGCCGTGCAAACGGAAGAGGTGCTGCGCACCGCGAGAGTGATCCTGTCGAGATAAAAAGAAAAAATTCCAACACTCAAATTCCAGGTCCCAACGAAAAACCTTCGGGACCTGGAATTTGATTTTTTTAGGACTCCCATTGACATTCCTTCACATCCTTTGGCCTTGCTTTTGAATGCGGCAGAATAGCTTTGCATCAAGCTTCCAGCAATGGCCCCCGATCTCGTCCTCATCGCAGTATTGTACATGCTCTTCGCCTGTTTCGCAGTAGGCAGCTTCCTGCTGCTGCTCCTTCGCGCGCTGAAGCATGAAGCGCGCTCGCAGCGCCGCTGGATGATCGCGGGGCTGGTGCTGCTGATCGGCAGCTTCATTTTCCTGGTAGCCGATTTCATCCGCAACGGCACATCCTCCTCCCTGCTTTTTTCCACTCTCGCCGGCGGCCTGCTGATCATCCTGCTCATCGGGCTAAGCCTTTCGGAGCTGATCCGCCTTCGCCGCAGGGGCCGCGAATGAGGCGCAAATCCTCGCTTTCTTCGTACCTTTGCAGCGAATTACGAAATGCGGAACGCCATTCGTAATTCGCCAGATCCATAACAATCCGTAATTCGATGCACAACGTCACAGGAACTAAAAAAGGTCGCGTGCTCGTCGCCATGAGCGGCGGGATCGACAGCTCCGTGACCGCGCTGATGCTGCACGAGCAAGGCTACGAAGTGATCGGCATCACGATGAAGACCTGGGACTACGCGGCCTCCGGCGGCTCGAAGAAGGAGACCGGCTGCTGCAGCCTCGATTCCATCAACGACGCGCGCATGCTCGCCGTGCACCTCGGCTTCCCGCATTTCATCCTCGACATCCGCGAAGAGTTCGGCGATTACATCATCGATAATTTCGTGGACGAATACCTCGCGGGCCGCACGCCGAATCCCTGCGTGCTCTGCAATACGCACATCAAGTGGGAGGCGTTGCTCAAGCGCGCCAACCAGCTCGAGTGCGAGTTCATCGCCACCGGCCACTATGCGCAGGTGCGCGAGGAGAACGGCCGCCACATCATCTCCAAAGGCGCCGACGCGAACAAGGATCAGTCGTACGTGCTTTGGGGACTGAAGCAGGACAGCCTGCGCCGCACGAAATTTCCCGTGGGCGGATTCACCAAGCCGGAGATCCGCCGCATGGCCGCGGAAGCCGGTTTCCACGAGCTCGCCAACAAAAGCGAGAGCTACGAGATCTGCTTCATCCCCGACAACGATTACCGCGCTTTCCTGCGTCGCAAGGTGGACGGGCTCGAAGCGCGCGTCGACGGCGGTGATTTCGTTCTGAGCGACGGCACCGTGGTCGGCAAGCACAAAGGTTACCCGTTCTACACGATCGGGCAGCGCAAAGGTCTGGAGATCGCGCTCGGCGAGCCGATGTTCGTTACGCAGATCATTCCCGAAACGAACACCGTCATGCTCGGCACGCGCCTGGAGCTCGAGCGCCAGGAGATGCTCATCCGCGATCACAACCTGGTGAAATACGAGAAGCTGCCGGAAAATTTCGAAGGCATCACGAAGATCCGCTACAAGGACGCCGGCACCCCGGCCACGCTCAGCGAAGAGCACAACGGCATGCTGAAAGCTTTATTCCACCAGCCCGTCAACGGCGTAGCGCCGGGGCAATCCGCTGTTTTCTACGAAGGCGACGATCTCGTCGGCGGCGGGTTCATTGCGCGCAATCCCGTTTAAGCTCCAAAAATAAAAATCCCAAATCCCAAGCTGAACCGTTTGGGGTTTGGGATTTTTAATGGGATTTACTTCGGTGTTCCTGTATTGATCTGGATGCTGTTCGGTGCGCTGCCGCCGGAATCGCTGCCGGAGCTGCCGCTGTCGCCGGGCGTGCTCCAGGAACTGTCGTCGCTCCTGCTGTCGCTCTCATAGCCGCTGCCGTCGTAAACGCGGACCATCATGCAATCGTTTGGAATGACAAAATGGATCCCGGCTTTAAGCAGCATCAAATGCTTCGGCGATTTCACCGGGTCGAACGTCAGTCCGTCGATGCCGCCGCTGGCGGAAGCCATGCTGATCATGTTGCAGCGTTTTTCCGTGTAGCTCCACAGCAATTCGGCGTCGAAATAAATGTGCTTCGTGAGCTTTTGTTTCATGCCTGCGCCGATGCCGCCGTTCAGCGCCCAGGTCCAATCGTAGGTCATATTCGTTTGCGCTTCATAGCCGGGCGCGGGGTTGTGCGGGCGGATCACGATGGTGGATTCCATGTAACGCGCGCCGCCGAACACGTCCCAGTAAAAAATGCGCGAAGCGCCCGCCCTGCTGAAGCGCGTGAACAGCGTGCCGCCCGCGTGCATGTTCTGCAGCAGCACGCCCGCCGAGCCCGACTGCGGCGGCAGCAGCGGGATGCCCGCCATCTCGCGTTTACCGAAGCCCGAGCCGTAGCCGCCGACGCCGACCTGCAGGCGCCAGGGCATCACCGCTTTTTCCGGGCCTAGATGGCAAACGTGGAAAAGGAAATTTCCGCCCCCGCCCCAGCCCTTCAGCGGGATCTGCGATTGCGGCCGCGCCCAGGTGTACAGCCCGAACAATTCGATCTCGGTGGTTTGCGCGGGTGCGTTCGCAGCGAGGAAAAATGCGGAAATGCAGAAGAGTAAATGTTTTTTCATGACAGCGCAAGGGTTAAGTTCGCGAATTACGGATCATTCTCCCCTGCCCTTCATTCGTATATCCGCACGAATTCGTAATTCGCTTACGTTTCCGCAAAAATCATTCCGCCGTTTTTCCGTACCTTTCTGCTGCGATGACCCTGAAGCGCTTCACCGGAATTTCGTCTGTTATCCTGCTCGCGGGAATGCTGTATTCTTCCTGCAAAAAAGATCCCGTACCCCCGCCCGATCTCGGCTACAATTATTTTCCCGACCAGGTCGGCCACTTCGTGATCTACGAAGTGGACTCCACGGTGTACGACGATTTCACGCACGACACGGTGTATTATCGCTACCAGGTAAAGGAAATAACCGAATCGGAATTCACCGACAACGAGGGACGGCGCGCGCTGCGCATCGAGCGCTGGGTGCGGCCGTACAACGATACGCTTCCTTACGACAGCTTGTCC
>Ga0196978_1000689_pt1 | contig 16635 bp, 8 predicted proteins | sample S3v_2013CmetaG_FD_155491 | JGI IMG/M metagenome (GOLD analysis project Ga0196978, IMG submission 155491) | Soil microbial communities from Anza Borrego desert, Southern California, United States - S3+v_20-13C | ecosystem: Environmental > Terrestrial > Soil > Desert | place: USA: California... | reverse complement strand
GCCGCCCGAAGTAGCGACATCAGAACCGCCGCTCGTCGTTGTTCCGCCGGAAGTTGTCGTGCCGCCGGAAGTGGCGACGTCAGAACCGCCGCTCGTCGTTGTTCCGCCGGAAGTTGTCGTGCCGCCCGAAGTAGCGACGTCAGAACCGCCGCTCGTCGTTGTTCCGCCGGAAGTTGTCGTGCCGCCGGAAGTAGCGACGTCAGAACCGCCGCTCGTCGTTGTTCCGCCGGAAGTTGTCGTGCCGCCCGAAGTGGCGACGTCAGAACCGCCGCTCGTTGTTGTTCCGCCGGAAGTTGTCGTGCCACCCGAAGTAGCAACGTCAGAACCGCCGCTCGTCGTTGTTCCACCTGAAGTTGTCGTGCCGCCCGAAGTAGCGACGTCAGAACCACCGCTCGTCGTTGTTCCGCCGGAAGTTGTCGTGCCGCCGGAAGTAGCGACATCAGAACCGCTGCTCGTCGTTGTTCCTCCTGAAGTTGTCGTGCCGCCGGAAGTAGCAACATCAGAACCGCCGCTCGTTGTTGCTCCTCCTGAAGTTGTTGTGCCGCCGGAAGTAGCGACGTCAGAACCGCCGCTCGTCGTTGTTCCGCCGGAAGTTGTCGTGCCGCCGGAAGTGGCGACGTCAGAACCGCCGCTCGTTGTTGTTCCGCCGGAAGTTGTCGTGCCGCCGGAAGATGCGACATCAGAACCACCGGAAGCAGCCGGTGTTTCTCCGGGATACAGGCGGGAATAAATTACGAGCGCCTGGTCTTGTTTCTGCAAAGCGATCTGCTCTTTGTCCGCGGCCTCTTTCAGCTTTTCTTCTTTCACGTAACCGCTCGGCTCGCGCGCAGCCTCGATGCGCAGGGCCTGCGCTTGCCCGAAATACGTTTGCGCTTCATCTTTCAGCAACGAAGCGGTTGCGGCTTCGGGCTTGTCGTTCGGGCGTGCGGCGAATTGCGCGAGCACCGCGTCATCCGCTTTGAATTCGGTGGTGTTCGCTTCGGAAAGCTTCGTGTTCGCTTGTGATTCGATGCGCTGCGCCTCTTCTTCTTTGGCGTTGGCGGCAGCTAAAAGCTCCGATTGATTGGCGGGATCAGCAGCGGCTTCGCGGCGCAGCGAATCGGCGGCGGCCTGCAACTGATCGGCCTGCTGCTGCCACTCGATGCTCTGGCGCAATTGCGTTCTTGCCGTCGCGTTTTTCGGTTCGACGCGCGCATCTAAAGCACCGGAAGCTGTTCCGCCGCTCGTGCTCGTGCCGCCGGAAGCTACAGGCTCGGATGCGCCTGCCGCCTGCTCGGCCTGCTCACGCTGCGCTTCGGCACTGCTCTCGAGCACGGCGATCTGCTGCTGCAGCTTGTTGCGCTTCGCGGTGTCGCGGGTCTTCGCGGCTTCTTCTTTTTTCTTCTCGGCTTCTTTCGTGAGCGCCTCGGCCCAGGCGTTGTAGATGTCAGCTTTCGCTTTTTCTTTTTCGGGACCGGCAGGCTGCTTATCGAGCTGCGCCAGCTGCTCTTCGAAAGGCTTGCCGACGGCGAGCTGCGGATTTTCCTGCGCTTCCTTGTCCTGCGCCTTCTTCGCTTCAGCAGCAGCGGTCTCGCCGGCCTTCGCTTCTTTTTTCGCTTCTGCGGATGCGGCCTGGATGTCGGCCAGGTCTTTGCGCAGCCGCTCTTTTTTCTCTTTGTCTTTTTCTACGCCGAGATCTTTTTTGATCTGCGCAGCTTCCTTGTCGAGCGCCGCAGCCCAGCCTTTGTAGAGCTCAGCGCGCTTCACGGCGCGCTCGTAGGGATCGGTGATCGAATCGGCGGCGGCGAGCTGCGAAGTGTATTGTTCGTTCAAAGCAGCTTTGCTTCCTGCATCCGTGCCGGCTGCAGTTCCTCCATCGGTTCCGGTTCCGCCCGCAGTAGCGCCGCCGTCGGAAACGGTTGATCCGCCGTCGGTGCCGCTGGTCGTCGTTCCGCCTGCAGAAGCCACGGCCTGCCTGAGCTGCTCGGCTTTCTGCTCGCTGGCGCGCGCGAGCGCCTGCTTGTCTTTTTTCTCGTTCTCCAGCGCGATGATCTTCGCTTTGATCTCCTCTTTCTCCTTGCGGTCTTTCGTTTTCGCGAGCTGGTCTTTCTGATTGCCGATCTCCGCATCGATCGCCTGCACCCATTCGTTGTAAGCTTCCGACTTGGCGGATTCGCGCTCGTACGGATCTTCGCTCTTCCCAGCCGCCTCGACCTGCGTGTCGAAGCGATCGTTCAGCTGCACGATGGGATCAGACGGATCGCTCGGGCCGCCGTCGGAAGCGCCGCCGCTCGTCGTTGCTCCGCCATCGCTGCTTCCTCCGTCGGAAACTGCGCCGCCGGAAGTGCTGGCGGTGAGCGCGCCGCCCGTGGTGCCGCCGGCCGGTTTCACGGGACGCTGCTCGGGACTTTCGACCACTTCACGCTGGTAAGCGAGGGCGTCCTGCTCGAGCTGCTGGATATCGCCGGCCGCTGCGGGTGCGGTCGGGCCGGAACCGCTTTTCACCTGCGCGATCAGGGTTTCGGCTGCCTGCAGCTTGATGTCGAGATTGTCGGATTCGTTCTGCAGCACGGCGACCTTCTGCTCGGCTTTCGCCAGCTCTTTTTCTTTTTCCGCGCGCTCTTCTTTCGCGTCGGTGATCTGCGCGAGGATGCCCTCTTTCAGCTGGGGATCTTTTTCTTTGTCGGCGTCGGCCTGCAATTGCTTGATCTGGGTATCGTATTCGCCCAGCTCTTCACGCAGCACATCGCGATTTTTCTTCTCCCGTTCGAGCTGGTCGCGCTTGGTGCCTGCCTGCGATTTCAGGCCGTTGAGCACGTCCTCGCTTTCGGGTTTCGTCGAGCTGTACAGTTCGAGCTCCTTCTGCTGCGCATCGAGCTTGTCGAGCTCGGGCTGCGATTTCGATTTGACGGCTTTCTCGAAACGTTTCGCGTAATCGCCGGCGAGATCGGCTTCTTTCTCTTTGGCGGCGGCATCGCGGTCGAGCGCTTTGGCGAGCTCGAGTGCGGAGACCGTTTCGCTTTCCAGGCCGTTGGCGATCGCTTTCAGATCGTTCGCGCGCTGCTGCGCGAGCTTTTTCATTTCAGGATCGACGGCTGCGTCGGCTTCTTGCTGCGCCTGGTCGGCTTCGGCATTTTTCTGTTTCGCCTCTTTGTTCTTCTGCGCGGCGAGCGCCAGGGCCTGCGTGGCCTGGCCGCGGATCTCGACGGCTTCGCGCTTGCGATCGTCGGCATTGCTGTACGCGGCCTGGATGAGCTCTTCGTTCGTGGGACCCTTCACGGGCGGCGTGCTGCCGGAAGAAGCAGCGCCGCCGTCAGACGTATCCGTTCCGCCGTCGCTGCCGCCGTCGTTCGGACCGCCGTTCGTTCCATTCGTGCCGTTGGTTCCCTGGGTGCTCGCCATTGTTGTTCCGCCGCGCGTGTCGCTGATGTCGGTGACCTGCGGGCCGGTGTAGACGTCGGCCGGCTGACCCATGTCGAGCTTCGCGCGCTCCTTGAGGAAATCCGAGGAGAGCATGGTCGTGTCGTTGTCGAACAGCGTGTTGACGTAGAGCTTCTGGTTGCCATCCATGTAGCCGATCTCCTGGCGGATGGTCTTGATCTCGTATTGCGTAGGCACGAGCATCAGCGCCGACTGCGTCTCCACCCCGCTCTTCTCGACGGTGACCATGAACTTGCCGCCGTTGGGCAGGCTCATCAGGTAATCGCCGGTTTGCGCATTGCTCTTGAACACGCGCACGTCATCGTTCTCGATGTTCTTCACCACGATGCGGGCGGAACGGTTCGTTTCGCCTTCCACCGGTTTGTAATTTCCTTTGATGAGGCAGATCTCCACCGGCCGGCGCTCGACGCGCACGCGGTACACGGTCATCTTGCCGGAAGGGCTCGAGCGCGAGGAAGAGAAATACGCGGTCTTCTCGTCGTAGTCGGTGACGTAGAGGATGTCGTCGTCAGGCGTGTTGATGGCGAAGTCGAGGTTGACGGGTTTCGTCCAGGTGTTCGTCTCTTCGTTCAGCGTGGAGCGGAACACGTCGTATCCGCCCATGCTGCTGTGGCCTTTGGAGCAGAAGTAAAGCACTTTGCCGTTGGGGTGCAGGAAGGGATAATCTTCGTCGTATTCGGTGTTGATGGGATAACCGACGTTCTGCGGCTTGCTCCATTCGCCGTTCGGCAGCTTGCGGATGATGTAGATGTCTTTGCCGTTCTCTTCGTCGGAGCCGTAGCTGGAAAAATAGATCTCCGTTTTTTCCGAGGAGAGAAAGATGACGGATTTTTCTTTTTTCTTTTTGTCGAGCGAGGTTTTGAAATCATCCGGCTTCACGAGCAGCTTCCCGCTGTATTCGGTGAGGTCGTAAGAGCGGAAGAATTCGCCTTCGGGCAGCTCTTTCTTCTCAAGCACGGTGAGATCGGTGATGGATTTCAGCAGCTTTTTCCCGGTGCGGCAGGAAGCGATCTGGTTATCGACCTTGTATTGCTCGGCTTTCTTCGGGCCGGCGAGCTGCCTGTACTTGTCGTAGGCCTTGATCGCCTCGTCGAAACGGTAATTGAGATGGTACGCACGGCCGAGATAGAAGAACACTTCTTTTTCGACCTCCGCATTTTTCGAAGCTTTTTCGAGGAAGCCGAGCGCTTCGTCCTTGTCGCCCTGCGAAAAAAGTTTGCAGACGCCGAAGCGGTAATTGTAATTGGGATCTTTGGGATACGTGGCGAGCAGCTGCGAATAGAGCTTATGCGCCTGCTCGAAATTGCCTTCGTCGAAATTCAGCGCGGCGGCTTTCTTGACCTCTTCTTCGGAGCCTAAGCCGGACTGGGCGGCAAGCGGCTGCGGGGCGAGCCACAACAGCAAGACCCCGAAGCATCCCGTCAAAATCCTCCTTATAACCATTAGCTTCCGGTTCAAACCCGCGCGGAATCTGCTTTCCGCGGGGATCAGCGTATCCTAACAAAAATAGCTCTTTTTTCGATGAAAGATGCTGAGAAGACGCTATTTCCACAGGTTTGGAGCACGAATTTCAGCGGCTTTCTTACAAGGGTTATTTATCTTTCGTTCCTCATCCATTCATACGCTATGAAACTGATGAACTTCGGCCAGCAAGGCGACAAGATGATCTACGTTTTTGACCAGTGCGCGCCCGAGCAGGTGGCGAACGCGGTAGGTCATTTCATGCTCCGTGAAGGCTACCGCCTCGAGCAGGGCAACCCGATGAACGCGACATACGGCATCGGGAACAAAACGATGCGCATTCTCTTCGGCGCTTTTGTGAAGCGGTACGCGTTCCAGGTGTATGTAATGCCTAACAATTCGGGCGTGACGCTGGAGTTTTCGAAAGGCATGAGCGGCTTTTCGGGCGGCGTGATCGGGATCGCGAAGCTGAATACGGAGTTCAACCGGATAAGCAAGGTGTTGGCGGGGATTTCGTAGCAGCCGCAAGCCTTCGGCAGTACGTCAGCGAACGGCAACGCTGCGCTTGTAAAAATCAAACGCGTTGCTGCAAAAGCAATAGAGCCGCTGCTAAAAGGAAAAAGCGCCCGTTGAGCGCCTTTTCCTGAATTGTTTTTTTGCCTTTTGCGGCGAAGCCGTCGCCTTTTTATTTCACGCCTCTTCCACTTCCTCCTTCTCCGCCCTTTTTACCAAACGGATCTTCGACTCCTGCTTCTTCAGCAGGCGCTCGATGTTCTTTTGATGCGTGATCAGCACGAGCACGGTGACCATTACGGAGAAGATCACCATCGGGGGAAACGCTTTCCCGGGAAAGCCCAGGGCTACAATGAACGGGAACGCGAGCGCGGCGCACATCGAGCCTAAGGAAACGTAATGCGTTGTCAGGAAAACGGCCAGGAACACCAGCGTGGCGAGCAGGCAGGCTTGCGGGTGCAGGGCCATGATGACGCCGAACAAGGTGGCGATGCCTTTGCCCCCGCGGAAACCGGCATACACCGGGAATACGTGGCCGAGCACGGCGGCTACGCCTAGGGCCAGCTGCATCTCGATGAAATCGTTGGTGTGCGGACGGTAATCGCCGGCGATCCAGACGAGGCTGACGGCGCCGAAGCCTTTGAGAATGTCGAGGAGCAGGACGGGGATGCCGGCTTTTTTGCCCAGCACGCGGAACGTGTTGGTTGCGCCCGCGTTGCCGCTGCCGTGCTCGCGCACGTCGGTTCCGTAAAACAGTTTCCCGATCCACACCGCGCTGGGAACCGCTCCCAGCAGGTACGCCCCGATCAATGCCAGCACCGAACTGCTTGTGATCACCCTTTTGCTTTTTTGTTCAACCTATCTTCCGTCCCCGCCGCCGCCGGAGTTGCTTTCCCCGTCGTCGCTGACCTCGGCGCGCTGCAGCTTTTTCAGCCACAGGCCTTTGTCTTGCGGGCTGCCGAGGGTGAAGCGGTATGACTTACCCTTCACGGTCTCGGCTTTCTTCTTGTCGTCCTTCAGCTCCTTGATAATGGTGTTGAAGGCGTCGTTCGAGGAAATGGCGAGCATGATGCCGTTCACGTACTTGAAGTAGTACCAGTTGCCGCCGTCCAGCTCGAAGTAAATGTGGAGGATGTCGCCCCCGCGTTTCCGTTCCAGCTGGATCTTCCCGTCGACAAATTTATTGATTTGATTCTTATTCACGTTACCCAGGCCGAGCTTGCCCACCGAGATGTAGGATTTCGAGCGCTGGTTCCACTTCATCGTCACGTCGTTGAAGAAGAGCGCGTACTTCAGCTCGTCGGGGAACTTCCGGTAGGAGCCGTAGAGGTTGAGCTGGGTGATAAACTTGTCCGCCTTCTCTTTTCCGACCAGCTCCGTGAGCGCGCGCTGGAAGGTGGGGCGCGAGAAATCGGTGGGCGTGAGCGTGGTGTTCGCGTTGATGGCGTCGGCCATCTTGTCCATCGCGCCGTCGTCGAAGAAGAAATCCACGGCCATCACCAGGTCGAACACGGTGCTGTCGTTGATGCTGAAGTTCGTCGCGTTGCCGATGGGCATCAGGTTGACCTGGCCGAGATCGGCGCCGAGGTTCATCTTGCCTTCGCCGGTGACCGAGCAGTTGCTGGTGTTGAAGGCGATGTAATTGCCGGGCAGCGAGCGCTCGATGAGCTTCTCTTTGTTCGAGATGCGGTACTCGCGGGCATTTTTGTCGAAGATGAGGAAGCCGTCGGCGGTGATCACTTTCACGTCGCTGCGGGCGCGCTGGGGCGAGAGGAAGGCGGAATAGATGTGCGTGGAATCGACCGTGCTCATGATGCCCAGGGCTACCGGCGCATTCTCGGGATCGGCCGGCGTTTCGGTGATCGGGATCATGATCTGCTGCGGGTTGATCTCGCCTTTGAACTTCATGCGTTTCTTGCCGATGGCGCAGTCGTGCGTGAGCTGCGTGCTGCCGTCGAACACGAGGAACTGGTTGTTGGCCTCGAGCACCACTTTCCCGCGGAAATCGAAGGCGGGGCTAAGCATGAACTTCGCCGTATCGAGGATCGCGCCTTCGGCGTAGGTCTGGCCGGTAGTGTCGGGCGAGACCTTTCCGAAATGGATCAGCTGCTCGTGCTTCAGCTCGTCGACGTACGCGTAATCGCCCACCGCTTCGTAGCTGCGGCGCGCGTAAACGTTCACCGTGGCGTTGAATATCTTGTGGTATTTCGTCACGGCGTTGGCGGTGATCGTCGCGTTCTCGAGCGTCTGCATCTTGGCGTTCTTCTCCACCACCACGTCGCCTTTGTAGGGCTGGATTTCGGCGTCGGCCACCAGGATCTTCTTCACCTCTTTCGCGGAGATGATGTAGTTCTTCAGATCGTATTTCGCTTTCGGCGCGTTGAAGCGCAGCGAATCCTGCTTCGGGTGAATGGAGATGAATTCGGGGCCCTCCAGGTTCAGGTCGGCTCCTCCTCCTTTGGCCACGCCCGTATTCGTCTTGTCTGCGCCCAGCTCGATCTCGCTTTTGTCCATGAACCATTTGAACTGCTCCATGTAGCAGATGTACTGGTTCACCGGGAAGGTCACCACCGAGCCTTTGCCGTTCGATTTGAAATCGCCTTCGCGCTTTTCGAAATCCAGGTGCGCGTTCACGTTTTTCGTATCGAAGGCCAGGCCGGCCAGCTCCAGGGCTTTCAGGCGGAAGTCGGAAGTATCGGCGTCGACCGTGTGCTCTTTGAAGATCATATTCTTCGAATCCATCTCGGCGGTGGAGAATTCCAGGCGGCCGTCGCCCGAGAGCTGCTTCGGCGTGAGCGTAAGCGTGCCACCGAACGTGGAGCTGCTGTCGTACATGTTGAACTTCTTGTCGCCGCTGGTCAGCTTCATGTTGTCCTTCTTCGGCGCATAACGCACGGAGACGTTCTCGCCGGAGGCTTGCGGGTACTCGATCTTTCCGCCTTTCTGCTCCTTCATGCTGAAAGTTTGAGCGGTGCCAAGCACGGAATCCGGCGTGAAAAGGAAGTCGCTCGACTTGATGTTCGCGGTCAGGTAATCGATGTCGCCGTCGCCGCGCAGGCCCTGGTTGCTGAGGCGGAAGGTGTTGTTGAATTTGGCCTTGGTGCCGTAGTTGGCGAGGCCGGCGGGCGGGGCTTTCCGCACGAAGCCCAGCGAGTAATCCGGCTGCAGCGTAAGCGTATCGCGCATTTCGGGGAAGATGCCCGCGGACTTGAAGGTGCCGACGAATTTCAGCGACTGGTTGCTGAAGTTGTCCAGCGAATCGATGGTGAACGGATCGACCTTGAAGTAAAAATCGTCGCGCTTGTACACGCCTTTGTGAATGCTCGGGCGATCGTAGTACACGAACGATTCTTTCGCCGAAGTGAAGATCGGGAACTTCGCGTAGGGCTTGAGGCCGGATTTGTTCGCCGGGTTGTCGATGAGCAGCTCGCCGTTCAGGTTCTCGATCACGCTTTTCACTTTCACCTGGATCGGGCGTCCGCGCGGATCGTCCGGATCGGGCTTGTCGCCGTCGACCCAGATGCGCACGGAATCCACGTTGTTCAGGCTGAGCTTGAAGGCGTCGTAATCGAAGGCGAACTGCTTCCCGTAATAATCGAAACGGCCGGCCATGATGGAGCCTTTGAAAGTGAAGTTCCGGTTCTTCTTCAGGATCACCATGTCGCCCTCGGGGAACACGGTTACGTTCTGTGAATCGCTGAGCGCCACTTCCTTTACGCCGAAGATCGTCATGTCGTAATTGAGCAGGTTGATCGAGGCGTTGGGCGTGCCGGGCGTCACCTTTGAGCGGAAGTCGAGGCCGTCATAGTCTACCTGCTTGGCGCGGGCGCGCACGTAGGTAAACAGCTTGTCCTTTACCGTGATCTCATCGTCGGCGATGTTGTAAATGATGAAGCCCATGTTGGCCAGGGGCACGAGCGCGGGGCGCAGGTTCTCCGGCGAGATCTTCCAATGGCTGGCGAGCTGCGGTACGAGGAAAGTGCGGATGGAATCGTTCTTCTTGACGAAATCGCGGATGCGGATGAGCGGGTGAATGGTTTCCATGCCCTGCAGCTTGTCGTACAGGTACTGGCGGTAGTACGCGCTCGACTGGAAATCCGCTTCACCGAGCGAGCTGCCGGGAATGGTGCGCAGCACGACGCGAGGCTCGTCCGTTTTCCAGACGATCTGTTCGGCGTCGATGTCCACCTGGTGGAACGAATCGTAATAAGGCGCTGCCGTTGATCCATCGCCGCTGCGGTAGAGCACGACCTTATTGCTGTCGATGAAGAATTTGAAATCGAGCGAGGGGTGCACGATCGAATCCTTGTCGAGGTTGAAGCGCACGGCGGCATCGGCGCAGGTGAGACGCTCTTTGGTGATCACGAAGCTCTTGCCTTCCACGCGCAGGAAATCTTTCCCGTTGCGCTTGAAGATCACGAATGCCGGGTCGCCTTTTTTGCCCGAGCCGATAAAGCGCGAGCCGACCTGGGTGAAGCCGCCTTCGAAGTCCACGTTCGGGAACAGGGCTTTGATCTGGTAGCGCTGCGAGTAGGATTCGAAGCGCGGGTAGCTGGCGTTCTTCTCATTGGCGTCGGCTACGATCTTCTCGCTGAGCTTGCCTTGGAGAGGCTTGCCCTGGAAATAATTCTTGTTGTAGAAGATGGCCGAATCCGCTTCGTAGCCGCCGCTTTTCAAAGTGATCTTGTAATTCTTCAGCTCGGCGTACACTTCGCTTTCGGGAATGCCCACGCGCGCCCAGTTCACCTTTCCTCCCTTTCCCACCCAGGTGCCGGTGGTGGGATAGAACGTGCCGGTAGTGTTGTAGATCGTGGAACTGTCGCCTTTGGCCAGGCATTTCAGGTTGAGCGAGCCGAACTTCACGATAGGAATGCTGTCGCAGATGATCTGCCAGTTGCGGTTGTCGGCTTTCCAGGTGGTGGTGACGGATTTGTAGAAGGTGTTGTCGGCGAAGAGGTTTTCGCTCATCACGATGTAATCCGCGAAGTATTTGTTCGATTTCCCGCCCGCCAGCTTGTCGAAGCAGGCTTGCCAGTCGTTCCAGACGTTGGGCGAAAGATTGTTGTCGGTAAAGGCTTTGACGGCGTTGATGTAGGCGCGGAACTCGGGCGAAGGCTTGAAGCGGCGCTTGAGCATCTGGTTCGCGTTCTTGTACATGTCGCGCTTCTTGCCCTCGTCCACCTTGTTGGTGATCCAGTACAGTTTGTTGAATTCCTCGATGAACTCGCGGCCTTCTTTCTTTTCCGACGCATCGAAATAGCTCTGCAGCTCTTCGATGAATTTCACCGGGTCTTCGCTGAAGCTTTTGATCTGGGGTTGCGCTTTGAGCGTGCCGATCCCGCACAGGATCGCCAGCAGCGCCAGGGCCGTCCTCTTCATTTGCCTTCCTTTTCCTTTCTTGTGAACTCGAGCAGGCTCCAGCTGTTGCGTTCGGCGCGGGCGACCGGTTCCAGTCCGGCTTTCCGGCAGGCTTCGTTCAGCACGGCTTCGTCGGTGGTGAAGAATCCGCTGAGGATGAGGTTTCCGCCGGGCTCCAGCGCTTCCGCATACAGCGGGATGCTGCCGAGCAATACGTTCTTGTTGATGTTAGCTAAAATTACGTGAAACTTCCGGCCTGCCAACGCGGCTTCATCGCCTTTTTCAACAGCCATGCTCACGCCGTTGCGGGCGACGTTTTCGCGGGCGTTTTCCACGGCATTCTCTTCGATGTCGATGCCCATCACCGCAGCGGCCCCGCGCTTGGCCGCTAAAATGCCCAGCACGCCGGTGCCGCAACCCATGTCCATGACCCAACGGCCGGAGAGATTCATTGTTAATAACTTTTCAGTCACCAGGCTGGTCGTTTCGTGATGCCCCGTACCGAACGACATGCGCGGCTCGATGACAAGCTCGTACTCGAATTCCGGCTGCGGCTCATGGAACGGCGCGCGGATCAGGCAGCGCCCGGCCACGCTCACGGGCTGGAAGTTGCTTTCCCAAGCTTCGTTCCAATTCTGTGCCGGGATCCGGCGCTGCACGAAGCTCAGCTTTGTTTCCGAATCGTTCCAGCGCTCGAGCAGGCTGAGGCTGGACGGCTCGAAATGCTCGGCGGAGATATAGGCGCGGAAGCCCCCGGGCGTATCCTCGAAGCTTTCAAAGCCGGCCTCGGCCAGTTCGGTCATCAGGATGTCGGCGGCAGGCATGCGCGGCTGCAGGGTAACGGACAGTTCAATGTAATCCAAAACGGTAATGCATTGCGGGCTTCCCGGAGAAGCAGTGATCAGAAGAGTCAAAATCGACGCGGACAAAGTTATGGTTCAGATGGATCAGCGGCCCGTACCGGAGTGGAAAATCGGGCGCTCTAAGAATGACGCGCAGAACGGCTAAATGTTACGTTACAAATCAGGGTTTTATTTGGGCGGTTTTCCACAAGGAGCAAAGGCATTTTAACACGTCTTGCAGTCCGGCGACCAGCCAACCCATTGTACCGGGTACGAATTCTTACGAAAGATACGAATTACGAATGGGCTCGTAGAGGATTCGAGCTGCGGATTGGGAATTCTTAACTTCACGTTCTCGACTCGTACAATTCGATGGATTCACACGGGCATCATTTCAACCAGGACTACTGGAACAAGCGTTACCTCGAGGGCGACGACGGCTGGGACATCGGGTACCCGTCCACGCCGCTGAAAGAATACATCGATCAATTGGAGAACAAGGACTTGCACATTCTCGTGCCCGGCGCGGGCAGGGCGTACGAGGCGGAATACCTCTGGCGGAAAGGATTCCGGAATACGTTCGTGATCGACATTTCGCCTTACATCCTGGAACGCTTCGCGGAGCGGGTGCCCGATTTTCCCAAGGCACAGCTGGTCTGCGGGGATTTTTTCGAGTACGAAGGTGATCCGGAAGGCTACGACCTGATCCTTGAACAGACCTTTTTTTGCGCGATTTCGCCCGGTTTACGGCCAAAGTATGCCGAAAAAGCGGCGGAACTGCTCAAAAAGGGAGGAAAGTTAGCCGGTTTGCTTTTCAACGACCCGCTGAATCCCGACCAGCCGCCTTTCGGTGGCTCCGCGGAGGAATATGAGGCTTATTTCAAAAAATTTTTCGATCTTAAGGTCTTGGAAACGGCTTACAATTCGATCAAGCCGCGAGCCGGGAGAGAGTTATTCATTGTCTTCAAGAAGAAGATGAATTGAACTCCACAATTAACTTAATTACAGTAATTTGAATTTAAAATCACTTGCTTTTTTGCTCGCTTCCGGTGCCGCTCTCAGCGCCTCCGCGCAGCACCCTGCCCCGCCCCCGCGGCTGGACACGATCGTGCAGGTAGTGCAGATCAGCGACACGGTCAGGAGCTTCTACAAAAAATACCAGCTCGGCCTCGATTCTGCGGCCAGCCCCCTGCTCTACCTTAACGTGTACGAATGGATCGGCACACGCTACCGCTACGCCGGCAAAACGAAGCAGGGCATCGACTGCTCGGGCTTCGTGGGCGAGATGTACCGCCAGGCGTATGGCCTGCAGCTGGCCGGAGGCTCGAAGGAACTTTTCCAGCTTGTGGACACGGTGGCGCGCAGGGATTTGCGGGAAGGCGATATCCTGTTTTTCAAGATCAAACGCGGGCAGATCTCGCACGTGGGCGTGTACCTGGGCAACAACAAGTTCGCGCACGCTTCCGTGCATTCCGGCGTGGTCATCAGCGACCTTGAGGAACCGTATTACAAGAAATATTTCTTCACGGGCGGACGGCTGAAGACGAAATCCTGAAAAGAAATCCCCCAAGCCCAGATCCCACAACGCACAGTTTGGGATCTGGGATTTTAGTTTGGGGGATTTATAAAATAAGAAACCCGGCCTTTTGAACCGGGTTCTTTTATTCGTTGAAGCTTCCGCTATCGCATATACTTCAAATTCATGCCGAAGAGGACGATAAACAGGATGCACACCAGGCCGGTGACGATCCCGAACAGCGTCATGCCGAGAATGCAGAGGATGCCGAAGATGCCGTTACCGATCGCATACATCCAGAAACCGCCTTTCTGGAGCTTGTTCATTTTCACTACCCCCCAGATAGAAAGAACCTGGAGCAGGAGCAGGAATACGCCTACGCCGATCAGCAGGCCGGTGCCCATGGCCATTGCGCCGCCGACAGCGCTCTGAGCGGCTGCCATTTCTGCTGCGTCAACGCCTTCCATGCCTTCCATTGCTTCCATGGTCTCAGAGGCACGCGACATGCCCATGCCGAGCATGCCCATGATCCAGCCGGAGGCCACGATGAAGAGAATGGAGATCAGCGCCCAGAATCCGCTGCCGATGTAGCTGAGGATGGAAAGCGTCTTCAGGTTCGACGGTGCAGCGGGGGCTGCATTGTTAGTTTGTTCCATAGTAGTGTTTTTTGTTGGTTATGGTTATGTGGTTGGTAAAATCCGGTGCTAAGCACGGGCATTTCAGACAGTTTTCAAATAGGCCCCCGCCGGAATTATCAACAACCGGTTAACCAACTGAAAGTTATGGTTTTAAGGCTTTTAGAAGCTCGAAATGACGCGTTTTCCACACCACTTTTGCCAGGCCTCGACTTGCGCGGGCGACATTTGCTCCAGTTTTTCGACTTTGCAGAGGGGGAAATAGGTGCTTTCGCCCGGACTCAATTGCAGGTTTTGCACCCGTCCTGCCGAAGCCACTACCAGCTCGATCGGCTGCTTCCCGAAATAACGCAGCCACTCCGCCAGGTCCGCTTTTACCGGCAGACCATTTACCCCCAGCACGTCGTCGCCTACGGCCAGGCCCGCCTTTTCCGCAGGAGAACCGGGATGCACCGCCGTGATCCGCGTGATGCCGCCCGGTTCCGCCACTTTAAATCCGAAGATGCGCTCGTGCGGACGCGGGGAAACCTGCTTCAGCAGGCGGCAGCCGATATAGCTCAAGGCATCGTTGAGAATTTCCGTGTAATCGGCAGCGGCGTTGACGTAACGTTCGAAGAATTCGGTGAAATCTTCGTTCGAGATATGCTCCACCCAGCCTTTGTAATCGGCTTCGGTGTAGCCTTTGCCTTTTTGCGCGAACTCGGTGTACAGGGCGCGCATCACGTCGTCCAGCGATTTTTCATTTTTCGTGGCGCGGCGGATGCGCATGTCGGTGACGAAGGCGAGCAGGCAGCCTTCGTCGTAGATGGACGTTTTGCGGCCGGGCGCGCCGGGCACGTAGCCGTCCAGCCACGTATCGAAAGAACTGTCGGCTACTGAAAGATTAAAGCGGCCGGGATTGTCGAAGTGCTTTTGCAGGCGCTCTTCGAAGGTGGGGAAATACTCGTCCTCGCTCCACACGCCCGAGCGGAAGAGCAGGTAATCGCCGTAATACGTAGTTACGCCTTCGCAGACGTAGCCGAGACGGGAGTAATTCTCTTTCGTAAAATCGTAGGGGTGCATGTCCGCGGGACGGATGGCTTTGATGTTCCAGGCATGAAAAAGCTCGTGCGAGCTGACGCCGAGAAAATCGTTGTAAATATCACCCATCAGCTTATAAGAAGGCCCGAGCGCGCACACCGTGGAATCGAGATGTTCTACGCCGTGGTAAAATCGCCAGGGCATGATTTGGAAAAGGAAATGATACGTCTCCGCCGGGAAGGTGCGCATCATCATGAACTGCTCGTTGACGAAGATGAAGAAATCCGCAATGATGCGGCCCCATTCGGGACGGCATTCGCCCTGGAACCAGAGGTGGAATTCCACGCCGTCCATCACGAACATCTGGTGCTTCAGGCTGGGGCTGGCGATCAGCGGGCTGTCGGCGAGGCGGTCGAAACCGGGGGCGCTGAGGCTGTGGCGCCCTTTTTTGGCCAGCGCGGTGGCGATCTCGTAGCTGTCGGGCAGGGCGAGCTCGAGCAGGTGCTCCTCTTCCATTTTCTCCGGAACGTAGATGCAGCAGTTGACGGGATTCATGTACAGCTGCTGCTCGTCGAGGTACGTGGATCCCGCGTTGAGATCCGCCGCGAAGTACTCGTATTTCACGTGCACCGTTTTCGCGCCGGCGCAATCGATCTCCCAGGCGTCCTTCGTGCGTTTGCGGAAGGCAAGCGCTTTTCCCCGCGCATCGAAAGCGGCGAAGCCGCGCACGTTCTTCGCAAAATTCCCCAGCTCATACCGCCCCGGCCGCCAGGAGGGCAGCTGCACGTTGAGCGTGGATGAAGAAATGCTGTCGATGATGCATTCAATGCTGATGTAATGCTGATGCGGGTTTTCGTAGGAGATCTTGTAAAGCATAGAGCAAATCTAAATCAAAGTTCCTACTCACACGAATATCGAACAGCCGAACAAGGAACATCGAACGCAGAAGTATTTTACTTCGACATTCGATGCCCCCTGTTCAGTGTGTTCTGGAAAAATCTCTAGGAAATCTTGTACACCCAGTTGTGCTTGTCCTCCGCGCGGCCGTGGCGGATATCGTCCAGCGCCCGGTGCACTTTGTTAGAGAACACGCGCTGCGGCACGGGCGGCAGTTCGTAGTCTTTGCCTTTGTAGCCGATGGCGGCGATGTGCGCGATAGTGGCAGCGGTGCCGGTGCCGAAAGCTTCCTGCAGGTAACCGCGGGCATGCGCATCGAAAATTTCATCTACGGCGATGCGGCGTTCCTGCACCTTCATGCCCCAGTCGCGGGCCAGGGTGAGCACGCTGTCGCGCGTGATGCCGGCGAGGATGGTGTCGCCGAGCGGGGGCGTGATGAGCACGTCGTCGATCACGAACATGAGGTTCATCGTGCCGGATTCTTCCACGTAGCGGTGCTCGCGCGCGTCCGTCCAGATGAGCTGGTCGTAGCCTTCGTATTTGGCGAGCTGCGTGGGATAAAGCGAGCGGCCGTAGTTGCCGGAAACTTTCGTGTAACCTACTCCGCCCTGCACGGCGCGGAAAAATTCCGTTTCCACCATCACGCGCAGCGGCTCGTTGTAGTATTGCCCGACCGGCGTGGTGATGATCATGAACATGTACGTATCGGAAGATTTCACGCCGATGTATTCATCCGTGGCCATGTGGAAGGGGCGGATATACAATGCGCGTCCGTCGCCGTCGGGCACCCAGCCGCGGTCGATGCGGACGAGCTCGGTGAGCGCTTCCATGAACACGTCTTCCGGCACTTCGGGCATGGCCATGCGGCGGGCGGAGACGTTGAGGCGTTTCTGGTTGTCGAGCGGGCGGAACAAAAGAATCTCTCCTTTGGGAGAGCGATACGCTTTCATGCCTTCGAAGATCGATTGCCCGT
>Ga0196978_1000688_pt1 | contig 16636 bp, 14 predicted proteins | sample S3v_2013CmetaG_FD_155491 | JGI IMG/M metagenome (GOLD analysis project Ga0196978, IMG submission 155491) | Soil microbial communities from Anza Borrego desert, Southern California, United States - S3+v_20-13C | ecosystem: Environmental > Terrestrial > Soil > Desert | place: USA: California... | reverse complement strand
AAGACCACCGTGCGCCTGCGAGCCAGGAAGGGCGTCATCTTCGGCAGCGGCGGCTTCACCAACAACAAGGACCTGGTGCTGCAGTTCCAGCCCGGGCCCGTATTCGGCGGCTGCGCGGTGCCGACCAACGAAGGCGACTTCGTCTACATGGGAACGGCCGCGGGCGCGCGGCTCGGGCAGATGAGCTCGGCGTGGCGTGCGCAGATCGTGCTCGAGCAGGCGTTGCAGTTCTCGAGCACACCCGATGACGTCTTCATGCCGCCGGGCGACTCGATGATCCTGGTCAACCGTTACGGCCAGCGCGTCGTCAACGAGACCAGCAACTACAACGAGCGCACCCGCGTGCACTTCATCTGGGACTCGACCCGCCACGAGTGGACCAACCTGCTGCTGTTCATGATCTACGATCAGCGCACGGCAGAGCTCTACGGCGGACGCTTTCCGCTGCCGCCCGCCGGCACGCAGGCTCCCTACGTGATCAAGGCCGCAGGCGCGGCCGAGTTGGCCGCTGCCCTTGGCGAGCGTCTGGCCAGACTGGCCACGCGCACCGGCGGCCAGACCCTGGCGAGCGGTTTCGCCGAGACGCTGACGGCGCAGATCTCGCGCTACAACGCCTTTGCAGCCGCCGGCGCCGACGAAGACTTCGGCCGCGGGCGCATGCTCTACGACCGGCTGTGGCACTCGCGCGTATGGTCGTTTCCGAACCAGGGCACTGCGCACGAAGTGGGCAAGACGCCCAACCCGACCATGCATCCCATCGCCGTGCAGGGACCTCTGTACGCGATCATCCTGGCCAGCGGCACTCTGGACACCAACGGCGGTCCCGTCATCAATGCCAGGGGCGAGGTGCTGGACGCACACGGCCAGCCCATTCCGGGCCTTTACGGAGCGGGCAACTGCATCGCCTCGCCGACCGGACCCTACTACTACGGCGGCGGCGGAACCCTCGGCCCTGCGATGGCATTTGCGTACCTGGCGGCCAAGAGCGCGGCGGCAGCGCCCGAAAGATCGGCGGCCTGATCGAACGCACGACGATGACCGCGGCAAGCGAGCTCGTGCAGACGATGGCGCTGGTGTCGTGCCAGAGCGCGGGCACCGATGCGCACAGGCTGCCGACCGTCCTCACCCTTCACGATCGAAACGGCAATGCTCGGCACGCGATGGGAGCCGCGCGCACGCTGTTCGGCGAGGAGCCTGCCGTGCTTGCACCGCAGGCGGCGCGTCCCTGCAATCCGTTCCAGAGCAACTTCGAGGGCGCGCCCGCCTACGCCGGATACTCCTGGTACCTCGGCAGCGATTCCCTGATGCCCGAACCCGCGAGCTTCGGCGACGCGCTTTGCCAGCTCGAGCTGCTGCTGGGCGAGGAAGCGCTACGCAACCGGCGCGGCGTGGTGCTGCACGGCTATGGACAGGGAGCGGCGCTGGCGCTGGCGCTGGCGTCGTACGGCGCAGGCAACGTGACCGGCCTGGTCGTGGACCGCTGCCAGCTTCCGCGCATCGCAGGATGGACAGCGCCGTCGAGCTTTGCGAAATCGCTGCGCTGCCTGCTGCTCGGCAACGGCAGCGATGAGGAGCTGCGGACACGAGGCATCATTTGCGAGTACGCCGGCGGCGGCGTCGCCCCGCCCGAATGGATGCGCAGCCTTTCCACCAGCGAGGACCGATAGCCGTATGCGCCTGGCAGCGTCGGTCGCGATCGCGCACGTGCTGGCGTTGCTGGCGGCGACCTCGGCACTTGCCATCTCCACCGGCCCTCAGCCCGGCAATGCCGGTCTTCCGGCTGGCGGCGGAGTCGAGGCCGAGCTCACCTGCATCGGCTGCCACAACAGCTCGCCCCTGAATCCCGACCAGAAGGGGTCGATCAGCCTGGAGGGAGTTCCGCCTCGCTACGAGCCGGGAAAGTCCTACACGCTGACGTTTCGCATCACCCATTCCGATCCGAGCCTGACGCGCTGGGGCTTCCAGGTCACGGCCGTGACGCTGCCCGCGCTCGAAGGCGCCGGAGAGCTCATCGTCATCGATGCGTCCACGACACAGGTCATCGCGGGCATGAGCGGGACCCGCAGCTATCTCGGGCATTCCTATGGCGGCACCGCCATCGGCCAGAGCGGCGGCACGGCATGGAGCTTCCAGTGGACAGCTCCGCCGGCTGCATCCGGCAAGGTGGGCTTCTTCGCCGTCGGCAACGCCGCCAACGCCGACGGCTCCAACCAGGGCGACCGCATCTACTCGCGATCTCCCGAGCCCATCGCCGTCACCGAGCCCGCACCGGGGGGATGAACGGCGCGCGGCGCGGCCGCTCACCTTGAGCCATGCTGGGCCGTATGCTGTGATGACCATCGTAAAGCGCGTGATCGGTTGGGGACCGCACCGGGCATCTCCGGGGCGGATACGGTCGCAACGCTTGTCCTTCAGAACACGGCCGCATCGCGGCCAGGGACGAATGGTGGGTCGCTGATGCCGACTTTGCGCGCGTCGGGCTTGGACGATTCGGCTTCCGATCGGATAGCCGAGCTGGAGGCGCGCGTTCGCGAGCTGGAAGAGGAGCTCCACGCCACGCGCGAGCGCGATGTACGGCTTCCCCTGGAGCAGGCGCTGCGCAACATCCGTTCGCTGCCCGTCATCCTGTTTCGCGTCCAGCCCGACGGTACCATCGCCGAGTCGGTGGGACGCGGCCTCGAACGCCTCGGCCTTCGCGAGCGGCAGGCGGTCGGGCAGAACATCTTCAGCGATTTTCCCGAGGTCGCTGACCACATCCGCCGCGCCCAGCGCGGCGAGGAAGTGCTCTTCGAGGCCAACGGAACCTTCAACGGCCGCCAGTGGTCCTCGATCAACCACTACACGCTGCACGAAGCGACCGGCGACGTCATCGCCACCGCGCTCGACGTGACCCCGCTGCGCGAGATGCGCCGCGAGCTGGAGGCCAGCGAGCGGTTGTTCCGTGCCCTGGCCGATACGGTGCCGGTGGGAATCGCACGCTTCGACCAAGCCGGACGCTGCACCTACCTGAACAAGCGCGTGCGCGACACGCTCGGCATCGGCGAGCGCGATCCGGTCGGGGTCGACTGGTTCGAGCACATTCATCCCGACGACCGCTCGCGCATCGTGCAGCAGTGGGCCGAGCGCGAGAACCGTCCCACTGCGGGACGCGTGCTGTACCGCACGGTCACGAGCCTCGGCGAGGACCGATGGCTGCAGGCGCAAACCGTCATCGAGCGCGATGCCGAGGGACGCCCCGCCGGCTATGTCGCCACCATCACCGACGTCACCCGGCAAAAGCGGCTCGAGGAAGACCTTGGCAGGCGCGTGGCCGAGCGCACGGCCGCCCTGGAGGAGGCGAATCGCGAGATGGAGGCGTTCTCCTATTCCGTCTCGCATGACCTTCGCGCGCCGCTGCGCTCGATCGACGGGTTCTGCCGCGTCCTGCTCGAAGACTACGGCAGCCGTCTGGACGAGGAGGCGCGCGGATACCTGCAGCGCGCCAGCTCGGCGAGCCGGCGCATGGGCGGGCTGATCGACGACCTGCTGCGCATGTCGCGGGTGGGCCGCAGCGAGCCTCGCAAGGAGCAGGTAGACCTGACCGCGATCGCACGCACCGTCGCCGAGGAGCACGCTTCCGGCGAGCCGTCGCGAAACGTCGAATTCCACATCCAGGATGGGCTGACCGCGCAGGGCGACCCCGCCCTGCTCTACGACGTGCTCGTCAATCTGCTCGGCAACGCCTGGAAGTTCACGTCCAAGAAGGAGCATGCCCGCATCGAGTTTCGCGCCGACGATACGAACGGCCAGACCGTCTACTGCGTCAGCGACGACGGCGCGGGCTTCGAGATGAGCTTCGCGCACAAGCTCTTCCGGCCTTTCGAGCGCCTGCACGACGGCAACGACTTCGCCGGCAACGGCATCGGCCTGGCTACCGTCGAGCGCATCATCCGCCGCCATGGCGGCCGAGTCTGGGCCGAAGGCCGCTCGGGCAAGGGAGCGTCCTTCTTCTTCACGCTGGGCGGTTGAGAGGTCGTCGAGGCTGAAACGCGGCGGACCACGACGGCACCCGCACACAGTCAAGGCACGAACTGTTCCTTGAGTATGCGCTCTTCCAGCCCATGCTCCGGGTCGAAGAGCAGTTCCAGCGTGATCGCCTTCTCCTCGAAGACGTGGACGTGGCGTACGTTGCGCGCCTCGACCGTATCGGCGGTGGCACTGACCGGGCGCTTGGTGTCGCCCATGATTTCGAAGTCGATGACGGCGTCGCCGGGAACGATGGCGCCTCGCCAGCGGCGCGGACGGAAGGCGCTGATCGGCGTGATCGCCAGCACGCCGGATTTGACGGGCAGGATGGGCCCGTGCGCCGACAGGTTGTAGGCGGTGCTGCCGGCGGGCGTGGCCACCAGGACGCCGTCGCAGACCAGCTCGTCCAGGCGAACGGTGCCGTCGATCGAGATGCGGATCTTGGCCGCCTGCCGGGTCTGGCGCAGCAGCGAGACCTCGTTGATGGCCAGCGCCTCCACCGACGTTCCACCCATGCACTGGGCGCGCATCTTGAGTGGATGGATGGCTGCCACGCTGGCGCGGTCGATGCGGGCGGGCAGGTCTTCCTCGTTGTAGTCGTTCATGAGGAAGCCGACCGTGCCCTTGTTCATGCCATAGATCGGGATGTGGTGGCCGATGTGCTCGTGCAGGGTCTGCAGCACGAAGCCGTCGCCGCCAAGCGCCACGATGACGTCGGCCTGCCCGGCCGGCACGCTGGCGTATCTGCCTTTGAGCGAGGCCAGCGCCTGCTGAGCATCGGGCGCGTCACTGGCGACGAAACAGAGTTTTTCCCGTCCCACGAGTCGGCAAGATAGCTGCGGCCGCAGCGGTTGGCCAGAAGACGGGGCTGTGACAGGGTCGTGCGCGATGTCCGACGCAGCCAGGCCCAAGCTCGAATTCTTCTACGATTGTTCCAGCCCCTGGACCTACCTCGCGTTCACGCGCATCGAGGAAGTGGCGGCGGCAAGCGGTGCCGAGCTGATCTGGCGGCCCTTCCTGGTCGGCGGCGTCTTCAACACCGTCAACGACAGCGTCTACGAGCAGCGCAAGAACCCGGTGTGGCCGAAAATGCGCTACTACGCCAAGGACATGCAGGATTGGGCGAAACTGTACGGTATCTCGATCGGCCAGCCGCCGGTCTTTCCCGTCAACAGCGTCAAGGCCATGCGCGGAGCGTTCGTCGCCGAGGAACACGGCTGCATCTCGCCGTACTCGCGCCGTCTCTTCGAAACGTACTGGGGAGAGCTGCGCGACATCTCCCAGGATGACGTGCTGGCGGACATCGTTACGACCTGCGGCCTGGACCGTGCCGAGTATTTCGACAAGATCGCCTCGCAGCCCTACAAGGACCGCCTGCGCGCGAACACGGAGGAGCTGATCGAACGCGGCGGGTTCGGATCGCCGACCATGTTCGTCGACGGCGACGACATGTACTTCGGCAACGATCGCCTGGTCCTGGTCGAGCATGCGCTCAGGCAGAAGCGCCCGCAGAGACGGGCGCGGGCGTAACCGGCGCCAGCGACGGAAGGACCTCCGACGTCACCCGGCGAAAGGACGATCGGAAACGGCGGCGCTCGAAGAGAAGGAGTGAACGTGAAGGACCTGTTCTCGATTCAAGGAAAGACGGCGCTGGTCACCGGCGGCTCGCGCGGCATCGGGTTGATGATCGCGCGCGGGTTCGTCCAGGCCGGCGCCAAGGTCTACATCAGCTCGCGCAAGAAGGACGCGTGCGAGGCGGCAGTGGCCGAGCTTTCCGGCGACGGCGCGGCCATCGCGATTCCCGCCGACATCTCCACGGAGGCCGGGGTGAAGGCGCTCGCGCAGGAGCTGGCTTCGCGTGAGCAGAAGCTCGACATCCTGGTCAACAACGCCGGTGCGAACTGGGGAATGCCGCTCGCCGATTACACCGACGACGCGTTTCAGAAGGTCCTTGCCACCAACGTCAAGTCCGTCTTCAACCTGACTCGCGAGCTCATTCCGCTGCTGGAGAAGGCCGGCACCAAGGCCGACCCCGCCCGCGTGATCAACATCGGATCCATCGACGGCCTGCACGTCCCCGCGCTGGAGACTTACGCCTATTCGACCAGCAAAGCCGCCGTGCACCATCTGACCCGGGTGCTGGCCAAGCAGCTGGCCTCCGCCAACATCACGGTCAACGCCGTCGCGCCCGGCCCGTTCCCGAGCAAGATGATGAAGGAGACGCTCGAGCGCTTCGGGGAGCTGATCGTGGCCCAGGTCCCGCGCGGCCGCATCGGCGAGCCCGAAGACATGGCTGGAGTAGCGATCTTTCTCGCCTCGCGCGCCGGCGCTTACGTTACTGGCGCCGTCATCCCCGTAGACGGGGGGATGGCCACCTGTCTCTAGCGCACGGCCACCGCTTCGGCTTTCCGCATCTCCAGTCGATGTTGCAGCCGACGGTGCATCACCTCCAGTGCGCCCCACGGGGGAGGGAACGCAGGCGGCCTCGGCCGATGACCCGCGTTGCGGCGGCAAACGCCGCCGCCGCTTGACGTAGGTCAGGCAGCGGCAGAGAAGGCGCACGTATTCCAGAATCGGATGTGAAGGCGGGCACAGGCGGCGCGGTGCTGCTGCTTCGTCCACGGACAGATCGATGGGAGCGTGACGTCCCGTCGCGCTCAGGGAGGGTTTCATGAAGCGATCCATTCAACTTTGGCTGCCGACGGCGGCGTGGGCGCTGGCACTGGCAATGGGCGGGCCGGTCTGGGCACAAGTTTCGACGACTCTGCCCTCTGCTCCCGAGAACGACTTTTGCGCTGACGCCATCACCGTCACCCCAGGGCAGCAGTACGTAGGCGATCTGGTTGCGGCGACCATGGATGGCATCGACTGCGGCGCCTGCCCCGACGTCTGGTACACGTACACTCCGGTGTGCCCAGGACCTGCGCGCGTCGATCTGTGCGCCGGCATCGACTTCGACCCGATCATGTCCGCGCACACGTCCTGCGGCGGCTCTTTCGCCTGCGTCGACGACTCTGTCTGCGGTCTGGCGCCGCGCATCGACTTCGACGCCCAGGCCAATCAGACCTACTTCTTCCGCGTCGCCGACCTCGCCTGTCAGGCCGCCGGCAGCTTTACGCTGTCGATCAGCGGTCCCCCGACCGTCAGCACCGGCGACGACGACGAAGATGGTGTCCCGGATGAGTGCGATGCCTGCCCCGGCTCCGACGACACCGTCGATCCGGACGGCGACGGCCAGCCCACCAACTGCGACAACTGCCCTCTCGACTCCAACCCCGGGCAGGGCGACACCGACGACGACGGCCTCGGGAATTCTTGCGATCCCGACCGCGACGGCGACGGCGTGACCAACGACGAGGACAACTGCCCGAACGAGTCCAACGAGGACCAGACCGACAAGGACAAGAACGGACGAGGGGACGTCTGCGAATGCGGCGGCAACATCGTGCTCAGCGGCGACGATGCCGACGACAGCGGCCACTGCGAGGGCACCAATTGCGGCGGTCTCTACGCCGCGATCCTGACCACGCTGATCGCCCAATCTGGCAGCCTGGGCTCCGGAATCCTGGCCATTGGCGTCAACGGTAGCCAGGCCCAGATCGGTCTGGACTCGTGGAACAATCCGGTCAACGGCGGCCCGGGCGTCGCCATCACCACGGTCACGGATCCCGCCCAGATCGGTACGGTCGATTTCTCCGATTACGCGATGATTTATCTGCCCTCGGACGACATCAACACCGGCGGCGGCATCAGCGCTGCGCAGCTGGCGGCGCTCAACGCCCGCCAGGAGGACGTCGCCGGGTTCCTGAACATCGTCGGTGGCAGCCTCCTCGCATTGACCGAAGGCGGACTGACGGGCCAGGGCGCATACGGCTGGCTACCCGTGCCGCTGACGACGGCGGCGGTCGACTACTCCGACGTCTCGCCCACCGCTGCCCTGCTGGCGATCTCGCCCGGCACGACCCAGGCCAACATGAGCCACGGCTTCTACCATCTGCAGTTCACGGGCCCGGCCGGCTTCTCCGGCCTCGACCCTCTGGCCTTCCCGGTGGGAAGCGGCAATCCGGCACTCCTCGGCGGTCTGTGCCAGGACGTTTCGACGGAGATCTGCAACAACAACGAGGACGACGACAACGACAAGGCCACGGACTGCGACGATCGCGACTGCGCAGGGGCGCTCAACTGCTTCGAGAGCAACTGCAACAACTCGCAGGACGACGACAACGACAAGGAAATTGACTGCAGCGACCCCGATTGCGTCGACGACCCTGCCTGCAACGTCGTTACGACGACCACCTCCTCGTCCACGACGACGCTGCCTCCCACGGGCGCGTGCTGCTCTTCGTCCGGTTGCAGCGTCGTATCGGAAGGACTGTGCCTGTTCGAGATCGGCGGCACCTACCAGGGAGACGAGAGCTCCTGCAACGAGCCCGGAATCTGCTCGACCTGCGGCGACGGATGCATCGAGCCGGGCGAAGAGTGCGATGACGGCGACACCTCCTCCGGCGACGGTTGCGACGACCAGTGTGCAGAGGAGCAGTGTTACAGCTGCAGCGGGGGAATCATCACTCCCACGGGCCGTCACGCCGAACATCAGGGCGAAGTCTGCGAACCCTCGGTATGCACGTTCGCCAATGGCGATCCGTGCGACGACGGCGATCTCTGCACGCTCGACGATACATGTTCGGCCGGCGCCTGCGGCGGTACCGAAGTCATCATCCGCGCGGCTTGCGATTGGGTGATGGTCGGCGGCGATCCGTCCAGCAGGGTGCGCTCGCGCGTTCGCGGCAACACCGTGATCACCGGCGACATCTGCGGCGATCAGGACCGCATCGGCGATTCGGCCGTCATCACGGGCGACGTCGTGGCAATGGCTACCAGCGGCGACGCGATCCAGGTCGCAGCGGCCGCGGTCGAAAACGGCGACATGGTCACCGGCGGAGGCGCCGTCACCGGCAAGCCGCGCGATACGATCCTGCCCGGCCTTGCGGTCGACCAGGTGGCAGGCGGCATGACCGTCGCACAGTCCGGCAACCCCGCGTTCATCTACGACACCACCGGCACGGATCCGCGCGTCGGCGAGTGCAACGACGCGCAGCAGGACATCGACGACGGCGCCGCCCTGCTGGACGCCCTGCCGTCGACGCAGAACCTCGGTGACGTGCAGATCAAGGTGAAGCAGTCGCTGACGCTGAACGCGACCAACGTCGGGGGCCTGAACGTGATCGACTTCGAGCGTCTGCGCACCGGTGGCGACGCCAGCATCACGCTCGACGGCGGCGGCGATCCGGACACCGTCTTCATCCTGCGCGTGGACCGCGTGATCGACCTGCGCCTGCAGAGCGCGCTCCTCGTGACCAACGGCACGCAGCCGAGTCACGTGATCGTCTACGGTCGGGGCAAGTGCAAGTTCGGCGAGGAAGTGGTCGGTAGCGGAACGGTGATCTGCCCGAACGGCAAGCTGAAGATGGAAGAGCGCACCGACTGGAGCGGCGCGATCCTGGGTGGTCGCAAGGTCGTCCAGGTCCGCGACAGCGGTGCGTTGACCCACCATCCTCTGCAGATCGCGCCGTAAGCGCGGCGTCACGCCGATTGCAGGAAGGCCGGTCCCGAAAGGGGCCGGCCTTTCCATTTTCGAGGGCGCGCGCCGTAGCTCGTACCGCGTGGGAAGCGCGCGAACGCGCCGGACGGGATGGGACAGGCGCCATTTGCCAATCCGTCACGGATGATGGACCACCGCCGCTTCGGGCAGAGGCGCGTCGTGACACCATTCGAAGCAAGGCCTCGATGATCCGCCGTCTGTTGCTGCTCGTGCTGCAGATCGTGCTGATCGCAGCCGCCGGCGGCGCCCTCGCGGTCGCGCTGCTCGGACTGATCCCGCCGCCGACGACCTCGTTCATCCTGCAAAGCCGCATCAGCGAGATGCTGCGCGGCAACGACGTCACGATCGACTTCCGCTGGATGCCGCGCGAGCGCATCTCTCCCGATCTGCTGCTGGCCGTCATCGCCGCCGAGGACCAGCGTTTCAGCCAGCATCAGGGCTTCGACATCGACGCCATCGAGGAGGCCGTGGAGCGCAACCGCCGCGGAATGCCCATCCGCGGCGCCAGCACGATCTCGCAGCAGGTGGCCAAGAACCTGTTCCTGTGGCCCGGCCGCAGCTATGTGCGCAAGGTCATCGAAGCCTACTTCACCGTGCTGATGGAGCTGTTCTGGTCCAAGGAGCGCATCCTCGAGATGTACGTGAACGTGGCCCAGTTCGGCCAGTTCACCTATGGCGCCGAGGGCGCCGCCCGCCGTTTCTTCGGGGTCTCTGCCGCCGAGCTGTCACGCGAGCAGGCGGCGCTGCTCGCCTCGGTGCTGCCCTCGCCGTCGGCCATGCATGCCGATGCGCCATCGCAGTACGTGCGACGGCGCCAGCGCTGGATCCTCGGCCAGATGGCCGCGCTCGGCGGGCGCGAGCATCTCAGGCGGCTGGACTCGTGACGACGGCGTTCGCGCAAAGGGCGATCGGCCGCAAGGTGATCGCCTGACTCACAGCATCTTGGGATCGGTCTGCTTCTCCATCAGGTTGGCCGCGATGAAAGGCACCGTCGAGCGCGGCACCAGACGGCTGACGTTGGCGCGCAGCCAATTGAACCACGTCGTGACGACCGACGGCTGCTGCCCGATCGCTTCGAGCGCCACCTCGACGACGTGGCGCGGACTCTCTTCGCCGGAACGGTCCACGCGCGCCTCGCCGGCAACGGCCTCGAACTCGGTCGCTACCGGTCCGGGCTGCACGACCAGGACGTCCACGCCCTGATCGCGAAGCTCGAGCCAGAGCCCTTCGGCCAGCAGCAGCTCGAAGCCCTTGGTCGCGGAGTAGACGGCGTGGAACGGGATCGGCTGCCGCCCGGCCACCGAGCCGGTGATGATCACTGCGCCGCGCCGCCGCGACACCATGCCCGGAAGCAGGCGCGAGAGCAGCACGACGATTCCCGTGCAGTTCAGCTCGATCATTCGCCGCAGACGCTCGGCGTCCTGCAGCAGGAAACGGCCGGCGTAGCCGGCACCCGCATTGCTGACGAGCACGCCGATCTCGAGATCGGAAACCGCCTCGACCAGCTTCTCGACGCCTTCGGGCTCGGACAGGTCGGCCGCGACCACGCGCGTCTGCACGTCATGCGAACGCCGCAGCTCGTCGGCCACGCGATGGAGGTTCTCCTCGCGCCGCGCGACCAGCACGCACGAGAAGCCGCGCGCGGCCAGGGCGCGCGCGAATTCCAGACCGATGCCGGCCGAGGCCCCCGTGATCACCGCCCAGCTGCCGTAGCGGCGCACCAGGGACGCGGCGCGGGGCTGGAACAGCGGCCGTGCCCTCCACAGCGCCATCGCCAGCAGCGCGAACAGGCCACCCGAGACGATACCGGCTCCCCATCCTCGCGCGCCGCCGATGTAGGCGATGCACCAGACCAGGAACGCGAAGGCCATCTGCCAGACGTAGATCGAAGCCCACGGCCACATCCACGAACGCATGCGCCAGAAGCCGTAAAGGCCGAGCGCGTAGACGATCAGATGCAGGATGCCGCCGACCTTGGCCGCCCAGCCGTGAAGGACCAGCCCGAGCCAGACGTCCGCATCGCGCGCGAGCGGCTTGCCGAGCAGATCGAAGGGAGAGTAGATGAACACCTGGTAGGCGCAGAACAGCATCAACGCGTTCATCCACAGCGGGCGTGCCGAGAAATGATCGCGCAGCCATGAGCCGAAACGTCCCATCGTGGTCTCCCGTTTTGACGGATTGGCTCTCGCGTGCGCCGAGAGTCGCCGCGACTGTAACACAGGAGCATCCTCGTGCACGCAGCGCGAGGGTTCCTCGATCGCCCGCCGATAGCGGCCGCGCGCGATCGGCCGTCCACATCGCGGCATGGAGACGGCGGGCGTCGTCTGGACTCGACATCCGACCAGCCGTAGAACGCGTTCTTCGGCGGCCGGCGCGCGAAAAACCAGGAGAAAGGCACTGTCATGGCAGGACGACTCGAGGGCAAGGTTGCGGTCATCACCGGCGGCGGCAGCGGCATCGGACGCGACACCGTGCTGCGTTTCCTGGCCGAAGGTGCGGCCGTCGTGGCCAGCGACATCAACGAGCGCACCGGCAACGAGACCATCGAGCTTGCCGGCAAGGAAGGCCACGGCAGCAGGGTCGTGTTCCAGAAGACCGACGTTTCCAGCGAGGAACAGGTCGTGGCGATGATCGAGCGCGCCGTGCGCGAATTCGGACGTCTGGACTGCGTCTTCAACAACGCCGGCTTTCCGGGCGCGCTCGGAAAGATCCACGAGATCGACGCCGACAAGTGGGATCAGACGTTCGCGGTGCTGGTCAAGGGCGTCTTCCTGGGCACCAAGCACGCCGCGCGCATCATGCTCGAGCACAAGATCGCTGGTTCCATCATCAACACGGGCTCGGTGGCCGGCCTGACCGGCGGCTGCGGGCCCGTCGCCTACAGCGCCTGCAAGGCGGCGGTCGTCAACATGACGCGCGCGGTGGCGGTGCAGCTGGCCAGGAAGAACATTCGCGCCAACACCGTCTGCCCGGGCGGCATTCTGACTCCGCTGGTCCATCGCGGGAATGAGGAAGCGATGGAAGGAGTCATGGCTGCGGCGCAACCGATGAAGGTCGCCGGCCGCGGCACCGATATCGCCGCGGCGTGCGTCTTTCTGGCCAGCGATGACGCCCGCTTCGTCACCGGAACCGAAATCGTCGTCGATGGCGGTCTGATCGCCGCTGGACCGCACATCTACAAGGGGGAATTCGAGGCGCAGTTCCCCGGCGGCATGGATCGCGGGACTACGGAGATGTGAAGCCATGGACACCACCGTCACCGAGATCGCTCCCGACGTCTTTCGGCTGTCCACCTTCCATCCCGCCTACGGCATCCAGTTCAACCAGTTCCTCGTCCGCGACGAGGAACCCTTTCTCATGCATACCGGCCTGGCCCGTTCCTTCGACGTCACGCGTGCGGCCGTCGCGCGCGTCATCGACCCGTCCACGCTGCGCTGGATCGGCTACAGCCATTTCGAGCCCGACGAATGCGGCGCGCTCAACGCGTGGCTGGAGCTGGCGCCGCAGGCTGCGCCGGTGTGCAACATGGTCGGCGCCATGGTGATGCTGTCGGATTTCGCGGCTCGCGAGCCGCGCACGCTGATGGACAACGAGGTCTTCGCGACCGGTGGTCACCGCATCCGCTTCCTGTCGACGCCGCACCTGCCGCACGGATGGGACGCCGGCATGTTCTTCGACGAGACGTCCTCGACGCTGTTCTGCTCGGACCTGTTCTTCCAGCCCGGAGACCCCGCGCCGCTGGTGGAAGCCGGCATCGTCGAGCTCGCCGAAGCCGTCATCGTCGGCGGCAAGGCCGGGCCGCTGGCCAACGACGTCCCGTATACGCCGAACACCGCAGCACACATGCAGCGCCTGGCCGACCTGTCACCGCAGGCGCTGGCGGTCATGCACGGCGCCAGCTTTCGCGGCGACGGACGCGCCGCCATTCTCGGCCTCGCTGCGATCCTGGAACGCGAGCTCGGCTGGCCGGCCTGACTACGACGCGAGCGCCGCCCGGCGCTCGGCGCAATCGCCGCCTACGGCACGAACTCGTCGGCGCCGATATCGCACCCGCTTCCGGCCGGACGCATCTGATCTTCGAAGTCGGTGGGGGGCGCCTCCGCGCACGCGGCAGCGTCAATGGCCGGCGAGGCCGGCAGGAGATGCACGTCCTTGCCCTTTTTGACGAAGAGCGGATCGGCGGTCTGCATTCCATCCCCGTCGACGATGGTGGCGGGCGCCTCGGCAACCGAATCGCCGTAGATCGAGTGATCGCGACCGAGAATCGCCACGGTTCCGGCTTCTGCGCCGACCAGCGCATCCAGGCCCTTGTTGCCGAAGACGATGTCGTTGGTCGAGGCCATCATGACGCTGGCGTCCGTCGAGACGGGAAGCTCGACGCTCGCTACCGATTGCAGGAGCAATCCACCGCCTCCGCCCTTGGCCTTGTTGGCCGTGATCGTGTTGTTGACCGAGTCGATCTCGATGTCGGCTCCCACGGTCGCCGAGGGCAGGGCCAGCGCCGTGACGGCGGCGCCGACGAAGGCCTTGTTCTTGAGGAAGACCGAGTTGAACATCTCGACGTCCATCTCGCCGCCTTCGATGACGAAGATGAACAGGCCCGCTCCGATGGTGGCCTTGTTCTTCAGGAACGTCACACGGTCCAAACGCTGCCGCAGGGCGCTGCTGGTCGGATCGGTGACGCTGGTGCAAACCGCGCCGCCGCTCTCGGCCGCCTTGTTCTTTTCGAAGAGTGTCTTGGTGATGGTCACGATCGGTGGCACTGCATCGATGCCGTCGATCACGACGGCGCCGCAGCTGTAAGCCTTGTTCTTGGAGAAGCGCGAGTTGGCGATATCCAGGGTCACGACCGCACCGCCTTCCGCCAGCACCGCCAGCGCGCCGCCCGATACCGCGCGGTTGGCCTCCATGATCACGTTCTCGAGCGACACCGTGACCCCCGCAGCGTTGATCGCGCGGACGAGGATCCCGCCGCCTGAGTCGGTCGACGGATCCGCGGTCGGGATGGAAGACGATTTGACCACGCTGACGCCGCGGATCGTCAAGTTGCCACCGCCGCCGTCGTAGGTGACCGTCAGCGGCCGGATGCCCTTGGAGGTCAGGACGCTCGGCTGGCTGTAGTCCTGGGTGGTGAAGGTCTGGTCGTAGGAGCCGAGAATGCTGATGTTGCCCGGATCGAGGAGGACGGTCGAATCGCCCTGGTAGGTGCCGCTTGCGATTCGGATCGTGTCTGTCGATGGCGACCCAGCGGCGGCGTGCGAGATCGTCGCGCACGGATTGCTCGAGCTGAGGCAGTCGTTCGATTGGTCGGTACCGAGCGTCGAGACGAAAGCCGTGTTGCCGCCGGCGAAGGCGGACTGGGCTGCGAGCACGAAGGCGGCGGCGAGAGCGATTCGATGCATGACGATATCCCCCGGCGTGCGCGCATGATGCCGCGCAGGCCAACGGTTCCTATTCCGGCGGCGGCAACAGAGCAATGGTTGCGATGTGGTCCGCGCCGGCCGCGCCGCGAACCTGTCGTGCGCTTCGCCGACGTTCGCGATTCAGGCCGCGGCTTCGGCCAGAACCCGCAGAGCCTGCGGATCCTGCGTACCGGCCAGAAGCTGGGTCACCGGGCTTTCCTTCCAAGCCTGAAGCCGGTCGCGAATGCGCTCGGGTGGACCGACCAGCGAGATCTCGTCGGCTAGCTGATCGGGCACGGCCTCGGCCGCGGCGGCGCGGTCGCCGGACATGAACAGCTCCTGGACGCGCCGCACCTCGGACTCGAACCCCATGCGCGACATGATGTTGACGTGGAAATTCTTGTCCTTGGCACCCATGCCACCGATGTAGAACGCCAGCATCCATTTGACCGGAATCAGGCAGGCCGAGACGTCGGGTCCGACCACGACCTGGGCCATGCAGGCGATCTCGAAGCCCGGCCGCAGGTGGTCGAGCGCTTCGGAGTAGACGTGGGTGCGATAGGGCGAGAAGAACATCGGCAGCCAGCCGTCGGCGACGTCGGCTGCAAGACGGACGTTCTTGGGACCCTCGGCGCCCAGATAGATCGGGATGTAGTCGCGCAGCGGGTGCGTGATCAGCTTGAGCGGCTTGCCCAGGCCCACCGATCCCGGTCCGTTGTACGGTAGCTGGTAATACTGGCCGTCGAAGGAGACCGGGCCCTCGCGGCGAATCATCGTTCGTACCAGCTCGATGAACTCGCGCGTGCGCGTGAAGGGCTTGGCAAAGGGCTGGCCATACCATCCCTCCACGACCTGCGGGCCGCTGACGCCGATGCCGAGAATCAGGCGCCCGCCCGCCATGTAGTCGAGCGTGGTCGCGGTCATGGCCACGCAGGCCGGCGTGCGGGCCGAGATCTGCGCCACCGCCGTTCCCAGCTTGATGCGCGAGGTGTTGGCGCCGATCCAGGCCAGCGGCGTAAAGGCATCGGAGCCGTAGGCTTCGGCGGTCCAGACCGATTCGTATCCGAGGTCCTCGGCCTCCTTGGCCAGCGTGACGAAATCGCCGGGCGCGCCGCCCTGCCAGTAGCCGATCATCAATCCGAGCTTCATGGGACGCCTCTAGCGGAAATCGGAAGCGGGGCGAACCGCCCCGATGCCGGATTGAAACGCGCAACACATCCCTGGCGTAGCATTGACGTACGACCCGGGTTAGTTCACTGGTTAGTCATGCGCGAAGTGAACGTCCATGAGGCCAAGACCCACCTGTCGCGATTGCTGGCACAGGTCGAATCCGGAGAAGAGGTAGTGATCAGCCGCGCCGGCAAGCCGATCGCGCGCCTCGTCCCGGTCGATTCGCCGGCCGGCCCGCGCGTGCTGGGCCGGGACAAGGGAAGCCTCTTCGTCTCGGACGACTTTGATGAGCCGCTTTCCGTAGATGTCCTGTCCGAGTTCGAGAAATGAATCTGCTCATCGACACGCATTGCTGGCTCTGGATGCAGGCGGAGCCGGAACGGCTCGCGAACCCGGTACGCGAAATTCTGACGGACCCCGCTACCGGAATCTTTCTGTCGGCCGCCAGCGTCTGGGA
>Ga0196978_1000684_pt1 | contig 16704 bp, 12 predicted proteins | sample S3v_2013CmetaG_FD_155491 | JGI IMG/M metagenome (GOLD analysis project Ga0196978, IMG submission 155491) | Soil microbial communities from Anza Borrego desert, Southern California, United States - S3+v_20-13C | ecosystem: Environmental > Terrestrial > Soil > Desert | place: USA: California... | reverse complement strand
GTCGTGGCGGCGAGCGTATCGGTCATCTGCGCGAGCACGCTGTTCATGAAATCGAGATCGCCGTTGGTGGCGTTGCTCTGCGTGGACGAGCTTTCGATGAGCAGTCCCGTGGGATAACCGGCGAACACCGAATTGTACACGCTGGTTCGCGTGTTGCGGCGCAGGTGCAGGGCGCGGCGGTAGAGGCTGTTGACCGAGCTGCTGAAGCAGTACGGGCCGAAGACCGAAACGTTCGAGAAGATCGGCTGCGTGATAGGCGTGTTGCCCGTGCCGGTGGCGTCGTTGTCCGACTCGAACCCGTTCGACTGCGACTGGTCGGCGATGTTGGGATCGCGCAGCACGACGCCGAACTGGATCTTGCCCCTGTAACCGAGGTCGGTATCGAAATCGTCGTCCCAGGTGCGGTACGCGATGAGCCATTTGCAGTTCACCGTACCGCCGAACCATTCGTAGGCGTCGTCGCCGGAATACGAAACCATGATGTGCTCGATCACCGTCTTGCGGCCGACACCTCCGAGCGTGAGGCCGTTGATCTCCGAGTTGGGCTGGAAAGCCACGCCGGGATACTCGATGCGCACGTAACGCAGCACACCCGAGCTGTCGTCGTCGTTGGGCGCGGTGCCGCCGCCGTAGAACGAGCCGACGCCGCCTTCGATCACGCCCTCGCCCTGCTGGGTGCCGAGGCTGCCGTTGGCGGGCAGGTTCACCGAAGCGCGTCCGCAAAGGATGAGCCCGCCCCAGTCGCCGTACGAGCGCTGGCCGACGGATTTCTGGGAGGTAAATACGATGGGCATGTCGGCGGTGCCGTCGGCGATGATCTTCGCGTCGCGCTCGATGATGAGCGCGCCTTTGGAAACGAAATCGCCTTTGATGACGGTGCCGGGCTGGATGGTGAGCGTGACACCGGCTTTAACGTACACCCAGCCGTTCAGCAGGTAGATGTTGTTGTTGGTCCAGGTCTCGTTCGCCGTGATGTTGCCGGTTTTGATGATCTGCGCGTTCATGCAGATGATCCCGGCCACCAGGAAACTCAGTGTAAGTAGAAACTTTTTCATTGGAGTGGATTTGTTTTTTTTGACTGTTGATGCGGTCGTGTTTGCCTGGTCAAAAGTATCCACACGCTATTACGATGGGATTAATCGCGGTTTATGCTTGTGTTATTCCGCATTAAGAGCGGGTTAAAATGAAGAACCTTTCAACTTCTTCCCGTACCGCTTCAATCCCGTGCGCACCGTAATGCCCGCGGTGAAATACGTGCCGCGCCGGTAGTATTGCATGCGCTGGTCCGTTTCACGATCGAGACGGCCGTCCTCGTTGGCGTCCTGCAGCAGCAGCAGGGGCGCGTTGAGCAGATCCTGCGCGGTGAATCGCGCTTCGATGTGCTTTGCTTTGCCGAACGTTTTGATGAGCGTCAGGTCGAGGCTGTGGCGCGGCATCTCGTAGACTTCGGGCAGGCCGGGAATGCCGACGATTACCACGCGCGGGCCGACCACGTTGTACGTCGCGTTCACCTGCAGGCCGGCGCTATCGTTGCGGTAATAGATGCCGCCGTTGAGCACGTAGGGCGATTGCCCCATCATCGGGCGCGACTTCAGGTTGGCCTGCACGTTGGCCGTGTCTTCCGTGAGCGTGATCTCGCTGTGGATATACGCGGCGTTGGCGACGAAGGTGAGGTTCTTCAGGAAAGGAACGTTTAAGCTGTCGAGGCCTTTGCGCATCTCGAATTCCACGCCGTAGCTTTTTGCTTCGGGCGCGTTGCCCCAGGTGAAGCTGCGCGTGCCGCCGGAACCGACGCCGGGCACGAAATAAATTTCGATCGGGTTCAGGAAGCGCTTGTAGAAAACGCCGGCCGTGACGTTCTCGGTAGCCGAAGGATAAAGCTCCCAGCGCATGTCGTAGTTGTCGATCGTGGGCGTCTGCAGCGAATCGCTGCCCTGGTAAATGCTGTTGAAGATGAAATCGTAGAACACCAGCGGCGCGATCTCGCGGAACTCGGGACGGTTCACCGTGCGGCCGTACCCGGCGCGCAGCAGCATCTTCTTCGTGAAGTTGTAGGAAACGTTCGCCGAAGGCAGCACGCTGAGAATGTCGTTGCTCACGTGCACCTTGTTCTCCTCCGATTTGATCGTGGTGTTCGTGACGTAGCTGAACAGCTGCTGCACGTTGTGCTCGAAGCGAACGCCGCCGGTGACGAACAGCTTCTCGCGGAACAGCGGGAACGTTCCCATCAGGTAGCCGGCCTGCAGCTCGTTCGAGGCGGTGTACTGGTCGGCGGGCTTGGTGTCTTCGTCGACAACGAGCCCCGTCGTGTCGTCGATGTGCTCGAACAGCCGGGGCAGCGGCAGCGAAAGGATATCGCGGTCGAGGTGCACGACGTTGGCGGAGCGGTAGCCGATGTTGCGGATGGTGTAGCTGCGTGCTTTAGCTTCATAATAGACGCCTGCTTTCACCGAGATCCAATTCGTCGCGCTGTCGCGCTTCGCGCGATCCCAGAATTTGAACTTGTGCTCGAAGTTCACCGTGCCCGCGCGCACATCCTCTTTCATATTGATGTAAATGCGCCCGAGGAAAAAAGGCGTGGCGCTGTTCGGCAGGTACATTTCATAGACCGGGAAACTTGCCGTGTCGAAGGGACGGCTGTAGCGCGCGCGGCGCCAGTCGGGCTCGTTGCGGCGTGCGGCGGAGTAGCCCAGCGTCCAGTCGATCTTCGTGCGGTCTTCCTTCGTGGTGTCGCGGTTGAACTCGTGCGTGCCCGCCAGCTGGCCGGAATAAATGCTGCGCTCGGTGTAGCGGAATGCGTACTCCTGCCGCGTTTCGCCTCCTTCGATATTTCTTCCGCCGCGGAACGTGGATTCGTTGTCGCCGATCTGGTTGAACATGTTCTTCAGCTCCAGGCGGTGCCCGCCCGTGCGGCCCATGCGCAGCGAATTGTTCTGCAAAATGCCGATGCGCACCTTGTGCGCGTAGATGTCGTCGAAATAATCGAACACCGTATCGCCCGTCATCGTCACTTTGTTGAAGGTGTTGTAGTCGAGACGGTTCGACTCGTGGTACGAGCGCGTGTTCCAGTAATTGATCGAAGTGATGTTGCCGAACTGCGTGGTGCGTTTCGAAGCGCTGTCGTATTTGCTCACGCGGTTCTGGAGCTGGATGCCGAAGCGCTGATCGAGCGGGGCCTTGTACGATTCGTAGCCCCAGTTGTTGGAAAAGCTTTCGGAAAGGCTTTGCGCAGCGGCGGGATTTTGAAAGAGGTGCAGGCGGATGTCTTCCGGCAGGCCGCCCGGCAAGTCGCGCATGCCGTTATCGAAGCCCAGCCGGTCGGTGGAGGAGCCTTTGTTCAGCTTGAACTCGTCGTAGGTCGTGCCCATGCGGTAGCCCACGCCGTAATTCACCGCCAGGCTGTTGCTGTCGGGAATGTTGGTGGTGAAAATTTTCACGACGCCGCCGGCGAACTCGCCGGGCAGATCGGCCGAAGGCGATTTGCAGATGATGAAGCGATCGATCGCGGCGCTGGGCACGAGATCGAGGGCGAACACTTTCACGTCGGCTTCCACCGAAGGCGCGAACACGTTGTTCAGCAGCGTGGGCGAATAGCGCTCGCTCAGGCCGCGCACGACGACAAAGCGGTTGTCGACCACGGTCACGCCCGGCGTGAATTTCGCCACGCCGGCAGCTTCCGATACCGGCGTCTGCGCGATCTCGTCTGCCGTCGTCACGTTCATCACCTGCTGCGCTTCTTTCTCTTCCCGCATGCCGGCGGCGATTGTTTTCGTCGGTTTTTCCGCGATGATATCGACGGGCCCGATTTCCGTCGAAGCCATTTCCATCACCGCATCCACGCGCGCGGCCTTGCCCGCTTCCACTTTCACGTTCTCCACGATGATCACGTTATAGCTGAGCATGTAGAAACGCACGCGATACGTTCCCGCCTTAACATTTCTAATTGTGTATTTCCCGTCGAAATCGCTGACCGTTCCCACGGCGGTCCCGTCGATCTGCACGGTGGCGCCGTAGAGCGCGCCCACGCCTTTCTCGATGACGTTGCCCGTGATGGAGCCCGTCTGGGAAAATCCGATATTTGCAAAGAGGATGAAGAAAAGAAGAGTCGATAAAATGCGCATGGCCGGGTCGGAATGAATTGCATGCAAAAATCTCCTTGCCCTGTGATGTGCGAATTACCGGAAGGTTACTTTGGCGTTAACCGGGGCTTGCCGGCATCTTGTTAATGTTAAGTTAACGCGACAATAACGTTGTCGTCGCAATGCGCAGGTATTTTTGTCCAGGTTTTTAACCCGAAGAATATGTCGTTAAGCGATCACAAGATTTTGCTGGTAGATGACGAGCAGGACATCCTGGAGTTCCTGAGCTATAACCTGAAAAAAGAAGGTTACCGCGTGACCACGGCCCTGAGCGGGAAAGAAGCGATCGAGCTGGCGCGCAAGGAAATTCCGCACCTGGTGCTGCTCGACGTGATGATGCCCGGCCTCGACGGGATCGAAGTGTGCCGCGAGCTGCGGCAGATCAAAGGAATGGAAGACGTGATCATCGCTTTTCTCACCGCGCGCAGCGAAGATTATTCGCACATCGCCGGCTTCGAAGCGGGCGCCGACGATTACATCAACAAGCCGATCAAGCCCCGCGTGCTCATCAGCCGCATCAAAGCCCTGCTGCGCCGCTATCCCACGGGAAAAGAAGGGCGACAGCTCGACATGGGCGATCTGAAGATCGATCGCGAAAGCTATCTTATCATCAAAGGCGGGGAAGAAATTTCGCTGCCGCGCAAAGAGTTCGAATTGCTCTCGCTGCTCGCTTCAAAGCCGGGCAAAGTGTTCGCGCGCGAAGAGATCCTTAATAAGGTTTGGGGCGGCGACGTGGTGGTGGGCGATCGTACGATCGACGTGCACATCCGCAAGCTGCGCGAGAAGATCGGCGAAGACTACATCAAGACGGTGAAGGGCGTAGGCTACAAGTTTGAATTTTAAGCGGCCTTCGTCAACAGCTGAAGCTAGATCGAACATGAACAAGGAACACGAAACTTTTCATTGAGAATTGACTTCAGCTTTCGATATTCCTTGTTCATGTTCGCTATTCAACCTCAGAACTGTCCGAAGGATAAACGCCGATTTTAATTACCTTCGGAAAGGCCGCTTCATTTTATGAAGAATTCCTCTCCGCGTCAGCTCGCTTTTTATACCGCCGCTCCAGCCGCCGCAGTCGTTTTCTTCACCGTCCTGCTGGCATCCGCGCTCGAAGGCTCTCTCGCCTGGATCGTCGCGCTGGCTGCGGCTGCAGCCGCTTTCATCACCGCGTACTTCGTCCTCCTTTCCCTCGTGCGCCGCTTCATCGACAGCCGCATCCAGGTCATTTACAAAACCATTCACAGCCTGAAGCGCGAGGGCAGCACCGAGCAGCGGCCCGCGGCGGACGGAAGCACCGACCTCATCGCGCAGGTGCAGCGCGAGGTGGTGGCCTGGGCGAAGAACCGCGCCACTGAGATCGAAGATTTGAAAAAGCTGGAAGTCTATCGCCGCGAATTTCTCGCCAACGTCTCGCACGAATTGAAAACGCCCATCTTCAACATCCAGGGCTACGTGATGACCTTGCTCGACGGCGGTCTCGAAGACCCGAACATCAACCGCAATTACCTGCAGCGCGCCGAGCGCAGCATCGATCGCATGATCAACATCATCGACGATCTCGAAGCCATCTCCCGCCTCGAATCCGGCGAGCTCGTGCTCGACAGGTCGACCTTCGACGTGGTGGAATTGGCGCGCGACGTGTTCGAAGCGCAGGAGATGAAAGCGGCCTCGCGCAAGATCCGCCTCAAGTTCCGCGAAGAATACAAACGTCCCATCCGCGTGCAGGCCGACAAGAATCTCATCCGGCAAGTGCTCACCAACCTCGTGGTGAATTCCATCAAGTACGGCAAAGAAGGCGGCGAGACCGAAGTGCGCTTCTACGACATGGATGAAAATGTTTTGGTGGAAGTCGCCGACAACGGCATCGGCATCGCGAAAGAGCACCTCCCTCGCCTCTTCGAACGTTTCTACCGCGTCGACAAAGGCCGTTCCCGCGACGAAGGCGGAACCGGTCTCGGCCTGGCGATCGTCAAGCACATCATCGAAGCGCACGAGCAGACGGTGAACGTGCGCAGCACCGAAGGCATCGGGTCTACGCTGGCGTTCACGCTGGCGAAGGTGTAGTACGTACTCGACCCTGCCCTCCGAAGGGCAGGGCAGGATCAGGCACAACTGATTTCCTCTTCCTCTTTAGATTTTTTCACCCCAGGCTGAAACGGTTATTTTTGGACAAATAACCATCCAATGAAAAAACACCTACTCACCCTTGCCCTTCTTCTGTTCGCGCTCTCCGCTTTCGCCCAGCAGGAAAAATGCGCGTCCATGACCGTTTACCACCAGCACCGCCAGGACCCGGCGCGTGCGCTGAACATGAACCAGGCGGCGGCCAACGCGAAGGCCTGGCTGCAGGCGCATCCCGAAGCGCGCGCGCACGCCGGGCGCAGCTCCGCCCCCGTGGTCACCATTCCGACAGTTGTGCACGTGCTCTACAAAAATGCTGCGCAGAACATCAGCGACCAGCAGATCTATTCGCAGATCGCCATTCTCAATGACGATTACCGCAAGCTGAATGCGGACACCAGCAATACGCTGGCCGTGTTCGATACGATCGCTGCGGATATTCAAATTGAATTCTGCCTCGCTTCCGTCGACCCGCAAGGCAATCCCACGAACGGCATCACGCGCACGTCCACCACGGGCGGCCAGGTCTTCGGCTACTTCAGCCCGCTGGGCGACGATGCGAAATTCTCCGCGCTCGGCGGAAAAGATGCCTGGCCGACAGATCAGTATTTGAATCTTTGGGTCTGCGAATTGTTCCCCGGGCTGCTCGGCTACGCGCAATTCCCCGGCGATGCCGACAGCACCGACGGCGTCGTGGTGACGTACACCGCCTTCGGCAACATGGGCACGGTCACCGCGCCGAGCACGCTGGGCCGCACGACCACGCACGAGGTCGGCCATTGGCTGGGATTGTACCACATCTGGGGCGACGACCAGGATTGCACCGGCTCCGATTCCATTCCCGACACGCCGAACGCCGAAGCCGCCTCGCAGAGCGACTGCAACACCACGCTCAACAGCTGCGCCAATGAAGATCCCTGGTGGGGCAGCAACGACCCGGTGGACAACGTGCAGAATTACATGGACTACTCGAACGATTCGTGCATGAACATGTTCACGCTCGGGCAAAAAGCGCGCATGCATTCTTTCCTCTACGGCGACGCGCGCCGCTACGCGCTCTTCAGCTCGCCCGGCGGCTGCAACCCACTCGCGGTGAAAGACCATTCGTTTGATAAATATTTCAGCGTGTACCCGAATCCTGCGAGCGGCCTGCTCAACGTGAATTATTTCGGCGCGCTCGATCCGGGCATGCAGGTGACGCTGCTCGACCAGCTCGGCCGCAGCGTGCGCAGCTGGAACACGACGACGAATCTGTATTCGATCGACGTGAGCGGCATGCGCGCGGGCGTGTACTTCCTGCGCTTCCAGGGTGAAGGCGGAGTAGCCGTAAAGCGCGTGGTGATCGAATAATTTTTTCGGCAAAAAATGAAAAGGGGCGCGATGATCGCGCCCCTTTTTTTATTCCGTCAGCCGGATGTGCAACTCCTTCAATTGCCCTTCATCGATCGTTGAGGGCGAATCGATCATCACATCGCGGCCCGCGTTGTTTTTGGGGAAGGCGATGAAGTCGCGGATCGAATCGGCGCCGCCGAAGAGGGAGCAGAGGCGGTCGAAGCCGAAAGCGATGCCGCCGTGCGGGGGCGCGCCGTATTCGAACGCGTTCAGCAGGAAGCCGAATTGCGCCTGCGCTTCGTCCGGCGTGAAGCCGAGCACGGAGAACATTTTCGATTGCAGCTCCCTGTCGGAGATGCGGATGGAGCCGCCGCCGACCTCGACGCCGTTGATCACCATGTCGTAGGCGTTCGCGCGCACCGCGCCGGGATCGCTGTCGAGCTTCGCAATGTCTTCCGGCAAAGGCGAAGTGAAGGGATGGTGCATCGCGAACCAGCGCTTCTGCTCTTCGTTGTATTCGAGCAGCGGGAAATCCAAGACCCACAAGGAGGAAAAAACATTCTTGTCGCGCAGGCCGAGGCGGTTGCCCATTTCGAGGCGCAGCTCGCCGAGCGCTTTCCGGGTTTTATCTTCTTTTCCCGCGAGCAGCAGCATCAGGTCGCCTTTTTTCGCGCCGAAAGCCGCCGCCCAGATTTTTAACTCTTCTTCGTCGTAAAATTTATCGACGGAAGATTTCAGCGAGCCGTCTTCGTTCCAGCGCAGGTACACCAGCCCGCTCGCGCCGATCTGCGGACGTTTCACGAACTCGGTCAGCTCGTCGAGCTGCTTGCGCGTATAGCTTGCGGCGCCTTCCGCGCAAATGCCCGCCACGAGCTCGGCCTCGTCGAACACTTTGAAATTCTTTCCTTTCACGACGTGGTTGAGCTCCACGAATTTCATTTCGAAACGCGTGTCGGGCTTGTCGCTGCCGTACCAGCGCATGGCTTCGGCGTAGGTGATGCGCGGCAATTCGGGAATGTCGATGCCTTTTACGTGGAGAAAAAGATGGCGCACCATGCCTTCGAACAATTGCAGCACGTCCTCTTGCTCCACGAAGCTCATTTCGCAGTCGATCTGCGTGAACTCGGGCTGGCGGTCGGCGCGCAGGTCTTCGTCGCGGAAGCATTTCACGATCTGGAAATAACGGTCCATGCCGGCGACCATCAGCAATTGCTTGAACGTTTGCGGGCTCTGCGGCAGCGCGTAGAACTGCCCGGGGCTCATGCGCGAGGGCACCACGAAATCGCGCGCGCCTTCGGGCGTGCTTTTGATCAGCACGGGCGTTTCCACCTCGATGAAATGCTGCTCGCTCAAATAGCGGCGCGTTTCCTGGGCCAGGCGGTGGCGTAGCAGCAGGCTTTCGCGCACGGGCGTGCGGCGGATGTCGAGGTAGCGGTATTTCATGCGGAGATCGTCGCCCCCGTCCGTTTCGTCTTCGATGGTGAAGGGCGGCGTTTTCGCCCTGTTGAGCACCGTGAGCGTGTCGACGATCAGCTCGATGTCGCCGGTAGGCATGTTCGGGTTTTTCGCTTCGCGCTCGCGCACGACGCCTTTGGCCTGCACCACGTCCTCGCGGTTCAGCGAAGAAGCCTGCTCGAAAAGATCTTTGTTCACGGCCGCGTTGAACGTAAGCTGCGTAAGACCGAATCGATCGCGCAGCACGACGAAAAGCACGCCTCCTGCGGCGCGTGAATACTGCACCCAGCCGCAGAGGCTGACGGAATCTCCCGCGTGGCTCATGCGGAGCTCGCCGCAGTTGTGTGTTCTCAACATAATTTGTTCATTATTAAGGAGAGCGAAGGTACGAAATGCGTGGTGTTGAGGAAAATGGGATACGCGCTCCGGATAGGAGATGTGCGCAGGCAATCGCCTGAACCAGGTTCGTATCTTTTCCAGTCGAACACAGGGCAGAAAAATAAACTTGCCGCAAACCCGCTTGTTATATTACTGTGAACTCCATCGAATACAAACGGATTTGAGTTTACTTTATGCATCATGGCCGCCGCGCAAAAAAACAAAACGTTCTACAGCCACTACAGCGCGCTGATCCGTTCCTTCCGGGGGCATCTTTCCGAAGCGCACCGGCTCGGCGAAGAAACCATTCATGATCTGCGCGTAGACGTGAAGAACCTGCGCGCGCTGCTGGATCTGCTGGAAAAGATCACGAAAGAAGAATTCAAAAAGAAAGCTTTCTTCGACCTGCTCGCGCCTTTGTTCGAAGATGCCGGCAGGCTGCGCGCGGCGGCGATCAATCTCGGCCTGCTGCGCAAGCTCAAAGACCCGGCATCGGCGCCGTACCGGCGCTTCCTGCAGGAGGAGCAAAAAAAGACGGGCATGCAATTCCTGCGTACGCTGAAAGCCTTCGACGCTTCAGTGCTCGATGCGCAGCATGCGGAGGCAGGCGCGGCGGCGAAAAGATCCACGAATGAAAAAGTGATCGCGCGCGCGGAGAAAGAGATCGCGAAAAATTACAAGACGGTCAAACGCGCTGCCGGTGGCAAACGTAAAAAACAGCTGCACGCGATCCGCAAGCGGCTCAAGATCGTCAAAGCCCTGTCGAAGCTGCTCGAGGCGCTGGAGAAGAAGAAGAAATGGAAGCGCCGCCTGGAGCAGATCAAAAAAACCGAAACGCTGATCGGCGACTGGCACGATACGGATGCGCTGATCGCGGAGATAAAAAAATTCATGAAGCGGCATGCCGCGCTCACGGGCGTGCGCAAAATGAAGCCCTTCGTCAAACGCCTCGAAGAAAAGAACGAACGCCGCGTAACGCCTATCTTTAAAGCGCTGAAGAAAACGCTGCCCGCTTGAGCTCCGAACACATCGCTGCTTTAACCGACCTGCTGCTGCGCATCCGCGAAAGAATTACGGATGAGTCCAACGTGCTGTGGATCCCCTACGATTCGCCTGCTGAATTGCGCAAGGAGCTGGAGGAGGAAATTGCGCTGCTCCGGCAGCACGACCTGGCGCCGCTGAACCGCCTGAAGTTCCATTTCATGGCTGCGTCCACCTTCCAGGAGCTGGCGGTGACGAACGGCTGGGGCGATGAGCTTCTCCTGCTCGCCGCCGAATTCGATCGGCTGTACGCCGCTTTGCAACCCGGCCGCGCGCCGCAATTCCCGGGAACGAAATGAAGACGGAAATGCGTAAAACCTATCTTTAAGGCAGTGAAGAAACTCCTGCCCGCTTGAACACCGAAACCATTTCCGCCATCAAAGCATTGCTGCTGCGCGTTCGCGCGAAGATCACCGACGACACGAACGTGCTGTGGGTGCCCCACGAAACGCCCGCCGCCCTGCGCTCCGACATCGACGACGACATCGCCTTGCTCGGCGAGCTGACGCCGGACACGATCCATTCGCTGCGCTTCCAGTACACCGGGCCCTCGATCTTCCACAACGTCGCCGTCTGCAACGGCTGGGGCGATGAATTTCTCGAGCTGGCCGCCGAATTCGAAAAACTTTTTATCGCTTTGCAAACCGGCCGCGCGCCGCAAACACCACCTGCCCAATGAAGATCCCGGAAAATTACCAGGCCGTCATGCCCTACCTCATCCTCGAAGGGGCCGAGCAATTCAGCCGCTTCATGCAAGCTGTTTTCGACGCGAAAGAAACGCACCGCACGATGCGCAGCGACGGCACGATCATGCACGCCGAAGTGATGACCGGCGGCTCCACGATCATGTTCGCCGAGAGCGGCGAGCAATGGGGCGTGAACACGGCCGGGCTTTTCATCTACGTGGACGATGCCGATGCGCGCTATAAAAAAGCGCTGGACAACGGCGCTGCAGTCATTACTCCGGTCGCCGACCAGGATTACGGCCGCAGCGGGGGCGTGAAAGACCCGTTCGGGAATACCTGGTGGATCACTTCGCTGAACGCTTAATTTTCCCGCGTGCTCAATCAAAGCCGTTTCAACCGCAGCCAAGAATTGCAGGAAACCGAGCTCGATCCTGCTTTTCGCGCCTGCCCGTTCTGCGCCTCCGGGGATCTGCGCGCGATCGGCCCGCTGCAGGAAAAACCGCTGATCATCATCCGGCAATGCAGAAAATGCTTCGCCGGTTTTATCGATCGCCAGCCGAACGATGCTTTTCTCGGCGAATATTATCGGAATTACTACGGCGGGCGCGCCCGCGGCACCACCATGCGCGCGCAGCAGCTAGCGGCGCACATCCTGAAGCTGGCCGGTAAGCTGCCGCAAAAAAAGCAATTCCGCATCCTCGATTTCGGCGGCGGCGACGGCGGCGTGGCGAAGCTCATCGCGTTGCACCTGCTCGAAAAAAAACGCGCCGAAGAAATTCACATCACCATCGTCGATCCGAATGCGAGCGCTACGCCGGCAGAGAAAAATATTTCCGTTGAATTGTTCCACGAGCTGGGCGCCCTGCCCGCAGCGGCCGGATACGATCTCGTGCTCGCCAGCGCCGTGCTGGAGCATGTGAAAGAGCCGCGGAAAATCCTGCTCTCGCTTTTTCAAAAAATGGCGGCGAACGGTTTGTTCTATGCCCGCACACCTTACGCTTACCCGCTCTATCGCCTCGGGAAAATTTTCGGCCTGCGCTACGATTTGCAATACCCCGGCCACCTGTTCGACATGGGCAATCTCTTCTGGCGCGACGTGCTGAAAAATTTACAGCTCGTGTCAACACACGAACTGCAGCGCTCCAAAACCTCGCTGGTGGAAACGCGTTTCGGGAAACGTTTTTTTCAAACGCTGTTCGCGCACCTGCTGAAAGCGCCTTCAAGAATCTTCGGGAACGCTTACCACCTGGTCGGCGGATGGGAAGTGATCATCAAGAGAAAGTAAAAAAGCCGCGCGCTTCATCTTGCGTGCGCCGGCCTGTGTTTTTCCTTGCGCCCCGTTTTCTTTTTTTGTTCCCCGGGTTACTTTTTTCCTTCCCGCGTATTATGCGGGAAAAGCCAAGCATGCTGAACCGCCTCTTCCTCCCCGCTTTCGCGCTGCTCGCGCTCGCCCCCGCCCTGCCCGCCCAGGTCGCTGCGCCGCCAACTTTTCCCAACGGCGTGGTTATCCGCGAGCAGGCGCGCAACCGCAAACCGGTCCCGCTCACTTCCATGCGCGAGGCCGACATGATGTGGTCGAAGCGCGTGTGGCGCACGCTGGACCTGCGCGAAAAGATGAACCACCCGCTGTATTATCCCGAAGACCGCATCCACGACCGCAAGTCGCTGTTCGATGCGCTGAAGGACGGGCTGCTCAGCGGCGAGATCCACGGCTTCGACAACGCCGCGATCACCGACGAGTTCCGCGACCCGATGAACGCCGAGCAGGTGCAGGCCAAGCTCTGCCGCATCGAGATCAGGCCGATCGAAGATCCGAACATGCCCGGCACATTCATCCAGGATACGATCGAGATCTGCGTCAATTCCGCCGATATCAAGCAGTACTGGATCAAGGAAGAAGTGTTCATCGACAAGCAGCGCGGCGTGCAGGAAACGCGCATCACCGGCATCTGCCCGCTGGTGGAAAAGGTGAGCGAGACCGGCGAGGTGCTCGGCTACATGCCGTTGTTCTGGATCTATTTCCCCGAAGCGCGCGCCGTGCTCGCCCGCACCGAATGCTACAACCCGCGCAACGATTCCGAGCGCCGCACCTTCGACGACGTTTTCCAGAAGCGCATGTTCAGCAGCTTCATCCACAAGGAAAGCAACGTGTACGATCGCTGGATCAATTCATACGCCAAAGGCGAAGATGCGCTGCTGGAAGCCGAGCGCGTGAAGGACGATATTCTAAAAATGGAACACGACCTGTTCCACTTCTAAGCTGCTGCGCGGTCGCCGGTATACCGCGTGACTTTCGTGTCGCCCAAGCCTTGGGAGAAACACACGAGTCCCCGGTCACGCCATGCCGGCCGTTGCAGGAAGCGCCGGGAAACCCCACGCGGCGCTTCTGCTTTTCTCATAAGACCTACGGAATTGCGCAGAAACTTACTACCGGGAATCTTCCGGTCGTGCCTGATTTCCCCCGAGAACGTTTCCTTCCTGCGGCATGCATGCTGACTAAAACCCTGCACGAATGAAGCTTGCAGGCAGGCAGGGATAAAATTCCACAGCGCACTCCAGCAACGACGGCAATTGAAATCTTGCATCGGAAAGTTTAGCATTTGAACGGTCACGGCGAGACGGCGGATTCACTTCAACTTTAGCTCTCATTCTGGAACCATGAACCACAAATTACTATTGATCGTGAGTGCCGGCTTGTTTCTTCTCCTGGGAGAGGCGGCAGCTGCTATAAAAACGTTCACCGGTACCGGCAACTTCAGCACAGCCGCCCGGTGGAGCGGCAGCAGTTTGCCGTCCGCGGGCGATGATCTCGTCATTGACGGAACCTGCACCGTAGACAACAGCTCATCTACCGACAATGTGCAATACGGCTCGCTGACCATCGGCAACGCCTCGACCGGCGCGCTGAACTGGGCGGCGGGAGGGACGAACCGGCTTAATATTTACAACCTGGATTCGTACGTCTCGGGCAGCAGCCTGGACATGACAAACGGCGGCACGCTGATCATCCGCAACACCATCAGCGTCTCGAACATCACGATCACGCCCGGAACGGGAACGATCGAACGGCAGCAGACCGGCACCATTGCAGCGATCACGACTTACAATAACCTTATCATTAACACGAGCGGCACGGTCGCGATCGGGGCCACGCACACGATCAACGGGAACCTCACGGTCGCCGGCGGGGAGTTCAGCATAGGCGCATACAGCCTTCATGTCACCGGCACCACCACGATCAGCAGCACAATGACGATCACGAGCACGACCGGCACCCGCTCCTTCGGCAACCTGATCATTAACGGGACGTACAACAACTCCGCCAATGACAATATCAATGAGATCAGGGGCAACTTTCAGAACAACGGTACGTTCAGCATAGGCTCCGGCCGGGTGACCTTTACCGGCGCCGGATCCCATACGATCAGCGGAACGGCCCCTGCCACCGCATTCGGAGGCGGTATTACCGTGAATAAAGGCACCGGCACGGCGAACGTGCTTGACGTGCAGTCGGTCATCACCATGTCGACAGGAGGCCTTACGCTGACGAACGGGACGTTCAAACTCTCCAGCGCTTCCACCATTACGCCGTTTACCTCCGATATCAGTTGGTCTCCCTACCTGATACCCGGCACGGCACAGCTGTGGTGCAACGGCGGAACAATCCTTGGCGCCAATTGCAACTGGAGCGTCGACGGCATTTTAAAAGTGAGCGCGGGAACCGTGAACGCAGGCAACACGGCAGATAACAGGATCGTCCCGATCACCGGCAGCAAGATCGAAATCGGCGGCGGCTCCCTGAACGTGGCGGGGCGGATCAGCAGCGGGTTGTCGTGGACCTTCATCATGAGCTCCGGGAACCTAACGCTCGGCACGGTGGGCAACAGCACGGCAGGGCGAAACCCATTCAGCATGGACGCCGGCTGCACGTTCAGCGTTTCGGGCGGAACGATCACCATCCAGAGCGGCGGCGGTTCGGCAGGCGAGAATACCGGTTTCTACAACGTCGCTTCCAACGGCACCGGCTTCACCGGCGGGACGCTGCAGATCGGGAACGCTTCTACGCCCGCCTCCGACTCCATCGAAATCGAAACCTCCGTCGCGCTTCACAACCTGACGATCAACAGCGCCAATGTAACGGCGATTGTAAAAGCGAATACGCTGACGGTAAACAATCTGACAACGATCACTGCGGGTACGCTGAGCACGGAAAGCGCCGGCATGACCGTGAAAGGCAATTGGGTCAATAATGCCGGCTATTCGGGCGGTACAGGCATCGTCTCGTTCAGCGGGACAAACGCGCAAAGCATCTCCGGCAGCTCGGCCACGGCTTTCAGAAAGCTGAGCATCTCTAATGCTTCGGGCGTCACACTGCAGCAGGACATAACGGTGAGCGATTCATTGTCAATGGCCAACGGCGCGCTCACACTGAATTCCAAAACGCTGACGATCGCCAACCCGAATACCACGGCCATCGCGCGCACGAACGGTTACATCGTCAGCGAATCCACGAACAACTCCGGCAAGGTGACCTGGAACATCGGGAGCACGACCGGCGCGCACCGGTTCCCGTTCGGCACCGCAGCAGGAAGCTACATTCCTTTTACGCTGAACCTGACCTCGGGAACAATCGGCAACGTCACCGTATCCACTTACCCCACCGCCGCGAACAACACGCCGTATCCCAGCACGCCGACCTCGGTCACGAACATGTACAATACCGGCGGCAGCGATAACGGCGCCAACACGGTCGACCGCTTTTGGCAGATCGACAAGAATGGCAGCGGCGGCATTGCGAACCTGACGTTTACCGCGACTTCGGCTGAAGTGGGCACGATCAGCAATCTGCAGGCCCAGCGCTGGAACTCCGCCATCCCGGGCTGGGAACATCCGTACTCAGGACAAACGTCAACGGCGACAAGCGCTACGGTGTACGGCATCTTCAACTTTTCGCCCTGGACGATGTCGGGCAACAATTCGCCGTTGCCCATCGAGCTGGTCAGCCTGTCCGCCGTGGCCCAGGAGGAAACGGTGAACCTGAACTGGATCACCGCCACGGAAACGAACAACGATTATTTCACCATCGAGAAGACGAAGGACGGCGTGAATTACCAGGAAGTCGCCCGCTTAGAAGGTGCCGGGAACAGCTCGATCACCCGTCACTACTCGGCGACCGACGCCGAGCCGTACAAGGGGACCTCTTATTACCGCCTGAAGCAAACGGATTACAACGGCGATTACAGCTATTCGAACTATGTCGTCGTAAACGTGAATGCGCGACCGGTAAGCTTCACGGTTTACCCGAACCCCTGCAGCGGGAATCGCATCAGCATTAAAATAGAAGCGGAACGAACGCAGGAGATCGATTTTCTCGTCAGCGACCTCGCCGGCAAAGCTTGTTTTTTGCATGCTCTTCACGCGGCGGAAAAAGGCATGAACGTGTTCACGCTCGAGCTGCCGGAGCAGCTAAAGCCCGGCGCCTACCTTATCAGCGCGCGCTGCGAAGAACGTTTATTTACATCGCGCCTGATCATTACCGAATAAGTGAGTGA
>Ga0196978_1000683_pt1 | contig 16715 bp, 13 predicted proteins | sample S3v_2013CmetaG_FD_155491 | JGI IMG/M metagenome (GOLD analysis project Ga0196978, IMG submission 155491) | Soil microbial communities from Anza Borrego desert, Southern California, United States - S3+v_20-13C | ecosystem: Environmental > Terrestrial > Soil > Desert | place: USA: California... | reverse complement strand
ACTGTGCTCTCGCGCTGTTATCGAAGGCGGGGGAGCAGCCGCTCGGCTCGTTCGGTGACGCCGCGGTGTTCTGTCTTTACAAAACACTGCCTACTCCGGACGGAGGGGCCGTCGTGATGAAAGAGGGGCGGCTGAGCATCCCTGGACAACGACCGCCATTCATCACCAGCGCGCGGCAAACGGCAGCAGCGGTCCTGACCCATTTCGAGCGGCATGCGAGTGCACCTGTTCAGCGCCTGGTACGCGGCCTGAAAGCGGTCGGTAAGGCGGCGACGCGTCGAGCGGCCGGCCAGTGGGTTGAAGTCGGCACACAAGACTTCGATGTGCGCGACGTGAACGTTCTCATGAGCCATGTCTCGCACCGCATCGTAGCCGCACAGGATTTCTCTTCGATCGTGACGGCGCGGCGGCGTAATTTCCTGCAGCTCAACGATCATCTCGGCGATCTGTCTGCATCGGTATTTCCCTCCCTGCCTGACGGCATGTGCCCGCTGTTCTATCCACTCGCGACCCCACACAAGATCGAGTTGTGGCGGCGGCTTCGCTCGCGCGGCGTGCAGGCCGTGTTGTTCTGGCTGGGCGGGAGCTCGGGACCGCGACCGGGCGAATTTCCCGAAGTCGACGCGCTGCGGCGCACCGTGCTCGAGCTGCCGTGTCACCAGGACATGACGCCGGAACACGTGGAGCGACTCGCGCATGTCGTGCGCGCGTGCATGCGCGGCCTCGACGGGACGTTGCCGTGATCGTCATCAGGGGGCGGCTACTCACGTACGGTGAGGTTTGGTTCGACGAGGAGCCGCCGGGCGGCTCCAGCGTGGACCTGCTCCTTTATCGCCAGAGGCCGACGCCGGTCGATGGCGGCTCGAGCGAGCCGTTTCTGTCTCTAGCCAATGATCTCACGGTCGACGCGCAGAGTCTGATCACGTCGTTCGGCAGCAACAACCGCTACAAGATCAATCGTGCGAACTCTAAAGACGCGCTGGAGTTCGACCACCTTCCTGACACGCGGGCCGTGCTCGACGAGTTCATCGCTTTCTTCGATGATTTCGCACGGCAGAAGCGGATTCAGGTGGCTTACCGACGTGGGCTGGACGCGGCGTGTGGTGCGGGACGGCTCACGCTTTCTGCAGCCCGCCATAACGGCGAGCGGATCGTGTGGCACGCCCATATCGTGGGGCGCAGCGCAGCGGTGCTCCTGCATTCGGCGTCGCATTTTCGCGGTAAAGACAGCGGCGAGCGCGCGCTGGTGGGACGCGCGAATCGATGGCTGCACTGGCGCGACATGCTCGCGTTCAAGGGCATGGGCCTGACCACCTACGATTGGGGGGGCCTGTTCGCGGATGAAACGGTGCCTGAACAGGCGACGATCAACAGCTTCAAGCGGGAGTTCGGCGGCCGCCTGCATAGTACGTACAACTGCATGGTAGGACGCACGATGAAGGGTCGCGCGTACCTGGCGGGTCACGGCGTAGTCAGCCGATTATCGTCCTGGCGCGGCGGCAGCAATCGAATTTAGTCACGCGGCGCGGCCAGCCGCAGTGTTTCGCGAGGTTATAATGAGTCAGAGCAGCTTGCTAGCAGGCGGCACTCACCAGCCGCAGCGCGAGCGCAATGGAACTCGGATCGCTCGCACCCTGAAACTCTCCGGCATGCTGGCCGCCGCAGCGTCGCAGTTACGACCACATGGCTGAAAAGACCGCTCTCATTACCGGCATCACAGGGCAGGACGGCGCTTACCTGGCCGAATTCTTGTTGGCCAAGGGCTATCTGGTCCACGGCATCAAGCGCCGCACCTCGCTCTTCAACACCGATCGCATCGACCATTTGTACCAGGATCCGCACGAGCGTGGCGTGCGCTTTCGCCTGCACCACGGCGATCTCACCGATTCGAGCAGCCTCATACGGATCATCCAGCAGGTCCGGCCCGACGAAATCTACAATCTCGCCGCGCAGTCGCACGTTGCCGTGTCATTCGAGGAACCCGAATACACCGCGAACTCCGATGCATTAGGTGCGCTGCGGATCCTCGAGGCGATCCGCATTCTCGGACTCGAAAGCACCACGCGTTTCTACCAGGCTTCGACCTCAGAGCTTTACGGCATGGTTCAGGAGACGCCGCAGAAGGAGACCACGCCCTTTTATCCGCGCTCGCCGTACGCCGTGGCGAAGCTCTATGCCTACTGGATCACGGTCAATTACCGCGAAGCGTACGGCATGTACGCCTGTAACGGCATCCTGTTCAATCACGAATCACCCGTGCGCGGCGAAACCTTCGTTACACGCAAGATCACCCGCGCGCTCGCGCGCATCAAGCTCGGAATGCAGGATTGTCTGTACCTTGGCAACCTGAGCGCGAGACGCGACTGGGGCCACGCGCGCGACTACGTCGAGATGCAGTGGCTGATGCTGCAACAGGCGGCGCCCGAGGATTTCGTCATCGCCACGGGCGAGCAATACAGCGTCCGGGACTTCGTGAACGCCGCCGCTGCCGCAATAGGCATGGAAGTGCGCTGGGAAGGCCATGGCGCCGAAGAGAAGGGCTATGATGGCCGTGGCCGCTGCATCGTGCGTGTCGATCCGCGGTACTTCCGACCGACCGAAGTCGAAACGCTGCTGGGCGACGCCACGAAGGCGCGCACCAAGCTGGGCTGGCGTCCCCGAACGACATTTCGCGAGCTCGTCGCAGAGATGGCAAGCGCAGATCTGGAGGAGGCGCGGCGTGATGCGCTCGTGAAGGAGCACGGTTTCAAAAGTTACAACCGGCACGAGTAGCCACGCGGCCAACGGTCATGGAACGAACAAGCCGCATATTCGTTGCCGGCCATCGCGGCATGGTCGGCTCGGCTCTGCTGCGGCGGTTGCTGCAGGAATATCCGGGCTGCGTGACGCGGCCGCGGGCGCAACTGGATCTTTCGAATACCGGTGCCGTCGACGATTTTTTCGAGCGCGAGCGGCCCGATTACGTGTTCATGGCTGCGGCCCGTGTCGGCGGAATACACGCAAACGACACCTATCCGGCCGAGTTCATCTATCAGAACCTCACCATTCAGGTGAACGTGCTGGAGGCGGCCAGGCGCGCCGGCGTGAAGCGGCTTCTGTTCCTGGGCTCGTCCTGCGTATACCCCCGCGAGTGCCCGCAACCGATCCGGGAGGAGTACCTGCTCACCGGGCCGCTCGAGCGGACCAACCGCGCCTACGCCGTAGCGAAGATCAGCGGCATCGAGATGTGCGCGTCCTACAACCGGCAGTACGGGACGAAGTTCCTCGCCGCCATGCCCACCAACCTGTACGGTCCGAACGATAATTACGACTTACAAAACAGTCACGTGCTGCCCGCGCTCATCCGCAAGTTCCACGAGGCGAAATCGCGACGTGACGCCACGGTTACGGCATGGGGTTCGGGGGCGCCGCGGCGCGAATTCCTGTATAGCGACGACCTGGCCGACGCGTGCGTGCACCTCATGAACCTGCCTGCCCATGAATTCGACACGTTGTTGGCGGCGGATTACCCGCTGGTCAATGTGGGGGTGGGCGCCGACGTTTCGATCCGCGAGCTCACGCAAATCGTGAAGCGCGTCGTCGGGTACGAGGGCGAGATCGTCTGGGACGCGACGAAACCCGATGGCACGCCGCGTAAGCTGCTCGATGTCTCTCGTCTGAACGCTCTCGGCTGGTCAGCGCGAACGCCTCTCGAAGACGGCATTCGGATGGCGTACGCGGATTTTCAGCGTCAGCCGCTCTGCGCACGCCAGTGAAGCTGCAGCCCGTCATCCTCAGCGGCGGCTCCGGCACGCGATTGTGGCCGCTGTCGCGGGCACAGTACCCGAAGCAGTTGCTTGCGCTGAACGGCGAGCGGTCCATGCTCCAGGATACGGCGTTGCGCATCACGAGCGAGCTGCGCTGGCCCGAAGTCGAGATTCTCGCGCCCCTCGTCGTTACGAACGAGGAGTATCGGTTCATCTCCGCCGAACAACTCCGCGACGCCGGTGTAGCACCGCACGCGCTGATCCTCGAGCCGTGCGCTAGAAATACCGCACCCGCTTTGACCGTCGCCGCGCTGTACGCGGCTGCACGTTGCGAAGATCCCGTGATGGCCGTGATGCCTGCGGATCACGTGATCACCGGCGTCGATGCATTCCGCGCGGCGGTTCGGGAAGGCGCCGCACATGCCGAGCAGGGCGCATTCGTCACATTCGGCATCGTGCCCTCGGCGCCGAATACCGGCTATGGATACATTCGCGCCGCGAGTCCGGAGCCGCGCGGGGCCTGCGCACTTCGCGCCTTCGTCGAAAAGCCTGATGAGGCGACAGCCCGGCGTTACATCGCGAGCGGCGAGTATCTGTGGAACAGCGGCATTTTCATGATGAAGGCGTCCGCGTGGCTTGCTGCCATTTTGCACGCGCGGCCCGAGATCGTCGGCGCATGTCGCGAAGCGACGGACGGTGCGAGATCCGATGCCGATTTCTTCCGGCTAGACAGACCGGCGTTCGAAAAATGCGCGTCTGACTCGATCGATTACGCCGTAATGGAGGGCTTGAGCCGCCGTGAGGGGGCCGGCGCGCCGCGCGCCGTCGTCATTCCGCTCGACGCCGGCTGGTCCGACGTTGGAGCCTGGAGCGGACTGTGGGAAGTGGGCGGCAAGGATAGACAGGGCAATGTCACGCGGGGCGATACGCACGTGGTCGATACGCGTAACAGCCTCATCTTCTCGAGCGACCGGCTGGTGGCTTGCATCGGTCTACAGGACACGGTCGTCGTCGATACGCCGGACGCGGTCCTGGTGGCCCGCCGCGACAGCATGGAGCAGGTGAAGGACATCGTATCCTGGCTCAAAGCTCAGCGCAGAACGGAGGCCGAAGCGCACCGCAAGGTCTATCGTCCATGGGGCTGGTACGACACGATTGACACCGGTCCGCGCTTTCAGGTGAAGCGTATCGTCGTCAGGCCGGGTGCGACTCTTTCGCTCCAAATGCACCATCACCGGGCCGAACACTGGGTAGTGGTGACGGGAACCGCCCAAGTCACACGCGGAGAAGAGACGTTCATCATCTCCGAAAATCAATCGACCTACATCCCTTTGGGCGTAAAGCACCGTCTGGCGAATCCGGGCAAGGTGCCCCTTGAAATAATCGAAGTGCAGTCGGGGTTGTATCTCGGCGAGGACGACATCGTACGATTCGAGGATAGTTATGGCCGGGCATGAAGATCATCGCAGCCGAATAAGTGCCAGGCGTCTCTTCGCGCAGCGATCGCTCGCCTGGACATGCGCGGCGCTCGCCGTGTTTGCGGCGTGCTCGACCGCGGCCATAGGCGCGGAGACGGCGGAAGTTCCACCTGGAAGGCTCGAGGACGAGCGGCCTCGTCCGCTGCCGGAAGGAGCGCCACCGCTTGCGCTGAGCACCGATTTCGGCCATCCCGCGCTCGGGTTGGCGACCTACGTGCCCGCCGGCCACGTGTTCGCGCGGGGAATACGCGTTGAACCGTTCACGATTCGCGCAGCAGTGCAGGCGGGCATGGGTTACAACGACAACGTCACGCTCAGCAACGCGAATAAGGTGGGATCATTCTTCACCAGCGTCTCGCCGAGCGTGTCGGTCGGACTCGAGGGTGCGACTCAGCGCTACTACGCGGTCTACCGCGGAAATTACGGCGCTTATGCCTCGAGTGCGCAGGACGATTATGCGGACCATAACCTTGCCTTGAATGCCACGCATCTCTGGACTACACGCTTCAGGACATTTCTGAACTATGAGTACCTGAAGGCCCACACGCCGCTCGGTCTGACGAGCACCTCTCTGGGTCGATCCGAGCGCTGGAGCTGGCAGTCGGTCCGAGGCGCCGCCCAGTACGGCACGGACGGCGCCCAGGGCCGCCTTCATGGCGAAGTCGGCCACAGCGAACGCCGCGTGAGTGGCAGCACCAGCACCACGGCGGATTACGAGCGAACCGATGCTATCGGCACGTTCTTTTATCGCCTGGCACCGAAGACCCGCGGATTCGTGCAGCTCGGTTGGGGGGATATCACGCATCCGCGAGACCCCACACTCGACAACATCGAATACAGATACTCGCTGGGTGTGACATGGGAGGCGCTGGCGAAGACAACAGGACGCCTCAGCGCGGGCTACACGACGAAGGACTTTTCGGCTGGCACCCGAGCGGATTTCAGCGGCTACCATTACGAGCTTGGAGTCAATTGGCGGCCCTACGAGCAGACCGGCACGGAGCAGCCGGCGGTGGACCTATCCGTCAGAAGATTCACCAGCGAATCGTACGAAGTCGGCAGCAATCTCGTGGTGTACAACGTCGCAACAGTAGCCTGGACTCACCTGTGGGCGCATCGAATTCTGTCTACGCTGCAGTACGCGTACGGGCGCGTCGAGCTTGAAGGTCTTGCGCGCACGGACACGTACAAGAACGCCGCTGCGAGAATCAGTTACCCGCTTCGCCGTTCGATTCGCGTCGGGGCGGAGCTGCGGCACGATGCACGCAGTTCCGACGCAGCTTTGCTGGACTACACCCGCAATATCATGCTGCTGACGCTTGAGGCGGCGTTATGAGCTCTCCGTCCTTCTTAATGTAATTCGAGGCGCGTTCCACATGTCGCTCATTCGCATTTGCGTTCTTGCCTTCGCCGTGCTGCTCCTTGGAGGTTGCGAGGGTATGTTCGACCGCCGAGCCTCACTTGAGACGGCAGCCGCCGATACGCCCGCCGCCCCCGTTCAGGATTACCGCCTCGGCACAGGTGACGTCATCTCAATCCGTGTATACGGCGGTGACGAGGACATCCGTCTGGAACGCGTGCGACTGGGGGATTCCGGGATGCTCGTTCTGCCGTTCGGTGAATTCAAGGCGGGCAACCAGACGCCGCGCGAGCTCGAAACGGCGATCACCAGCAATATCCGCGGACGACTGCTCAAGAATCCGCGCGTGTCAGTCACGATCGATGAATATCGCCCGTTCTTTGTTGACGGGCAGGTCGGAAGGCCCGGTGCGTACCCGTACCAGCCAGGGCTCACCGTCCGCAAGGCCCTGACGATCGCCGGAGGTCTCCGGGAGCGTGCGTCGTTGAAGAAGATTTTCGTTCTCCGGGAAGGACAAAAGACGATGCGACCGGTAAACGTCAATCTCAACGCTCCGGTCGGGCCGGGCGATACTATTTTTGTGGAAGAGAGCTTTTTCTGAGCGACATCGAGGAGCATCAATGGCTGCCGAATTAACCGGTCCGACACGACAACTCCCGGGGCCGCCGGAGCTCTCGACCGCCGAGCCGCTCGAGCTCATGCTGTATTGGCGAGCGATTGCAAGACGGAAATGGTGGTTGCTGGGCATAGCGCTCGCGTTCGCCGCTGCGGCAGCCGTCGCGGTGTCGTATGTGACGCCGATCTATCGCGCTACCGTCACGCTGATGATCGAGCAGAACAAGGCGAAGCTCGTGTCCATTGAAGAGGTCTACAGCGGCAGCTCGCCCAATCGGGAGCATTACCAGACGCAAGCCGAGTTGTTGCGATCGCCTGCGCTCGCGAGCAAGGTCATCGAGCGGCTGCGCCTCACCAGCCATCCCGAGTTCGATCCCAGGCAGAAAAAACCCGCGCCATGGCTGGAGTTTCTTCCGGACTCCGTTGCACCCGATGAGACAGGCTGGACCGAAGAGGCCCTCAATGCAGCCGTGCTGTCGAGTTTCCTGCGGCGGATCACGATCGACCCGGTGCGGCTTACGCAGCTCGTGAAAGTCGGGTTCGATGCGACTGATCCGGAGCTTGCCGCGCGCATCGCCAACGCGATCGCAGAAACGTACATAGAAGCCGATATCGAAGTACGCAGCCGCATGCGGCAGCGGGCTACGGACTGGCTGGCCGAGCGCCTCGCAGATCTGAAAGGCAATCTCGAATCGTCGGAGCGCTCTCTGCAGCAATATCGCGAGCGCGAGAGCCTGCCCGATACGAAAGGGCTCGCACAAAGCGGCGTCGTGCGCCAGATGGAAGTGCTGAGCTCTGCATTGAACGAGGCGACCGAGCGACGTATCGAGGCGGAAGCGAATTACCGGCAGATCAAGGAGCAGCGCGGCAACGCGGCGTCGCTGCCCGTCGTGTTACGGGATTCCAGCATCGGTCGGCTCAGAGACCTCGAGGCGCAGGCGCAAAGGCGGGTAGCCGAGCTCGCCCAACGCTACGGGCCGGAACACCCTCGTCTTGCGCAGGCGCGCGCGGAGCTCGCGCGGGCGCGCGAAAACACGCGCGAAGGTATCGACAACGTCATGTCGAGCTTCGCCAGGGAATATCAGGTCGCGCTCGCAAACGAGCGCGCCGCCGCGCGCGCCGTAGCCGCGGCGAAGGGGTCGATCCAGCAGATCAATCGCAAGGAATTCCAGCTCGAAGCGCTCGAGCAGGATCTCGATACGAACCGGCAGATCTACGAGAAGTTCATGAACCGGTATCGGGAAACGCGGGCGGCCACCGATACGGAGAGCAGCGTAGTCGCAAGGGTCATCGATCCGGCGGTCCAGCCGACGGTCCCCTACAAGCCGCGCAAGCGCGAAATCGTCGCCGGCGGCTTCATCGCGGGGCTGCTGCTTGCCGCGATCGGTGCGTTGCTGCTCGAGCGCATGAACACCACGGTCAAAACGGGCGACGAGGTCGAAGAAAAGCTCGGCCTGCCGGCGTTCGCCATCGTGCCGCTTCTCACGGGCGATCCGGCGAAGAACGCGGGCCGCCACTATCTCGAACATCCCGGCTCCGTATTCTCCGAGGCGATACGTACTGCACGAACGAGCATTCTGCTTTCGGCGATCGACGCGGCGCACAAGGTGCTGCTCGTCACTTCGTCCGTACCCGGCGAAGGCAAGACATCATTCGCAGTCAATCTCGCACTCGCGAACGCACAGGCCAAGAAGACGCTCCTCATCGAGTGCGATCTGCGCCGGCCTTCGATCGTGGATCAGCTTCGATTGAAACAAACGACGTCGGGCCTCACGAGTCTGTTCGCGGGCGAGGCGGCCTTTCTCGACTGCATCCAGCAGGTGGAAGGTTCTTCCCTTTACGTTTTGCCCTCAGGCGCCGTACCTGAAAATCCGCTCGAGCTCCTGTCGTCCGAGCGATTCGCGCAGTTCATCCACCGAGTTTCAGCGGCGTGCGACGTCGTCATCATCGACTCTCCGCCCGTTCACCTGGTGAGCGATGCGCTGGTGCTTGCAACGCTCGCCACCGGCGTGCTTTTCGTCGTAAAGGCCGATGCCACGCCCTACGGCGTCGCGCGCCGGAGCATCCGGTCGCTGCAGGCCGCCGGTGGCAATGTCATAGGTGTTGCGCTCAACCAGGTCGACTTTACCAAGGCCGACCGATATTACGGTGCGTACACCGGCTACGCGCAGGAGTACGGCGCCTACGGCAGCAACCCGACGTAACGCGAGCTCGTAGGCGAGCTTGAGCGGGCGAATCCTTTGACTTTATGCCTTAAGTGACACCTAGTCTGCTAAGATAATTGCCGCTCAGTCGGAAGCGCTTATTGTGATGCACAAGCGTGTGGAAACGATACGGCGGCTGAGCGCAACCGCCACCAGTTGTTCCGACAGTATCTAAACAGGGGCGGATCTTGCTCAGGTTGTTTCTTCTTTCGTTCACGGTTTCCCTGGTCGTCTGCTATCTGACGCTGCGCTTCGAGCATTTGCATCGGCGTTTCACGGGAGACGTGGCGGCGGCAGGTTCGCACAAGGTGCATCGGCGCGCTGTCACGCGCATCGGCGGTCTTTCAATCTTCCTCGGATGGCTGGTCGGACTGGCGGTTGCCGGCTACAGCGGGGGATCTTCCGCGCCGCCAGCCGCTGTCTGGCTATTGTGCCTGCTGCCAGCATTGATCGGCGGACTGGCGGAAGATCTGACGAAACGCGTAAGCCCGGCGATGCGACTCGCCGCGTGTTTTGTCTCCGCCGCGCTCGCGTACGTGTTTCTCGACGCAGGCATTTCGAGAATCGATGTTGCGGGCGCCGATATGGTGCTCGCCGTGCCGGTGGTTTCGTTCGTGTTCACCTGCTTCGCTGTAGGAGGCGTAGCGCACGCGATCAACATCATCGACGGCCTGAATGGCCTCGCTTCCGGCGTCTGCCTCATTGCGCTACTCGCGATCGGTTACGTCGCGTTCCAGGTCAATGATCCAGAAATTCTTCTGCTTGCAGGACTGGGTGCGGGCGCGGTGCTCGGCTTCAGATTCTGGAATTATCCGAGCGGGCGCATCTTCTGCGGCGATGGCGGCGCGTACTTTATCGGCGCGTTCGTAGCAATTCTCTCCGCTCTGCTCGTGCACCGCCATGCGGCGGTCTCGGCCTGGTTCCCGCTGCTTCTCGTCCTCTACCCGGTATGGGAGACGCTGTTTTCGGCGTACCGTCGGCGGGTGCTCCGCGGCCGGCCGGCATCGATGGCGGACAAGCTGCACATGCACACGCTGTTCTACAAACGCGTGAAGCATCCGCAGGAGGACGGCAAAGCGCGCTCGCGCCGCAACTCCGATGCCTCGGTTTCCATGCTGCTCTTCGCGTGCGGGAGCGCCATGCCGGCCGTGCTGTGGTGGGAGCAGAGTACGTATCTGATCACAGCCGCGCTTGCGTACGTCCTCGTCTACCTCATGATCTATCGCCGGCTCGTGCGGTTCGGAGCACGGCCTAAAACACACATGGCGAGGCTGGCCACAGGTTACGTCGCCCGGCGTATGGCCGCTTTGCATCGCTCCGCGACAGCGCGGCGCACCGTGCGGGAGGCGAACAAAGTACGTTAGCGCGTGCGCCCGGTCTATACGGAATTCTTCGGCTCCGGTTGGGTGCACGTGCAATCGAAAGCGGTATAGTGCGGGCGCTACGTACGCGCGGCACGCTCTACACGGAATCGCGAAATGAAAGTGCTCATTACCGGCGCGGCCGGCTTCATCGGATCGCACGTCGCCGCGCGGCTACTCGCGCGTGGCGACGAGGTTCTCGGACTCGACAACGTCAACGACTACTACGACCCGCGACTGAAGCAAGCGCGGCTCGCGAAATTCTGCAGCCATCCCGCGTTTCGCGACGTCCGCGGAGACGTCGCGGATCGCAGTCTTGTCGCAGCGCTATTTGCCGAACACCAGCCGCAGCGGGTCGTGCACCTCGCCGCTCAGGCCGGCGTGCGGTACTCCATCACCAATCCACAGGCGTACATCGATTCGAACCTCGTCGGTTTCGGCAATATCCTCGAGGGCTGCCGTCATAGCGGAGTCGAGCATCTCGTCTATGCCTCCAGCAGCTCGGTGTACGGAGCCAATACCGAGCTTCCGTTTTCCACGCACCAGAACGTCGATCATCCACTGAGCCTGTACGCGGCCACCAAGAAGGCCAACGAGCTCATGGCCCACACTTACAGCAGTCTTTTTGCCCTGCCGACGACGGGTTTGCGGTTCTTCACGGTCTACGGTCCGTGGGGAAGGCCGGACATGGCGCTGTTTCTTTTCACGCGGAACATCATTGCTGGCCGGCCAATCGACGTGTTCAATTACGGCAAGCACACGCGCGGTTTCACCTATATCGACGACATCGTCGAAGGCGTGGTACGGGTTCTGGATCGGCCCGCCGCGGCGAACCCCGCCTGGACCGGCAGCAATCCGGATCCGGCCACGAGCCGCGCGCCATACCGCGTCTACAACATCGGCAGCAACAATGCGACGCCCTTGATGCGCTACATCGAGCTGATCGAGAAAAACCTCGGCAGACGTGCCGAGTTGAACCTCCTGCCGCTGCAGCAGGGCGATGTGCCCGACACATGCGCTGCCGTGGACGATCTCGTGAGAGACGTCGGATACCGCCCCGAAACACCGATCGAGACGGGCGTGCAGCGCTTTGTCGAGTGGTACAAATCGTACTACAGCAGCTAGCGGTGCCCGCGATCGCGTCCTCCGGCGTAAGGCCGATTCTCAATACGGCCTTATTGCTGACGGCGGTAGCCATGGTGGTCCGGGCGGCAGGCGCGGTGAAAGAAGTGCTGTTCGCCGGCGCCTTTGGCGTTTCCGCCGATACCGACGCGTTCGTGCTCGCGGTCACCTACGCGACGTTTCTGCCCACCGTCATCGGCAGCGCGGTTGCCACCGCACTGATCGCCGAACGGGCGAAAGCGCGGGCGGACGCGGAGGCGAACCTAAATGCGCTCGCCTGGTGGGTGTTCGCCGCCGCGGCGACGTGCGGTATCGCGGTGTATGCGCTGGCCCCGGTTGCGATGTCGGTTCTTTTCACCGTGAGCGGCGAGACGCTGAGCACCGCGATTTCCTATGCGCGCACGCTGTCGCCGCTCGGCTTTGCGATGGTGCTGTCGCTCGCGATGTGCGGTCTTCTCAATTCGGAGAAGCAGTTTTACGTCGCCGGCATGAGCGCCTTCGCGACGCCCGTGTTTACGATGGGTGCGATCGTGCTGTTTGCATCGACATGGGGTGTGCAGGCCGCGGCCTGGGGCATGGTCGTCGGCGGTCTCGCGGAGGTCGTCCTGCTGACGCTGCGCATCCTGCCGCAGCGGGAGCTCTTTTTCCCCGGGGGTGCCTTGCGCGCCTCGAGCGAACGGGAACGCTCGTTCTGGCAATCCGTCGCGGTGCTCTCGCTGGCCGCGGCCGTCGCGTCCGTCTCGCCGATCGTCGACCAGGTATTCCTTGCCAAGCTCGATACCGGCGCGGTCACGAATCTGAATTACGCGTCGAAAGTAAACTCGCTGCTGATCGGGCTGCTCGGGACCGCTTTCGGAGCCGCGATCTACCCATACCTCAGCGATTTCGCCGCGCGGCGCGACGTCAGCGGTCTCAAACGACTCACGTGGCGACTGGCCGGTGTCGTGCTTCCACTCACTGGACTGGTGACCCTGCTCGTCTATGTATTCTCCTACGACATCGTGGACTTGCTCTTCGCTCGCGGCAATTTCACGCGCAACGCAGTGGCCGAAGTCGGGGCGATTCAGCAGATTTTCGCGTTACAGCTCGTGTTCTATATCGCAGGGCTGCTCGCGATGCGCGTGTTGAATGCCGCGGCGGCCGCCCGGTTCGTATTCGTCATTTCGGTGATCGGTGTCGTGTCGAACGCGCTGTTCGACTGGCTGCTCTACGAGAGCATGGGTGCGCGCGGGATCGCGCTGGCGTCGGTACTAACCAGCGTGATTTCGCTGGTGGTATCGGTCGCGTTCATCAGATCGGCGCTCAGGCCGCGCTGAATGTGCTGCATGCCGACGCTGACCGTATTCACGCCGACGTACAACCGCGCGCACACGTTGCCGCGCGTATACGAGAGTCTGTGCCGCCAGACCGTACGCGATTTCCTTTGGCTGGTCATCGACGATGGCTCGATAGACGACACCCGCGCCCTCGTTCGGCACTGGCAGGCCGAGGCCGACTTTCGGATCGATTACGGCTACCAGCCCAACCGCGGCAAGCACAACGCGCACAACGCGGCGGTGGCCCGCGCTACGACGGAGCTCTTCTGCATACTCGATTCCGATGACGAGCTGCTGCCGCATGCAGTAGAGCGCATTACAGGGGCGTGGAAAAACGCGACTGCGGAAGAGCGCGCACGTATCGCCGGCATCTGGACATTGTGCGCCGACCCGATCGGCAACGTCATCGACGGCGGCTTCGACAAGGAAGTCTTCGACGCCTCGCTGCAGGAGCTCCGCTACCGTGAGCGAATGAACAAGGAGCTGTTGCCGACGTTCGTCACCCGGGTGCTGCGCGAACATCCGTTCCCCGAGACCCCGGCAGGGGTCTGTCCGTATGTTCCCGAGGCGTACGTATGGACACGAATCACGCGCTCGCGGCCGCTCAGATTTCTCAATGTGCCGTGCCGCGTCTACCATCGCGGCGACGGTCTGACCGCCCAGGCGCGCAACGAGTACCGCGTCAGCCGCTGCATCGTATTCGGTTATCTCGCCCCGCTCGCGAACGACCTTGAGTGGTTCTGGGCGTATCCGCAGCTTTTTTTGATGAGCGCCACGCAGGCAGCGCGGCATGCCATTTTCAGCGGCGCGTTCTGGCTGTCGTGGCGCCGCCTGCAACCGTTCGCGCGCGCGCTGCTCCTGGCGGCGGCACCTGTGGCGCTCGGCCTGCTGCTGCGCGACCGCCTCAGCGGGCGCATTGCCCGCGAGCTCGCCGCCGATGAGCCCGGCGCCCGCGCCGAGCCCGTCGCGATCGCTGCAGTAGCCGGCCGGGAGCGGCAACCGTGATGAACAGGCGTCGTTTCCTTTCCGCAGTGGCCGCACTCGCGCCAGCCACGTCTGTCGCGGCTGCGGCGAGCCGGTTCGGAGACACGCTTGACGTCAAGAAATTCGGCGCATTCGGTAACGGCAAGCTCCCCGACCTGCGCCAGATCCGCGAAGCGATTCGCGTCGCAGCCGAGAAACCGGGTGGCGCGACGATTTTTTTTCCGCCCGGCGATTATTTTCTCGGTGCGGCCGACGATGCCGTTCTGCTCAACGCGGCCCGGTTGCGCAATGTCCGTTTTGTGGGAGAGCGTGCGACGCTGTCCTGCCGCAGCGTAAATGGTTCATCGACCATGCTGCAACTCGAGGGCTGCCAGAACATCGTCGTCGAGGGCCTCACCTTCCGCGATCACGGCCTGAAAAGAGACGTGAACTGGCTCGGCGCGGCTGCCGTGCGGCTCGCGAATCTGGACGCGATGGGCTGTCGTGAAATCGAAGTCAGGCACTGTACGTTCGACTCGGTGCTTACAGCGGTGGTCTGCCGGCGCACCGAAGGGAACCTGCGCATCCGCTCGCGCGACATCAGGCTCACGGATCTTTCGGTGCGGCGCTCCTATTACGGCTTCAGCTTCCAGGACAATGGTGATGATGTTCTCGGTCGCGGACTGCGCTGCCAGGACGTAAAGCGCTCTTATTTCCCGTTCGGCACGACGAACCACGATATAGAACTCGACACGTCCGACAATGCGACGGGCTTCACGGACGTGCTCATCAAGTGCTACCACGGGGATACGTCGCGCATCAGGGTGAAAGTCCGATGCCGTGGCAAACGCGGCGGCGACGCGATTGTCGCGCTCGACCACCAGCACGAACAGGGGCGCGGGACGATCCGGCAGATCGACCTGCAACTCGACGTCGACGACGTCGATTGCCGGCTCGAAACGGTCGTGTTGATACGTTCGTTCGACCGTAATGCGAAACACGAGCGCCGAACGACCAACCGCTGGGAGGATATAGCCGTGGACGGCGACGTGAAAATCTGCGGCGACACGAAGCTGATCGACATCGCAACCGTGGGCGCAGCGGCCGGTGTACTGCGAATCGGCAGCCGGCTCGCCAAAAATCCCCGGTTGCCGCGCGATTTTCCCGGATTCAGGGTGATCGGCATTTGAAGGCGGCTTGCAGATGAAAATCGCTCTGGTCATCGCCTCACTCGGACGCGGCGGCGCGGAGCGCATGATGTCGCTGCTCGCCAGTCACTGGGCGGAGCGCGGCGATGACGTGGTCCTGATCACGCTCGAGCAGGCGGATTGCGACGCATATCCGCTGCATCCCGCAATCGAGCGCGTCGCCCTCGGCCTGGTCGCCGATTCCGGGGGAGTGGCCCGTGCCGTGCGTAATAATGCTCAGCGCCTGCTCGCGCTGCGCCGTGTCCTCCAACGTTGTCGTGGCGCGATCGTATTGAGTTTCGAGGATCGCACGAACGTGCTTACGCTTATCGCAACGCTCGGGCTATCGCGCCGGGTCGTCGTATCGGAACGCACCGATCCGACGATGCACCGCATCGGTCGCGTGTGGAGTGTTTTGCGATGCATCACCTACCCGCTCGCCGATGCTCTCGTCGTTCAAACCGCGCGTCTTCTTCCATGGGCAGCGGCAGTGATGCTCGGACGCAAACGCGTGCATGTGATACCGAACGTGCTGCGCTCGCCCACGCGTGTCGGGCCGGCGCGCGAAGCTGTCCAGCGATCGGTGCCAGTGGTCGCGAGCGTGGGCCGGCTTTATCGCGAAAAAGGCTACGACGTGCTCATTCGCGCGTTTGCAGCGGTCGCCGCCGAGTTTCCCGAGTGGACGCTCGCGATCGTAGGGGAGGGGCCCCAGCGTGGAGAGCTAGTCGACCTCGCGCATGCGCTCGGTGTCGCGGAGCGGCTCGCGCTGCGCGGGTGGATGCCCAGGCCGGAGGACGCGCTCGCCGACGCGGCAATTTTCGTCAAGTCCTCCCGCTACGAGGGATTTCCAAACGCATTGCTCGAAGCGATGGGCAGCGGCTTGCCCGTGATCAGCACGACGTGCGGCGGCTCGGAGGAGCTCGTGGAGGCCGGGGTGACCGGCTTGCTCGTTGCGCCCGACGATGTCGCCGCTACGGCTGCCGCCCTGCGTGCGCTGATGAGCGATTCCGTGTTGCGCGCGGCCATGGGCCAAAGCGCGCTGATTGCGGCGCGCCGGTATTTGCCCGCGCGCATCATGCCTCTGTGGGATGAAGTGCTGAACGATACATGTCTTCCGCAATCGGCCCCCGGATCCTGTTCATAACGCGGTCGCTGAATATCGGCGGCGCGGAGCGTCAGCTCATCGAGCTTGCCGGCGGTTTGCAGCGCGCGGGCTTCTCGGTGAAGCTCGCTACGTTCTATTCGGGGGGAGCGCTGGAGCCGCTGCTCGCAAGCCACGGCGTGCCGCTCCTGCCGCTGCGCAAGCGCGGGCGCTGGGACGTATTCGGATTCACGGTCCGACTGCTGCGCTGCGTGCGCGAAG
>Ga0196978_1000681_pt1 | contig 16736 bp, 19 predicted proteins | sample S3v_2013CmetaG_FD_155491 | JGI IMG/M metagenome (GOLD analysis project Ga0196978, IMG submission 155491) | Soil microbial communities from Anza Borrego desert, Southern California, United States - S3+v_20-13C | ecosystem: Environmental > Terrestrial > Soil > Desert | place: USA: California... | reverse complement strand
GCCGGTGGCCGAGCGCCAGCATGTTCAGCACGAACGGATCGACGCGCCGCAGGTAGAACGCCTGCGATTTGCTGACGCCGATGTTCGGACGCAGGCTTTCATTGCGGCGCCCGCACGCGAGCGAGAAGGTCGTGGTGCCGACGCCGAAGCGCCCGGTCGTGGGACAGCGCGCGATGATCGAGTACGTCATTTCCCCTCCTGCTGCTTTTTCTTCAGCATGTCGGCGAACTCCATCGCCGGCAGCGCGTTGCGCGGATGCCGCGCACGCTCCTCGTAGTATTCCGCCGTGGGCTTGTAATCCGCGTACATGGCGCGCAGCACGGAAATCGCGCCGTTCTGCAGGTCCACCCGCAGATCGATCTCGGAATAGTCCTGCCGGTGCCACACGATCACCGCCACCGAGCGCTCGGGCAGCGCGCCCTTGCCGCCTTTGAGGCCGCCGGCATCGCGCCCGGCTTCGAGCGTCGTCAGCAGCCGGTCGTCGAACTCGAGATCGGCTCCGGACTCGAAGCGCGCGACCATCGCATCGAGAACTTTCTCGCTCGCGAGACCGCTGCCGAGCACGACGAAACCGGCGCCCACGCGCTGTCCCTTGATCCCGGCCACGTTCGAGCCGGTATGCGCCACGGTGTTGCCTTCGCGATCGACGACCGCCAGCTGGCGGTATTCGAAGTGCTCGTCGTTGTCGCGCACGGCGCTCAGCGCGAGATTGGGCGTGGCGCCCAGCGCGAGCGCATTGATCGCGACGCGGTTGTTGCGCTGTAGCGGCACGTCCTGCGTGATCGCCACGCCCACGTTGGGGCGCACGGCGCCATCGCAGTACTGACCAACCGCCATCGTGTAGCTCGCGATGCCGATACCGAGGCGACCCGATTTGGGACACCTCGCGATAATCGAATAGCTCATGAGGTCAATCCATCCTTATGCCGGCGGCTTTGACGACTTCCGACCAGCGCGCCTGCTCCGACGCGATGTAGCTCGTCACCTCTTCCGGCGTGCCGCCCATCGGCGTGACGCCGAGCTCCTGCACGCGTTTACGGAACGCCGGGTCCGCGAGCGCTGCGTTGATCTGCTTGTTGAGCTTCTCGACGATCGGGCGCGGCGTGCCGGCCGGCGCCAGCACGGTGTACCACGTGCCGGATTCGAGTCCCGGCATGCCTGCTTCCTTCGTGGTCGGCACGTCCGGCAGCACGCTCGCGCGCGCCGGCGCGAGCACGGCGAGCGCGCGCAGGTTACCCGCGAGCACCTGCTGCGCGACCGCCGGCACGAGATGGAAGATGAGCTGCGTGCGGTTCGCCATCGTGTCCGCGGTCGCCGCGCCGGGCGAGACGTACGGGATGTGCAGCATCTTCGTGCCGGTCATGCGCTGGTAGAGCTCGGCAGCGAGATGCATGCTGCTGCCGTTGCCGGCCGAGGCGTAATTGAGCTCGCCACTGCGGCCTTTTACGTATTGCGTGAACTCCGCGAGGCTGCGCGCCGGCAGCGAGGGGTTCACCACGAGCACATTCGGCGCGGCACCGAACTTGATCACGGGCGTGAAATCCTTCTTCGGATCGAACCCTTGTGACTTGTAGATGAACGGATTGACCGTAAACGTCGTGCCGGAGGCGAAGACCAGCACGTAACCGTCGGGGCTCGCCTTGGCCGCGATTGCCGTGCCGATGTTGCCGTTGCCGCCGCCGCGATTGTCCACGACGAACTGCTGGCCGAGCGAGCGCGTGAGCGCGTCGGCGAGCAGGCGGCACGACGGATCGCTGCTGCCGCCGGGCGGAAATGGATTGATGAGACGCACCGGACGCGCGGGATAGTGCTGCGCATCGGCCGCTGCCGTGACGGTCGCGATCGTCATCAGCGCGCACGCGAGCAAGTGCTTCATGGTGTTCCCTCCCGGATTGTCGTTTTGGCTCGAACCGTATAATCGCCGCGAAACGCATCGTTCGAAACCCCCCGCACCAAAAAGGGATCCGTGATGGCGAAAGGCACCCCGGAAGCGCGCGTGCAGACGCTGCTGCCGCAGACGCTGCGCGGCAACGTGAGGTATGCAGCAGGCGTTCGCGCAGGCCGCTGGATCTTCGCGACGGCACACAACGGGCTCTTCGATTACGCGAGCGGCGGGCCGTCGGACATCGTGCGCGCGCATCTGCCGCACTGGGACACGTCCAAGCTGCGGCGGGAGGCCGATCAGATCTTCCGCAATCTCGATGCGGTCATGCGCGCGGGCGGCGGCGATCTCGCGTGCGCGGTGCGTCTTGATCAGAACTACACGTCGGGGCGCGCGGTCGAGGCCTACCACGATGCGCGCCGCGCGACGATGAAAGACCACATCGCGCCGAGCACGTCCACGCTGGTCGCGGGCTTCCTGCGTCCGCGGCAGGAGATCGAGGTGCACATGATCGGTGTCGTGCCGGAGGGCGATTTCCGGCCGCGGCACATCCGGCCCAAAGAGCAGGAAGTTCATCCGAGCTCCGGCTACAGCCTCGCGCTCGCGGCGGGCGATTACGTATTCGTTGCGGGCCGCATGGCCGATGGCGCGTTCGGCGAAGGTCTCGCGAAAAGCGCGCGGCTGCCGAAACGGCATCTGTGGAAAGGCCTGCCGATCAAGCTCGAAGCGGAATACATCATTCGCGAAAAAATCGTACCTGCGCTGGCGGCCGCCGGCTCCTCGCTCGAGCATGCGATCAAGTGCCAGGTGTACCTGCGCGACGTAGACGATTTTGGCCCGTTTATCGACGTGTGGTCGCAGTTCTTCCCGCGCGGCATGCCGGCGACGACGCTGATCCCCAGCGCGACACCCGGGTTCTTCCTCGACGACGCGCGCATCGAGATCAACACGCTCGCGCTGAAGGCGGGCGGTGCGACGAAGCGCGAAGTGATCGACGCCGGCGTCTTCCCGGCGTATCGCGCATTCCCGCAGGCGATCCGCGCAGGCGACCTGCTGCTGCTCTCGGGCATGCTCGCGGTGGATGAGAGCGGTCTCGTCGAGGCGGCGCGCCTCGATCCCGAGCAGCCATATCACGGGTCGAGCGTGCAGGCGCAGACGGACGCGATGCTCGACAACGCGGCGAAGCTCTGCACGGCCGCGGGCACGTCGCTTGAGAACGTGGTGCGCATCCAGCACTACCTCACCGACCCCGCCGACTTCAACGACGTCTACCAGGCGTGGGACCGGCGGCTGCCCGGGCGGCACCTCCCGCTGTCCGCGGTGAAGGTGCCGTTCTTGCCCGTGCCCGGCTGCACGGTGCAGCTCGACCTGTGGGTTTACGCGCCGTAAGTACTACTGGGGCTTGAGACCCGCCGCGCGCGCGACCGCGCCGTAGCGCTCGATGTCCGCGATCAGCAGCTTGCGCAGCTCCTCCGAGGTGCCAGGCCACGGCTCCACGCTTTGCGCAGCGAGCTTCTCGCGCACGTCCGGTGATTCGAGCGCCTTGATCATCTCGCGGCTCATGCGGTTCACGATCTCCGGCGGTGTGCCCGCCGGCATGAACATGCCGTACCACAGCGGCATCGTGAAACCCGGCACGCCGGCTTCGATACCGGTCGGCAGGTCGGGCAGCGCCGCGATGCGTTTTTCGGTGAGCACGGCGAGCGCGCGCACCTTACCGGCGCGGATGTGACCGAGGGCCGTGGAGACCGGCATCACGACTTCGTCGACTTCGCCGCCCATCATCGAGGTCATGGCCTGCGTCACGCCTTTGTAAGGCACGTGAACCATGTCGATCTTGGCAAGGTGCTTGAGCAGCTCGTTCGCGAGATGGTTCGTCGTGCCGGCGCCGCCCGAGCCGAAGTTGATCTTGCCGGGCCGCGAGCGCGCGAGCTCGATGAACTGGCGTAGCGTCTTCGCCGGTACCGACGGGTGCACCAGCAGCACGTTCGGCGTGGAGGTGAGCCGCGCAACCGGCGTGAGGTCCTTCACCGGGTCGTAGCCCGGGTTCGCATACAGCGACTGGCTGACCGCGATGCTGGCAGTGGCGATCGCCATGGTGTAGCCGTCGGGCGGCGATTTCGCGGCGGCCGCGAGACCGAGATTGCCGCCCGCGCCGGGACGGTTGTCCGCAATGATCTGCTGGCCGATCTGCTCGGAGACCTTGTTCACGATGATGCGTCCGACGAGATCGCTCGCCGCCCCCGGCGGGAACGCCACGATCAGGCGCACGGGCTTCGTCGGATACGCGCCGCCGGCGGCAGCGTGTGCGGCCGCGCCCGCGATCACTAATGGCAATAACGTCAGCGCCGCGATCGCGCGGCTTACGAAAACGGAAAACATGCGACTCCTCCTCGTCCTTATTGTGGAACCCGAATGCTCGATGAGTATAAGCGGAGTGGTGGTTGAACCTCCCATGGAAATGAACGATGCTTCGCGTTCCGCGCACGGAGGACGACATGAACGATACGGTCACCAGCAGCACGACGCATCTCTCGCCCGAGACGGTGCTCTCGCAGATGAAAAAGCACGGCATCACGCACGTCGTCTGGCTGCCGGACAGCGAGACGAACTGGCTCTACATGCTGATGAAAGCGGAGCCGAGCCTGACGCTCGTCGCCGTGCCGCGCGAAGGCACGGCGATGTCGATCGCGTCCGGTCTTTACGCCGGCGGTGCGAAGCCGCTGGTGCTGATCCAGAACACCGGACTCATGGAATCCGGCGATTCGATCCGCGGATGGCTGCTCGGTATGGAAGTGCCCGTCGTGCTGATGGTGGGGCTGCGCGGCTGGACGCGGCACGGCGTCACCACCGATACCGCGGCGGTCTATACGGAACGGTTCCTGAACGCATTCAACATCAACTATTACCTCGTCGAGAACGATGCGGACGCGCCGCGCATCGACGTCGCGTTCAAGGAAGCCGAGAAAACCAAGCGCCCGGTGGCGGTTCTGGTCGGCGACGAATACCACGGCTTCGTTTCGAAGTGATGCAGTGACGCAGTAAACCCGTCACCTCGTCACCAGTAAAAAAGGAACTCCAGATGTTCGACACAGCAGACATGCTCAAGGTCTTCGCGAAACACCGCGGAGATGCAATCGTGATCTCGGGCCGGGGCGGCAAGCACTGGATCAACATCAGCGACACGGCGACGGACATTCCGCTCGGCGATCCGGCGATGGGCGGACATAGCGGCTTCGGCCTCGGCCTCGCCATGGCGCTGCCGAAGCGCAAGATCGTCCTCTTCGATTCCGAAGGCGATCTCCAGATGAGCCTCGGCGTGCTGATGACGATCGCCGAGCAGAAGCCGTCGAACTTCTATCATTTCATGCTCGACAACGAGTGCTACGCGACCACCGGCGGTCAGCCGGTGCCGAACGCGCAGAACGTCAAATACGATCAGATGGCGCTCGCCGCCGGTTACCCGCGCGCCTTCGCATTCGACGATCTCGACAAGTTCTCGAAGGCGCTGCCGGATATTCTCGAAGGCAAAGGCCCGGTGTTCGTCGCGATGAAGGTGAAGCCCGAGATCGAGAACGAGGCGATCGGCAACCGCAAGAAGTGGCGCACGCGCACGCAGCCGCAGGTGGTGCGCGATCTGAAGCAGGCGCTCGGCATCGCCGCATGAGGCTATCGATCCGCGCGACGGCCGCAGCGCTGGCCGTCGCGAGCAGCACCGCCGCGGCACAGTCGTTTCCAGCAAGACCCGTCGTACTGATCGTGCCGTTCGCAGCCGGCGGCCCGAGCGACGCGCTCGCGCGCGTGCTCGGCCAGTCGATGGGCGCGCATCTGAAGCAGACGATCGCCGTCGAGAACATCACCGGCGCGGGCGGAACCGTCGCCGCAGCTCGCGCGGCGCAAGCGAAGCCCGACGGCCATACGATGCTGCTCGCCCACATCGGGCAGGCGACGAGCGCGACGCTGTACCGAAAGCTCGCCTACGACCCGGTGGAGTCGTTCGAGACGATCGGGCTGATCGCCGAAGTGCCGATGACGATCGTCGGCCGCAAGGACCTGCCGCAGAAGGACGTGCGCGAGCTCGTCAGCTACGTCCGCGCGAACAAGGGCAAAGTCTCGTATGCGAACGGGGGCATCGGCTCGGCGTCGCACCTGTGCGGGCTGCTGTTCATGAGCGCGATGCAGGCGGACATGCAGACGATCTCGTATCGCGGCTCGGGTCCGGCGTTAGTGGACGTGCTCGGCGGACGCATCGATCTCCTGTGCGACCAGACGACGACCACCGCCACCCACATCAAGAGCGGCGCGATCAAGGGCTACGCCGTGACGATGAAAGCGCGCGTGCCGTCGCTGCCCGAGCTGCCGACGCTGCACGAGTCGGGGCTGCGTGATTTCGAGCTCGGCATCTGGTACGGCCTCGTCGCGCCGAAGGGCACGCCCAAAGCCGCTATCGACACGCTCGCGTCGGCGCTCAAGGCCTCACTCTCCGATCCGGCGTTTCTCAAGCGGCTGGATGAGTTCGGCGCGCAGCCGATCACCGGCGAGCGCGCCGGCCCCGCGGCCTTCGCAAAATACTTCCGCGCGGAAGTCGCGAAGTGGCGGCCGATCATCCAGGCCGCCGGCGTGTACGCCGACTGAACTTCAATGGGGTCAGACTCGATTGATGAAACTTGAATGGGGTCAGACTCGATTGAAGTTCAATCGAGTCTGACCCCATTGATTCTGCTTTCCTTTGGCTTGGCTAGCCGACGTGCCAGTTGTCGACCATCCGGCAGCCGGCCTTCCGCATGATGTTGTAGAGCGGGCAGCGCTTTTCGTACGCCGCCCGCATGCGCTCGATGTGCGAGCGCTCTCCCGTCGTCTCGATCCAGATGTCGCTCACGGCCTCGAACGGCGTCGGCTCGATGCCTTGCGCGCCGGCGATGCCGCGCGGGTTCCACGCGATCTGCACGCGCGCGCGCAGCGATTTGATCTCGACGCCGAGCTCGCGCGCGAGGCGCCCGAGCATCGAAGGGATGTCGGCCGCGAGCGCCGAGCAGAGCAACCCCGTCGGCGTCGGTCCGGTGTTCTCGCCGCCCAATCCTCCGGCGAATCCGGCCGGCTCGTCCGCCACCAGAACGTGCCCGCTGCGAACAGTGATGACGCTCTTCGCGCCGCTCACGTACTGCGCTTCGGCCCAGTTCTCGCGGCGCTCGGGAATGTGATCGAAGCTCATGCCGCTCACTCCCGGCCCGGCCTGATGCCGGCCTGGCGTGCGACCGCATTCCATTTCTTCACGTCCTGCTGGACCTGCGCCGCGAATCTCGCGGGCGTACCGCCTGCCGGCTCGACGCCTTCGGCCGCAAGGCGCTCGCGCACGTCTGCCGCCGCAAGGGTCTCGTTCACAGCCTGATTGAGGCGCTTGACGATTCCTGCGGGCGTGCGCGCGGGCGCGAACATCCCGAACCACCCCACGACCTCGAAGCCGCCGAGGCCCGATTCGGCGATCGTGGGCACCTGCGGCGCGACGGCCGCGCGTTTCGCGCTCGTGATGCCGAGCGCCTTCAGCCGTCCCGCCTTGACCTGGGTCAGCGCCGCCGGCACGGTCGAGAAGTAGAGCTGCACTTCCCGGCCCATGAGCGCGGCGATGGAAGGACCGCCGCCCTTGTAGGCGACGTGCGTCATGTCGACCTTCGCCATCGACTTGAAGAGCTCGCCCGCGAGGTGGCCGAGCGAGCCCACGCCCGGCGCCGCGAAATTGAGCGCGCCCTTCTGACTGCGGGCGTGCGCGATCAGCTCGGACACCGAATTCGCCGGAACGCCCGGATGCACGACGAGGATGAGCGGCGTCGAGGCGATGTTCACGATCGGCGTGAAATCCTTCTGCACGTCGAATGAGAGCTTCGGGTGCAGGCTCGGCAGGATTGCGAAGTTGCTGAACATCTGGAGCAGCGTGTATCCGTCGGGCGCCGCGTGCGCGACGATCTCGGTGCCGAGCAGCCCCCCGGCGCCGCCGCGATTGTCGATGATCACCTGCCGGCCCAGGCTGTCCGAAAGGCGGCCGTTGGTCGCGCGCGCGACGAAATCGTTGCCGCCGCCCGGAGCCGAGCCGACGACGAGCCGGATCGGTTTGTCGGGGTATTGCTGTGCGGCGACGGGAAACGCCGCCGCCATCGCCAATGCAACATACGCAAGACGTGTCATCGCTCTCAACGTCCTTTCCATACGGGTTTGCGCTTCTCTCTGAACGCACGCACGCCTTCCTGGGCGTCTTCTCCGGACAACAGGCGGTTCGCCACGTCGCGCGCCGTGTAGACACGGCTGTCGACCGGAACCTCGAGCCCGCGGCGGCCGGCTTCCTTGATGGCGTGCACCGCAAGCGGTGCGTTCTCGAGAATCTCGCGCGCCCAGCGCTCCGCGGTCTCCATGAGCTTGTCGTGCGGGACGACCTCGTTCGCGAGCCCGAGCCGGTAGGCTTCTTCAGCGCTGATGAACTTCCCGCGCATGAGGTAACCCATCGCGATCGGCCACGAGATCGCGTGCGGCAGGAAGCACGGGCCGCTCACCGACGAAATCCCGCGCTTCACCTGCGGCCAGCCGATGCTCGCGCGCTCCGACATGATGATGATGTCGGCGTTGAGCGCGAAGCCGCCGCCCTGCGCGAGGCACGGCCCGTTGAGCGCGACGATGTACGGCTTGTAGGTGTTGCGCAGGAAGAGATAGAGCTCGTCGTTCGACATGACGTCGCCCTTCTCCATCTCCGGCGGGATCTTCTCGAAGAGGTCCTTGCCCGAGCAGAAGGTATCGCCGTTGCCGGTCAGGATAGCGACCCAGATGTCCGGGTTGAACTTCACATCGGTGAACGCGTCCTGCACTTCCTTGCGCATGGCGCGGTTGAGCGCGTTCTTCTTCTCCGGCCGGTCGAGCGTGATATAGGCGACATGGTCGCGCACTGCGTACTGAACCGCTTCACCCATCGGTAGAGCTCCTTAAGAATCAGACGGCACGATCAATCGAGCCGCAAGCCGGCGCTTTTGACGACCTTCCCCCACTTCGCGATCTCGGCCCGGATATGCGCGGCGAACTGCTCCGGCGTGTTGCTCACGGCGTCGGCGCCTGCCGCGGCGAACTGCTGGACGACTTTGGGCGACTTCGTCGCCTTGGCGATCTCGTCGTGCAGCCTCGCGATGATGTCCTGCGGCGTACCCGCGGGCGCGAGGATGCCGTACCACTGAGTCACCTCGTGCCCGGGCAGCACCTCGCCGACGCGGGGAAGCTGCGGCAGCATTCTGGAGCGTGCGGCCCCGGTCGTGGCGATCATCCGCAGCCGGCCCGCGTTCGCATGGGGCACCACGGTCGGACCGCTGCCGAATATGAGGGAAGTCTCACCGCTCAGTATCGCGGTGGTGGCCGGTCCGCCGCCCTTGTACGGGACGTGCACCATGTTCACCTTCGCGAGCTGCTTGAAAAGCTCCCCGGCGAGGTGCGGCCCGCCCAGATTACCGGTGGAGGCGTAGACGATCTGCCCCGGCCGCGCCCTGGCGAGCGCGATCAGATCCTTCACCGACTTCACCGGCAGCGACGGGTGCACCGTGAGTATGTAATCGGTCTGCGCGACGAGGCTGATCGGCGCGAAGTCCTTGATTGCGTCGTACGGCAGCTTGCTATACGCGCTGGGAAGGATGGCGTTGGGTGCCACGCTGCCGAGCAGCAGGTGGTAGCCGTCCGCGGGCGCTTTGGATGCGATCTCGGTGCCGATGCGCCCGCTCGCGCCGCCGCGATTGTCGACGACCACCTGCTGCCCCAGGCTTTCAGTGAGCGCCTGCGCCATGATCCGCGCGCTGCCGTCGATACCGCCTCCGGGCGGATAGGGCGCGATCAGTCTGATCGGTTTGGCGGGATAGCCCTGGGCCGCGGCGTGCGGCGACAGGACGGCCGCGGCGAGCACGGCCGCGGCCAGGCATGGCTTGAGCATGGAGATTCTCCTCGGTTGTTTTATACGGTCGAGCCTTGATCGACGTGAAACTTGCAATCGGCGGTGTTGACCCACGTGATGCGCAGCTCCACCGGCACGTCGCCGTAGGTGTAGGCCTTGCGTTCGATGCGCAGCGCCGGCCGGCCCTTTGCCAGACGGAGCAGCCGCGCGATCTCGGATGGAGCACGCTCCGCGGAGAGGTCGGCCGACACCGAGGTCACGTTCACGTTGTAGTTCGACTGGTATAGCGCATACAGCGTGAGGCGGCCGTCGCACACGCCCGACTTCGTCATGCGCGGGAAGAGTCCCGCCGGCACCACGGCGTCGGCGACGCCGGCGACCCTGCTCCGCAGCGAAAACGTGCTGCGCAACCGGTAGACGTCCGTTCTTCTGCCGTAGCGCGAAAGCTCGAGAAACTCCGCCTCCTCCGGCGTGGGCGACCCGCGTTGAAGATGCACGAACTTGCGCAGCGGTGTCTCGCGGGTCCCGTCGGCGTTGACCAGGTTGAAGAAGCGGTAGAGCCGCGCATGCTGCGCATGCTCGGTCACGAAGGTGCCCTTGCCCTGCCTGCGCGAAAGTATCCCGGCCGCCTCGAGCTCGCTCACCGCGGCGCGTATCGTGGAGATGCCCACGCCGTAGCGTGCCGCGAGCGCGCCCTCGACCGGCAGCTTCGCGCCCGGGCGCCATTCACCCGCGGCGAGCGCCTGGATCAACTTCTCCTTCACTTCGCGATACAGCGGCAGGCCCATGAGTCCCGGTGATGCCAATCATTCGAATGATGGTAGACTCGTCGCGCTTCCCCCGTCAAACCTTTCGACTTCGAGAGACTTCCCGTGAGCTCAGTCCGTACTCGCATCCTGGAAGACAGCCAGGGCAGGCGCGCCTCGTTCGACGACATCCGCATCGGAGAGTCGCTCGGCGAGATCGAGTGGCAAGTCACCGACGATCTCATCGATCTGCAGTGCCAGCTCGACCAGGACTTCGATCCAATATTTTTTCCGCAGGCTGAAGGCGGCAAACGCGTCGCGCCGCCGCAGATCACGTACCGCCCGCCGCGCTGGCTGCTCTCGCGCACTCACAACGTGCGGGGACTCTTCGTGCGCTGGGAAAACGAGAGCTTCAAGGCGATCGAGCCCGGCACGACGCTCAAGGTGAGCGGCACTATCGTCGAGAAGTACGTGCGCAAGGAACGCGAGTTCGTCGTCTACGAAGCGGAAGGCCGCGATGCGGCGGGCGACCTCGTGTTCCGCACGCGCCGCACACACGTGCTCGATGTCGTCGAGCGCTCGGCGCCGCGCGAAGGCGCGGGCATCGATTCCGGAATCAAGCCGGAGAAGATCTGATGAGCGTCATCGATTCGAAAGTGGCGGCCGGCCACGAGCTGCCGACGGTCTCGAAGAAGTTCCGCCTCGAAGACTTCAAGCGCGGAGACGAGAAGACCATCCATACCGACTACGACGCTGCCGCCAGGGAAGGGCTGCCCGCGCCGGTCGCGATCGGGCCTCAGGTCGCGGCGCTCACGTTCCGGCAGCTTCGCCTCTGCTTCGGCGACGGCTGGATCGTGGGCGGCCGCTACGACCTCTCGTTTCGCCGGCCCGTATTCGTGACCGATTTTTGCGTCGCGCGCGGCATCGTGACGAAGACCGAGCGCGAGAACGGCAAGCTGCGTGTGCACTGCGAGGTCTGGATCGAGAACCAGAAGCGCGAGAAGGTGATCGCGGGCACGGCGAGCGGGCTCGTGCCGCTCGCAGGCGAGAGCGCATGAGCGGCGAAGGCCGCAAGCTGCCGCTGGCGGGCGTGCGTGTGATCGACTTCACGCAGGTCGTCGCCGGCCCGTACTGCACGATGATGCTCGCCGACATGGGCGCGGAGGTCGTCAAGATCGAGCGCGCGGGACACGGCGACGATCTGCGGCGCACGGTGCCCTACAAGGGGCGCGAGGGACACCAGGACTACTTCAACGCGCTCAACCGCTCGAAGAAAAGCGTCGCGCTGGATCTCAAGAACGCAGATCAGCGCGCGGTGGCGCTGCGCCTGATCGAGCGCGCCGATGTCGTCGTCGAGAATTTCTCGCCCGGCACCGTCGACAAGCTCGGCGTCGGCTGGGAGGCCGCGCGCAAGCTCAATCCGCGGCTCGTCTACTGCTCGCTCTCGGGCTTCGGCCAGACCGGACCTTATCGTAACCGGCTCGCGCTCGATCCCATCATCCAGGCGGTGAGCGGCATCATGAGCGTGAGCGGCTTTCCGGACGGCGAGCCGACCATGATGGGCGCGCCGCTCGCCGACGTGATCGCCGGCATGTTCGCGGCGTACTGCGTCGTGAACGCGCTGCGGCTCGTGACGGCCGAAGGCGGTGGTCAGTACATCGACTTGAGCATGCAGGACGCGCTGCTCGCCTCCGTCGGCACGCGCATGGGCGAGACGCTGCAGGCGGGCGTGGCGCCGCCGCGGCTCGGCAACGAGAATCCGCTGCGGGTGCCGGCGAATACCTACCGCACCGCCGACGGTCTCTACATCGCGCTCATGGTCCATGACCAGGGCCAATGGAAGCCGTTCTGTGAGGCGCTCGGCGCAGCCGAGTGGATAGACGCGCCACGCTACCGGACGATGCCGCTGCGAGTGCAGCACCGGGCGGAGGTGAACGATCTGGTCGCCTTTCGCATCGCCGAGCACGACGCCGAGTACTGGGCCGGCCGCTTTCAGGAATACCGCATTCCCTACGCGCCGGTGAACGACTACGCGCAGGCGCTGCAGGATCCGCAGGTCGCGCATCGCGGGCTGGTACGGGAAGTCGAGCATCCGACCTCGGGCACGATCCGCGTGGTCGGACCGCCGTGGCGCATGTCCGAGACCCGGACCGGCATCGCGTCGCCGCCGCTGCTCGGCGAGCACACCGAGGCCGTCCTGCGCGACTGGCTGGGAATCAACGGACTCTAAGGAGCGACATGTCGGACGATCTCGAGCAACTCCGCGGGTGGGTCGGCAAGACCGAAATCCGCAACGACGTGGCCACCGCGTGGCCGGTGCGCGCGCTGGCCGCGACGATGGACTCCGGCGCGATCGACACCGCAGAGGGGCAGCCCATCCCGACCGGCTGGCACTGGCTGTACTTCCTGGAAGCGAAGCCGCCGGCCGAGGTCGGCCCCGACGGCCATCCCCGTAAAGGCGGATTCCTGCCGCCGGTGCCGCTGCCGCGGCGCATGTGGGCCGGCGGACGCCTGGAGTATCTCGCGCCCATCGCGATCGGCGCTGCGCTCAGGCGCGAATCCGAGATCCTTTCGGTGGAGCCCAAGTCCGGCCGCTCGGGAACGCTCGTCTTCGTGACGGTACGCCACACCGTCTACTCGGGCGCCGCTAAGGCGATCGTCGAAGAACAGGACATCGTCTATCGCGAAGCCGCGAAGAAGGGCGATCCGATGCCGCCGGGCAAAGCCGCGCCCGCCAATGCGCCCTGGACACGGTCGGTGACGCCCGATCCGGTCATGCTCTTCCGGTTCTCGGCGCTCACCTTCAACGGCCATCGCATCCACTACGACAGGGACTACGCGATCAACGAGGAGCACTATCCCGGCCTCGTGATCCACGGGCCGCTGCAGGCGATGCTGCTCCTCGAGCTGTGCCGGCGCCACGGGCGCTCGCCGGTGAAGAAGCTCGAGTACCGCGCGCAGTATCCGATCTTCCTTGGCGCGGATTTCAGCGTGAACGGAAGCTTCGACAAAGCGAGCTCGCAAGCCGACGTGTGGACGGCGAGCGACGCCGGCTACTACGCGATGCGCGGCACGGCCACGTTCTGATGCAGACAGCGACCGCCCGCAGCTATCTCTTCGTTCCCGCGACGCGTACCGAGCGTGTGTCCAAAGCGCTCGCGGCGGGTCCCGACCTCGTCATCGTCGATCTCGAGGATGCCGTTGCGCCCGGCGACAAACAGTCCGCACGCGAGGCGGCGGCGCGCGATCTGTCCGGTGTGGGCGGCCTGTGCGTGAGGATCAACGGGCCGGAGTCGGAATGGTTCGAAGACGACCTCCGGCTTTGCGCTCGACTCGCCGTCGCGGGCGTGCTGATCCCGAAGGCGGAGGAAGTCGGCGCAATCCGGCGCGCGGCGCAGGTGCTTAAGCCGGGCACCCCGATCCTGCCGCTCATCGAGACGGCGCGCGGCTTCGCGAGCCTCGCTGCGCTCGGCGCCGAGCCGGGCGTGCAGCGCTTCGTCTTCGGCTCGATCGATTTCCAGCTCGACCTCGGCATCGAGGGCGAAGGCGACGAGCTCATCTATTTCCGCTCCGGTCTCGTGCTCGCGTCCCGGCTGGCGGGACTCCAGCCGCCGGTCGATGGCGTCACGACCGAGATCAACGACGCGCAGCGGGTCAAGGACGATGCGCAGCGCGGCAAACGCATGGGCTTCGGCGCGAAGCTCTGCATTCACCCCAGACAGGTCACGCCGGTGAACGAATGCTTTCAGCCGACCGCCGACGAGATCGCCTGGGCGAAGCGCATCGTGGAAGCCGCTGCGGCCGCGAACGGCGCTGCAGTCGCGGTCGACGGCAAGATGGTAGACCGGCCGGTCATCCTCAAGGCCGAGGCGATCCTGCGGCGCTAGGGCGGCACCGACCTTAAGGAAAGGAGGTCTCGGAGGGAAACCTGGGTTTCCCTCTGAGGCGTTCACCGAGCCGCGGCTGCGAGCGAAGCTCGCAAGGAATCTCGCCGCGGCAGGTCTCGGAGGAAAACCTGGGTTTCCCTCTGAGGCGTTTACCGGCAGCCGCGCTGCGCGGCGATAGCGCGCAGCGCGTCGATCACCTCGCTGTCGTTCGCATCACCGAGGCCGACTTCGACCATCTGGTTGAACACCTGCGTCGCGGCCTCTCCGACCAGCGCCTGCCGCCCGAGCTTCTTCGCGAGCTGAACGCCGTACTGCGAATCTTTCAGGCGCCCCTTGCCGGAGAACGCGACCTTCTGACCACGCTGACCGTCCGCCATCGTGGCTGCGTGATGCGACACGTGCTTGCTGCCGGTGTAGCCGATCGCGAACGCCTCCGCCGCGGCGTGGAGGTCGATCCCTGCGGCCTCGCACTGCGCCATCGCCTCGGCGGTCGAGGCGACCTGGATCACGCCGAGCAGGTTGTAGATGAGCTTGTACGCGGTGCCCGCGCCCACCGGCCCGAAATGAAAGATGCGGCTGGAAAACGGCTCGATGTAAGGCCGCAGCTCTTCGAGATCTTCCTTGCTGCCGCCGATATAGACCCGCAGCTCGCCCTTCTCCGCCGCGTCAGGGCGGCCGGCGACGGGACAATCGACATAGCGAAGACCCCTCGCCTTCACCAGCCCCGCGAGCTCCAGCACCCAGTCGTGCGAGAGCGTCGAGCATTCCGCGAGGAGCGTGTTCGGCTCCATCCTGCCGCAGAGGATGCCGTCGGGACCCGTCCACACCGCGCGCGACGCATCGTCGTTGATCACCGACGAGAAAACCACGTCAGCGCCTTGCGCCGCTTCGGCGGGTGAATCGACGAGCCTCGCGCCCGCGTCCTCCACCACCTTCGCTTTGTCGCGCGTGCGGTTGTAGGCAGTGACTTTGTGACCGGCCTTGAGCAGCCGCAGGATCATGGCGCGGCCCATGTTGCCGACGCCGATATAACCGATGTTCGCCATGGTGTCTCGTTATGTACTTAGCGCCGCCAGGCGCCTAGCGATTTTTTGCGCGAAGGCGCGTCGTAGGTCTTACTGCGTGATCACCAGGCCTTCGAGCGCGAGGCCGAAGCCCAGGAGCTCGTTCATCTGCCGCCGCAGGGGCTCGGTAATGAGCCAGCGCGTGTACTTGCGGTTCATCGCCGTCTGCTTCATGAGGTTGCGCGCATGCTCCCATGCGCGCGCAAGCACTTTTTCCTTCGGGTGCAGCTCGGAGACGACTCCCCAGTCGAGCGCCTGCTTTGCGTTGATCGTCTGCGCCGTCAGGAGGAAGTAGCGGCCGCGGTTCATCCCGAGCAGTGACTGGAAGACGACGTTGACGCCGTCACCCGGCACCATGCCGCCGCGATAGTGGGCGGAATCCTGGAACGCGCAGTCATCCGATCCGATCACGATGTCGCAGAGCAGCGGCAGCTCCGGGTGGCGCAGCGCCGGTCCGTTCACGACGCCGATCATCGGTACTTCGATATTCAGCATGTTCATCGTGAAGCGCCGCGCTTCCGAGCCGAGCTTGCCCCACTGCTCCACCGTGAGCCGCGGCACCGCACGATCGGTCGAAGGCGTCACTTCCGGACCTGAGAATTCCTTGCCAGTCCCGGTCAGAATGATGATGTGGTTCTCGGGATCGCGGCCGATATCGAGGAACGCCTGCTCGAGCTCGGTATGTGCCGTCGGTCCCCAGCGCAGCGAGTCACCATTCGTGTGCACGGTCATCTCGAGGATGCCGTCTTCGCGCTTGAAACGGATCGTTTCGAATTTAGTTGCGTAGTCGTCGTACTTCGAGGCCATGCGCTTCTCCGGTTCGCGTGTTTTCTGGATTCCCGCCTGCGGGAATGACGATCTAAGCCGGTGTGAAGTTGTCGAACACCGTGATCGGCGGGAATGCGTTCGGATCGGTATCCACATCGAGCACCGTTGTTTCATTCCCCGCGAGCGCTTCGCGCAGCGCCGGCAGATAGTCCTGCGCACGCTTGATCGCGACGCCGCGGCAGCCGCACGCGCGCGCAATCGCCGCGTGATCGACCGGCGTGAAGTCCACCGCACGCGTGTGTCGCCCGTACTTCACGTCCTCGGCGTGCTTCTGATACGCCAGCACGCCGTTGTTGAGCACGGTGATCACGATCGGCGTGTTCGTGCGGCGCGCCGTCTCGAGCTCCGACCAGACGTGGCCGAACGCGCCGTCGCCGACGACACAGATCACGGACCTCGTCGGTTCCGCGACTTTGA
>Ga0196978_1000678_pt1 | contig 16790 bp, 15 predicted proteins | sample S3v_2013CmetaG_FD_155491 | JGI IMG/M metagenome (GOLD analysis project Ga0196978, IMG submission 155491) | Soil microbial communities from Anza Borrego desert, Southern California, United States - S3+v_20-13C | ecosystem: Environmental > Terrestrial > Soil > Desert | place: USA: California... | reverse complement strand
TGCCGGTCATGCCGCCGATCGTCGCCTGTGCGCTCGTCGAGACATCGACCGGGTACCACAGGCCGTGCGGCTTGAGGTAGGCGTTCAACTGATCGAGCACGACGCCCGGCTGGACCACGACCCTACTCGTTTCCGCATCGAATTCGAGCACCTGGTTGAGGCGCTTGGAGACGTCGATGACGAGCGCTTCGCCGACCGTCTGGCCGCACTGCGAGGTGCCGCCGCCGCGCGGCAGCACCGGCACTCCGGCGTCGATCGCGATGTGAAACGCCCGCAGCGCGTCCTCTTCGGTCTCGGGGACTACGACGCCGATCGGCTCGATCTGGTAGATCGACGCGTCCGTGGAATAACGTCCGCGCGAAGCCGCGTCGAACAGCACGTCGCCGCGTATCTCGTTTTTCAGGCGTGCCGCGAGCGCGGTGTCGCCGGGTTTGATGGCATTCATGATGATCCGGGCGGTGGGTCGCCGACCCATCCTGCGGCCCGCAAAGTCGATGCTCCTATAATAAGCCTCCCCTCCCGGAGCCTCCATCATGACGCACACGAGCGGCCGTCATTTCCTCCAGATTCCCGGACCGACCAACGTGCCCGAGCGCATCCTGCGCGCGATCGACCGCGCGACGATCGATCATCGCGGACCGGAATTCCAGCGCCTCGGGCAGGAGGTGCTCGCGGGCCTGAAGCAGGTGTTCAGGACGAAGAGTCCCGTGATCATCTTTCCGGCCTCGGGCACGGGCGCATGGGAAGCGGCGCTCGTGAACACCCTCTCGCCGGGGGATCGCGTGCTCATGTACGAGACCGGCCATTTCGCGAGCCTGTGGCATTCGATGGCGAAGCGGCTCGGGCTTCAGCCCGAATTCATCGCCTCCGAGTGGCGCCATGGCGCCGATGCCGCGGCGATCGAAGCGAAGCTCGCGGAAGACAAGACGCACACGATCAAAGCCGTGTGCGTGGTGCACAACGAGACCTCCACGGGCGCGGTGAGCCGCATCGCCGACGTGCGCAAGGCGATCGATCGCACGAAGCATCCTGCGCTCTACATGGTAGACACGATCTCGTCACTGGCCTCGATCGATTACCGCCACGACGAATGGGGCGTCGACGTGACCGTTGCAGGCTCGCAGAAAGGGCTCATGCTGCCGCCCGGGCTTTCGTTCAACGCGATCAGCGACAAGGCGCTCGCGGCATCGAAGACGGCGAAGCTCCCGCGCTCGTACTGGTCGTGGGACGAGATGGTCGGGCCGAACAAGAACGGCTTCTTCCCGTACACGCCGGCTACGAACCTGCTCTACGGCCTGCGCGAAGCGCTGAAAATGCTGCTGGAAGAGGAAGGGCTCGACAACGTTTTCCGCAGGCACGACCGCCACGCCGAGGCAACGCGCCGCGCGGTGCGTGCATGGGGGCTGGAGATTCTCTGCGCGAATCCCGCGGAGTACTCGAGCTCGCTCACTGCGGTGCTGATGCCCGACGGCTACGGCGAAGTCGAATTCCGCAAGGTCGTGCTCGACCGCTACAACATGTCGCTCGGCAGCGGTCTCGGCAAGATCGCGAACAAGGTCTTCCGCATCGGGCATCTCGGCGACTTCAACGATCTCACGCTGCTCGGCACGTTGTGCGGTGTGGAGATGGGCCTCGGCGATGCCGGTGTGCCGCACCGCAAGGGCGGCGTCGATGCCGCGATGGACTATCTCGCCGCGCCGGCCCAGGCACAGAAAAAAGCTGCCGCTTGATGCTACCGTGTCATTGCGAGGCGGAGCCAATGCTCCGCCGCGGCAATCCCGTCTGCGAACGTGGCTTTGCGTGCGCCACGCGATCGCCACGCCGCGCCTGCTCGCGGCTCGCGATGACACAGCACTGTTGAGGAGAAGCCGATGCCGCAGGACCACCACTATTACATGTCGCTCGCGCTGGAGCGGGCGAAGCAGGCGGGCGACCTCGGCAACCGGCCGATCGCCTCGCTCATCGTCCGAGACGGCGCGATCATCGGCCAGGGCGAGAACACGATGTTCACGGACTTCGACCCGAGCGGTCACGCGGAGATCGCCGCGATCCGGCGCGGCTGCGCGAGCCTGCGCACGCTCGACCTCGCCGGCAGCACGCTCTACAGCACCGTCGAGCCCTGTCCGATGTGCTTCTGGGCCATGCTCGAATCGAAGATCGCGACGGTCGTGCTCGGCGGGCGCTACGCCTCCATGGGCCGCACCGACGTGGGCCGCTACTCCATCGAGTCGTTTCTCGAATTCACGGGGCGCTCGATGCAGGTGGTCACGGGCGTATTGCAGCACGAATGCGAGAAGGTCCGAATGGAGTGGGGAGAAAAACAAGCGAAGCGTTAAAGTATCGTCCGCAGTTCCATAACTAAAGGAGGAGTCACATGAACCGCAGAGGTCTTATCCGCGCGTGCGTCGGCACGCTGCTGCTCTTCGCCGGCACCGCCTACGCCCAGACGGAGATCAAGTTCGGCCACGTCGGCGAGCCCGGATCGCTGTTCGCAAAGTCGTCGGAGGAATTCGCAAGACGCGCCAACGAGAAGCTCGGCGGCAAGGCGAAAGTCGTGGTCTTCGGCTCGAGCCAGCTCGGCGGCGACAAGGAGCTCCTGCAGAAGGTGAAGCTCGGCACCGTCGACATGGCGCTCCCGTCCACCGTGATGTCGTCCGAGTCCGATCTGTTCGGCGTGTTCGAGATGCCGTACCTCGTGAAGGACCGCAAGCACATGGCCGCGATCGAGAAGGAGGTGTTCTGGCCGCGGCTCGCGCCCGAAGTCGAGAAAAAAGGGCTCAAGGTGCTCGCGGTGTGGGAGAACGGCTATCGCCACATCACGAACAACCGCCATCCGATCAAGGTGCCCGCCGATTTGAAAGGCATCAAGCTGCGCGTCCCCGAAGGCAAATGGCGCGTGAAGATGTTCCAGACCTACGGCGCGAACCCCAGCCCGATGAAGTTCTCGGAAGTGTTCACGGCGCTGCAGACCGGCGTCATGGACGGTCAGGAAAACCCGTTCTCCCAGATCGTCAGCGCGAAATTCCAGGAGGTGCAGAAGTACCTCTCGCTGACCGGTCACGTCTACACCCCGGCGTATGTCACCGTCGGCACGAAAAAGTGGGCGAGCCTGCCTGCAGACGTGCGCAAGGTGCTCGAAGACACCGCGAAGCAGACGCAGGGCTTCGTCTACTCGACCGCGGAGCAGGACGAGAAACAGTTGATCGGCGTCATCCGCAAGGCCGGCGTGCAGGTGAACGAAGCCGACAAGGCCGCGTTCGTGCAAGCGAGCAAGGCGGTGTACGAAGAGTTCGGCAAGGAAGTCAAAGGCTCCAAAGAGCTGATCGACAAAGCGCTCGCATTAGCGAAATAGTGCGGCGCTCGCCTCGGCTTCGGGCCCCGCCGCCCTACGAACAGAGGGAAACCTTCCACGGTTTCCCTCCGTAACCTCCTTTCCCTCCATGAGAACGGCGAAGTGACCCTCGCGGCAATACGCGAGGGCTACGGCAAGCTCCTCGAGGTCATCGCCATCGTCCTGATGGCGGCGCTTGCCATCGAGGTGACGGTCGGCGTGGTGTTCCGCTATGCCGGTTATTCCCTCGTCTGGTACGACGAGGTCGCCTCGATCCTCCTCGCGTGGGTCACCTATTACGGCTCGGCCCTCGCCGCGCTGCGGCGCTCGCACCTCGGCGTTCCGGAGATCGTCGCCAAGCTGCCGCCGCAGGCCCGCGTCATCACCGCGCTCGTCGCGGAAGCGTTCGTCTTCGCGTTCTTCATCATCCTCGCGTGGGTCGGCTACAGCGTGCTCGACGTCCTCGCGACCGACACGCTGGTCTCGATACCGGAAGTCTCCGTCGCCTGGACGCAGTCGGTTATCCCGATCAGCGCCGTGCTGTTCATCATCGCCGAAGCGCTGGTGCTGCCGGATGTGCTTCGTGATGCGCGGCGCGGGACGCAACTCGGGACGGACGTCGCATGAGCGAAGGCCTCGTCTTCGTCTGCGTCATCGTGCTCGTGCTCATCAACGTGCCGATCGCGATCGCGCTCGGCATCGCGGCCGTGATCGCGATCGTCGCCGCACAGGGCATGACGAGCCTGCCGAACGTCGCGATCGTCATGTATCAGGGCGCGACCAACTTCCCGCTGATCGCGATACCGCTGTTCATCCTCGCCGGCGCGATCATGAACACGTCGGGGATCTCGCAGCGGCTGATCGATTTCGCCTCGGCGTTGATCGGGTTCATGCGCGGCGGGCTTGCCCAGGTGAACGTCATCACCTCGATGTTCTTCGCGGAGATCTCGGGTTCCGCGGTCGCCGATGTCGCCGCCACCGGGCCGGTGCTGATCCCCGCGATGAAGAAGCAGGGCTACAGCGGACCGTTCACCGCGGCGGTGACGTCCTCGACCGCTTCGCTCGCGATCATCATTCCGCCGTCGATCCCGATGATCCTGTACGCCGTGATGGCGAGCACCTCGGTCGTGCAGATGTTCGTCGCCGGCATTATTCCCGGCGTGCTCGCGGGATTCGCGATGATGGGGCTCTGTTATTGGTATGCCGTGCGCCACAACCATCCGCGCGACGGCCGCTTCAGTGTCGGCCGCGTCTGGAGGAGCTTCAAGGAGACGTTCTGGGCGCTCACGCTGCCGCTCATCATCCTGGGCGGCATCTTCGGCGGCATCGTCACGGCAACCGAGGGCGCGGCGCTCGCCGTCGTCGCGGCGCTCTTCATCGGACTTTTCATCTATCGCGATCTCAACTGGGCGCACCTGCGCGCCGCGATCGTCGAGGGAACGATCCAGACCGGTGTCGTGATGCTGCTCGTCGCGTCGTCGGCGCTGCTCGGCGTTTACCTCACCGAGGTGCAGGTGCCGCAGAAGCTCGCCCAGGCACTGCTGGGCGTCACGAGCAATCCCTGGCTCGTGCTGGCGATCCTGAACGTGTTTTTCCTGTTCATCGGGATGTTCCTGCACTCGGCCGCGGCGATCATTCTGGTCGTGCCGATCGTGATGCCGCTCGTAAACACCGTCGGCATCGACCCCGTCCACTTCGGCATCATGGTCACGCTCAACCTCGCGATCGGCCAGCAGACCCCGCCGGTTGCGAGCGTGCTCATGATCACGTGCTCGATCGCCAAGGAGAACGTGTGGGACGTGACGCGCGCCAACCTGCCGTTCATCGCAGTGCTGGTCGCGACGCTGCTGCTCGTGACCTACGTCCCCACTACCACGCTCTTCCTCGTCGAGCTGTTCTACCGCTAGGGCGGCGGGCAAAGGAAAGGAGGTTTCGGAGGAAACACGGGCACCCCGTAGGGTTGCCCATGCTTGGTTTTCCTCTGAATTGTTCACCGCGCCGAGGCGCTGCCGGGTGGCAGCGCTAAAATCCGTAGTGTGGACCCCATCCTGCTAGCGCGCGACGGTGACATCGCGACCGTCACGCTGAACAACCCGTCTCGACTCAACGCGCTGCACAAGGCGATGTGGCAGAGCCTGCGCGATGCGATGCGCGCGCTCGGCCGCGACACGTCACTGCGCTGCGTCGTGCTGCGCGGCGCGGGCGGCAAGGCCTTCGCGGCCGGCGCGGACATCTCCGAATTCGCGCGCGAACGCGCGAACGCCGAGCAGGCGAAAGCCTACGGAACGCTGATCGACGAAGCGATGCAGGCGGTCGCGCGCTGCACGCATCCGACCGTGGCGCTCATCGAAGGGGCATGCATCGGCGGCGGGCTCGAGATCGCGGCGATGTGCGACATGCGCATCTGCGGCACTTCCAGCCGCTTTGGCGTGCCGATCAACCGCCTCGGCCTCACGATGGGCTACGGCGAGCTCCAGGGCCTGCTCGGGCTCGTCGGCCGCGCGGTGACGCTCGAGATACTGCTCGAAGGACGGATCTTCGACGCCGACGAAGCGTTCAGCAAAGGCCTCGTCAACCGCGTCGTGCCCGATGATGCCGTGGAGCGGGAAGCGTACGCGATCGCGCAACGCATCGCCGCCGGCGCGCCGCTCGTCGCGCGCTGGCACAAGCAGTTCGTCGAGCGCCTCACGCCCCGCGTCGAGCTCACGCCGGAAGAGTGGGATGAAGGCTACGCCTGCTTCGACACCGCGGACTGCCGCGAGGGCGTCGCCGCGTTCGTGGAAAAGCGCAAACCGCGCTTCGAAGCGAAATGAAAAAGCGCATCGACGTGCTGGAGTCGCTCGGCCCGGGCCGGCTGCTCGTGCTGTGCGTCGCGCTCGTCGGGCTGGTCAGCGTCATCGACATGCTGACCGGCTACGAGATGAACGTGACGATGCTCTACCTCGCGCCGATCTTCCTGGCGGCATGGACGCTCGGCGCGAACGCCGCGATCGTCATGTCGATCATCGCGATCGCCGCCTGGTTCGTGTCGCTGCTCTACATGCACCCGGTGTATACACAGCCCCTGCTGCACGTATGGGATGGCACGATCCAGTTCGCGATGTTCGTGCTGTTCGGGCTCGTCATCTCGAAGCTCAAGGTTGCCCTCGGTCACGCCGACGAGCGTTTCGCGACGGTGCTCGAAGGGCTCAATGCCGCGGTATACGTCGCGGATGCGCAAAGCGGCGAGCTGCTGTACGCGAACGAGCAGTACCACGCGAGCTTCCCGGCCGGAACGACGCTGCCGTCCCTGCCGCAGAACCTGCACGAAGGCGAGGTGCACGACAAGGCACGCGGCCGCTGGTATCTCATCCACTCGCGCCCCGTGCGCTGGATCGACGGGCGCATGGTGCGGCTCCAGCTCGCGACCGACATCACCGAGCGGCGGCGCGCCGAAGCGCTCTTTCGCCAGCAGCAGGAGAAGATGCAGATCACGGCACGGCTCGTCGCCGTGGGCGAGATGGCGACCACACTCGCCCACGAGCTCAACCAGCCGCTCGCCGCGATCTCGAACTACAGCATGGGCTGCGTGCGGCGGCTGCGCTCCGGCACGTGGGACGAAGCCGAGCTCCTCGATGCGCTGGAAAAAGGCGCCGCACAGGCCGAGCGCGCGAGCAAGGTCGTGCAGCACGTGCGCGAGTTCGTCGCGCGGCGCGCGCCCAACCTCGTGCCGTGCGACATCAACGAGGTGGTCGGCGGCGTGTCCTCGATGATCGGGCTGGAGGCGCGGCAGAACGGCGCGACCCTCAAGCTCGAGCTCTCGGACATCGTGCCGTACGTGCACGCCGATCCACTGCTCATGGAGCAGGTGATCCTCAACCTGTCGCGCAACGCGCTCGAGGCGATGCAGGAGACGCCTGCCGCCGAGCGCCAGCTCACGATTCGTTCGCGCCCTAACGGCGGTGACACCGTCGAAGTCGAGGTCGAGGACAAAGGCCGCGGCATCGACCCGCAGCTCGAAGCGAACCTCTTCACGCCGTTCTTCTCGACGAAATCACACGGCATGGGACTGGGGCTGCACATCTGCCGCTCGATCGTCGAGGCGCACGGCGGTCACGTCTGGGTGAGTCGCAACGAGCCCGGCGGCATGACCTTCCATTTCTCACTGAAATCGGTGTACGCATGAACGACACGACCGCTGCACGAGCCGTCTACGTGGTGGACGACGACGACGCCATGCGAGACTCGCTGCGCTGGCTGCTCGAATCGGCCGGCTATCGGGTCGCATCGTTTTCCTGCGCCGAACGCTTCCTCGGCGCGCTGCGTCCGGGCGATGCGTCGTGTCTCGTGCTCGACGTGCGCATGCCGGGCCTGACGGGCCTCGAGCTCCAGCAGGAGCTCAACCGGCGGGGCGTATCCGTGCCGATCATCTTCATCACCGGACACGGCGACGTGCCGATGGCCGTCGACGCGCTGAAGAACGGCGCATTTCATTTTCTCGAGAAGCCTTTTCAGGGCGAGCGCCTGCTCGAGCTGATCGAGCAGGCATCGACACAACGCACGCCTGCCGAGACCGAGCGCGCGCAGCGGCGATGCGCGGCGGCGCGCCTTGCGACGCTCACGCAGCGCGAGCGCGAGGTGATGGATCTGGTCGTGCTCGGACGCAAGAACAAGCAGATCGCCGAAGCGCTCGGCATCAGCGTCAAGACCGTCGAAGCACACCGGGCGCGCGCGATGGAGAAAATGGACGTGACGAGTGTCGCCGAGCTGGTTCAAGCGACGCTGAGCGGAAAGAACGCCGCCTAAGCCGCTCGAACCGGCGACACCGCCGGCGCGTCGCCCGGTCAACGACGTAGGGGGAAACCGCAGCGGTTTCCCCCTGTGCACACGACTCCCTTCCGCTTTTTGTCTTTTACTTCCGGGACTTGGCTGCCGGGAAAACCCGTACGCGCGTGTAAGGGTTTTTCCTAATGGTTATGGTGCGGTGCCCCAACCTATGATCCACACCCGCTGCAAAAAACGTCAATTTCTCACACTTCGGAGGGACCCCATGCTGCTGACATTCGAGGGCCTCGCTCGCACCTGCGGGAGGCCCAGTTGAAAGTCGAGCTGAAGAACAACAAGCGCTTTCTGTCGGGAATCATGTTCCTGATCGTGGGCGGCGTCGCGATCTACATGGCGCAGGACTACCCGATGGGCACTGCCCTGCGGATGGGCCCCGGCTACTTCCCGATCGTGCTGGGCGGCATCATCCTGCTGTTCGGGATCTGGGAGCTCATCATCGGCGTGCTCAAGCCCGATCCGGTCAAAGGCAACTGGTCGATACGCGCGCTCATCGTGCTGCCGCTGGCGACGGTGATCTTCGGGATCGCGATGGAGAAGGTCGGGTTCATTCCGGCGCTCGTCACGCTCATCATCGTGTCGGCGTTTGCAGGAGACGAGTTCAAAGTTTGGGAAGTGGCCGGACTCGCCGTCGGGCTCACGATCATGTGCACCTTGATCTTCATCTACGGGTTGGGTCTTCCGTATCCACTCTTCTCGGGGCACTGACATGGAACTGTTCAACAACCTGATCCTCGGTTTCACCGTCGCGCTGTCGCTCCAGAACCTGATGTACTGCTTCATCGGCGTGTTCCTCGGCACGCTGATCGGCGTGCTGCCCGGCATCGGGCCGCTGGCGACGATCGCGATGCTGCTGCCGATCACGTTCAATGTCGCGCCGACGTCCGCGCTGATCATGCTGGCGGGCATCTACTACGGCGCACAGTACGGCGGCTCGACGACGGCGATTCTCGTGAACCTGCCCGGCGAAACGTCCGCGGTGGTCACGACCTTCGACGGCTACCAGATGGCTCGACAGGGCCGCGCGGGACCTGCGCTCGGCATCGCGGCGATCGGCTCGTTCGTCGCGGGCACGTTCTGCACGATGCTGATCGCGCTGTTCGGACCGCCGCTCGCGGAGATGGCGCTCAAGTTCGGCGCACCCGAGTACTTCTCGCTCATGCTGATGGGTCTCGTGACCGCGGCGGTGCTGGCGCACGGGGACATGGCGAAAGCGCTCGCGATGACGGCGCTCGGGCTGCTCCTCGGCGTCGTCGGCACGGACGTGAATTCCGGCATGGCGCGCTTCAGCTTCGGCTTCCCGGAGCTGACCGACGGCATCGGTTTCGTGGTGCTGGCGGTGGGCGTATTCGCGATCGGCGAGATCGTGTCCAACCTCGGCGACAAGGAAGAGCGGCAGATCTTCACCGGACAGAAGATCAAGAACCTGTGGCCGAACAAGCAGGACCTGAAGGACTCCGCCATGCCCATCATGCGGGGCACTCTCCTCGGCGCGTTTTTCGGCGTGCTGCCCGGCACGGGCCCCAGCATCGCGTCGTTCTCGTCCTACATGCTCGAGAAGAAAATGTCCAAGCACCCCGAGAAATTCGGCAAGGGTGCGATCGAAGGCGTCGCAGGTCCCGAGTCGGCGAACAATGCCGACGCACAGACCAAGTTCATCCCGACGCTGACGCTCGGCATCCCCGCGAGCGCGACGATGGCGCTCATGCTCGGCGCACTCACGATCCAGGGCATCGCCCCGGGGCCGCAGGTGATGACGCAGAAGCCGGACCTCTTCTGGGGACTGGTCGCCAGCATGTGGGTCGGGAACCTGATGCTCGTGCTGCTCAACATGCCGCTGATCGGTTTGTGGGTGAGCCTGCTGAAAGTGCCGTATCGCCTGCTGTTCCCGGCGATCATGGCGTTCTCGTGCATCGGTATCTACAGCGTGAACAACAGCGCGTTCGAGATCTACCTGACGGCGATCTTCGGCGTGGTGGGGTTCATCTGGCTGCGGCTCGAATGCCAGCCGGCGCCGCTGCTCCTCGGGTTCGTGCTGGGACCGCTCATGGAGGAAAACCTGCGGCGGGCGCTGCTCATATCGCGCGGCGATCCAACGGTGTTCTTCACGCGGCCGATCAGCCTGGGCTTCATGATCGCGACCGCCATCATCGTGATCATCATGGTGCTGCCCGCGCTCAAGAAACGGCGAGCGGCCATCACCGATTAGCCGTTCTTACAGCGTCAGTGACAAGGCCCGCTTCGGCGGGCCTTGTTGCGTCAAGAATCCTCGCGGGCTTCGCCCGCAGCCGCGACTCGGTGAACGAACGGAGGGAAACCAAGGTTTCCCTCCGTTACCTCCTTTCCTTGATTAGGTCGCGTCGGAGCTCGCGGAGCCTGCCGCCGCGCGCGTGAGCCGGTCCTGCACCGCGGACCACGCCGGCGCGAGCGGCGGCTGCTCGACGAGGATTGCATCGCAGCCCGCCGCGTCGAGCGCGCGCAGGTTCGCATACAGATCGTGCGCGTACGCCGCGGGATCCTCCGCCGCGGCGATCCACGTGACGCCGTCGATCAGCGGCCGCAGCGTCGAGCGCGCGAGCACCGCGACCTTGCGGCCCTGGCGCGCCATGCTGGCGGCAAGCTCCACGATCAGGTCGCCTTCCATCAGCATGAGCGGCGTCTGCGGCGCGTAATGCTTGGTGAGCGTCCCCGGCGCCCTCGGAGAATCGGCGTCGGCCGCGCCGAGCGGCGCGCCGAGCGCCTCTTCGACGGCTTGCATGGTGATGGAGCCGGGCCGCAGCAGCGCCGCGCGGCCGCCGGAGAGGTCCACGATCGTGGACTCGATGCCGAAATCGCAGGCGCCGCCGTCGAGCACGAAATCGACCGCTTCGCCGAACTCGGTACGCACGTGCTCGGCGGTCGTCGCGGACACGCGCCCGTATCGATTCGCGGACGGTGCGGCGATCCCGCCGCCGAACGCAGTCAACAACGCGCGCGCGAGCGGATGCGAAGGCGAGCGCAGCGCGATCGTGTCCTGGCCGCCGGTGAGCGCGTCGCTCACGCCCGCGCGGCGTTCGAGGATCAGCGTGAGCGGTCCGGGCCAGTAGCGCGCGGCAAGCCGCCGCGCGGCCGCCGGGACATCGCAGGCCCAGGTAGCGACGTCACCGAACGCGCTCACGTGCACGATCACCGGGTGGTTGCGCGGACGGCCCTTCGCCGCGTAGATCTTCTTCACCGCTTCGTCGTTGGATGCATCGGCGCCCAGGCCGTAAACCGTCTCGGTGGGAAACCCGACCAGACCGCCGGCGCGTAGCACCTCGGCCGCGCGCTGAATGTCGCGCGATGTCATCATAGAGTGCGCCGGTGGCGCACCGCGAACCGGTGCGTCATCGACGCACCCTACGACGTCAACATCCGCAGCGCCTCGCGGTACTTCTCGGACGTCTTCTGCAGAACATCAGGCGGCAGCGCCGGCGCGGGCGCCTTCTTATTCCATTGCTGCGTCTCCAGCCAGTCGCGCACGAACTGCTTGTCGAAGCTCGGCGGGCTCACACCGGTGCGGTATTCGGCGGCGGGCCAGAAGCGCGAGGAATCGGGCGTGAGCGCCTCGTCGATCAGCACGAGCGCACCTCGGCCGTCCGTCCCGAACTCGAACTTCGTGTCGGCGATGATCACGCCGCGCGCGGCGGCGTACTCGGCGGCCTCACTGTAGAGCCGAATCGAGATACCGCGCACACGCTCGGCCAGGCGCACGTCGCCGACGGCCTTCGCCGCGTCGGCGAACGTGATGTTCTCGTCGTGCTGTCCGGCCGGCGCCTTCGACGCCGGCGTGAAGATCGGCCGGGGCAGCTTCGCCGCCTGCGGTAAACCGGCCGGGAGCCCGATCCCGCAGATCCCGCCGGTGTCCTGATAGTCCTGCCAGCCGGAGCCGATGATGTAGCCGCGCACCACCGCCTCCACGAGGAGCGGCTTCAGGCGCCGCACCACCATCGCACGGCCTTCGATCTGGGCACGATCCTGCGGTGCGACGACCGACGCCGGATCGATCCCGGTGAGGTGGTGGGGCACGATGTGGGCAAGCTTGCCGAACCAGAAGAGCGACAGCTCGGTCAGCACGCGCCCCTTCCCGGGGATGGGCGTCGGCAGCACGACGTCGAACGCCGAGAGCCTGTCCGTCTGCACGATGAGCAGTTTGTCGCTTCCCACCGCGTAGATGTCTCGTACCTTGCCGCGATGCACAAACGGCAGGCTCTTCAGGTTCGATTCGAGCAGCGGCTGATCGCTCATATCGCGGCGTCCTTTGTGCGCGAAAGTTGCGTGCGGATCGCTTCGGCTCGCGACAGCGCATCGTCCGGCGTCGAGCCGAGCACCGTGTAGTGCCCCATCTTGCGCCCAGGCCGCGCCTCGTGCTTGCCATAGAGGTGAAGCCGCGCTTCGGGAACGGCGAACACGCTGTCCCACGCAGGCGTGCCGTGCCTCCAGGCGTCCCCGAGAACATTCACCATTGCGACCGGCGAAAGGAGACGCGTCTCGCCCAGCGGCAGCCCGCATAGCGTGCGCACCTGCTGCTCGAACTGCGACGTCACGCAGGCGTCGATCGTGTAATGGCCGCTGTTGTGCGGGCGCGGCGCGATCTCGTTCGCGAGCAGCTCGCCGTCCGCGGTGACGAAAAACTCCACCGCAAGCACCCCGCAGTAGTCGAGGCGCGTCGCCACCGCCTGCGCGGCCTCGATCGCCTGCTGCGCAAGCGGTGCGCTCACCCGTGCCGGCACGACGCTCACGTCGAGAATGCCGTTGCGGTGGCTGTTCTCCGCGGGCGGAAAAGCGCGCATAGTGCCGTCGGCGGCGCGCGCGACGACCACGCTCACCTCCCGCTGCAGCGCGACGCGCTTCTCCAGCACGCACGGCTCCAAACCCATGGCGAGGAACGCCTCACGCGCTTCCTGTGCACCGGCGACGAGCGCCTGACCCTTGCCGTCATAGCCGAATCGCGCGCGCTTGAGAATGCCGGGATAGAGGCTCTCCGGCGCGCGGTCGCAATCATCGGCGGCGTTCACCTCCGCGAATGGCGCGACGGGCAGTCCGCCCCCTTTCAGAAAGCGTTTCTCAAGAATGCGATCCTGGGCGATCTCGACGCTGCCGCCGGTGGGCCGGACCGTGCAGTGCGCCTCGAGCCAGCGCAGGCTCCGCGCCGGCACGTTCTCGAACTCGGTGGTCACGGCGGCGCACGTGTCGGCGAGCTGCTGGAGCGCCTCCGCATCCTGGTACGCCGCCTTGATATGCACGTCGGCAATGGCGCCGGCGGGCGAGTAGGGGTCCGGATCCAGCACCGTGACACGGTAACCCATGCTGTGCGCCGCGAGCGTGAACATGCGCCCGAGCTGGCCCCCGCCGAGCAAGCCGAGCATCGCGTCGGGAAAGATCATCGGGGCAGCTTCATCGCGCGCACCTTGCGCGTCTGCTCCTTACGAAACCGAATCAATCGTCGCGACAGGCGCTCGTCCTCCCGCGCGAGCAGCGCGACTGCGAAGAGCGCCGCGTTCGCGGCGCCGGCCTCCCCCACCGCAAAGGTGGCGACGGGCACGCCGCGCGGCATCTGGACGATCGAGAGCAGCGAATCGAGCCCCTTGAGCTGCCGCGTCGGGACGGGCACACCGAGAACGGGCACGATCGTCTTGGCCGCCAGCATGCCCGGCAGATGCGCAGAACCTCCGGCGCCCGCGATGATGCATTTCAAGCCGAGTCCGGCCGCGGCTTCGGCGTACTCGTAGAGCAGGTCGGGCGTTCTGTGCGCGGAGACGATGCGCGCCTCGTACGGCACGTCGAACGCGTCGAGCTCGCGGGCGGCGTGCTCCATCACGTTCCAGTCGCTCTGGCTGCCCATCGCGATGCCGACCAGCGGCTTCTTCACGAGCGTCTTCCTCTAAATCGATATTCTATCGTAGCGACTGGAGCCCCTAAAATCATTGCGAGGAGCAGAGAGCCGCGACGAAGCAATCTCGTGACGCACGATAAATCCATGGACACCACGCACAGACTCGCCCGCTTCATCGTCTCCTCGCGTTACGAGGATATCCCCGCCGACGTCCGCCACGAGGCGAGCCGCGCGTTCCTGAACGCGCTCGGCTGCGCGATCGGCTCGGCGCGTCACGAGACGGTGGAGCGCGCGCTTGCCGCAGTACAGCCGTTCTCGGGCACGCCCCAGGCGACGCTCTGGGGTCGCAGCGAGCGGCTCGATGCGATCAACGCGGCACTGATGAACGGCATCAGCACGCACGTGCTGGACTTCGACGACACGCATCAGCGCGCGGTGCACCCCACCGCCCCAGTGCTGCCCGCGCTGCTGGCGTACTCGGAATGGCGGCCGGTCAGCGGGCGCGAGCTCGTGCATGCGTTCGTGCTCGGCGTCGAGGCCGAGATCCGCATCGGTCTTTCAGTATTTCCGGAGCACTACGACATCGGCTGGCACATCACGGGAACGGCCGGCACTTTCGGCGCGGCCGCCGCGGTCGGAAAGCTGATCGGTCTCGACGAGCAGCGCATGACGTGGACGCTCGGCATCGCCGCGACGCAGGCCGCGGGTTTGCGCGAAATGTTCGGCAGCATGTGCAAGAGCCTGCATCCGGGAAACGCGGCGAGGAACGGCCTCACCGCGGCGCTGCTCGCGGCGCAGGGGTTCACGAGCTCGGAGCGCGCAATCGAAGCGCCGCGCGGGTTCGCGAACGTCGCCTCGACGAAGTTCGAGCCCGGGGTCATCATCGAGGGTCTCGGCCAAAGCTACGAGCTCTCCCGCAACATGTACAAGCCGTACGCCTGCGGCCTCGTCGTGCACGCTGCCATCGACGCGTGCATCCAGTTGAAGCGCGAGCATGCCCTGGAGCCTGCGATGATCGAGCGTGTCGAGCTCACCGTCGGACCGCTCGTGCCGGAGCTCTGCGGCAAGCGCGATCCGCGCGACGGACTCGAAGGCAAGTTCAGCGTCTATCATGCGGCGGCCGCGGCGCTTACGTACGGCGCCGCGGGCGAAGCGCAGTTCGCGGACGACGTCGTGCGCAATCCCGCCGTCATAGCGCTGCGCGATCGCGTGAGCGCCGCCGCCGATCCCGCGATGCGAAAGCTGGAGGCGCGTGCTACCATCCGGCTCCGCGACGGCACCGTCCTCGAGAGCCACGTCGAGCACGCGCTGGGCACGGTCGAGCGGCCGATGAGCGATCGCGATCTCGAGGACAAATTCCGCGGGCTTACCGAAGATGTCTTGAGCGCGGCACAGTCGGCGAAAATTATCGAACTGTGCTGGGGCGTCGAGTCGCTGAACGACGCAGGCGAGCTCTCACGGGCAACCGCGGTTTCGTAGGCTGCGTCCTGAGCTCGAAGGACGCACCGGTCGGTGCGCTCTTGGCGCACCCTACGATGCGCCACGAGGATTCCCCGATGATCGGTCACGAGATGCTTCGATGAAAACAAAACCCGAGATCTCCCCGGTGATGCACGAGCTCGCGACCTACATCTCGCGCGTCGGCAAGCGACCGCTGCCGCCGCCGGTACGGGAGAAGACCAAACACCACGTGCTCGACACGATCGCGGCGATGGTATCGGGCTCCAAGCTCCTGCCAGGCGAGAAAGCCATTTCGTACATCAAGACGCAGGGCGGGACCGCCGAAGCGACCGTGATCGGCTCGCGCGTCGTCACCTCGGCGATCAATGCAGCGCTGGCGAACGGCATGCTGGGCCACGCCGACGAGACCGACGACTCGCACGCGCCGTCGCTTACGCATCCGGGCTGCGGCATCGTGCCTGCGGCGCTGGCGATGGCGGAACGCGAGCAGGCGAGCGGCAGCGCTTTCTTACGCGCGGTCGCGGCGGGATACGACGTCGGTTGCCGGATGACCATGGCGCTGCATGCCTACGACTTCCGCGAGGTCGGTCATTCGACGCACACCTTCGGGCCCACGTTCGGCGCTGCCGTGGCGGCGGGCTCCGTCGCGGGCCTGAAGTACGACCAGGTGCGCCACCTGCTCTCCTACACCGCGCAGCAGACCTCGGGCATCTCGTGCTGGATGCGCGACGCGGAGCACATCGAGAAAGCGTTCGATTTCGGCGGCATGCCCGCGCGCAACGGCGTCGCGGCGGCGACAATGGTCGCGCACGGCTTCACCGCCGTGGAGGACGTCTTCGCCGGCGAGCGCAACTTCTTCATCGCTTACGATGAATCGAAGCGCATCGGCAAGGCGCCGCAGCCGGAGAAGCTCGTCGAAGAGCTGGGCACGCGCTTCGAAGTGATGAACACGAACATCAAGCGCTGGTCCGTGGGCTCGCCGATCCAGGCGCCGCTCGACGCGCTGCTCGATCTCATCCGCGCGAACGACATCCGCGCCGACGACGTGAAGAAGCTCGTCGTGCGCGTCGCGCATCAGGGCGCCAACACGGTCAACAACCGAGACATGCCCGACATCTGCATGCAGCACATGTGCGCGGTGATGCTGCTCGACGGGATCGTCACGTTCGAATCCGCGCACGACGAGAAGCGCATGAAGGACAGGAAGGTGCTCGATCTCAGGAGCCGCATCGAGCTCTACGGCGATGACGCGCTCACGCGCGCGATGCCGTCGCGGCAGGGCATCGTCGAGCTGACCCTGAAGAACGGACGCGAGCTGCGGCA